>Ga0194062_1000104_pt1 | contig 33660 bp, 45 predicted proteins | sample SepL2225m_MetaG_FD_155481 | JGI IMG/M metagenome (GOLD analysis project Ga0194062, IMG submission 155481) | Anoxic zone freshwater microbial communities from boreal shield lake in IISD Experimental Lakes Area, Ontario, Canada - Sep2016-L224-25m | ecosystem: Environmental > Aquatic > Freshwater >... | reverse complement strand
AGGTATTAACTCATGGCTAAAGAAAAATTTTCACGTAGTAAGCCCCACGTAAACGTAGGCACAATTGGTCACGTAGATCACGGCAAAACCACATTAACTGCTGCATTGACAACAGTAATGGCTAAATTGCACGGTGGCGCGGTAAAAGCATTCGATCAAATTGACAATGCGCCAGAAGAAAGAGCGCGTGGTATTACCATTGCAACATCGCACGTTGAATATGAATCAGAAGCGCGTCACTACGCTCACGTAGACTGTCCAGGTCACGCGGATTATGTAAAGAACATGATTACGGGTGCAGCGCAAATGGATGGAGCCATTTTAGTTTGTTCAGCGGCAGATGGTCCGATGCCCCAAACAAGAGAGCATATACTGTTGTCAAGACAGGTAGGTGTTCCTTACGTGGTGGTTTTTTTGAATAAAGCAGACATGGTTGACGACGAAGAGTTGATCGAATTGGTTGAGATGGAGCTCAGAGAGTTGCTGGATATGTATGAATTTCCAGGTGATGATACGCCAATCATAAGAGGATCAGCCTTGCTAGCGTTACAAGGTGACGAAAGTGACATTGGAATGCCTTCAGTCGTAAGATTGGTTGAAGCGCTAGATAGCTATATTCCATTGCCAGAAAGAGCGGTAGATGGTGCTTTCTTGATGCCAATTGAAGACGTATTTTCAATTTCAGGTCGTGGAACAGTGGTAACGGGTCGTATAGAACGAGGCATTATCAAAGTCGGACAGGAAGTTGAAATAGTAGGTATTAGGCCAACTGTTACAACAACAGTAACGGGTGTTGAAATGTTCCGTAAATTGCTGGATCAAGGTGAAGCGGGAGACAACGTTGGGTTGTTGCTAAGAGGTACAAAAAGAGATGATGTAGAGCGTGGGCAAGTATTGGCTCATAAGGGCACAATTAAGCCACATTCACATTTCAATGCAGAAATATATATTTTGTCAAAAGAAGAAGGTGGTCGTCATACGCCATTCTTCAATGGATACCGTCCACAGTTCTATTTTAGAACAACAGATGTGACTGGTGCGGTGGATTTACCAGAAGGTGTAGAAATGGTAATGCCAGGTGACAATATTTCTGTGAAAGTAAAATTGATTTCACCGATCGCTATGGAAGATGGATTGCGTTTTGCGATTCGTGAAGGTGGTCGTACAGTCGGTGCGGGCGTTGTTGCATCAATAATAGAGTAATTAATATGTCAAATCAAACTATCAGAATCCGATTAAAATCATTTGATCATAAATTAATTGATCAATCGGCTGGTGAGATAGTAGAAACAGCAAGAAGAACTGGAGCTCAAGTAAAGGGTCCAATTCCATTGCCTACTAAGAAAGAACGTTTTACCATTTTGATTTCGCCTCATGTTGACAAAGATGCTCGAGATCAATATGAATTAAGAACATATAAAAGATTGCTGGATATCGTTGAGCCAACAGAAAAAACAGTAGATGCATTAATGAAGTTGGATCTCGCAGCTGGTGTTGATGTCCAAATAAAATTGAATTAAAAATAGAGGAATTGGCAAATGTCAATAGGTCTTATAGGTCGTAAGTGTGGAATGACCAGAGTTTTTTGTGAAGATGGATCATCAGTGCCTGTCACTGTTCTCCAGATTGACTCAAATAGAGTTACTCAAGTCAAAAGTCTAGAAGTGGACGGATATCGTTCAATCCAGGTTGCCGCAGGGGATAAAAAATCTTCAAGAGTAAATAAAGCGTTAGCTGGTCATTATGCTTCGGCCAATATGACTGCTGGACGTGGTCTTTGGGAGTTTAGATTGGAAGATGGCGAAGGATTGGATTTTGCTGCAGGAACACAGTTATCAGTAGATATTTTCTCAGCTGGTCAAGTTGTTGATGTACAAGGACGTAGTATTGGTAAAGGCTTTGCTGGAGGTATTAAAAGGCATCATTTTAGTATGCAGGATGCAACACATGGTAACTCACGTTCTCACAGGGTTCTTGGTTCGATTGGTATGTGTCAAACTCCTGGTCGAGTGTTCAAGGGTAAAAAAATGGAAGGTCATTTAGGTAATGTAAAAACTACAATACAAAATTTGACAATTCATGCAATTGATACAGATAGAAATTTAATTTTGGTTAAGGGCGCAGTGCCTGGTGCTAAAGGTGGGGATGTAGTTATTACCCCTGCTATAAAATCTAAAAATAAAGGTTAAGCCATGGGATTGCAAATACCTGCTTTAAATGAACAAGACTCAGCTGGACAAATTGAAGTTAATGAAGCTATTTTTGGACAGTCTTTTAATGAAACATTGATTCATCAATTAGTAGTTAGATATATGGCTGGCTCAAGAGCTGGTACAAAAAGTCAAAAAACCAGATCTGATGTTAGTGGTGGTGGATCTAAGCCATGGAGACAAAAAGGGACAGGGCGTGCAAGATCTGGTACAATACGAAGTCCTATTTGGCGAACTGGTGGCGTGGCTTTTGCTGCTCGACCAAGATCTTATGATCAAAAGTTAAATAGAAAGATGTTTCGGGTTGGTGTTAGATCAATTTTGTCTGAGTTATTAAGACAAGACCGATTAGTTGTAAGTAGCGATATACTACTTGCTTCAGCAAAAACTAAAGAGTTAAACGAAAAGTTAAAAAATATTGATGCCAAAAGAATTTTAATAGTTGTAGAAGCTATAAACATAAATTTAGCTTTAGCATCTAGAAATATCCCTTATGTTGATGTTATTGAGGCAATCAATTTGAACCCAGTTCTTTTGGTTTCTGCCGATAAAGTGATAGCGACACCGGGTGCGCTGAAACAATTAGAGGAGCGCTTAGCATGAGTATAAACAAATATCAGTTAGCTGGAGTCATAGAGGCGCCGATTATTTCTGAAAAAAGTACAAATGCTGCCGAAAAAAACAATCAATTTGTTTTCAAGGTTAAGAAAACTGCCTCTAAAAAACAAGTAAAAAATGCAGTTGAATTAATGTTCAGTGTTGAAGTGGATTCGGTTCATGTCTTGAATGTAAAAGGCAAAATTAAAAGATCTGGAAAAACATTGGGTAAAAGATCTGATTGGAAAAAAGCTTATGTAAAGCTTAAACCCGGTCAGGATATTGAATTCTCTGCTGCTTAATTTAAAAGTAATAGATCAATAGGAAACGGTAGAAAGCATGGCGATTGTAAAATCAAAACCGACGTCACCGGGATCACGGTTTGTTGTACGTATCAAAAATGATGAGTTATACAAAGGCAAACCATTTGCACCTTTACTAGCTAAAAAAAGTAAAAGTGGCGGTCGTAATAATCAGGGGCGTATAACAACACGTCATATCGGTGGTGGCCACAAGCAACACTACCGTATTGTTGATTTTAAAAGAAATAAACTTGATATTCCCGCAGTAGTGGAGCGTTTGGAATATGACCCAAATAGAACTGCTAATATAGCACTAATCTTATTTAAAGATGGGGAGAGACGATACATAATTGCACCTAAAGGCGTAGTTGTTGGTCAGGAAATTCTTTCATCAGAAACAGTGCCAGTAAAAGCTGGTAATTGTATGCCATTGAGAAATATACCAATGGGTACTACAGTTCACTGCGTTGAATTGAAACCTGGTAAAGGTGCTCAGATAGCAAGAAGTGCAGGGGCGTCAGTACAGTTAGTAGCTAGAGATGGTGCCCATGCGACTATAAGATTACGTTCTGGTGAGATGCGTAAGGTTATGGCAGATTGTAGAGCTGTAATTGGAGAGGTTTCAAATTCAGAGCATAATTTAGCTTCTCTTGGAAAAGCAGGTGCTTCAAGATGGCGTGGTGTTAGACCAACCGTACGTGGTGTAGTTATGAATCCAGTTGATCATCCGCATGGTGGTGGTGAAGGGCGTACATCTGGTGGTCGTCATCCTGTATCGCCATGGGGTATGCCAACAAAGGGATACAAAACAAGAAAAAACAAACGTACTGATAATATGATTGTCAGACGTCGTAAGCAGAAATAGAGAGGAAGTAACGTGCCGCGTTCAATTAAAAAAGGTCCTTTTATTGATCATCATCTTCTAAAAAAAGTTGAAGATGCTGCAAGTAGCAATAATCGGAAACCGATTAAAACATGGTCAAGACGATCAATGATTATTCCAGATATGCTGGGCTTAACTATTGCAATCCATAATGGGCGACTACACATTCCAGTTCTTATTTCAGAGAATATGGTCGGGCATAAATTAGGTGAGTTTGCACCCACTCGAACATATAAAGGCCACGTGGCTGACAAAAAGTCTAGGTAGGTAGTAATGGAAACAACAGCTAAATTGAATAACGCACCATTATCAGCTCAAAAAGCTAGATTGGTCGGCGATCAAATACGTGGTTTGACAGTTGAAAAAGCATTGAATACATTGAAATTCAGTTCAAAAAATGCAGCTGTAATATTCACTAAAATACTTGAGTCAGCAATTGCTAATGCAGAACATAATGAAAGTGCTGATATAGATGAATTAAGAGTGTCAACCGTTTATGTAAATGAAGGGGCCACTATGAAAAGATTTAGGGCAAGAGCTAAAGGGAATGCAAATCATATCCTTAAAAGAACCTGCCATATTACAGTCAAAGTTGCAGAATTCGAGTAGGGGAAGAAAATGGGTCAAAAGGTACATCCAACTGGTATACGACTTGGAATTGTTAAAGATTGGAATTCAAGATGGTATGCAAATAGCCATGACTATTCAATTTTCCTTCATCAAGATATAACAGTAAGAGAATTTATAAAGAAAAAACTAGCACATGCTTCTGTAAGTCGTATTCAGATTAATCGCCCTGCTAACAACGCACATATAACTATTCATACTGCACGTCCTGGTATAGTCATTGGCAAAAAAGGTGAAGACATTGATTCTTTGCGCCAAGAAATATCTAAAATGATTGGTATTCCTGTTCAACTTAACGTTGAAGAAATAAGAAAGCCTGAGTTGGATGCGCAGTTAGTTGCTGAAGGTGTAGCGCAGCAGCTAGAAAAAAGAATTATGTATCGTCGTGCAATGAAGCGTGCAGTTACGAATACTATGCGTCTTGGTGCTGAAGGAATAAAAGTCAATGTTGGCGGGCGTTTGAATGGTGCTGAAATTGCTAGAAGTGAATGGTATAGAGAAGGCAGAGTTCCATTGCATACACTTAGAGCTGATATTGATTATGCAACAGCGGAAGCTCATACTACATATGGAATTATAGGCATCAAAGTATGGATATTTAAAGGCGAAGTATTCGATATGGATGCTCATCTAGCATCTATTAACTCTGAATCTAAGAAATAGTTGAAGGAATACAGTCATGCTTCAACCTAAAAGAACAAAATTCCGTAAGCAACATAAAGGCAGAAATAACGGTACTGCAGTACGAGGTTCATCAGTTAGTTTTGGTGAATATGGCTTAAAGTCAATTGGCCGAGGCAGATTAACTGCTAGACAAATTGAGGCGGCACGAAGAACAATTACACGTCACGTTAAGCGGGGTGGTAAATTATGGATAAGAGTCTTCCCGGATAAGCCGATTACTAAAAAACCATTAGAAGTTCGTATGGGAAAAGGAAAAGGTAGTGTAGAATATTGGGTTGCTCAAGTTAGACCAGGAACAATGTTGTACGAAATACAAGGGGTTTCTGAAGAGTTGGCTCGTGAAGCTTTTGCCTTAGCAGCTGCTAAGCTCCCATTGAAAACACTGTTTACAGCACGGACTATAATGTAATGAAAGCAAGTGAATTACGTAAAAAAAATAAAGAAGAGTTAGGAAATTTGCTGGTAGATTTATCTCGCGAACGGTTTAATCTTAAAATGCAAAAAGGTACAGGTCAGTTGTCAAAACCTGATCAAGTAAAAAAAGTAAGGCGAGAAGTTGCACGTATCCAGACCATATTGAATGAAGTGGCGAGCGCATAATTATGAGTGAAAATGTAACTAAATTGCGTACTATCACTGGTAAAGTTGTTAGTAATAAAATGGATAAAACCATTACGGTTTTAGTAGAACGTGTAGTAAAACATCCAGTGTATGGAAAATACATTAAGCGCTCTTCTAGAATGATGGCTCACGATGAAGAAAATGTTTGTAGCGAAGGTGATGTGGTGGCAATAACGCCATGTAGACCGTTATCTAAGAATAAAACATTTAAACTGGTTCAAGTCTTAGAAAGTGCTAACAAATAGCATTCATCTATTTATATACAAATTGTAGGAATAAATCATGATTCAGATGCAAACTAACCTTGACGTCGCCGATAATAGCGGTGCAAAAAGGGTCATGTGTATCAAAGTATTAGGAGGGTCTCATCGCCGTTATGCTGGTATTGGTGACATCATTAAGGTCAGCATAAAAGATGCAATACCTCGTGGAAGAGTGAAAAAAGGCGAAGTGTATAATGCCTTGGTTGTAAGAACACGAAAAGGTGTTCGTAGATCAGATGGTTCGGTAATACGTTTTGACGGAAATGCTGCAGTTATTCTTAATAATAACTTGCAACCGCTTGGTACACGGATTTTTGGCCCAGTAACTCGTGAGTTGAGAGGAGAAAAATTCATGAAAATTATCTCTCTTGCTCCAGAAGTTCTTTAAGGTAGGGTTAAAAAATGGCGAAAATTAAAAAAGGTGATGATGTTGTTGTTCGTACCGGTAAAGACAAAGGTAAAAGCGGTAGAGTGACCAAAATTTTAAAAGATGACAAGGTATTGGTTGAAGGAATTAATCAAGTTAAGAAAAACCAAAAACCGAATCCTAATGCTGGTGTTTCTGGCGGAATAATTGTCAAGGATATGCCAATAAATATTTCCAATATTGGATTGTACAATCCAGAAACTAAGAAAGCTGATAGAGTTGGCTTTAGAATTCTGGAAGATGGAAAGAAAGTCAGATATTTTAAATCAACAAATGAAATTGTTGATGTGTAAGGTGCAGATGAATCATGGCTAGATTAGAAACCGTATATAAAGAAAAAATCCTTCCGGCGTTAGTTGAGCAATTTGCTTATAAATCTATTATGCAGGCCCCTCGAATTACTAAAATAACACTAAATATGGGTGTTGGTGGTGCTGTAGCCGATAAAAAAGTTCTGCAATCTGCGTTATCTGATCTTGAGAAAATCTCAGGTCAAAAACCAGTTATTACGCTAGCTAGGAAATCAATTGCAGGATTCAAGATCCGTGATGATATGCCAATTGGTTGTAAGGTAACTCTTCGAAGTGATCGCATGTTTGAGTTCCTGGATCGTTTAATAAGTATTTCGATACCACGAATACGCGACTTTAGAGGGTTAAGCTCTAAAAGTTTTGATGGTCGTGGAAATTATTCTATGGGCGTTAAAGAGCAAATAATATTTCCTGAAATTGATTATGATAAAATCGACGTTCTGCGAGGAATGGATATTACGATCACAACTACGGCGCGAACCAATGAAGAAGGTTTAGCACTGTTGAAGTTGTTTAATTTTCCATTTAAGAGTTAAGAGGCAGTTTTATCATGGCAAAAAAATCAATGATTGCGCGCGAAGATAAACGTAAAAAACTTGTTAAAAAATTCGACGTTAAGCGTAAAAGTTTAAAAGAAATCATCAGGGATCCTGGTGCCTCTTATGAAGAAAAAGAAGCAGCTCATTTACAGCTCCAAAAGTTACCAAGGGACTCGAGTGTGACAAGGGTTAGAAACCGTTGTAATTTAACTGGACGTCCACATGGATATTACCGCAAGTTTGGTCTTAGTAGAAACAAATTAAGAGAGGCAACAATGCGTGGTGATGTTCCTGGTGTTGTCAAAGCAAGTTGGTAAGATCTGTTAGATCAAGTTTGGAGAAAATAAAATGAGTATGACAGACCCAGTTGCAGATATGCTGACTCGTATAAGAAACGGTCAATCTGCTGGTAAAAAAAGTATTAAACAGCCTTCGTCAAAACTGAAAGTATCGATTGCGAAAGTACTTAAAGAAGAAGGATATATTACAGACTTTAGTATAGAGACTATAGGTAGTCATACAGAGATGACTATTGAATTAAAGTACTATAAAGGTGTACCTGTAATTGAAGCAATAAAAAGAATTAGTAGGCCTGGTTTACGTATTTATAAATCTAAAGACGAATTGCCAAAAGTACTTGGCGGCTTAGGGATTGCTATTGTATCAACATCTAATGGTGTAATGACTGATAGAGCTGCACGTGCAATAGGTCACGGCGGTGAAGTTATTTGCACTGTTTGCTAATCTAGGTGTGTCATGTCAAGAATTGCTAAGGCCCCAGTTACTATTCCAAGTGGAGTAGAAATAATATTAGATGGAAATAACTTGATTGTTAAAGGAAGCAAAGGTCAGTTATCACATGTACTTAATTCATCTGTAACAGTCGACATTATCGAAAACATTGCAAGTGTTCAATGGGATAAAGAAGATAAAAAAGCAACTGCTCAAGCTGGGACGGCAAGAGCAGTTTTAAGCAATATGGTTGCTGGTGTTTCTACTGGTTTTGAAAAAAAACTAACATTAATTGGTGTTGGTTACAGGGCACAAGCAAAAGATAACGTTTTGAGTCTTTCATTAGGCTTTTCACATCCTGTAGATTATTTGGTTCCTGTTGGAATATCAGTAGAAACACCAACGCAAACTGAAATAATTGTTAGAGGTAATGATAAGCAATTGGTAGGTGAAGTGTCAGCAAAAATTAGAGCTTATCGTCCGCCAGAGCCTTACAAAGGAAAGGGTGTCAGATACTCTGACGAGAATGTTATAAGAAAAGAAGCTAAGAAGAAGTAAGGTAGCATAATGGAAAAGAAACAATCTCGAATGAAACGCGCTTTAAAGTTGCGTTCAAAAATTAAAAGTTTAAATGCCACTAGGCTATCAATACACAAAACATCTTTGCATATTTATGCTCAGGTAATTAGTGGTGATGGAAAGATAACTTTGGTTAGTGCGTCTACTAATCAGGCAGAAATAAAAGAATCTTTAAAATATACAGGTAATATTGAAGCAGCTGCGTTAGTAGGTAAGTTTATTGCTGAAAAGGCAATAGCGGCTGGTGTAACTGAAGTTGCCTTTGATCGTTCAGGATTTAAATATCATGGTCGCGTTAAAGCATTGGCTGATGCTGCGCGTGAAGCCGGCTTAAAATTTTAGGAGAATAAAATGGCAACAGCACCAGCACAAGTTAGTACAGATGGTTTACAAGAAAAATTAGTTAACGTAAGACGAGTTGCAAAAGTTGTTAAGGGTGGTAGAGTTTTCGGTTTTACTGCATTGACAGTAGTTGGTGATGGTGAAGGGCGTGTTGGTTATGGTGTGAGTAAAGCACGTGAAGTACCAATTGCAATTCAAAAATCTTTAGAGCAAGCTCGTAAAAATATGCGTAAAGTGTCACTTAAAGGTGATACTTTGCAATACCCAATTATGAATACTACAGGTGCTGCAAAAGTTTATATGCAGCCAGCTTCAGAAGGTACTGGAATAATCGCTGGTGGTGCTATGAGAGCTGTATTTGAAGTTGTAGGTGTTCATAATGTATTGGCGAAATGCATTGGTACCAGTAACCCAATAAATGTTGTGAGAGCAACTATAAATGGATTAACTGGAATGCATAATGCTAACCAGATAGCTGCAAAGCGCGGTCTATCAGTTGAACAGATTATTGGATAGTAGCGATATGGCTGGTACTAAATTAAGTGTAACAATGACAAAAAGCAAATTTGGGCGCTTACCGCGTCATCAAGCTTGCCTAAAGGGTTTAGGATTGCGTAAAATCAACCAAACAGTTGAGATCCTGAATACACCTGAAAATAGAGGTATGATAAACAAGATATCATACATGCTAAAAGTGGAGGAAATTTAATGTATTTAAATACTATCCAGTCAAGTGAAGGGGCTCGTAAAAAGTCTAAGAGAGTTGGCCGAGGTATAGGATGTACTTTAGGTAAAACTTGTGGAAGAGGTCATAAAGGACAAAAATCCCGTAGTGGAGGATTTCATAAGGTAGGATTTGAGGGTGGTCAGATGCCATTACAAAGACGTTTGCCAAAAATAGGATTTACATCTGTAAATGGAAAATATACTGCTGAAGTCCGGCTGAGTGAGTTGAATTTAATATCTGATTCTGTAATTGATCTTAAGTCCTTAATTAAAGCCAATATTGTTCCAATCTTTACTAAGAAAGCTAAAATAATACAATCTGGATTATTGACGAAAGCTGTAGTTATTAAAGGTATAAATGTAACCTCGGGTGCCAAGGTTTCAATTGAAGCAGCTGGCGGCAAAGTAGAGGTTTAAGTGGCTACTTCATCTGCACAAATGGCAAATAAAGGTAGTGGATTATCGGAATTAAAAGCCAGATTGTTTTTTGTTCTTGGTGCATTATTTGTTTATAGAATAGGTTCGCATATTCCTGTTCCTGGAATTGATCCAAAAGCTTTAGCTGTTATGTTTGAGCAGCAAAGTGGTTCAATACTTGATATGTTTAACATGTTTTCAGGTGGTGCATTAATGCGTTTAAGTTTATTCGCACTTGGAATAATGCCATATATTTCTGCATCTATCATTATGCAGTTGATGACAGTTGTTATACCTGCAATGGAGCAATTAAAAAAAGAAGGCGAGTCAGGGCGTCGAAAGATTTCGCAATTCACAAGATATGGCACTGTTGTTTTAGCAACTTTTCAGGCAATTGGAATATCTCTGGCTCTTCAGAATCAAACTGCTGGTGGGTTATCAGTTGTACTTAATCCGGGGTTTGGATTTATTGCAATTACTGCTATAACCTTAGTAACTGGTACAGTTTTTTTGATGTGGCTGGGAGAACAAGTTACAGAAAGAGGAATTGGAAACGGTATTTCCATGATAATTTTCGCAGGTATTGTATCAGGTTTGCCTAAGGCGATTGGTGGTACCTTAGAGTTAGCTCGAACGGGCGAAATGAATGGTGCTTTTATTATTTTGTTATTTTTGATATCGATTTCTGTAACTGCACTTGTAGTGTTTGTTGAAAGAGGTCAAAGAAGAATATTAATTAATTATCCCAAAAGACAGCAAGGAAGAAAGTTGTATGGTGGACAAAGCAGCTTTTTACCATTAAAGCTTAATATGGCAGGAGTAATTCCGCCGATTTTTGCATCTAGCATAATATTGTTTCCAGCTACTATTGCTGGTTGGTTCGGAAATACTGATGGATTTGCATGGTTACAAGATGTAGCAACTATGTTGTCACCTGGTCAGCCTGTTTATGTTATGTTTTATGCAACTGCTATAGTGTTTTTTTGTTTCTTTTATACTGCTTTAGTATTTAACTCAAAAGAGACTGCGGAAAATTTAAAAAAATCTGGTGCTTTTTTGCCTGGAATTAGGCCTGGTATTCAAACAGCAAATTATATAGACAAAGTAATGACACGTTTAACGTTGATTGGTGCTTTTTATATAACTTTAGTTTGTTTATTGCCAGAGTTTTTAATTGTATATTGGAATGTACCGTTCTATTTTGGTGGTACATCTTTACTTATTATTGTTGTGGTTGTAATGGATTTTATTTCTCAAATGCAAACCCATGTTATGTCACAGCAATATGAAGGGTTGATGAAGAAAGCCAACTTAAAGAAATAAATAATGCACAATATAACTTAGGAGTTTAGCTGTGAAGGTTCGTGCTTCAGTAAAAACAATTTGTAGAAATTGTAAAATTGTAAAAAGAAACGGTGTTGTTAGAGTTATTTGTGTCGATGGAAGGCACAAGCAAAGACAAGGCTGAAATTTGTTGCGCCATAATTGCTGAGATGCTATAATTTGGCGCTTAACTTTAGAGTACTACTCAGGGGAGTATCTAGATGGCACGTATTGCCGGGATAAATATACCAGATCATAAGCATGCAGTAATAGCATTAACTGCAATTTATGGCGTTGGTCGTCAAACAGCAAGTGAAATTTGCGCAAAGGTTGGTGTTGTGCCTTCCGTTAAAATTAAAGAACTAACTGAAGAGCAATTAGAAGCTATTCGTACTGTAGTTTCGAAAATGACAGTAGAAGGCGATCTACGTCGTGAAGTTTCTATGAATATCAAGCGTTTGATGGATCTTGGTTGTTATCGCGGAATCAGGCATCGTCGTGGTTTGCCATTGAGAGGTCAGAGAACGAGAACTAATGCTCGTACTCGTAAAGGTCCGCGTAAACCGATTCGAAAATAAGATATTTCTTTAGAGGCTCAAAGTAATGGCTAGTCCAAATCGTTCTAGAAAACGTATAAAAAAAGAAGTTGCAGATGGAATTGTCCATGTGCATGCATCTTTTAATAACACAATCATAACAATCACTGACAGAAAAGGGAATGCTTTGTCATGGGCAACATCTGGAGGCTCAGGCTTTCGTGGATCAAGAAAGAGTACACCATTTGCAGCACAGGTTGCGGCCGAAAAAGCGGGAATAGTTGCTCAAGAGTTTGGTATGAAAAATCTTGATGTTATGATTAAAGGTCCAGGTCCTGGTCGTGAATCAGCTGTACGCTCATTGAATAACCTTGGGTTTAAAATTAATAATATTGTTGATGTGACGCCAATTCCTCATAATGGTTGCCGTCCGCCAAAGAAACGCCGCGTTTAAAGAATCTGGAGTAGTATTATGGCAAGATATCTTGGACCTACTTGTAAATTAAGTCGGAGAGAAGGGACTGATCTGTTTTTGAAGAGCAGAGGTAAGTCGTTAGAAAATAAGTGTAAGTTAGATCAGAAGCCTGGGCAGCATGGTACAAAGAGAACTCGAAGTTCTGATTATGCATTGCAGTTAAGGGCAAAGCAACGTATGCGTAGAATTTATGGCATTCTTGAGAAGCAATTCAGAAATTATTATAAATCTGCTGATATGAAAAAAGGTGCAACAGGTGAAAATTTGTTGAATTTACTTGAGTCAAGGTTGGATAATGTCGTTTATCGTATGGGGTTTGCTTCAACTAGAGCTGAGGCACGTCAATTAGTTTCTCATAAGTCTGTTATGATAAATGCTTCGTTGATAAATGTACCCTCTTATCAGGTTTCACCAGGGGATGTAGTATCCATAAGGGAAAAAGCAAAAAAGCAACAAAGAATTGTTGATGCTCTATCTGTGACTGAGCAATACGGTTTTCCTTCTTGGGTTGAAGTAAATTCTAAAACAATGACTGGTACTTTTAGTTCTTTGCCGGATCGTGTTGATCTTGGTAGTGACATTAATGAGCAGTTAGTTGTTGAGCTCTACTCTAAATAATTGCTGTTCCGAGGGAAGTAAATGCAGAATCCTATTTCTGGCTTATTAAAGCCAAGATTAGTTGAAGTAGTAAGTAAGTCACCTAATCACTCCAGGATTGTTATTGAGCCGCTTGAACGTGGCTTTGGTCACTCACTGGGTAATGCATTAAGACGTGTTCTTTTATCTACAATTCCAGGTTGTGCTGTTACAGATGTTGAGATCGATGGGGTTCTTCATGAATACACCACTATAGAAGGTGTCCAAGAAGATGTAATTGACATCTTGTTAAATTTGAAAAAACTCGCAGTTATCCTTCATTCTAAAGACGAAGTAGAATTGACTTTATCTAAAAATGGAGCGGGATGTGTTACTGCAGCGGATATTTCTATTCCTCATGATGTTGAGATAATAAATCCAGATTTAGTGATAGCTAATTTAACACAAGCCGGCGTTCTAAAAATGAAAATTAGAGTTCGTCGTGGAAGGGGTTATGAGCCTGTTAGTGTTAGAAAACTTAATTCTGATCATAATCCAGTTGTTGGTGCTTTGCAATTAGACGCGTCATATAGTCCTATTGTAAAAGTAGCCTATCAAGTTGAAAGTACACGTGTAGAACAGAGAACAAATTTAGATAAGTTAGTTATAGAACTCGAAACAAATGGAACAGTTGATCCAGAATCCACTATAAAGATGGCTGCTACTATACTTCATGATCAATTGTCTGTATTCGTTGATTTTGAGAAAGTAAATGACCAAGTTGCTGAAGATGAAATAGAAATTGAAGAAGTGTTTGATCCTGTTTTGCTTCGTCCAGTAGATGATTTAGAATTAACCGTACGTTCTGCTAATTGTTTAAAAGCTGAGAATATATTTTATATAGGTGATTTAATACAGCGCACAGAAGTAGAGTTACTTAAAACGCCAAATCTAGGTAAGAAGTCATTAACTGAAATCAAAGATATACTAGCATTAAAAGGGTTGTCTTTAGGTATGCGGCTAGAAAATTGGCCACCAGATAATCTTGCTGATCACACACATGCAATAACAACACATTAAAATTAGGTCTTCGTATAATGAGACATCGTAAATCAGGTAGAAAATTTAATATAAATAGTAGTCATCGTAAGGCTATGTTTAGTAATATGGCCAATTCATTATTTAAACATGAATTGATAAAAACTACTTTACCTAAAGCTAAAGAGTTAAGAAGTTTTGCTGAGCCACTTATAACTTTATCTAAAGAAGATAATGTTGCAAAGAGACGCCTAGCATTTTCTAGATTACGTGACCGAGAAGTTGTAACTAAACTTTTTAATGAGTTAGGCCCTAGGTACAAGAATAGAGCAGGTGGGTACTTGCGTATTATGAAATGTGGATTTAGATCTGGAGATGATGCACCGATGGCTTACATCGAGTTAATTGACAGGCCTGAGTAAGCAATACAAAAAAAGCCGGTTTTACCGGTTTTTTTTTGTCTAAGAATTGTCATAAAATCTAAATTACGGCCATTTTTAACAATGTCAAAATTGTTGTCTATTTTTTTAATCATAGTAGGGCTGCTCATTTCTGACGTGCCGCAATTTAGTTCCTAAGTCATTTAATAGGGTTATTATTAAACAATTCAAAAAGATTATACCATTTTGAGTTCTAGTAGCTCATTAAGTATATTAACGCACTGAAAAGGAGAAGAATTAACACATTCTTTGTTTTTCAAAATTTAGGGCCTCTTGATTCTTATCTATCGTAACATTTAGCATATAAATCGAATCTTAAATCGTGAGGTTAAACATGGGCTAGCTGTTTTAAATATTTTTAATATTATTTCAGCCATATTAGGATTTTCTTTATTATTTCTCTAAGAAGGAAATTTTATTAACTTTACCATTCCACTCATCGGCGTCCGGAAGAGGTTTTTTTACTTCTGTTATTGCAGGCCAAGTTTTGGATAGTTCGGCATTTAACTCAATAAATATTTCTTGTCCTTCTGGTAATTCATCTTCGGCATATATAGCATTAGCAGGACACTCAGGTTCGCATAAAGTGCAATCAATGCATTCATCTGGATCAATCACTAGAAAATTTGGTCCTTCGTGAAAACAGTCAACAGGGCATACATCAACACAGTCAGTAAATTTACATTTAATACAGTTTTCAGTGACTACAAAAGCCATAATTTATTACCAAGGAAGGATTAAAAGGTTGGAGTGTTATTAATGATATCTTAACAATTATAAGTTTTGAAAAATTATTAAGCTATTTTGCTTATTATATAAATAAAAATTTATTTTGTCAGATTTGAATCAATTAACCAAGAAAATAAACTTTTGGCATCAGTTCATAGCATCCAGTAAACCCCAGTTCTGGTGCATGTTATCGATGCTGACTGAGTACTAGAATGCTCTGAATTTCTTGTGTTGATCATTACATGATTTAACTGTTATGAGATGTAGAGACAGGTCGCGACCAGTCTTTACCGCCTCCCCTCATTAGCGCCCTTTCTCAATTCCCTTCTCCTTTTCAGCCAGGTCATTAACGCTAGTTTTCGCTTTGAAAAATAAAGGAGTGTTGCGTACTTGCCTAAAAAGGCAGGATAATCTGCATACTTGAATCAATCAGAATAATGTTGGCATGGAATTTAATTTAATTAATAAAGATGGTTATGCGCGGCGTGGGCGTCTTACTTTTGATCGGGGTGTTGTAGAAACGCCTATTTTTATGCCAGTCGGTACTTATGGTGCAGTTAAATCATTAACGCCAGAGGATTTAACCGGTATTGGGGCGCAAATCATTTTAGGCAATACCTTTCATTTAATGTTGCGACCTACAACTCCAGTCATTAAAGCCCATGGCGACTTGCATGATTTTATGCATTGGGACAAGCCTATTCTGACTGATTCAGGTGGTTTTCAGGTGTTTAGTTTAGGTGCATTAAGAAAAATTACCGAACAGGGTGTTACCTTTAAATCTCCGCTTAATGGCAGTACCATTTTTATGGGGCCTGAAGAATCAATGCAAGTGCAGCGGGATTTGGGTTCTGACATTGTCATGATTTTTGATGAATGTACGCCTTATCCAGCCACTGTTAAAGAAGCGGCTGATTCTATGAGATTGTCGTTACGTTGGGCAGAACGGAGTAAAAAAGCACACGCAGATAACCCTTCGGCATTGTTTGGGATCGTTCAAGGGGGGATGTATGAGCATCTTCGTCAGGAATCGATTTCCGGTCTCCTGGATATTGGTTTTGATGGTTATGCGATTGGAGGTTTGTCAGTTGGGGAGCCAAAAGAAGAAATGATGGCAACCCTGGATGTTATTCATAACAAAATGCCTGAAGATAAGCCCCGTTACTTGATGGGCGTTGGTACGCCAGAAGATCTCGTGGAAGCGGTTCGGCGCGGTATTGATATGTTTGACTGTGTAATGCCCACAAGAAATGCCCGGAACGGTCATTTATTTACCACGTTTGGTGTAGTCAAGATTAGAAATAGTCAATATGAGTTTGATAACAAGCCATTAGATGAATCTTGTGGTTGTTATACCTGTCAAAATTACTCAAGAGCTTATTTACGGCATTTAGATAAATGTAAGGAGATGCTGGGATCAAGGCTCAATACTATCCATAATCTCTATTATTATTTGAGTCTTATGCAAGGCTTGCGTGACGCGATTGAAAAACAGGAGCTGGATATTTTTGTCAGCCAATTTTACCAACAAAGAGATAAAATGGCGCCTTCTGTGGCATAATGGCGAAATTTTTTAAAATACAATAATAACTGAGGATATTTATGAGTTTTTTTATTTCTGACGCATTAGCGGCAGCGCCCGCAGCAGCGCAACCTGGCATTGAAGGCATGCTGTTTCCACTGGGAATTTTAGCATTTTTTTACTTTTTATTTTTACGTCCTCAATCAAAGCGTACTAAAGAAAAGAAGCAAATGATTGCTTCACTGGGTAAAGGGGTAGAGGTGGTCACTTCGGGTGGTATTTTAGGTAAGATCGTTGATCTGGATGATAACTTTGTAAAACTTGAAGTCAGTGAAAATTCATTTATTCAAGTACAGCGTCAAAGCATTGAGAGCATGATGCCTAAAGGAACTTATAAAGCGATCACTAAAAAAGTAACTATCAATAAAGCTTAATGTGATAGCGCGAAGCAGAGTCAAAGTCAAAGCAATGGACTTTGTTTGGAGCGCAGTTTAATTATTGGAATAACACATGCAAAACCATTATCCACTTTGGAAAAATTTATTAGTTCTGATTATTTTTGGTATCGGAATTATTTATTCATTACCTAATTTGTACGGTGATGACCCTTCTGTTCAGGTGTCATCTACACAAATGACTAATATTACCCAAGATCAATCAAATCAGATAGAGTCCGATATTAAAGCATCGGGTGTTCCTGTTAAAGCGTTTGAGTTTAAAGACGGTCGTATTTTAGCGAGATTTAGCAATACCGATGATCAGCTTAAAGTCGCTGATTTATTGAGGGATAAAATAGGTAGCAATTATACGGTTGCTCTAAATCTGGCGCCAACTACACCAACCTGGTTACGTGCCTTGGGCGCCCAAGCGATGTATCTTGGTTTGGACTTGCGCGGAGGTGTACATTTTCTATTAGAAGTGGATATGGATGCAGCGGTAAAGCAGGCTGAAGACCGTAATATAGATGATATTCGTCTGGCCTTAAGAAATGCAAAGTTGCGCTATCAAACTGTTGCAAAAGATAATGGTTTTTTTAAAGTGACTCTAAAGTCTATAGAGGATAAAGCAGACGTTTTGACTGCTTTAGATAAAGATTTTCATAATCTTGAGATTACTGAGCCAGAAGCACAGGATCAAATCTGGTTAAAGCTATCTGAAAAAGAAACGCGTGAAATAAAGAAGTTTGCTGTAGCGCAAAACATGACCACTTTACGTAATCGTGTTAATGAATTAGGGGTGGCAGAGCCTGTTATTCAGCAACAAGGTGAAAACCGTATCATGGTTCAATTGCCTGGCGTACAAGATACGACAAGAGCTAAAGAAATTTTGGGTACAACAGCGACGCTGGAGTATCGTTTAGTTGATGTTGAGCACGATGTTCAGCAAGCAGTTTCTGGGCATGTGCCTGTTGGTAGCCGTTTATATAATGACAGAAGCGGTAATCCAATACTTTTGGATCGCCGGGTTATCGTGACCGGTGATCAAATCGTGGATGCATCTTCAGGGCAGGATCAGGATGGCCGGCCTTCCGTTAATATTTCTTTGAATGGCGTGGGTGCTGCAAAGATGGCTAAAACAACACAAGTGAGTGTTGGTAAACCAATGGCTGTTGTATTCATTGAATATAAAGTAGAAACAAAAGTAGTTGACGGTCAAAAAATCCGTCATAAAGAAAAAGTAGAAAAAGTGATTAACGTTGCGACGATACAGGGTGTATTTAGTAAACGTTTCCAAACGACTGGCTTGGATAGTCCACAAGAAGCCAGAAATCTGTCTTTACTATTAAGAGCGGGAGCTTTAGCAGCCCCAGTTGATATTGTTGAAGAACGTACAGTCGGTCCCAGTTTAGGACAAGATAACATTGATAAGGGCATGTTGTCTTTTGTGGTGGGTTTTGCCTTGGTTGTATTGTTTATGGCGGTTTATTATCGTTTGTTTGGTGTGATAGCTAATTTTGCTTTAGCCTTTAACGTTGTTATTGTGGTCGCTATTTTGTCTATGTTGCAAGCAACGTTAACATTACCCGGTATTGCTGGGATTATCTTGACGGTAGGTATGTCGGTTGATGCTAACGTATTGATTTTTGAGCGTATCAAAGAAGAGCTTAAGCATGGGATAACACCACAAGCGGCTATTTTTATTGGTTACGATAAAGCCTTTGCAACTATTCTTGATTCTCACTTTACCAACCTTGTTGTTGCGGTTGTGTTATTTGCCTTTGGTACTGGATCAGTAAAAGGTTTTGCGGTAACGCTGATTATCGGGATTTTATCCTCTATGTTTACAGCGATTACGGGTACGCGGATGGTTATTAACTGGATTTACGGTAATCGTAGAGTTGAGAAGCTATCACTATAGTTATGGTCAATAGAGTCTGTAAGGATAAGCACACAGCTTTGCTCCTACTTTTAGAAGAATAAAATATGAAGACAACTAATATAAATTTTATCGGTAATCGCAATAAAGCAATCATATTCTCTAGTGTGTTGATGCTTATTTCGATAGTTTCGCTGGCAACACGTGGCTTGCAAATGGGTATCGATTTTACCGGTGGTACCTTGATTGAGGTGGGTTATCAAAAAGCAGCGGATCTAACAGCGCTGCGTAACACTTTAAATACTCAAGGTTTTGATGATGCGACTGTGCAGAACTTTGGTACCACTAAAGATGTTTTAATCCGTTTAAAACCCCATTCAGACATTAGTAACGCTGATTTAAGTACAAAAGTGTTAGAAGCTATTAACAAAACAACCGCAGAACCTGCTAGTGTTCGCCGTGTAGAGTTTGTCGGGCCGCAAGTCGGTGATGATTTGGCTGAAGATGGCTTTTTGGCTTTATTGTATTCCACTATCTGTATCCTGATTTATATCGCTTGGCGTTTTGAATGGAAGTTCTCTACAGGTGCGATTATTGCGACCATTCACGATGTTGTTGTGACCTTGGGATTGTTTTCTATTTTGGGGTTAGAGTTTGATTTGACGGTATTAGCTGCCGTGCTGGCTTTGATCGGTTACTCGCTAAACGACACTATTGTTGTATATGACCGAATCAGAGAAAACTTTCGCTTATTAAGAAATAAGTCAACTGAAGAGATCATGAATATTTCTGTCAATGTCACGTTAAGTAGAACCATTATGACGTCGTTGACTGTTATTTTGGTGTTGATTTCTCTGTTTTTCCTGGGCGGAGAGATTATTCATAACTTCTCTATCGTGCTTTTATTTGGGGTCTTCTTCGGTACGTATTCCTCCATTTTTATTGCCAGTCCAGCGGCATTGTTATTGGGTGTTAGTGCTGAAGACTTGATGATACCGGTTAAAGAAGGCGCGGATATAGATCGCAGACCTTAGTCCTTGACAAGGTCGTTTCTCTACAATGCCTTGATGATCGGGTATAATGGGAAACTTAAGAAATTTATTTAATATTACTTTTGGAGTTTAAAGACATAATGGCAATAGAACGCACTTTTTCAATTATTAAACCTGACGCTGTTGCAAAAAATGTAATCGGTCAAATTTATAGCCGTTTTGAAAGCAATGGTTTGACTATTGTTGCTGCTAAAATGTTGCATTTGACTCAAGAGCAAGCAGAAGGTTTTTACGCAGAACACAGTGAACGCGGATTCTTTAAAGATTTGGTTGCTTTTATGATTTCTGGTCCAGTGATTATGCAAGTTTTAGAAGGTGAAAACGCAGTTCTTAAGCATCGCGAAATTATGGGTGCAACTAATCCTAAAGACGCAGCGCCAGGCACTATTCGTGCTGATTTTGCAAGTAGTATCGATGAGAACGCTGTACACGGTTCTGATGCGTTAGAAACCGCTCAAAGAGAAATCGCTTATTTTTTCTCGGATAATGAAATCAGTGCTAGAACCCGTTAAGACAGAACGGTTTAATTTGCTTGATTACGACAGAAAAGGCCTTGCGGCTTTTTTTGTCGCTTTAGGTGAAAAACCTTTTCGAGCAACACAATTACTTAAATGGATCTATCAGGAAGGTATTTCTGATTTTGATTTAATGACCAATTTAAGTAAGCCCTTACGTGCCTATCTGAAAGAAAACTGCTATTTAGCAACGCCTGAGATTGTGGTCGAGCAGATCGCCAGTGATGGCACCTGTAAATGGGCTTTGCAAACCAGTTGCGGTAATCGTATTGAAACCGTATTTATTCCTGAAGAAGGTCGGGGCACGTTATGTGTTTCATCTCAAATTGGTTGCGCTTTAGCGTGTACTTTTTGTTCAACGGCTCAGCAGGGTTTTAACCGTAACCTGAAAACCTCAGAGATTATTGGTCAAGTGATCGTTGCTCAAAAGCGCTTAGGTGACACCAAGAAAATTACCAATGTTGTGATGATGGGTATGGGTGAGCCTTTACTCAATTTTGATAATGTCGTCGCAGCAATGAATTTGATGATGGATGATTTTACCTTTGGATTATCTAAACGTAGAGTGACCATAAGTACATCGGGTGTTGTCCCGGCAATGTATCGATTAACTGAAGTGTGTGATGTCAGCCTTGCGGTTTCGTTACATGCGGTAAGAGATGAATTAAGGGATGAACTGGTCCCCATTAATAAAAAATATCCATTAAAGGAGTTAATGGAAGCCTGTCGTGATAATGCCAAGATAGCGCCACGCAGAACCGTTACTTTTGAGTACGTGATGCTGGATGGAATCAATGATTCCATGGATGATGCGCGTGGATTGGTTAAACTGTTAAAAACGGTGCCGGCAAAATTAAACTTAATCCCTTTTAATCCGTTTCCTAATAACGCTTATCGTTGTTCAAGCAAGGAAGCCATTAATCGATTCAAGACATTTTTAAACGATGCAGGGATTGTGACAACGGTTAGGAAAACGCGTGGTGAAGATATTGACGCTGCGTGTGGGCAATTGGTTGGGCAAGTTGAAGATAAGAGCCGTCGACATCTAAAGTTAAAATTAGTAGGCGCTGAGAGTGCAGTCTGATGCGGAAAAGTTATTTAATCGCATAAGTTTCGGATTTTTATTGGTTGGTTTGATTTCATGTGTTTCATTGACAGATGAAGTCAGTAAAAAGGAGTCGAGCAGTATTTATTTGCAGCTGGGTGTTCGTTATATGGATTTGGATAAGCTTGAAATAGCGAAAGAAAATCTACAAATAGCCCTAACAAAAGATCCTGATAATGTCCAGGTGCATAACGCTTATGCGTTTTTATATGAAAAGCTAATGGACAATCAACAGGCCAGTGACCATTACGAAAGAGCACTCGCATTGTCTCCTGATGATTGGAGTGTACAAAATAATTTTGGTCGTTTTCTCTGCGATCGTGGTAAATATAAGCAAGGTCTGACTTTGCTGCTTCTGGCAAGTTCAACACAGTTAAATGATAGGCAATGGATAGCCTTAACGAATGCGGGGCGATGTCAATTGGCGATCAACAGCATTCAAAGTGCCAAGAGTTATTTTGAACAAGCATTGCTACTTAATTTTGCATATGCGCCGGCATTATTAGAAATGCAAAAAATCAGTTTCCAAAATAGGGACTATCCGGAAGCGAGAAGTTATCTAGGGAGATACTTAATGGTAGGTGTTTATACATCAGGGCTTTTATGGATTGCAATGCAAACTGAGTTTGCCTTAGGTAGTCCCGCCAAAGCTGAGCACTATCAACAATTATTGGTAGAACATTTTCCTTTATCTTATGAAGCAAAACAACTCAAGCCTGTCCTGCAATAAGGGCACAACTAATTAAAATGGCAAATAATATACAAGCGATTCGAGGCATGCATGATGTGCTTCCAGACGAAACTCCACTATGGCAATATATCGAAGGGATGCTAAGGGAGGTATTGAGTACGTATGGATACAGTGAAATTCGTTTACCTATTGTTGAAAAAACAGAACTTTTTAAGCGCTCTATTGGTGAAGTAACTGATATCGTAGAAAAAGAAATGTATACTTTTGAGGATCGTAATGGTGATTCATTAACGCTACGTCCAGAAGGGACTGCGGGTTGTCTTAGAGCCTGTCTGGAGCATGGCTTATTACATAATCAGCTGCACCGATTATGGTATTACGGACCTATGTACCGGCATGAACGCCCTCAAAAAGGCCGCTATCGTCAGTTTATCCAATTAGGTGTTGAGACTTATGGAATGTCAGGGCCTGATATTGATGCCGAATTGATTATTCTTATGGATCGATTGTGGAAGAAGTTAGGCATTCGCGACAAAGTGCGTTTGCAATTGAATTCATTAGGAACTATAGAAGAGCGTTTGGTTTATCGTGCGGTTTTAGTCGATTACTTTCGAGGTCATTTAGACCAATTAGACGAGGATAGTTTGCGTCGATTGGAAACTAACCCTTTGCGAATACTGGATACTAAAAATCCAGCAATGCAAACTTTGGTTGCTAATGCACCTGAATTAATGGATTATTTAGGTGCTGAAAGTTTAGCTCATTTCAATACCTTAACGGCTATTCTGGATGATCTGGGTATTAGTTATGAAATAACAACCCGATTGGTTCGTGGTCTGGATTATTACAGTAAAACAGTTTTTGAGTGGGTGACCGATGAGTTGGGTTCGCAAGGAACTGTTTGTGCTGGCGGTCGTTACGATAGTTTGGTAGAGCAACTGGGTGGTAAAGCCAATTTTGCCGTAGGATTCGCCATGGGAATTGAGCGTTTATTGGCACTTATTGAGGTGTCCGGTCATGTAACTACCCCGAGACCAGTTGATGTCTTCATGATTCGTGTGGGTGAGACCGCAGAGCGTGAAGGATTACGTTTGGCTGAAGCAATCAGAAATGAAGTACCCGGCTTAAAATTACAAGTCAATTGCGGAGGGGGCAGTTTTAAAAGTCAGTTTAAGAAGGCTGATAAAAGTGGTGCCGACTTCGCCCTGATTTTGGGTGACGATGAAGTAAGTCGTGGCGAATTAAGTCTTAAATCATTACGTGATGATCAAGGTCAACAGACCCTTTCACAACAGCAAGTCATCGCGTTTTTGCAAGACTATATGTTTCAATCTAAATGATTCTGACGATATAGATTTACAAACATTATCTTTTTTAATTATCACATAGAGTAAGAACGTGGAAATTTACGAAACAGAAGAACAGCAACTTGAAGCCGTTAAGAGATGGTGGAAAGAAAACGGACAATCAACCATTTTGGGTGCTATTTTAGGGATTGCTATTATCTTGGGATGGAATTATTGGAAAGAGCACAAGAAAACTCAGGCAGAGCAGGCCTCTACTCTTTACAGTGAATTAGTTCAAGAGATTGAGGCAGATAAGAAAGACGGTGCGGATAAGTTAGCCGAGCGCATAAAAGGTGAATACCCTAAGACGGAATATGCAATTTATAGTCAACTTTTATTGGCAAAATTAAAAGCGGAGCAAGGTGATCTTGCCGGTGCAAAGTCAATTCTTACGAATGTTACGGCTAGTTCAAATAATGAGTTGAGTAATATTGCAAAGATCCGTTTAGTTAGATTAATGCTTGCAACTGGAGAATATGAGAAAGGTTTAGAGTTAATTAATAATGTTGATCCAGCTACATCAGCTAGTTTCTCAGGCAATTATGATGAATTAGTGGGTGATTTGTATGTTGCACTGGACCGATTGGATCAGGCAAGAAGCTCTTACCAAAAGGCAATAGAAAGTGGTTATAGATCACCTTTGTTACAAATTAAAATAGATGATTTGACTACACCTCAAAAAGAAATTACTCCAAATGTTGAGCCTTTAAAATAATGCGCTTCTCTTCGCTTATCAGTTTTTGTTTAGTTTTAACTTTAACGGGTTGTGCTGCTTTAGATACAGTTAATGAGTCTATTGATGGGATAACGAATTATTTTAAAGGTGGAGAAGATAACTCAGATCCTCCAGCCGTTTTAGTTGAATATCCTCCTGAAATAAAGATTGAAGCGCTTTGGAGTGAGTCGGTTGGTGTTGGTGCAGATGAACAGTCTTTGAAGCTACTCCCTATATACGGATTTGGCAAATTGTTGGTAGCTGATAGAGAAGGGTTAGTGCAGGCAAGGGATCTGGTTACTGGACGTGTCATTTGGGAAGTCGAAACAGACGTTCATTTCTCAGCAGGGCCTGGCATTGGCGTAAATACGGTTATTTTAGGTTCCAGTGATGCCGATGTCGTTGCCCTGAATAGTGAAAACGGTGCGCAACTCTGGCGTTCAAAAGTGTCTAGTGAGGTGTTGTCAGTGCCCGTTGTTTCAAATGGGATAGTGGTTGTAAGAACGACTGATGGAGAACTGATTGCTTTAAATGAAAAAACTGGCGCCAAGATCTGGAATTATGAGCATAATGCACCTGCTTTAAGTGTTCGAGGTATCGGAGCGCCTTTGATTGCAGAAGAGAATATTATCGAGGGATACGATAATGGTAAATTAATGGCGATGCGATTAACTGATGGTAAATATGCTTGGGAAACTAGTATTGCAATACCTAAAGGAAGGTCTGAGGTGGAGCGTTTGGTTGACCTTGACGTTGATCCAATAGATGTCGGGGGAATAATTTATATCGCTAGTTATCATGGAGGTGTTGCGGCATTATCGGAGTCGGATGGTGAAGTACTTTGGCGTAACGAAACTATATCCTCTTATACTGGGTTGGGACATGATACCCGTTATTTATACGTGTCTGATACAAGTGACGATGTTTGGCAATTAGAACAGAGGACAGGCGCTTCATTATGGAAGCAAAAAGATTTACATCAAAGGAAGTTAACCGCGCCTGCAGTTTATGAGAACTATGTAGTTGTCGGAGATTTTGAGGGGTATGTGCATTGGTTATCTAAGAGTGATGGTAGGCAACTGGGGCGAATAAAGATTTCAGATAGTGCAATCGATGCTAAACCAGTTATTGTTGATGGAATTGTTTATGCATATGCAAAAGATGGCACACTTGCCGCTATAAAAACTCGAGCACCTTAAAAATATGTTACCTGTAATAGCCCTTGTTGGGCGCCCTAATGTGGGTAAGTCCACGTTGTTTAATTATTTAACTCGAAGTAGAGATGCTTTAGTTGCCGATTTTCCTGGATTAACCAGAGATCGGCAGTATGGTCGTGTTAAGCATGGAATTCGACCTTGTCTGGTTGTAGATACGGGCGGAATAGCTGATGATGCTGAAGGAATTGAAAGTTTTGCCAGGAAGCAGGTTCAAATTGCCTTGCAAGAAGCGGATGTGGTTTTGTTTATGGTGGATGCGCGCGAAGGATTGAGTGCATCTGATAAAGTGATTGCTGACTCGCTTAGAAAATTAGATAAACCGATACTGTTAGTGACTAATAAAGTCGATGGTATTGATGCAACGATTGCCGCTTCAGATTTTTATTCTTTGGCTCTAGGCGAGCCAGTCCAAATTGCCGCTTCTCATGGTCGCGGAATTCCAGAGTTATTGCTAAGAGTTGACCAATTACTACCCATTAAAGTGGATGGTGTTCTCGACGATGATACCCGAAGAGGTATTGCAATTGCAGTTGTGGGTCGGCCAAATGTGGGTAAATCGACTTTAGTCAATCGGTTGCTGGGTGAAGAGCGTGTTATTGTATTTGATGAGCCGGGTACGACTCGCGATAGCATTTATATTCCTTTTGAACGGAATGGCAAGCAGTTTACTTTAATTGATACTGCGGGTATGCGGCGCAGGTCCAGAGTCGCAGAAACGATTGAAAAGTTCAGTGTAATTAAAACATTGCAAGCTATTGAGCAAGCAAATGTCGTTATTTATATGATTGATGCAAGGGAAGGTATTGCTGATCAGGATGCACATTTATTAGGCCTGGTCTTAGAAGCAGGCCGAGCATTAATTATAGGTTTAAATAAATGGGATGGACTTAATACAGAACAAAAGGAAACAGTTAGGCGCCAACTAGAAGTTAAGTTATCGTTTCTTGATTTTGCTGAGAAGCATCCAATTTCTGCCCTGCATGGTAGTGGAGTGGGTAAGTTGTTTGACGTGGTTAGTAAATTATATGAATCAGCCATGCTGGATATGTCAACACCAGTGTTGACTCGTATCCTTAAAGAAGCGACTGTTGCGCATCAACCCCCTATCGTGAATACCCGGCGTATTAAATTAAAATACGCCCATCAAGGTGGACGCAATCCTCCTATTGTAGTTATACATGGGGTACAAACCGATGCACTGCCAATCTCTTATAAACGTTATTTGATGAATTATTTTCGTGAGAAGCTTAAGTTATCTGGGACGCCGATACGTTTAGAATTTAGATCGCCAGTTAATCCGTTTCATGGACAAAAAAAGAAGATAACAGAATGGCAAGTACAGAAGCGCGAGCGTTTGCAGAAACGAGCCAAAACTAAAAAAGAGTAATGTGATTGATGCATAAAGCGTTTGGTATTTTATTGCGAAGATCCAGATTTTAAATTTTATTGAGATTTTTATGGCAACTATTTCATTTCAAGGAAAACCATTGCACACTTCTGGCGAGTTGCCTGTAGTAGGTAGCAAGGCCCCTGACTTTTCATTGGTCAATAGTAAGTTAGTCGATGTCAATTTAGCTTCTTTTGCGGGTAAACGAAAGGTGTTGAATATTGTACCGAGTCTGGATACACCGACCTGTGCAACTTCGACGCGTATTTTCAATGAAAAAGCGGCTCATCTTTATAATACAGTTGTTTTGGTTGTTTCTGCTGATCTGCCTTTTGCACAATGCCGTTTTTGTGAAGTCGAAGGCTTAAAGCATGTCATTGCCTTATCTACGTTTCGTTCTGATTTTTCAGATATTTATGGCGTGAGGCTGGTAAATACTATTCTGGCAGGATTAACTGCTAGAGCTATAGTGGTCATTGATGAACATGATGTTATTATTTATACTCAATTAGTAAGTGAGTTAGCTAATGAACCAGATTATGAGAGTGTTTTAGCCGCGTTATAAAGAAGATTGGACTTAGGCTTTGCGCTGCGTTTTTAATACGTAGCGCTTCAATACTTTGAAAGTTTGAATTATCAAATTACCTAAAGTGCTCTCTCGTTTCTTTTAAAAGAAGATATGAGGTTGTATACAGAGTGCTTTTATAGTAAATTCACATTGACGCTTTAAAAGAGTCATCAAGAAATCAGCATTTATAGTAAATACACAGAGTATTAACTCAAGGTTTAGCGAAATGGCAGAAATGATGAGTAGCGGGGTTGAATTAATGTTTGCTGGGATGGGCATTGTATTTCTGTTTTTGACGATGTTGGTATACGCTGTCAATATTATGTCAGTATTGGTTCAGCGGTTTTTTCCAGACGCGCCTATTTCAGGGATATCAACTTCTCTATCACCCGGCATTGATAAAAGTGTAATTGCTGCTATAACAGCAGCGGTTCATCAACATCGGAGGCAACACAAATAAAGCCTTAGTGAGTCAGTTGCTTGACACTGACCTAAGTTGTATCAATCGTTTTAAGTGCTTTAAACGGCCCAAAAGGTCAACAATTTCGAACCTACAAGATTCTTGGAGAAATATTTAGAATGGCCAAAGATAAAAAAAAGCCCCTAGCTATCACTGAAGTAGTCTTAAGAGATGCTCATCAATCTATCTTAGCCACTCGTCTACGCATAGAAGATATGCTACCTATCTGTGAGAAACTTGACCAGATTGGCTATTGGTCTATTGAATCATGGGGAGGCGCAACATTTGATGCGTGTATCCGATATTTAGGAGAAGACCCTTGGGAAAGACTGCGAACTCTTAAAGCTGCAATGCCTAAGACGCCTCAGCAAATGTTGCTTAGAGGGCAAAATATTTTAGGTTATCGACATTATGCAGATGATGTGGTTGATAAGTTTGTTGAGCGCTGTGCTGTTAACGGGATAGATGTTTTTCGTATCTTTGATGCGATGAATGACATGAGAAACATAGAGCATGCAGTTAAAGCCGTCCTTAATACCAGTGCTCATGCCCAGGGAACAATCTCATATACCACAAGTGCAGTTCATACCATTGATGTATGGGTAGACTTGGGTAAACAGATTGAAGATATGGGAGCGCATTCTATCTGTATAAAAGATATGGCGGGATTACTCAAACCCTATGACGCTTTTGAATTGGTTAGTCGGTTGAAAAAAAGCACTAAAATTCCAATCCATTTACATTGTCATGCTACAACAGGTTTAAGTGTCGCCACTCTTATTAAAGCTGCAGAAGCCGGTATTGATAATGTCGATACGGCTATCTCATCGATGAGCATGACTTATGGTCATAGTGCTACAGAAACAATCGTTGCAAGCCTTGAAGGTACTGACAGGGCAACCGGTTTAGATTTAGTCAAACTGGAAGATATTGCGCTCTACTTTAGAGATATTCGCAAGAAATATGCGCAATATGAAGGAAGTTTGAAAGGTGTTGATGGTCGGATTTTAATTTCCCAAGTCCCTGGTGGCATGTTGACCAACATGGAAAGCCAGTTAAAAGAACAAGGTGCTTCTGACAAATTCGACGAAGTATTACGTGAAATACCTAGAGTGCGTGAAGATTTAGGTTTTATTCCTTTAGTAACGCCAACTTCTCAAATTGTGGGTACGCAAGCTGTTATGAATGTCATGACAGGCGAGCGTTATAAAACCATTACAAAAGAAACGGCAGGTGTTTTAAAAGGTGAATATGGGGCGACGCCAGCACCAGTTAATAAGGAGTTGCAAGATAGAGTTTTGGCGGGTAGTGAACCCATTACTTGCAGGCCGGCAGACTTAATTCAGCCAGAAATGGATAAGTTGATTGCTGAAGTACAAGAAAAAGCGAAAGCAGAAGGTGTAACGCTCGCAAAGCATGTTGAAGAAGACGCCTTAATCAATGGCATGTTCGCTCAAGTTGGCTGGAAGTTTTTAGCCAACCGGGGAAACCCAGCTGCTTTTGAAGCAGCGCCAGATCAAGCTCCAGCGACTACTAACGTCGAAGCGCCTAAAACAACAGTCGCTGCAGGCGAGGGTAGTATAGGAACCTATACCGTTAATGTTGATGGTAGAAATTTCAATGTGACTGTAGGGCCAGTGGGAGCAGCGTTAAAAATTCAGCCTGTCGTCACTGAAGCAAGTACACAAGCAGTGATAGAAAGTTCTGGTTCTAGCGTATATGCGCCTATGGCGGGTAACATACTGAAAATTCTCGTTGAGGTGGGTAGCGTTGTTGAAGAAGGTGAAGTGGTTGTCATTATGGAAGCCATGAAAATGGAAACAGAAGTGCGATCTAAATTCGCGGGTACTGTCAGTGCCGTCCATATTAAGGAAGGTGGTGCAGTAGCAGGCGGTAATGCTTTAGTTACCTTGTAGCAACGTAGCTTATCAAGAGACATTTTATGGAAAATCTGCTATCACTCTGGCAAAGTACAGGCCTATATAACTTTACTAGCGGTCAGGCATTTATGATGCTGGTTGGGTTTTTATTACTGTTTCTGGCTATTAAAAAAGGTTTTGAGCCTTTACTGTTATTGCCTATTGGTTTTGGTGCTATTTTAAGTAATATTCCGGTGGCGGGTATTGCCGAAGAAGGCGGTATATTATATTACTTATATTTCGGCATTAAATTGGGCATTTTTCCTTTACTGATCTTTATGGGTGTGGGAGCAATGACTGATTTTGGCCCTATGCTGGCCAATCCAAAAACTATGTTATTAGGTGCTGCTGCGCAATTTGGTATCTTTGCTTCGTTATTAGGTGCTTTAGCCCTTAATGCTATTCCTGGCTTGGAGTTTAGTTTAAGAGATGCCGCCGCTATTGGCATTATCGGTGGAGCTGACGGCCCTACGGCAATTTATGTGGCTTCCAAATTAGCGCCGGATCTGTTGGGTGCGATTGCTGTTGCTGCTTATTCTTATATGGCACTGGTACCATTAATTCAGCCACCTATTATGCGTGCCTTAACGACAGAAGATGAGCGCAAAATTGAAATGCAACAAATGCGTTTCGTAAGCAAAACTGAAAAAATTGTATTTCCATTAATGCTGTTAATTTTGTCTGTTTTGTTATTGCCTTCAGCAACTCCACTGATTGGTATGTTCGCGTTGGGTAACTTGATGAATGCGTGCGGTGTTGTTGACCGATTAAGTCAAACCGCACAAAATGAACTAATCAATATCGTGACTATCTTTCTAGGCTTGTCTGTTGGATCAAAGTTGAGTGCACATGCTTTTTTACAATTTCAAACCCTCGGTATTTTAGCGTTGGGTGCAATCGCTTTTGCTATAGGAACAGCTTCAGGTGTTATTATGGCGAAAATTATGAACCGATTCAGTGATACACCGATTAACCCGTTGATTGGAGCTGCTGGAGTTTCTGCCGTACCAATGGCGGCGAGGGTAGCAAACAAGCTAGGCTTAGAAAGTAATCCGCATAACTTTCTTTTAATGCATGCGATGGGTCCAAATGTTGCGGGAGTTATTGGTTCAGCTGTGGCAGCAGGGGTATTATTAAGTTTGGTGAAATAATTTTTTTATTTGCCAATAAGTCGATAACATTATCAATCACTGCAATACCCAGCGCTAATTTATGGATGACCGGGTATTGCGGATTTTGAACTGTTGAATGGAGCTAAGCTAGATTACCCGCACTTACTATCGCCACAATTCAAACAAGTCATGCAGCCATCCATTAAGACAAGGGCTTTGGTTTGGCATTTAGCACAGAGTAGAGCCTTAGCTGGAAAGCTACCTGATTCATCTAATAATGAAGCATCACTGTGAATCGCTTCAAACTCTTTACGCTTGGCATCCAAGAATTTTTTTTGGTGTGTATCCAGATCATGCGTTTTAAGCATACCGATCTTTTTAAGATGCTGTTCGATGGTACAGCCAATTTCAGCGACCAAAGAAGGCATAAACACACCGCCTTTTTTAAAGTAGCCGCCTTTAGGATCAAACACAGATTTAAGCTCTTCCACTAAAAAACAGGAATCACCTCCTTTACGAAATACTGCAGATATAACCCGAGTTAATGCCAATACCCATTGGAAATGTTCCATATTCTTTGAGTTAATAAAGACTTCGTAAGGACGACGTTCTTCATATTCGGTATCTTCATTCAAAATCATGTCATTGATCGTGATATACAATGCGTGTTCTGATTGGGGGGTTTTAATTTTGTAAGTGGTGCCATGTAGAATTTCTGGGCGAGCAACATTTTCATGCATGCTTTCCAGGTCAAGCTTTTGCTCTTCAAGCGAAGCCTGTTCGGAATTGGCTTTTTCTTCGGTGTTAAGTACTTTGTAACTGATAATTTTTTTGTCTATCTTGAATGCCATGCTGTTTTGTCCTGATTTAATTCGTGTGCCAAGGGATGATCTCTGTAAGTTTGTAAGCTTCCTTAGATACCGACGCTTAAAATTTACCGTAGTAGCCTTCTTTTAAGGCATCAAATAAATTGGCAGCACTATGAATCTCTCCATCATATTCCACATCTTCATTACCTTTAAGTTCAATCACTGCACCATCATCTAAAGTAAATTGATACGTGGTGTTTTCTAAATCGGATTCTTTGACTAAAACACCTTGGAAGACTTCTGGGTTAAAGCGGAACGTTGTGCAACCTTTTAGACCTTTGTCATAAGCATATTCGTAGATTGACTTAAAATCTTCGTAAGGGAAGTCTGTAGGTACATTAGCCGTTTTGGATATAGAAGAATCTATCCATTTTTGCGCAGCTGCCTGAATGTCGACATGCTGCTTAGGGGTAACGTCATCAGCCGCTATAAAATAATCCGGCAAAGCATGTTCTGGATTATCACTATAAGGCATTGCATGGCTGTTAATCATTTCCCGGTAGGCCAAGAGTTCAAAAGAAAACACGTCGATTTTCTCTTTTGATTTTTTACCCGCCCTAATCACATTACGCGAGTAATGATGAGCAAAGCTGGGCTCTATGCCATTGCTGGCATTGTTCGCTAAAGATAATGAAATGGTGCCAGTAGGAGCAATAGAGCTGTGATGAGAAAAGCGAGCACCTGTCTCAATGAGTTCGGCCACCAGCTCAGGCTCTTCTTTTGCGAGTTGTTGCATGTAACGACTGTATTTTGCGTGTAACAACTTACCTGGCACTTCATCGCCCATTTTATAACCATCAGCAACCATTTCTGGACGTTTATGGAGCATTTCTCCAGTCACAGTAAAGGTTTGCGTCATGATAGGAGCAGGCCCTTTTTCTTTTGCTAATGATAAAGCAGCTTTCCAGCCTTCTACCGCCAACACTTTGGTCACTTCTTCAGTAAAGTTAACGGAAGCAGTATCTCCGTATTTCATGCCCAGCATGGTGACGGTTGAGCCTAAGCCAAGATAGCCCATACCATGTCGGCGTTTACTGATAATCTCTTCACGTTGCTGTGGTAAAGGTAGGCCATTAATCTCAACCACGTTATCCAGCATACGGGTAAAGATTTTGATGGTTTTACGGTAGTTTTTCCAATCAAATGTTGCATCGGGAGTAAAGGGTTTTTTTACAAAACGGGTCAGGTTGATAGAACCTAACAAGCAACTACCGTAAGGAGGCAAAGGTTGTTCGCCGCAGGGATTAGTTGCACGGATTTTTTCACAAAACCAGTTGTTATTCATTTCATTCACTTTGTCGATCAGAATAAAACCAGGCTCCGCATAATCATAAGTAGAGCTCATGATGATGTCCCAGAGTCGACGTGCAGGAATCGTTTTAGATACTTTGCAAGCGATCAGACCATCATTATTCACTATATAGTTTTCTTTAATGGGCAGGTCACGCCATATAATCTGGCGTGACCTGCCCATTAAAGAAAACTATAT
>Ga0194062_1000098_pt1 | contig 34128 bp, 29 predicted proteins | sample SepL2225m_MetaG_FD_155481 | JGI IMG/M metagenome (GOLD analysis project Ga0194062, IMG submission 155481) | Anoxic zone freshwater microbial communities from boreal shield lake in IISD Experimental Lakes Area, Ontario, Canada - Sep2016-L224-25m | ecosystem: Environmental > Aquatic > Freshwater >... | reverse complement strand
GACCTGATTCGCGGTCCAGGTGAGCTTCACCCGCCTGAGATCTGGCATAGGTATTTGTTGCCTTGTCGTAAGCGTAAGTGCTGTTATATAAGTAACTACTGATGACGATATTTATATTGGTAGCGTTTGGTGTCGCGCTAGGCTTGCCATCAACACGGCTAAAACCGGTAAAATTAGCAGTCGTATACCCTTTAGCGGCATTCAAAGCATCTAGCTTTTCGAAACTGGTATAAACGTTATGCGGAGCCCATCGATCAGTGGATCGCCAGAAACTGCCAGGATTAAAAAATTGGTCCAAGTCATGATAATTACCATTTCTTACCTCCGATAGGGCCGCCGCACTACCACCGACATGGGCGATGCCTGCACCAAATGCTGCTAGCCAATCGACATCATATAATCTGAGGCTTCGTACCGGTCCGATCATTTGTGGTTTTTCCGATTGGTATAGCACCAAGAACCTAGTGATGCCGCCTTCGGCGATAGCCTCGAACACCACCCCACTATCCTTTAGCCCGGATTGTGGTCTGGCATCAGGACTATTTTCGATCATAACGCCTGTAACTGTTTGCTGAGTTGCGGCTTCGCTAGCAACTAAGCTGCCGGTTAATGGTGAGTAATATTTGACTGGTTCGGGTTTTGGCGTGGTTTTCACGATAGTTTTATTAGCTACTTTTTTTGTGGCTGTGTTTGGTTTATGGGACAAGATTAAAAATGCAGTTAAACCACCAACGCAAATTATTACGACACCACCTATAGCCCAGGCTATTTTACGGTGTTTTGATAGCCACTGACGAAAGTGAGACCACGATAATTGTCGGTGTTTCAACAGTTTCATAACTTAAGCGTTATTATAGCAGAAAATTAGGTTGATGGTGTTAAATATAGCTGATTTGTTTGTAAAATATGTTATTTTATGTTATAATCAAGGTAAGTATAGCTAAAACTATATGTTCTTATCCAAAATACAGAGAGGAAGAAAGGTGTTGTCTGTGATGAAGGTATTTATGTTTATGTACCCAATCAAACAATTCTTTAATGAGGTTACTGGGCAGCTTTCAATTATGTTCGATCCGACCCGCGGGAATTTGGGTCCGGATGATCTTTATGGGATCAACAAAATTATCGATGCCAGATATAGGAGCGAAGGTTATAAAATTGTTTGGGTATTCTACGGAAAACCAGACGACAAGTACGCCCCTAACATCGACAACTTATCGGAATATGTAACCGCTCAACCAGATGATCTATTTATTTCTAGCGGAGGTTATGATGGCGAACCGAATTTTAAATTTATGTTCAAGCAACTTCCATGGGGAATTGATGAATTAGTAGTTGGTGGTTTTCATTGGATGTCGTGCGTAGCTTTTACGGCTGACTATGCGATTAATGCGCTAGGCTTAAAAACTTATGTCGACGAAGATACCACTCAGGCCTACTTTGTCAAAACATCGGCTGCTAGAAAAATGGCTAACCGCGATATCGATCTGGCTGGCGAGGATTTTCATCCATGGCAAATGGGCGAATCTTTTCTCATACAGCAGTTCTATTATCCCCATATAATTAAGAATCCGTGGATGGTACGACAAATGCCTAAAACTTCAGATGGTTTTACGTTCTATATTAATGAACAATTAATGACCTTTTCTGGCGTAGTAGTCAAAGCACTATTAAAAGATCCTGTACCAATAAAGTTATAAGAACAAGCCACCGTTTAGGTGGCTTTTTAACTTGGATTTATTTTGACCCAGTGTCGATTGCCAGCTGCAGCCTGGCTTGGATTTTATCGCTACCTATAATCGATATCGTGTCATTTAGTGCTGGACTGAACGGCGCCCATGATATCGCGAAACGAATTAGACTGAATAGTATACCTGGTTTTTGACCAGTAGTTTCTAGTAATGTGTTAAGTGTTGCTTGGAGCGATTCGGTATCATATTTGCTATTAAGCAGTGCTGACTTGGCTGTTTTTAGTAGTGATATTATCTCGTCGCGCGACAATTTAGATAGTTGTTTATTGTCGTCGATCATTTGCCAATCAGGGATTGGCTCGGTAAAGAAATACGAAGTTAATAGTGGTAGTTCGGCTAGGGTTTTTAGACGGTCTTGGACTAATATTAAAACTTGTTTTTTGAATTCGTCACTTGCCTGCTCGGCCGATTCTGGCCAAAAATTTCTAACTCGTTCAAATAGATCATCGATCGTCAATTTACGAATCCATTGTCCGTTCATCCATAACAAACGCTGCTCATCAAAGCGAGCGCCACTGCGTTGAACTCGGTCGAGGCTGAATTTTTCAATTAATTCATTAACGGTGAATATTTCTTGTTCAGTCCCATCATTCCACCCCATACTTGCTAGAAAATTAATTAAAGCTTCGGGCAATATTCCCTCTGTGCGATACTCATCGACACTTTTGGCGCCGTCGCGCTTGCCTAGCTTTTTCTTGCCGTCGGGCGCTAGGATATGGGGTAGACACGCCATTATTGGCGGTTGCAGTTCCAGGGCTTCGTATAATGATAAATATTTTGGGATTGAAGGGATATATTCGAGTCCACGAATAATATGTGTGATATCCATTTCGGCATCGTCGACGATGTGTGCGAAATTATAGGTTGGCAGTCCGTCACTCTTAATCAAAATAAAATCATCGAGAGCTTCGGGTCCGGCTGATAAATCACCCATGACTTCATCATGCCATGAATAACGCTTGATCTCGGGGACTTTGAATCGCAGAGGTTTGGTTCCATCCCAAATTGGTGGGTTTTCTGGACGGTAATCTCGGTATAAAAAAGCTTTTTTGTTGTTTTTAGCCTCGGTACGGAATGCTTCGACCTCGTCGGTCGTATATGGGTCGGCGTAAGCCAAGCCTTTGTCTATTAGTTTTTGAGCCCATTTCAGATAATGATCTTTGCGTTCGGTTTGAGTATATGGGCCGAAATCACCACCTATATCTGGTCCCTCGTCCCAGTTAATACCCAACCAACCCAAGGTATTTATAACTAATTCAGTGGCACCTTCGACAAATCTAGCCTGATCAGTATCCTCTATTCGTAGGATAAATTTACCGTTTTGTTGACGAGCCAGTAACCATGGAAACAGTGCACTGCGGACATTACCGATGTGAATATAGCCAGTTGGGCTGGGCGCAAAACGAGTACGAATGGTTTTAGATTGGGTCTTTTCGGGCATCATTATATGGTTATTATAACAGGTTACGAGCTAAGTGTTGCTAACCGGGTCGGCTAGAATTGGTTAAAGCAGCCCAGTGACTATTTTTTGGATTTGACCGATTGATAATGGCGCATTACCGGTTATGTTGTATAAAATTCCGTCGTTAATCCAAGCGGCATTGTTATTGTACGTGTATATAGTTAAACCGCCATCTTGGGTGGTTATGAACTCACCGTTAGAATCTTTGTTGACCTGGACTTCTAGTGCACTAGAATCCCAGGAACTCTTGGTTTGTTTGATTGAAAACTGGCTATTGCCGGTGTTAGCATGAAAATTTATTACAACTTGACCATTACTATATGATACGGGTCCGTTGATACTGTAGCCATCTGGGTGATAACTGGGGTATTTGGCTTCGATATTGGCCTGGGCGCTAGCAATGCGAACCGATAAAGCAGGCATATTAATGTACGCAAAATATCCAACCGTAATTAGCAATATTAAACCGATACTAAACGCATTTACTAGTTTAGGGTAACGCTTGAATAAATTTTTTGTTTTTTTAGATTTTTCGGCTGGTTTTTTGAGGGCGGCTGTTATGGCTTCTTCTTTGATGATTTTGGCGGGTTTATTAGTGATTGGTTTATTGGTTTGGTTTTTGGCGATTGATCTGACTTGTTCCACTCGGGCAGCCAAAGGGTGTTTTACTGGTCCTATATCCATTCGCTTATTATTAATTGTGGATTGATTATTTGGTTTAGTGTCTGTAGTACGGTGAGTGGCAAAATGAGCTATGCTCTTGCTGCGCGCGATGTCTATACTACGACCAATTCTACGCATTTTAGAAATACTATTAACAGCCGGTCTTTGGATGGCTCGATTATATAGGGCTTGTGATTTTTGAGCTATGGAATGAATATTCCTGATGTCGTTTAGCTTTTTGGATGCAGTTGGCATGTCTACTGGTAAACCTGCAGCGCGGTTATATGCTTGACTATTCATGTCAATATTTTTTTCATTTTTCATTGGTTCTCGCAGATCCTTTGTTTATAGTTTATGCCATTTTATGACATAAGCAATACTAATATCTTAGAAATATTTCATTAAATATACAAGGTTTTATACAAAAATAGGCACAACTTGATATAATGTAGTACAACGATTATGTATCACCAACCATCAAAGCGAAAGCGACTGATTAATTTAATTGCTGTCTATACTATTATGACTATAGCGGTGGTTGGTATAGTTACTGTGATTGTTCTATTTATGCTCGGGTTTAGATTCAACGCTAATGGCGGTAATCTAGAACAATATGCCTTTTTACAGTTTAGCTCAACGCCGTCAGGGGCAACGGTAACTGTCGACGGTGCCGTGATCGGTTCCAAGACACCAAATAAAACATCAGTTCCAGCTGGCAAACACGAAATTATGATGTGGCGCGATGGTTACGAGACTTGGCATAAAACCGTTGATATTAAGGCTGGTACTTTAACATGGTTAAACTACACTTTGCTCGTACCTAAGAAATTGCCAGTCGAGGTAGAGGCTCATTACTCGTCGATTTATGCGACACTCGCTTCGCCTACTGGTAATAGTATGTTAGTAGCCGAGAAATCCGATACCCCCACTTTTAACTTGGTTGATCTAGGCTCGGATACTATAAAAACCACTAAATTAGTAATACCAACTAATATATACAGTGAATCGACTACTGTTGGAATATCGCATACTTTCCAAATAAATAAATGGGATGATGGTGGACGATATGTTCTAATTAGACATATTTACGGAGCCAAGGATGAGTGGTTGGTGCTAGATACTCAGTCGGTAGCTTCAACTAAAAACATAACTCGCCTATTTGACGTTTCGATTAGTGATATTGTTTTCTCTGGTACTAGCGGTAATGTTTTTTATGCTTTGGTGTCTAGCGATATACGTAAACTTGACTTGTCGGCTGGTACAATATCAAAACCATTCGTTAGTAATGTAAATAGTTTTGATATTTATAGCGACTCGAACGTTATAACTTATATAGGCACAAACACCGACAGTGTACCTAAGCGAGTTATGGGTATATATCGGGATGGCGACGAAAAGTCGTCTGTTATTAGAACTATAGCTGCTACTCAAACCGGACCAATTCATATAGCGACCGCCCACTATTTCAACCAGGATTATGTCGTTATATCCGAGGGTAAAAAAGTCGACATATTAAGTGGTAGTTATCCTAACACTACCAGCGACAACACGACTACCTTGAAAAATATTGCATCATTCAATACTACCGAAGATGTTCAGAAACTAACCTTTAGCCCGATTGGTGAATATGTTTTTGCGCAATCTGGGGCTTATTTTGCGAGTTATGATTTAGAATACCAAAAGCTAGCATCGACAACTATTAGCGGCACTACTGCTATGTCGCAGTTGAAGTGGTTGGATAAAAACTATGTTTGGTCGGATCGTGACGGTAAACTAACTATCCGAGAATTTGACGGGGCTAATACTCACACTATTAATGATGTGACTGTTGGCCAAGATGCAACCCTAACTCATAACGGACGATACCTATACAGTATTAACAAAAATGCCACGGACTATCAGTTGCAACGTGTGCGTATGATATTACCTTAGTTTTTTATACCAAATAGTTTTTCGAGGAAAGTTAGTGAGTTGCCAGGCATACTGGTTGATTTACTAACTGTGGCTACATCAGATGCGGCAGTAGCGGCGCTAGGATCAGGGCTGACCTGTTCGGCTATGACCAATAATCGGTTTATAGATGTTCCGAGAGGCGTGCACGTTAGAAGTGTTAGAATCGGTTTAGTGGTTGGGTAAACTAATTTGCTAACATCGGTAGGTTTTACAACTTCTTTGCCTGTAACTACGTAAGTATATCGTTTGGAATTATAATTAGCATAGATAGTATCGCCGGCATTTAATTTATCTAACTGAGCAAAAATAAATTTATAACTACCAGAATCGAATAGATCATTGCTGCTATGACCGGCTATGACGGTGTTACCTACTTGACCTGGGTGGCTATCGGCACCAGGTATGGCAAATTGAGCTACTCCTTTGGCCATGGCTGCCATTTGTGAATTATAATCACTGCCAACGCCATATAAAACCGGTACATCAACATTAATCTTAGGAATGATTAACCGTGGTTCTGGACTGACAACTATGTCGGCATTGGGATCGATTACTATATTCTGAGGATCTATATTACCTGGGCTAACATAGGCTACAACATTCGAGACCAGTACTCGATTGTATTGCAAAAATAAAAACAATATAACTACTGATATTCCGGCGATTATTGGCAAGAAATGACGACTTTTACGAATTTTATGGGCTGATTGTTGGACTTTGTCGATTAACTGTTGTTTCAGATCAGATTCTAAGTCTTCGACGGAAGCGGTTTTTGGTAGTTCGGGGTTATTACTAAAATATTCGTTATCGTGGTCGTTATTAACCTGAGCTGCTTTGGCTAAGTGATGTTTATAGTACCCTTCGTAATATTTCTGGTAATAATTTTGCCAGGCGGTATGGTATTGTTTCCAATCATTAGTCTGTGTTGCGGTCGATTCGCTGTGAGTTTTTTGGTATGGGCTGTCGGCTCGTAATTGCGGTTGGCTGACTTCTACTTTGGTTTTTATATCATCATCGTTCGTATTCTGGTGGGCATAGATATTATCAATTTGAGAACGAATAACCTTTGCAGCCGCCTCTTGGGATTGATGATTGTGGTGTGATTCGTTGGTACTCAACATAGCCCTCTGTGGTAACAGTGGTATCCCACTTTGACTGCTACTGGACTCGCCTGGCTTCATTAGATATAGATTCCTACTTGGTTCTATTGTACAATATATTACCAGTAACTACTATTTGCGAAAATGAATTAGTAGGTGTTTATTTCAATTAAAAATCGAGATATTGTTGGGCGAGTGGCGGAATGGTAGACGCGCTAGACTCAAAATCTGGTATTCGCAAGGATGTGGGGGTTCGAGTCCCCCCTTGCCCACCAATATCTTAGTTTTTATTTATAGGGGTTAATTTGTGAAAATAATTATCTGCGGTAGTATTTCGGCTCACAAGAAAATGTTAGAAATAAAACAGGCTCTAGTTTATATGGGACATTCAATAGATATGCCTGGCCTGGGCAACATAAAACATGAACTCGATTTAGATGGTAATAGTGTCGAGTCTGCCCATATAAAGATACGGGACGATCTAATTCGTGGCTATTATCACAAAATCGAAAACAACGATGCCGTTCTAGTGGTAAATGAGGACAAAAAAGGCATAACTGGCTATATCGGTGGTAATACTTTTCTAGAGATAGGTTTTGGTTATGTCCTGAATAAGAAAATATTTATCCTCAATCAGTTCTCTAGGGAAATATCATATTCTGATGAAATAAATGCCATGGAACCTATCGTAATAAATGGTAATTTAAATAAAATTATCTAGTAAATCAGATTATTACAACTAGTGCATGTCAAACCGCGATAGGCGGTTCACGATAAAAGTATCGGATATATTGGCTATTATGTATGTTTCATTGCGGGGTTACGGTCCCTAGGACCGATCCCCCGCAATTATTCTAAAACTAAAATTTAAACGGTATTGGCACTCGATTGCTTACCTTTGTCCAGCTGACCATTTTAGCAAACCAACCAATTACTTTCCTGAATATAATCTGTAAAATATTTGGTTTTTTAACCATTGGTACTGAAAAAGCTAGCTCGGTTGCTCTTTGGTATTTTTTACCATCACCATTGCTGGCAATCCGCAAAGCTTCTTTGACGGCTTGTTCACAAGGTATTCCCTTTTCCTGACTTTTTAAAAAATAACGACGAGCCTTTTTGCAATATTTGTTCTTGAACGTGGGGTCGATCACTGATAGACCTCTGTAAAAACATATTTCATAATATCTTACCGTCGACTTGGTTGCCTTGGATTTTAGCATTGGATCCATCCTCCTTTTATTTGGGCTGGCTATATTAGCTGCCTAATTATATTTGGGGGCAGCGCGTGAATCAGCCATATAAATAATGACTAATTGATGCACTGCCCTCAATTTAGAGGTTGAAAATCACATAAAAGCACAAATTTTTCAAACATGCACTGTAATAATCTGATTTGTTAAAGATTCTCAATATCCATAAAACCGAAGGGTTGGATATTTGATAAGTTGATTATAGCATAAGTAACATTATACGTCAATAGCGTGACCCCTAATAAACTAAGCTAGTTGTGATACTTGCTAGGGGTTTTAGTGGAGTCCATAACCAATAAACGGCGGCTCGGGTGGCGGTTATGCCGCGCCATATTTCCATTGAGCGGTTTGCCCATGGCGTGCTAGTGACTTCCCCATTACTGGCAACTAGTAGTATATCTAGATGCATAACGGCGATGCTGACTGGATAAGTAATTGTGAATTTATGAAGGGCTTCAACTAGATTTATTAACTGCATGCTGAATGTTAGCACTTTTGGGTAGTAAACGGATTGGAATAATTTTTGTAATTGTGCGAAGGATGCTATTAATAAAGTATCTGGTCGCTCGATTAGCATTTGGTTATTATTTTTAATCAAATCAATGGCATCGCGAGTAATTGTTAGCGGTCCACGGTAATCGCGAATGAAATCCTCGTATAAAATAGCCGTTTCGCTGTTATTGCTGGTATCACCAATCATTAGAATGCCACTAGCCCAACTACCAAGTGCTTTCATTTCGGTTAGGGCGCCGCGCGCCAAGCCGCCAGATTGGTTCGATTCGCCATAAATAACGTCGGTCATAGTGGTCGGTATAGCCTTTTTTAATGTGTCTGGCAATAAAACACGAACCTCGCCTGCGCCGGTTTTGAGTGCCGTCGTGTAGCTATCAGCGATGCTAATGAAACCAAGTTTATTACCACCGATAATCCCTAAGCGCCCACGACTACTGCGTTGTTCGGGCTTAGACCACTCGATATCTGGGTAGAGTGGTTTATCAGTAGTTTGTTTATGCCAATAAGGGTGTTCCATACTTAGTTTAGAAATTATGCACGATATCCACGTTGTGTGAAATTATTTTATCGTTTTCGTCTAATTTAAATTGAGCATTGAGCTTTTTACCGTCCAAAACCTGTCGTAGCCAATATATATCATCAGGCCACATTCGGTCGAATGGTAAATTATTTTTATTAAACCACTGCGGTGACATTTCCTCGGATTCGGTTGGTTCGCCAGTCCACTCCTCGGTTGTAAAGACATGAACGTTCATGATTGCTGGTTCGCCTTTGAAAAATTCATCAAAGGTTATATTGGCCATTTTTTCGAAATTTTTAGGTGTAATACCGATTTCTTCCTGTGACTCACGGATAAGCGCCTGTTCGATAGATTCGTTGCCTTCGATTTTGCCGCCAACACCATTAAAACGACCAGCGCCAAAACCACGTTTTTTCATGGCCAGTAACACCTGATCGTCTTTTACTAAGAATAATAAAGTTAATGTTAGTTCTGTCATAAACTACTCCTTTATTTCGATACTTATTGGGCAATGGTCTGATCCTAGGATGTTTGGGTGAATTTTGCTAGATATAACCTTATCGGCAATGGTTTTACTAGCTAACCAGTAATCAATACGCCATCCTAAATTACGTGTCCTAGCATTGGCCCAGTGACTCCACCACGTAAAAGCATCGGATCTGTCAGGATATTTAGCCCTAAAAGTATCAACAAAACCGGCGTTTTCGTAGGCATCAAAGCCGCCGCGTTCATCAGCGGTAAAGCCGTGTTTGCCGGCATTGCCTTTTGGATTGGCTAAATCAATTGCGGTATGCGCGACGTTCAAGTCACCACAGAATAGGACTGGTTTTGTCTGTTCGAGTTCTTTGATGTGCTCTAAAAATGCTGGGTCCCACTGTTTATGGCGAAGGCCTAATCGCGACAAATCACCCTTGGAATTCGGAGTGTAAACTGTAACTACCCAGAAATCATCAAATTCAGCCGAGATTACCCTACCTTCGGCACTAGGATCACCATAGCTGTCGCCAGCTAGATTGTATTTTTCGGCAATCTTATCAGTGAACCCATTAATGATGGTTGATGGTTTGATTTTACTGAGGATGGCGGTACCGCTGTAACCTGGTTTGTCGGCACTGTTCCAGTATTCAAAGTATCCGGGCAGGTCGATCTCGAATTGATCGCGGCGAGCTTTGGTTTCCTGGATACATAGAATGTCTGGCTGTTCACTTTCCATAAACGGTATAAATAGTCCTTTTCTTAGGACTGCGCGTATACCATTGACGTTCCAAGAGTAAAGTTTCATTAGTTTAATTATAGACCATATTAAATATTTTTCATGGCGCGGCTGATGTCACGTTCTTGGTCGCGGCGTTTCATAGTTTCGCGTTTGTCGTAATTTTTCTTGCCTTTACCTAGGGCGATAACAACCTTGATAAAACGTCCGCCAGTTAGTAATTTGATAGGTACGATACTCATTCCGGCCTGCTTGCGCTCGTATAGATTATCGATTTGTTTGCGCTTTACTAATAATTTACGAGGTGAAGTATCGATAGATCTGGCGCCGATCTTGCCTTTTTCGTTCAATTTCAAGCTAAAGCTGGTGTTATTCAACCACAGCTCATTATCCTTGATGCTAACGAAAGCACCTTTTAGCTGGACATGACCATCCCTGGCGGCGCGAGTTTCCGGTCCAGTCAGTGCGATGCCCGCCACTAATTCATCGTCGAGCGCGTAATCAAACTTGGCGCGGCGATTGACGATGGATTTAGGGACGGGTTTATTGGGTTTAGTCATAATTATTTATCTCTTATATTATACCATTATCCGCTTGATTTGGTTTCTGGCGTATATGATATAATTGCACTTATGAAGATCCTAATCTCGTCAGATTTACATTGGCCCACGATTAACGGAGTGTCGATGTTTAGTCGTAATTTAGCGCGAGGCTTAGCGGCCCGCGGGCATGAAGTTTTAGTTATTGCACCTAGTCAAACTGGTAAAAAATACAAAGAAATCGATGATAATTATGTTATTGCTCGTACAGCTTCAGTTATATTCCCTTTTTATCAAAATTTTAGAATATCGCTCACACCTTATAGTGAGGTCAAGAAAATAATTGACGAGTTCAAGCCAGATATTATTCATATCCAAATGCTTCTAATGATTGGCCAAGCGGTTATGCGTTACGGTAATAAACACAATATTCCGATCGTCAGCACTAACCATGCTATGCCCGAGAATCTGATGGATAATCTAAAAATGTTAGCGCCATTGTCGCGACCGATTAATTATATGCTGAAACGATATGGAGTAAACTTTTATTCCAAGGCTGATTATATTACTATGCCAACTCAGGCGGCGATCGATATGTTCGGGCTTAGTACCAAAAGATCCAAAATTCCTCTCGAAGCTGTTTCCAATGGCATCGATCTGAGCCGATTCTCGGTCGGTAAAACATCCAAGGAAACGATCAATAAATTTAAATTGCCGACCAACATGCCGATTATCACTTATATTGGTCGAGTTGATGCCGAAAAGCATATATCAGTTTTAGTACATGCCTTTAACCAGATATTACCTAAACTTGATATGCACTTGTTGATCGTTGGCGATGGCACAGATATGGCTAACTTAAAAGAATTAGTCTGGGAATTGGGCTTGTCTGACAGCGTGACGTTTACTGGACGTGTTAGCGACGAGGAAATTGTTGATCTGCACAAGGTTGGTACGGTATTTTGTATGCCATCCCCTGCTGAATTACAAAGCATTGCAATGTTAGAAGCTATGGCTAGTGGCAAACCGGTGGTTGCAGTTGATGCTGGAGCATTAAAAGAATTATGCCAGGATGGTCGAAACGGTTATCTATGCAGCAAAGATGATGACAAGGCAATTGCTAAAAGCCTACTCAAAATAATTAATGACCCTAAATTACGCAATTCAATGGGTGAAGAGAGTGTCAAGATAGCCGCAACCCACGATTTACGAAAAACCTTGGAAAAGTTCGAAGAGATTTATACAAACCTAATTAATCAATAAATTTCTTGATTGCGCTGGCTACTTGGTCTGGTGTTTCGTAATGAGTTAAATGCCCGACGTTTTTAATGACTTTTAGCTTGGCGTTAGGAAATAATGTTACTAATTCTCGCTGTTTAGATAGAGGCGTAATATCATCGCGATCACCCGCTATTAATAGCGTTGGCACGGTGATATCAGAGGCTGCGGTTCTGACATTATTTTGAACTGATGCTTGGAATGCTTCGCTGACAACTTTGCGATTGGTAAATGAGCTAAAATGTTCGAGGTGTTGGTGATTTATGTATTTTTTAGTATCTTTGTCCCTTGTTTTGGTCATAACCGTACTCATGATTTGGACCACTGTTTTTGACGATAGCCACTTGGCGGCGATTGGCTCTGGCAGTTTATAACCCAGCCAGTAATACAAGATTGCTAGTTGAGTCATAATTGCCCTTGGCCCCTCTAATGCTGGTGCGCCTATGGGGTTAACTAGAACTAATTTTGCAATTGTATTGGGATATTTACTAGTGTAGCCACTAGCGATAATACTACCGAAAGAATGGCCTAATAATATTGGTAATTCGGTTAAATTCAAACCAACTATGAAATCATTTAGCCAATTAACATAACTTCCGAGCGAATGATCACTAGTCAGTGGTTCGGTTTCACCAAAGCCAGGTAAATCGGGTATTATGATTCGATATTTATCTAATTGTTCGGCGATTAATTCTAGCCCGTGATGAGTACCACGAAAGCCGTGGATCATAATTATTACTGGTAGTTTAGGGTTATCGTTATAGACCCAATAGGCGGTTTTATCGAGATTATGGTGTGAATTCATAACTAAATTATAAACTAAACTATAAGATTAGCTACTACCTATCCTCTCTCTGTGGTATGCTGTTACAGATGATTGCCGATATTGCTATTACAGAGAAGAGCTTTGGCCCCAAGATTTTAATGACTGGGATTAAATTTAGTATCAACGACGGCGAAAAAGTCGGTGTGGTTGGTCGTAATGGTGTAGGCAAATCCACGCTTTTTGGTATATTAACTGGCGAGGACAAGGATTTTACTGGTGAAATTATATTTAAACGCGGTACTGTTGTAGTGTCAACCGCTCAGGAACATCATAATCTAGGTGATGTGACGGTTTTGCAATACATTCTGTCTGGTCTACCTGAATATACGAAACTTAGTAATATCATGGAAACCTACCCTGAAACTATGGGCGATAATATGAAATTAATCGACGAATACACTCAGGCTTTGATGCGGTTTGATGAAAAAGGTTTTTATCAGATCGAAGACGTAATTGAACGAGAGCTTGATAACTTTCAGCTACCAGGGGTGGCTCATCGCGCTTTTTCTACCCTATCTGGTGGTCAAAAACGCCTAATCGAGATTGTCAAAGTCATGCATAGCGATGCGGATCTGGCGCTCATTGATGAGCCGACTAATCACATGGATTATGTAGCGAAATCCCAATATATCGAATGGATGAAGGGTGCGCGCGAAGCGATGTTAGTGATCACCCATGATCGCGAAGTCTTGAGCGAAGTTGATCGCATTATTGAATTAAAAGACGGCGATAGTGTTAGTTACAAGGGTAATTATGATGCCTATTTGAAACAAAATGCTGTCAGCACTGGTACTCAAATGAATGATTTCGAGATGATCGAAAAAAGAATCGTCAATCTAAAGACAAAAGTTATCGATTATCAACGACTCAAAGAAAAATCACGTAACCCTGGTACTATTCAGAAATTTAAACGCCTAGAGGAAAGGTCGCGTCAGGAATTAGCTGAATTACAGGCCAAAGAAAAACCAACTTTCTGGATTGACAAGGAATCGGCTGAAAATCTAAATTACAAGGTTGCGGCTCAGTATGATAAATTCAAGGCCAAAAATATAAGAATGAATATGAAAAACGAAGAATCGCGCAGCAAACACGTTCTAATTACGGCGCGAGATCTGTCACTGGGTTATGATCGCCCATTATTTAGTGGCGTTAATATCGATTTGCGCGAAGGTGAAGCCCTGGAACTACGTGGTAGAAACGGTGCTGGTAAAACTACGCTTATCAAGGCCTTGTTGAGCGATAAATCAGTCAATAAATTTGCTGGTGAAATCTCCATCGATAAACATATTAGGATTGGCATATACGAACAAGAAATTTCATCTACCTATTTTGATATGGACTTAGAAACTGCTATCGAACGAATGTATTTGGATCGCAGCTTACCAATTTCGACCACTAAAATTCGTAGTTTAATGAGTGATTATCTGTTTACTGAAAATGACGGCAAAACGCCAATTTCACGCTTGTCTGGTGGTCAAAAAGCTAGATTCCAATTAATTGCTATGTTAGCTGATAATCCACAACTTTTGATTTTAGATGAGCCAACTAATCACTTGGATTTACCGAGTATCGAAGAGTTAGAGACCGCTATGGCTAAATATAACGGCGCGGCTTTGTATGTTAGTCACGACGGCTATTTCCGTCAGGCTATCGGTGGTGAAACGCTACTGATTGGCTAAATAACTTATGCTATACTAAGGCTATGAAATTTCGGCGTTCAAGTGGATTCGCCCTCCCTACTGTGCTGGTCGTGTCTGTCGTAATGATGATCGTATTATTGGTGGCTGTGGCTTCAACCGCCTCTGTCCGTGTAGCTTTGACGGCACAATATTATAACCAGTTATCTAAAACAGCTGGCGAGGCTGGTGTTGCCTATGCCAAAGCCTGCCTGAGTGCTAATAATGGTGTTTCGCAGTGGTCAAACGCCCAACCGCTTAAACCAAATACCGATTGTACCGGTACTGCTCTCGCGGGTGTGACTTGTCCATCCGCCGATACGCATTGTTCGGTCGTGAACGACGGTAATATTAGCAGTACTTTTTCGGTTGGCTTAGACCAATCGACTACGCCTAGCGGTGGATGGAGCCAAGTGGGATCTGGGTATTATCACACCTGTGCTATCGCTATATCTAATAGTAAGGTTTATTGTTGGGGTAATAACAGTAGTGGCCAGCTAGGTGAAGGTTCGATTATAACTAGCCCTATCCCCGCAACTGTTGATACCTCTGGTGTATTGAGTGGATTAACGATCAAAGCAATCGCTGCTGGAGGTTATCATACTTGTGTTATAGCTTCGGACAACAAGGCCTATTGTTGGGGTAACAATGGCAGTGGGCAACTCGGTAATAGTTCGACTACTAACAGTTCAACCCCTGTGGCTGTTACTACATCCGGGGTATTAAATGGTCTAACGATCAAAGCAATCGCGGCTGGATATAATTTTACCTGCGCGATTGCCTCGGACAACAATACTTATTGTTGGGGTGATAATAGCTACGGAGGACAGTTAGGTAATAATTCTTCAACTAGTAGTTCAGTACCGGTTGCTGTCACTACCTCTGGAGTGTTGAGTGGTCTAACGGTCAAGGCTATAACAGCTAGTGATTATCACACCTGTGTGATTGCTTCGAATAATAATGCCTATTGTTGGGGTTATGGATCAAGTGGTAGTTATACGTTAGGTACTAATTCGGTAGCGCTCAGCCGTGTACCGGTCGCTGTAACTACATCTGGTGTATTGAGTGGTTTAACTATTAATTCAATATCAGCTGGTGGCGAGCATACTTGTGTCGTCGCCTCAAATAATAAAGCTTACTGTTGGGGTACTAACAGATATGGGCAATTAGGCAATAATTCAACTACCAATAGTTCTACTGCAGTCGCCGTCACTACATCTGGGGTGTTAAGCGGTCTAAATATAAAAGCGGTCGCATCCGGTGATTCACATACCTGCGCGATTGCTTCGAATAATAATACTTATTGTTGGGGTTTAAATTCTTACGGGCAACTAGGTAATAACTCGACCACTAACAGCTTAGTGCCGGTTGCTGTCACTACATCTGGAGCTTTAAGTGGTCTAACGATAAAATTCATAACGGCTGGATCACACCATAACTGCACAATCGCCTCAGACGATAAGGTCTATTGTTGGGGTTACAACAGTTATGGACAACTCGGTACTGGTTTGTATAATGCTAGTTCGGTAGCGGTTAGCCTGAATATTACCGGTACGATGAGTAATAATATAACTTCGGTTGGTACGACTAGTTTGTCGCGCGCAACCGACAGCACTGTCTGGCGACAATACACTCAGACGACACGATTTAATTCAGTTAAAAAGACATCACAGAGCCAGATTGTGTTACAAGCAGTAGATGGCGGGCTATTTCACACCTGCGCGATTGCTTCGGATAACAAGGCTTATTGTTGGGGTAATAACGGTAATGGACAACTAGGTATCAATTCTACTACTAGTAGATTTGTACCAGTGGCGGTTATTTCCTCGGGAGTTTTAGCTGGCAAAACCATCAAAGCTATTGCACCTGGGTTTTATCACACCTGTGCGATTGCTTCGGATAACAAGGCTTATTGTTGGGGATCAGGATATGATGGCCAATTGGGTGATAATACTACCGACCAAGATTATGTTCCAGTAACTGTTAATACCTCGGGAGTTTTAAATGGTCTAAACGTTACGGCGATCGCGGCTGGCGGCTACCATAACTGTGTGATTGCCTCTAATAACAAAGCCTATTGTTGGGGTGCTGATTGGAGTGGCCAATTAGGTAATAATTCAACAACCGACAGCTCGGTACCAGTCGCCGTAACTACGTCTGGCGTATTAAGTGGTTTAACGATCAAAGCGATTTCTAATGGCGAGAGTCATACCTGCGCCATTGCTTCTAATAATAAGGTCTATTGTTGGGGTGATAATAGTTATGGCCAATTAGGTAATAATTCAACAACCGACAGCTCGGTACCAGTCGCCGTAACTACGTCTGGCGTATTAAGTGGTTTAACGATCAAAGCGCTGTCGTTAGGTGGTTATCATACATGCGTAATTGCATCGAACGACAAAACTTATTGTTGGGGATATAACACCTATGGGCAATTGGGTAATAATTCAACTTCTAATAGCTCGGTGCCAGTCGCTGTCACCACCTCTGGGGTGTTGAGTGGTCTAACCATCAAATTTTTATCGGCCGGCGGCTATCATAACTGTGTGATTGCCTCGAATAATAATTCCTATTGTTGGGGTCGCAATGATGATGGTCAATTAGGTAATAATTCTACTAATAGTAGTTCTACGCCCGTAACTGTCAATAATACTGGGGCCCTCAGTGGTTTAACGTTGAAATCAATCACAGCGGGATTTTTCCATAACTGTGTGATTGCTTCGGACGATAACACTTATTGTTGGGGCGAGAATGCCCTAGGCGCGTTAGGTAATAACTCAACCAATCAGAGTGGTGTTCCTGTTATGACCCTAGTTATCCTCTACTCTGATACTAATATTTACTTTTAGAAATGACACGTTTATTTTAGTAGTTGGCGGGCTTCGTCGGTGTTTTTGGTATGCATTAATTTTTCACGAAGTTCACTAGCGCCTGGAAAATCGCGAACATAAATCTTGAAAAAGCGCTTTAACGGATCGAATTTGCGTGGTTCTAGCTCGTTAGAATATTTGTCATGTAGGTCGAGGTGGAGGTTTAGTAAGTTTAACAGCTCTTTTTTATTATGTATATTCCGTTCGATATCACAACTAGCAAACGGCTTCACGCCGGGTACGAACAAGGGTCCCGACACCTCGTCGTCCTCGGGTTGCAGATGTTTGCTAGCCGCAATATCGAACGAATCATCTGGCGACGATCTAAACTTTTCGAATGCGAAGGGATTATTGAAAACACCACGACCAATCATGATTCCGTCTATACCGTAATCGTTAGCCAATTCCAGGCCATGTTCTCGATCACGAATATCGCCGTTGATTGTTAGTAGTGTATTAGGGGCGATTTCGTCACGGAGTTTTTTGATATTGGGTATTAATTCAAAGTGAGCCTTAACCTTGCTCATTTCGCTACGAGTGCGCAAGTGAACTGTTAGGTTGGCTATGTCTTGGCGAAGTAGGAACCCGATCCAGTCCCGCCATTCGATTGCCTTGATATCCCCCAGACGAGTTTTTACACTAACTGGTAATCCCCCTGTTTTGGCGGCTCTAATCAATTCACCGGCCAGTTCTGGCGTACGAATAAGGGCACTACCTGAACCAGTTTTGATGACTGATTTGTCGGGACAACCCATATTAATATCGATGCCAGCATAGCCCATTTCGGCTAACGCTAGGCTCATTTTGGTGAATTCGTCAGGTTTATTACCCCAAATCTGGGCAACTATAGGCTGTTCGTCGCTAGTAAAAGTTAGTCGACCACGTGTGCTTTGGGTGCCTTTTGGGCTACAAAAGCTCGAGGCATTAACAAATTCCGTGAAAAAAACATCGGGTCTGGCGGCATCGGCTATGACATGGCGCCAAACAACATCAGTCACCGCCTCCATCGGAGCCAGTGCAAAAAATGGTTTTGGTAAATTATTCCAGAAATTTGTCATTATATTATTATCTCATAAGGTGATAAAAAATATCCCTAGCCTGGTTAAAAACCAAACTAGGGATTTGGGGTGGCAATAACACTATTGTGTCTTGCCAGTTCCCTTGCATGCGGGGCATTTGCCAACACGCTTTCCGCGGTATACTCCGGACAGAAAATCCTTATCCCCGCAATGTGAGCAGCCCGATCCTTTACAGGAAGGGCATACTCCTGTACCTTTGCACTGTGTGCACGGTCCCTTAAACACATAACCACCTCCTCAAGCGATAATAAAGGACGGTTAAATAAGAGGAATGCCAGACACTCTACTCTTAATTTATATATGATACTACAACTTTATTTAATTATTGTCAATTAAGTTAGATCGTTTGATATTAAAATTGCCCATCTTTTTATCGCTTATCAGCGACAAAAAAGATGGGCTTTGGGGATAGACAGATGCAGGGTCGGGTTGGTGGGTTTTACCCCTACTTATGCAGTCCGTTTCCGCATGTAGGGCTAGCGCATGCGCTACTGTACACTACCGGGTTACCGAGCAATTCAAGGAGGTCTGTTACTGTTACTGCGGAGCAACCAAACGTTTGAAGGTCTAGATTCCGAGAAATCAGGTACAACACGAACCATGTTACTGTGTGGGAGCAAATGCATTCCCCCTTTGGGATAGCTAAACTCTGAATCGAGATTAGAAACCTGGGACGGAACCTTTACTTACACTTTGCTTTTTCCTGCATCTGTCTATGTACAACAGAGAGCGTTGAGGTCTAAATCCTGTGTACTTGCGTAATTAGTGCAACCACTGACGGGTAAAACCCATCTGGATACCTTCGCTTCTCTCCGTATGTGCTAGTAATATAACAGAGCTTATTTGCCCTGTCAACACTTATATTGTATTATCTTTTGAAATTATATAATATTATCGACCAAAGCTTGTTCAAACGCCAAAATACCCTTATATGACGGTTCGTAACCTGATATGTCTGGCAGATTCAGTTCGGTGATATGTGCCCAGACGGCATTAATTAGCTGTTTGAAATAGTCCAGTTCGTCCCTACTGAATTCGATCTGTAATGACACTATGTCGCCATAGCTAGTCGGTTCGACGAACTGCATGATCCCTGATGTTACCTGATAGTTATGATAATCTCTGGCATTTTCGACCAGTAATTTATAAAACATCAATTGTTGTTTGTATTTATGTAGTTTAATCTTTTCGTATTCGTCTTTGCCTGTCCAGTACTTGGCTGGTTTGCCAGTTTTGTAATCTGTGACAATAATCGTTTTATTGGCATTATCGATTTCGGCCAAGTCTAATTTACCAGTCAAGTGTGCTTGGTCAATAATAGAGTGCTGGTTAGAAAAATTCAGTTCAGTTTGCTGAGTTGATTTAAATGTGTCATATTTTTTGTCTAAAAATGTTCGTAATGCATCACTACCTTTTTGTAAAAAGGTTTGGAAATCAGGGGCTACTAGGTGTTGATTGCGTAGATTTATTTCAAAATTATTTATAATATCATCGATCGATTGAGGTCTGTCAGTGGCTGTTATATGAGCGTGCGCACTCTGCAGGGTGTCATGAATAGCTGTGCCGTAGGCTGAGCTGGAGTTTTTAGCCTGAGGAAAGCGCAATAAGTTTTGTAGTAAGAAGGTTGCCGGGCCACCACGAGGTATGTCTAGGAAATTATGCAAATGCGTGACACTTAATTTGTAGTTTTCGAGGGTTGGTAATAATAAATCGCGCATTTTACTGCTTGTTGGCTGAATTAGTGGTTGGTACCAAGCCAGCTCGGCTGACTCAGTCGATTGATCGGCGTTTTTCGGAGTTGTTATGGTTTTGGTTGGCCATTTGCTATCGACTAAGAATACGGCACGTAGTGTGTTTTTGCCGTTGTCATCACTTAAGCTATAACTAATATGTAATTGGCGCTTGGCGCGAGTTATGGCTACATAAAATAATCGCAACCTTTCATCTTCGGTCTCGCCAACTGGTGATAATGGTAGGTTCTCGGGATAATTGATTAATCGACTACGACTACGAGCGTGTTCGCCCCAGGCTGTATCGACGGCGTTTATGACGTAGACAGTGTCGAATTCTAACCCTTTTGATTTGTGGGCTGTCATGATATTAACGGAATCATCGGTTTGGATGGGCTGTCGTATAGAACTAATTGTGCTGCCGATTTTGCGATTTAAACTAATAAAGTCGATAAATGTCGTCAAAGTCGGTGTTTGATCGGGGCGATATTCGCGTAGTTTTGATCGTATGGTGCGCAGGGCTTCTAGATAAACCAGATATTCGTCAGGGCTATTAGCTAGTTTATCGCTAGAAAAAAAGTAATTGTAAATAGGGCTAATATAAGTCGGTCTCTCGTCAGTTATTAATAGATTCTGTTTGCCAATAATAATATCTAGAATTTGTTCTAATGGCATATCATTTATTAGCGCCGAGGTTGTGATAAACCAATCGTGTAGGGTTACGAAATCCGGGGTTACTGCCATAATATCTAGCCAGCGTTTATGGCTATCATAGGCTCTTACGCTCAAGTTCCATAGTTCGGACGGATCAATACCCCATGCTTTATGGGCTAATATCTCTGGCAGTAAAGTGTTGACTTCGTCATGTCGACCTTGGGATATATATATTAATAATCGTGATATTTTCTCGATCAAGATGATCGGTGCTTGTTCTAGTACATTATCGCGCCGTTCATAACTGACGGCGATACCGGCGCGTGAAAAATACGGTAATAATGTACCGATTTCATGATGACGACGAGTTAATACTGCAATATTGTTAGGTTTTTCACCCGCTTCGATGCGAGATTTGATATCGCTGACTACCCAATGACGTTCGTCGGCGATCGTTTCGGCTTCGTGCAAGTGGACTTCGCCGCTTAACTCTTTATTTTTAGCGGTTAGATTTTTATCTAGTTCAGCGATAGTGTTTTCTAGTCGGTCGTGACCCTGGGTTATGATATCGCGCGAGCCATTTAAAATGTCGCCCGTTGATCGATAATTTTCAGTCAAGGTAACTAATTCTGTTTTATGGTAATTAGTTCGGAAGTTTATAATATTGCTAATATCAGCACCTTGGAAACTATAAATCGCTTGATCATCATCGCCCACTACCATAATATTCGGTGTATCGCCCTGGGCTTCATTATTGGTCAGGTTATGTATGATGCGCATTTGTGCCATATTAGTGTCTTGGAACTCGTCGACCATGATGTACTGATATTTTTCCTGCAAATTAAAGCGCAGATCGTTAAATATCTCCATAGCGTGGACGACACGCAAAATCATATCGTCGAAATCATATAGCGCCGCTTCTTGCATGCGCAGTAGGTATTGTTCGTAAACTACACTGATGGCGCGTAATTTAATTTGTCGTTCGCGAGATCTTAATATCAGACTGCCCTGTTCGTCTTTTTTGAACCATTGATTTTTCCAGGCTGTGATTGGTTTAGTAGAGTTCATATCAGCCGCTTCATTAGTAGCGGTCTCTAGCGAATCAGCTAGGATTTTAGATAAAGGCACGATAGTTGGTAATATGGCGCTTGTTTCTATATTTCTAATAGCTTCAATTTGTTTTGCTGCTTGCAGTGCAGTATTTTTACCGACACGTTCGGCGAAAACCGATGTTAGTAGTTTTTCGACTTTTTTAATGATGATGTCGTTTTGGTCCAAGATAGCCAATAATTCATCACTAGTTAAACCACTGGCTTTTAGCTCTGATATGATTTTTAAGCTGTCGGATAAATGCGTGTATTCGCCATTTAATTTACCGACAATTGGGCTGTTATGGCTAAGTTTTTCAAAAATATCACGAATTATTTCATAACTACTAAGTTCATCGGCTGGTCTGAAATTAGCGCCTTGGTAAAAATACTGTCCGTTTTGGTTAATTATTTCGGTACCAAAACTATGAAAGGTATGGATTGCGACTTTGTAGGCTTCTTTGCCTATGATTTGGGTTAGGCGTTCGCGCATAGCGTTCGCGCCGCTTTCGGTGAACGTCAAGCATAGGATATTTTCAGGTAGTGTGTCGGTTTTTCGTAGGATATTAGCGGCACGGACACTTAGTAATTCTGTCTTGCCGGTGCCAGGTCCAGCTATAACCATAACTGGGCCATATATAGCATCGACCGCTTGTTTTTGAGCCTTGTTTAGCTTGGCATAGCGTTTCTCGAATTCCATATATCTATTGTAGTACATCATTAAGTTAAGGGGTATTGCCTGAGGTGTTACAATAGAAACATATGAGAGACGGAATGTATAACGAGTTGGCGCTAGAACGGGCTGTACGAGAATATTTTGGAGCTGATGTCGATGTCAGGCAGACTATAGTTTGCCGAATACCAGTTAGTCCAACGGCTGTAGCTACCCTGTTTTTAACAACAAAGAAACAACTGTATTTGTATATCACTGCCCAATCTAAAATCACTTTCGGTGACGTTAAAAAAATAGTATCAAATATGGGGCTAAAAGCTGATTTGTATATCCCGCCAAAAAACCGCCCGCAATATTTTAATGAAATCGGTTCGGCTAAATTTCACGAAGTTTTCCCAGGTAGAAGACATATCAGCGAAGACGACATTGCTTTTTATAAGACATTGGCGCCATATAATCCAGCGTTTATCTTGATTAGCGAAATCAAAAACGGTGAAATTTATCAGTTTGATAGTGATTCGCATACTAAATGGCGTGTAGCTGCCAAATTCGCTTATCGCCGTATTAAAACTAGTTAGTTCTTGAGGTCGAGTACGATTAAATGCTCGATATGTGGTGTTCTAGGAAAGAAATTGTAACCACGGTGATAACTAATTCGGTATTTTTCAGATAACATTTTGGCATCGCGAGCCTGAGTAGTTGGGTTGCATGACAAGTAGACTATACGTTCAGGAGTGGTTGCTAGTAGTTTATTAATAACGTCTTCGTGTAGACCAGCGCGTGGCGGATCGACGATGATAATCGAATCACCTTTGATGTATTCTAGGGCTTTTTCACTAGGGGCAAGGATAGCTTTGACGGCTTTTTCACGCTCTAGGTTCGAGATATTTCGTTTCATCTCGATTACGGCAGGTTCATTGATTTCCACCATTGTGACATCTTTGCCGCCGATAGTTAATCCAATTGTACCAACGCCACTATATAGATCGACAGTTGGTTTTTTGGATGGTATGTACTGTTTCATGTCATTCAGAGCTTGTTCGTAAACTGGTATATTGATCTGGAAAAAACCTTCGACAGCGTAATTGAAAGGAATATCTAATATCGTGTCACTTAGATTAACAGTCCCCCATGATTGTATACGTTTAGTGATAACGCTAGCTGGGCTCTTTGGGTTCGAGAATATCAGTTCAAAACCATCTATACCTAGATTTTTTAGTTCGCTATCTGAAAACTCGGTAAAATCAGGTTCCTTGACATATAGTTGCATAGCAACCTTGCCTGCCTGATTACAGCGAACCAACAATGTCTTTAGCATGAATGCCCGCATATCAGGTTTAACGCGCAGTAGGTCACGCAAAGCGGTTGCAGCGTGGTTAATCACCGGATTAGCTAGACTAGTGCCGTCGACTGGAATCTTGCCGTGTGTGCCGCGTTGAAAGAACGCTAGGTCTAGTTGTTCGGACTCTTTATTCCACCACCAGCTGAATTCAATTTTATTGCGGTATTCGTATTGTTTATTGTCACTATAAACTTCGATAGCACCAGGTAAAACGATGTCGTGTAGTTCAAAAGCTTCTTCGATTAGGGCTGATTTATAATGTTGTTCAGCTTCGAAAGTCATAATCTGCCAAGGGCTAGTCGATAAATAACTATCTGGATCGCGTGGTTGAATTCGTTCACTACTGGGTGTGATTACTTCGGTGACTATACCTTCGGCTAGTTTCGATTTTTTCTTGGTAATTTGTATGTCGACGGTTTCGCCAGGCAGACCGCCCCATGCGAATAATTTACGACCATCATCCATTGTGCCGAGCGCTTGCCCGCCACCAACAATCTTGTCGAGTGACATATTAACAATTGGAAAAGTTTTTTTCTTCATCTGTTTAGTATAACCTAAACAGATGAATATTTAGCTGGTAAAATTATTTTGCTATTTTCCTGGTACAAACCTGGGTCATTATCATGCCAGTACCGAACACTTGGGCTGCGAACATAATTATAAATCCGAGGATTGGGATGAAATAGACTATTGTTAATACACTTAAACCTAGCGGCATAATAAGGAATGGTTTTTTGGTGTTTTTGGATATTATTACTTTACCTAGCATATAGCCTACGAAAGGTGTGTTTAGAATCATTACGATCAATGAAGCTAGCATGATCAATATTGCCAGAGGGATACCGATGACTGACATAAATAGCATAATAACTAGTAGTGGCGTAGCTAGGACTGTTAGTAGACCTATTAATGTTATTTTGCCTGGGTTCTTCATAGCTTTGGCAGTAGCTTCGTTTAATGTCTGTGGAATTATTAAGGCCAATGCCGTGCCGATTAAGATCATAGCTATTAGGAAGTATACAAATCCACCTAATATTGCGGCTCCAACCCAATTACCGTTCATTTTTGGAGTGTCTTTTGGTGCGTAAATTGTTGTCGTACCTGATACGTGACCACCATCATTGATAGTAGGGTTATTAGCGCTAGTATAGTCTAATTTGCCACTGACCTGTCCAGTTGAACCGATAGTTAGAGCATTAATATCACCATTTATATCACGTCCAACAGCACCGTTTATAGTCATATTTTCCGAGCCGATTACTACGTCGCGGCCAATTAGTCCGTTGATAGTTGTAGTTTGGCTACCGCCTACTAAATCGCGGTTAATTACACTGTTTTTATCGATTGATAGGTTCTGAGCTGCTATCGAGGCGTTATTGTGAATTATGCCACTAATAACGACACTTTGTCCGGCTAGTCTAATACTACCGTCGACAGTTCCACTGATAGTTATACTCTGACCAGCACAAAAAACATCACCTGTAACTTCACCGCTAATAGTAATATTTTGACCGGCACAGTAAACATCGCCGTTGACGATGCCAGCGATATCGATATTATTGCCGCCAGCAAATAACATACTGTCGATAGTTTTACCTGCCGCAACAGTTATCGTGCTACTAGTTTGAAAGCTTTGCGCGTTGGCTATGCCAACTGTCGCTAACGCCGATAGAGCGATTAGTCCTAGCCCTAGAGTTAATACTTTGATGTGTTTCATTGATCCCCTCTTTTCGTTATTAATGTAGCGGACTTTTTCTATAATGTCATTATACCATTACCGCGATGTTTGCAAGAATTTGGTTTATTTCATCTATTACGGGCTACATTTAGGATTAATGTCGTGCTATAATCATCCGTGTTATGGGATGTCGCCAAGTGGTAAGGTGAGAACTGCCATAGCGGCAGTTCGCAAGGCCGGAAGCCGGATGACGAAAGTCACCGACTGAGGCGGGCTCGCAGAAAATTCAGGATGAATTTTACTGTGAGATGGGTTCTGGAACCAGACCACCAGAGGCCCTAATAAAAGCACATTTTATAAGCTATAATGATAATCGTAATGGGATGTCGCCAAGTGGTAAGGCACTGGGTTCTGGTTCCAGCATTCGGGGGTTCGAATCCCTCCATCCCAGCCATAGAAAAAGCCCTAGGTTTTTAATCCTAGGGCTTTTTCTATAACTTGGCTGTCGGGATTCGAATTCCCGAATGCGGAGCATTCTGGGGTGAGACCCGCAAGTCTGCGGGTCGCAAGGAAACATTCCGATGCAAACTATGTTTGCAATCGTGAATTTTCGGGGTCGCCGGAGGTGACCGAATCCCTCCATCCCAGCCAAGCATTTTATAACTTTATAAATTTATAACGCCATGACATCGTCATGGCGTTTAGATTTAGATAAAGGTAAGACTCATCTTGCCTAGAACCTCGAGATCTCCTGGTTCTCTGATACAGTCGAAAGCGCCGTTCTCGCAGAAGTGTATGACTTCACCATTTTTATTATATGATCCGTCATCGTTTAATCTGCGTACACTGACGTGTCGGCTGTCGGGATATGTGTCCCATGGGCCGTGAGCCGTTCCGCCACCTTCCAACGCTGCTCGCTCAACTACAAACATAGCTATTGCTCGTGTTTCGTCGTCGACTGAAAAGTCTTCCGGAAACTCCTTGGACGGTATTTCTCCGGTTTCGGCAGCCATCCTAACCCTTTCTTCTTCACTCCTTATCCGAGTGACAATTTTTGGGCCTTTTGGTCGCGTACCTAGAGATATGCGAGTACGATCCATATTATACTCTGCAACTACAAATCCCTTTGATTGGACTATATCTCCAACTTGAAGATGTCGCCTATCGTCTTCTTTTACGGAAAATGATTGATAATGTGTGCTACCACCGCTCATACATAATCACTCACCTTTTCTAAAGATCACTCTCCGAAAGAGTGTCGCGTATATTTTAACAATAAATATCGTATATGTCAATAGTGGTAGCCAGTGAATAGCCCGGGTTAGAAGTATCGAAACATAATCTCGCTTGTCTTTTGGTATAGATCCTGTGACTATAATAGATTACGTAATATACTAAATATATGCGACGGAATATATCTGAGTTTTCTAGTAGAGTTATCCATCAATGGTTTCACTTGCCTTATAACTTGCACGTTGAAGAGTTTCATACTCCCAAAAAACCTAGAGAAATCATAGTTTTAATACATGGTATGGGGAATTCTTTGCATTCATGGGACCCCGTGATAAAAGGTTTGTCCAGAGATGTAAGGGTTATCGCTATAGATATGCTAGGATTTGGTAAATCCCCTAAACCACTATGGGAGACTTATAATGTCAATATCCAGGCAATGGCTATAGCTAGGACCCTTGTGGGCTTAAAATTAAATAAAAAACCAATTATAGTCGGTCATTCCATGGGTTCATTGGTTGCTATCGAATTGGCAAAAAACTTCTCGCCATTAATTAAAAGATTAGTATTATGTAGTCCGCCACTATATGAAAATACAGACCAGCGTAAATGGAAGGGAAAAGAAGGTGTTTTAAAGACTTTTTATAAAGCCCTTAGTCAACACCCCGAAGAGCTCAAGTATGTGTCTGTATTCGCTGTGAAGATGGGAATAGTCAGCAAAAATTTTAATTTAGATGGTGATATATCTAAGATTTATGTCGCTGCTCTACAATCTAGTATCATCAAACAGACAGCAGTTAACGATTTATTAAAACTAAATATACCCATATCGATATTGTATGGCACATTAGACCCATTGATTATTATAGAAACTATTAAAAAAGTTAAATTGAAAAAAACAAACATAGATTGCCAATCAGTGCTAGCGGGCCATGAAGTGCAAGGCCTGTATGCTAATGTGGTGGCTAAGTATATCAATAGCCTGTCCGCTATTTAGTAAATTTGGCATAAAAAAACCGCTTGATTTTTGGTATGAAAAAGCCGCCTAATTAAAAAACTAGGCGGCAGGCTCCATACTTACTTTTTTAAATGATTACACCGATGTTATTGCGAAGTTCGGTACTAGAACCGTCGGGATTTTTATAGTTCTTCATCTTTTGCCAAGCGCTACGGCAAGCCGTGTTGGTAATTTGATGGTAGTTAATTGAATCTGCTCCGGAATAGGCTGTCGTTAATATGAACGTTGACTCTTCCTCGTACTGATTCTTACAAAAGTAGACTTCATAGTCTAACCCAATATTATTTACTTCGCTATGTACTGGAACTGTCTCTACGAATGGTGGGGTTATAGTGTGAACGGATTCCATTATTTTATTGGTCGCATAGCCAACATAATTTATAATAGTTTTCGATCCTTTGTCTAATAATTTGTTGGGGTTATTTTCTTTTATTTTATTGCCTTCAAAGGCTCTTGATTTAAGATATAACTCTCCGTTAACTATTATTGCTGCGGCTATTGCACCGTCGGTTACTCCGAGACATTTAGCCTCTTTTATCCCGCTAGATAAAGCCAACTCTAGAATGATATCGACTACGCCCTTCTTGTGTAAAAAACATAAAACTTTTTTCATTTTTGCTACCACCTTTAAGATAATATTTTCCGGCGGTATTTGACCGCGGGATAGATAAGCTCGCCAAAGACAAAGCTCATTTATCCCGTGATCATATGATAAGTTTTTTAAAATAAGTAAGTATGTAAAAGTTCGAGATAACTTGAATGCTATCAATCAAAAGTATAGATCAGCCAATCTATATAAGTATATTTTAATATATTTACTAATAAAAATCAATAAACCAAAGTCACCGATATGGATCGGTTGAGACTATTTTTAGATTATTATTCTGTAACCTTTATGTTACCCATTCTATCGATCAGGTGCCATTTGCCGTCTGTAGTTTTTAAATATACATCAGCTCGGTAGTCGCCTGCCCCGTGCAAATAATTGCCACCATGGAAATAATGAACCGATGCTACAACATCACTATTGGATACGTATGTAGTTTGTGTTGTGGTGTAGGCTTGGGTCGCTTTATTGTTGGCATCGCAAACTTCCATAGCCGTGCCGTAACCGTTTATATATGATCCATCAGCTTTTTCGATTCGAGCATATAAACTGTTAGCTTCGGTTTTATTTTTGATACCACTATAAGAGAATGTTCGTATATTGTTGGCTTGATCTGGGTTAGGCGAAGAACTGAGTAGTGGCGCTGCGTAAATTGATGATTTCCAACCACTAACCATTACCGGTGTATCGCTTGCTGTGCTGGTGCAATTGTCTAGAACTAAACTATTATCACCTGTGGTGTTATTTGTACTGACGTTGGAATTATTAAATATAACCCTAAACGAAACGAGGATAGAAAATATAAAAACTATAGTGATTATAAGTAGAAAATATGCGGTGATCTTGACTATTGGGCGGATAAAAAACAATAAATAGACCATAATCCATAGAATCATGATTATCCAAAATAATAGACTAAAACCTAAATTAACCAGTGCTAGTAGTATCGATAAAAGGGCTAGGAGTAAAAACGATTGTGTTTTTCTTGTGTTTAAAAAATTTAATATTTTATTCATAAATTCTCCTTGATATTGTCTTATAATTCAACTTTAGCACAAGGTGTTCGTGAATGAACAATATGGTGATTTATAGCCCGAAACAATCTAAAAAGTTCTGGCTCATAATGTCGTTTTTGGTTTTTTCGGATATATCTAGTTCTTCGATGAGTTTTATATGATCGGACTGTATACACATGTCGTGATCGCTACCAAACATTACGCTGTGCGGTTTTACGGCTAAGGTTTTGATGATAATATCCTTGATTTTATCTATGCCACCGCTCATATCAACTACCTCCTGGTCGGCCATTGCCGAGGTATCGTAATAGATATTTGGAACTCCACTGGTAATTTCAAAACAATAATCGAGTTTTGGCCAGAAATAATGAGCAATCACGAAACTCACATTCGGATATTTATTAGCAATATCTACAATATATTTTGGATCATTATATTTTGCACATTCGGTGTCGCCAGTGTTTACGCCAGTATGAAACACTACGGGCACATTATATTTTTCGGCTAATTCATAAACATGAGTACATCTGGGATCTGTTGGATAAAATGACTCGTGCCCTGGGAATAGTTTTAACCCGATGATTTTTTTATTTGCTAGGTTATCTTTGAAAAAGTCCCAATCACTTTGACCGATGTCGAGTATATTAGGTGAACCGATTACGAAAAATCTAGCGCTGTTATTAGTTATAGATAGTGTGTGCCAGGTATCGGCGCAATTACCGTTTTTAATGTCGTCAGCTATTATGACGGCCTTGTCTATGTGATTCGTGTTTAAAGTTTCGATCAATCTAGCAAATGCCTGGCTAAAGTCGGCTTCGTCGTTAGTTTTATTTAAATGTAGATGAGAATCAATAATCATTGCCTTGATTGTAATGAAAAGGGCGACTATTTACAAATAGTCGCCCGGGGTTGTTGGCCTGCCCATCCTGATTTATCTGCTATCAGTTACCTGACGGCTATCGGTTGGTTTTGCCTGTGCTTTTTCTTCGGTAACGGGTGGTTTAGTTCTGATCTTGATCTCGGTGATTTTTTGGCTATCCATGACAGCTTTACATTTTGACATACACATTCACCTCCTCTCTAGAAAATAAGATTAGATACCACCTAGTTAATTACTTAACTATTAGATATCACTAATCTCAAATCGCGACAACTAGCCAGTACCTCATACTCGTTTCTGCCTTCTGGATATTTAAATAAATTATCTACGGCCGAGTATGTTGTTATTATATTGTCGAATAGATCAAGGGAACAATCGCTGAGTATATCTAGGACTTTTTCAATGAACTCCATTTTTGACATATATGACATCATCATGGAATATTGGCAGTCACTAAATAAAACAAAAAATAGTTTTCCATCGATACTAGTTAATCCGACAGGATAGGTTCTACACACCAACGGTCGTTGATTATAGACTGAGCATAATTTATTGTCGAGTAAGGGGCATTGCGGTTTCATTGTCTCGAAATTCGTAGGTATTAAATCTACGAATGGGTTGATGAAATTACAATTACCATTTATCTCAATGATCTGAGCTTTGCTGGATCCTAGATTGTCGGCTTCTTCTGGTAGTAACCAAGTGTAACCTTCGCAATCATGGTAGGTACAAGTTTTGCAAATAATCAGTATATCTTGGTATAAAATGTCGAAGCGTTGGTAGAGCTCTGATAGAGAATTTATCAATATTATCACCTCTCACTTTCAACAAATAGACATTCATCGCAATTTAACTGGATGACTATGCCGTTATTATTGAAAACTCCATATTTGCACCCAGGCGGTCTAGTGAATGCCGAGTGGTATCTGCGCCATTTTAGGCCGATATCCATGTCATTGATCGATGCTATGCTATCCGCAGGATTATGCGTGGCGATTTCGACACAACTATAGATTTGACCTTGGCATGACATATAGACTGTATTGAGTTCAACCGAACAGCCGTCGTCCCATTTACGATCAATGTTGATGTTTACTAACTCGTTAATCTGTTGGAATAATTGTCGCTTTATCTCGTCCTGACTGCAGTTGAAATGCAACTGCCGATTGGCGATTGCATTTCCTTGAATATTAAGTTGGTTGAAATGAAACGAACGTACTCCTAATTCAATTAGCTCGTTTAGTATCTGTTTTTGCGAATGTATATTTATGCCGTTTACTGTAATGTAAGCGATCACTTGTACATTTAGCTTTAACAGATTAGTAATTGATTGAATGGTTTTTTGGTATGATCCTGCCCCTCGTATTAAATCATGATCGGCATTCTGACCGTCGATTGAAATTCCAACGGTATCAAAAATCTGAGAAGTGGTTAATAAACTGTGTTCGTTAAATAACGTTCCATTTGTAATAACCGACACTCTAAAACCGACTGTTTTTGCGTAGTTAGCTATCGCCAAGAAATCTTTTAGATAAAACGGTTCCCCGCTAGTAAATAAAATATCCTTTCCGCCGAGAGACCTAATGCTATCTATTATTTCCAGATATTGCCTTAGGCTCCATTTGGGATCGGATCGTTTTTTAGTTCCGTGTAAGCAGTGCGAACATGACATATTGCATTTGGTTGTAATTTCCCAATGCCAAGTTTTAAACATGAAATCACCCCTTAATTCAAACTAAATCAACGGCTCCTGCTGATATTAAATCAGTTATGAAGTTGTTGATTTCGATACGGTGGAAACTGTCCTGGTTTTGCAAAAATAACTCTTCCTCAGATTTCAGATTTAGCTCGATTATTTGTTTTAATAATTGAGCCGCATCGTTATCTAGCAGGATTGTTTGGTATCTGGTTACTAAATACTTTTCGGGTGTTTGGTCGTGTAACCTCGTGTATCGATTCAATGAAAACTCTCTCCAGATTTCGATTTCTGGATACTGTTTTTCGACAATTTCATCGATTTTGTCGACGAAATTTGGTCGAGTTTCATTTTGGCGAACCGAGTAATCGACACTGTATTCACCAGGTACACTAGCATCGACTTTGCAACCGCACATGCAGTCGCAAATTGAATTACAGCCTGCGCAGATCGTTTTCTTGGCCCATTTTAGGTTCCTGAAATTATCAAGTTCCTTTTTGTGCCAGATGCTATGAAATGGTTCGGATAGAATATTGCCGTAAATTTGTTCGGACTGGTTACATATTCTCACATCTCCGAAAGGATTAATTGCAGCAAAAGTTACACCTGCGCCGCAATCAGCTTTCATGTTGTGAGCCACCATTTTTTCGTTTAAGCAAAATGGTATTGCTGTACCCCAGCCAACTGGAATGTCATATTTGTCGCGGGCTTCGATCATCTGGTCTAGGGCAATATCAAATTGTTCTAGGGATAATTTTAGCTCGTCAGATCTAGTACTTCCTACTCCGCCGTCTTCGTATCGGTCAACAAAAACACTTTCCATGCCCATATCTTTTGCAAATTTAATTATTTCAGACATGTGCATGTAGTTAATTTTTGTTAAGACCGGTATGCATCTAACATCAAAGCCTCGGGCAACATATTTAGCAATTGAAGCCTTGGCTTTTTTAAAGCTCCCGGGTTTGTTTGCGTGTAAGTCGTGTAATTCGCCTACTCCATGAATTGGTACCCCAATACATGCAAGTCTTTTTGATAACCCATCTAAATATACTTGGCCGTTAGTAACGATCGTCACAGACGATCTAGTCGATAACAATTCGATATATTCATTGAGTTTATCCGTTCCCAGTAAACTTGGTTCGCCGCCAATTAAATAAACGTGCGGGATCCATGATTCATATACTCTTTGCACAATATCATCAATTATATTCAAATCAATATGCATTGAGCGATTTGGGTTATAGCAGAATATACACTCCTGGTTGCAGGCATAGGTTGTTTCGATGTGAACTAGATGCGGTACGTAAGGGATATTGATTTTACTCATTGCCATCACCTTCCTTTTCTCATGATTTCAAGAATAGCTTCGAAATTGTCATTTACGGCACTCTTGTTTCTTTTTTTAGAACCACATTTTTGACATTCAAAATTAATGACATAGCCATCTTTTTTGACTTCAACTGACGTAGGTATCATTAAGCCGAGGCATTTACATGCGCGATCGCCTGGGTTGATGTCCACGTGTTTACTGTGTAAACAGTGGGGGCAGTGATTAGTGTAGCCATTGCCGATCGTTTTCGTTCCGCAATGTTCACAGGTAAAATCTTCAATCTTCCTTTGAAATTTACTAGACAATTCATATCCACCTCCTCATAAAATAATCCAACAGCGTGTGTTTGCGATAAAATACTAGTAGCGTGTCCATGATTAAATCTAATCTCTTAAATCTAAACACCTTTTTCCGAATGTAAAAGGACCTTCCTAATTGGAATGGCTATATTTTAGCACATTTGTGCTAAATTTACAAAGATATAGTATTTCTA
>Ga0194062_1000096_pt1 | contig 34429 bp, 31 predicted proteins | sample SepL2225m_MetaG_FD_155481 | JGI IMG/M metagenome (GOLD analysis project Ga0194062, IMG submission 155481) | Anoxic zone freshwater microbial communities from boreal shield lake in IISD Experimental Lakes Area, Ontario, Canada - Sep2016-L224-25m | ecosystem: Environmental > Aquatic > Freshwater >... | reverse complement strand
GACTTAACCTAACTTATAATGGTTATAAATATTGAGAAATTATTGACAATGCATTTATTTTCAGCACTATATCCCTGACCCCTTGGCATATATCATTAGGGATGTTGAGATTTGTCAATCTGTGATTTAGGGTCAGCGGTACATCTAGAGATATGAAATGTCGGACTGTAACCTGAGGCTTGCAGGCTCTTGAAAAATGCACTATTTTTGATCGACTCCAATCATTGCCCTCATGAAAAAAGTTTTTATTACTGCTGCCTGCCTGCTGGGTTTCGCCTGCAGCCGTCCTGAGCTTGGAATTCAGCTTCAGAATGCAAAATGGATTGACCTTACTCATGACTATGATTCCACAACGGTTTACTGGCCTACCGATGTGAATTTCAGGCACGACACAATATTTTACGGAACGACCGGGAAGGGTTATTTTTATTCTTCGTTCAAATATGCAGCCGAAGAACATGGAGGGACCCATTTGGATGCGCCTATCCATTTTAATAAGAACGGTGCTACCATCGAAAAAATACCTTTGAAGCAGTTACACGGCCCAGGTGTTCTGATCGATGTGAGCGTAAAATGCGCAGGGAACAGGGATTACCTGATAAGCACTGCTGATATTCAGCAATGGGAACACCAACATGGCAGAATTCCTCAAGGTGCGATCATCCTGCTTTACACAGGATATGAACAATACTGGAACGACCACCTGAAATATACCGGCACTTTGAAAAAGGGCCCTGAAGGGGTTTCAGAATTGCATTTTCCGGGCTTATCGCCAGAGGCATCTACCTGGCTGACAACTTACCGTAAGGTCAATGCCATAGGACTCGATACTCCGAGTATTGATTTCGGGCAGTCAAAGGATTTTCTGACACACCGTATATTAACGGCAGCCGGGCTGACCATGTATGAAAATCTTTGTAATTTAAGTGAACTACCCACTGCCGGAGCTTATATTGTGGCCCTTCCGATGAAGATCAAAGGCGGGAGTGGTTCTCCATTAAGAATTGTCGCTATCTTAGCGCAGTAATGATTATTCTCGATAACACTATCATCTCCGACGAGATCCGTGACAACAGGTTCTGTTGCGACCTTGAACAATGCAAAGGGGCCTGTTGTGTTGAAGGTGATGCAGGGGCACCGCTTGAAGAAGAAGAGATTTCGCTCATCGAAGATTATCTGGAATATATTTTACCTTTCATGGTAGCCGCCGGACAACTCACGGTGAAGTCCCTCGGTGTTTTCGATTACGATATCGAAGGAAATTTTGTAACCCCCCTGGTTCATGACAAAGAATGTGTTTTTGTATATTTTGATGATGGTATCGCCCGTTGTGCTATTGAAAAGGCATTCCTGGAAAAAGCAATACCGTTCCCAAAACCCATATCATGCCATCTTTATCCTATAAGAATAAAAAAGTTAGCCAGTGGCAATGAGGCCTTGAATTATCACAAATGGCCTATCTGCAGAAAAGCTCTTGAAAAAGGGTACAGGGAAAAAATGCCTCTTTACCGTTTCCTCGACCAGGCATTGATCAGGAAATATGGCAGGACATGGTATAACCGTTTACTAAAATTAATTGAACAGAAGGCCTGAACCTATCCCTTAAGTGCTTCAGCCCCTGACACGATCTCGATGAGTTCATTGGTGATCTGGTTCTGCCTAGCCTTGTTATAGGTGATGTTGAGATTCTTCAGAAGCTCTCTTGCATTGTCGGTGGCCTGTTGCATAGCTGTCATCCTGGCTCCCATTTCAGCGGCAAACGAATCAAGGATCGCTTTGAAAACCTGGATACGCAGGGTTTTCGGAATAAGCTCCCTGATCACTGTTTCCTTGTCTGGTTCAAAAATATAATCGGCTGAAGCCTGGCTGACCGATTGAATACCGGCAGCTTGAGTTTCCTGGACTATAGGAAGGAATTGTTCGCTGACAAGTTTCTGAACTGCTGCATTCTTGAACTGGTTATATACGATCTCGATCCTGTCGTATTCCTTTTTTACAAACGACTGCATCAGGGATTCTGCAAAGGGTGCGATTGTAGCAAAATTCAGTTTGTCAAAAAAATCATCATGATGCCCAACGACCCTGTAGTTTCGTTTGGTGAAATATTCCGTAGCTCTTTTCCCGATAGTGATCAGGCTTACATTGCCTTTGGCAAACTGAGACTGGTATTTGTCACCAATAAGAGCCAGTGCAGCCTTCATAATATTTGAGTTGAAAGCGCCACACAGCCCACGGTTGGATGCAATCACGATGAGCAGTATTTTTGCAGGCTCCCTTTGCTCAGAATAAACGCTTTCGCCTGAATTCTCAATACTTCCGCTAAGGTTCTGTAGCATTGATCTGAGCTTTGCCGCGTAAGGCCTGAGTTTCAGAATGGAGTTCTGGGCCTTGCGCAGTTTTGATGCCGCCACCATTTTCATGGCGGAAGTGATCTGCTGGGTCGACTTTACCGATGCAATACGTATTCTGACTTCCTTAAGTCCGGCCATGACTTATTTCTTTTCTTCGTACTTCTTTGAAATTTCTTTCGCAGCCTGTTCCAAAACTTTCAGGTCTTCGTCGAGAAGCAGTCCCTTCCCAAGGTTGTCGAGCACATTCTGATGCATTGTTTCCATATGATGCAGGAATTCGATTTCGAAATTCCCCACACTTCTTACAGGAATATTCCTGAGGAGGTTCTTGGTGCCGCAGTAAATGATCGCAATCTGTTTGCTTACATGCATGGGTGAATACTGGGCTTGTTTCAGGATTTCCACGTTACGTGAACCTTTCTCAATAACCTGTTTTGTAGCCGGGTCAAGGTCGGAGCCGAACTTTGCAAAGGCTTCCAGTTCGCGGAATTCAGCCTGGTCAAGTTTAAGGGTTCCTGCGACCTTTTTCATCGATTTGATCTGAGCGTTGCCGCCAACACGGGATACCGAGATACCTACGTTGATTGCAGGCCGTATCCCGGCGTTGAACAAACCGGTTTCGAGGAAGATCTGTCCGTCGGTGATCGAGATGACATTGGTAGGGATGTATGCCGAGACGTCACCGGCCTGGGTTTCAATAATCGGAAGAGCTGTAAGTGAACCACCCCCTTTGACCAGGTGTCTGATCGATTCGGGCAGGTCGTTCATTTTTTTCGCGATTTCATCCGCAGAAATAATCCTTGCAGCTCTTTCAAGCAAACGGGAATGCAGATAGAATACGTCGCCGGGATATGCTTCGCGACCCGGCGGACGACGGAGCAGCAAAGAAACTTCGCGGTAGGAAACAGCCTGTTTCGAAAGATCATCATAGATTACCAATGCAGGGCGGCCGGTATCACGGAAGAACTCGCCTATGGCAGCGCCTGCGAAAGGAGCATAAAACTGCATAGCTGCCGGGTCGGAAGCCGTAGCAGTAACGATCACCGTGTATGCAAGTGCACCCTTGTCCTCAAGGATTTTTAGTATATATGTTGCTGTAGGGCCTTTCTGCCCTACAGCAACATATATACAGAATACAGGCTCGCCTTTTTCGTAAAAATGTTTCTGGTTGATGATGGCGTCGATGGCAATAGCCGTTTTCCCGGTCTGGCGGTCACCGATGATCAGCTCACGCTGACCACGTCCGATAGGGATCATAGCATCGATAGCTTTTAAGCCCGTTTGCAGGGGTTGGTTAACGGGCTGACGAAAGATAACGCCAGGGGCTTTGCGCTCCAGCGGCATCAGGTAAAGTTCGCCCTTGATGCTGCCTTTCCCGTCGATCGGTTCGCCCAGGGTGTTTATGACACGTCCGAGCAAGCCTTCGCCCACGTTGATAGAAGCGATCCTGCGGGTACGTTTTACCTTATCCCCTTCCTTGATGTCGGCATAGTCGCCGAGTATTACCGCACCCACGTTGTCCTCTTCAAGGTTAAGGGCAATGCCCATCACCCCGTTCTTTTCGAACTCAATAAGTTCACCGGAACCCACATTGTTCATTCCGTAAATTCTTGCGATCCCGTCGCCAACTGTCAGTATGGTGCCAATTTCTTCAAGTTCGGTCACATTCTCGTAACCTGCAAGTTCTCTTCGCAAAATCGCGGTGACTTCAGCGGGTTTAATGTTTGCCATATTATATTTCTTTTACATATAAATTAATCCTAGCCAGTCCCTTGGTCATCCGGTCAATCTGCTTACGGATACTGGCATCATACTGTTTGTCGTCCCAGGCCAACACAAAGCCGCCGATCACCGACGGATCGATTTCTTCGATGATCTCGATATTCGCTTTGGTATAACCGGCCATTACTTTGTCAAGCTTAGTGCGAAGCTCGTCATTCATAGGAATAACCGATGTTACCCTGAGGATAATAATATTCTTATAATGATAATACTGTTCGATGAATTGATTGACGATTTCAGGGATCACCGCTTCACGCCTTTTGGCAACAAGCAGGTTGATGAAGGCAATGGTAAGCTTATTGAACCCTCGCAGGATCTCATCCATCACAGCACGTTTCTTCCCCGGGTTAATTACTGGGGCCCTCAGGAACAATTTCAAGGGCCTGCTTTCCCTGATAAGCTCTGACAGCTTGACCATGTCGGTATGGACTTCTTCCAGGACCTTTTTCTCCAAAGCCAACTCGAAAAGGGCTTTGGCATAACGCTCGGAAATCAGGGTAACATTCATCTCCGTATTCTTAGTTAAGCTTTATTTCATTCAGCAGCTGGCGTGCATACTCTTCCTGTTTCTTAGGATCGGATAATTCCCTCTGGAGTATTTTTGTGGCAATTTCCAGTGAAAGCTGACCTACCTCATTTTTCAGTTCAGTGAGTGCAGCCATTTTTTCATTCCTTATGTTTTCAAGAGCGCTTGCTGTAATATTACTGGCTTCTTCGCTTGCTTTTACGCGGGCCTCCTCGATGATCTTCTCCTTGATCTTCCTTGCTTCGTTAAGAATGCCATCCCTCTCGTTCTTGGCTTCGGCAAGCAATTGTTCGTTGCTGAACTTGAGCTGTTTCATTTCTTCCTGGGCCTTGACGGCGGATGTGAGAGCGTCGGTGATCGCATCTTCACGATCTTTCAAGGCTTTGAGAATCGGGATCCAGGCAAATTTCTTTAACAGGAAAAGAAGAGCCAGGAAGACCAGGGTCATCCAGAAAATAAGTCCTAATCCGGGGGTTATCAGTTCCATACTTGTTCTTTTTTGGTTTTAATAAGGCTTTTTACGGCATGACCAACCGTCATGCCGTAAAAAGCCTGCCGTTGCTGCTAGATGAAAAGGATAAGCAGACAAACGACGATAGCAAAAAATGCTACTCCTTCGACCAGAGCGGCAGCGATGATCATGTTTGATCGGATATCGCCTACTGCTTCCGGCTGGCGGGCAATAGATTCAAGAGCGCTGCCACCGATTTTACCGATACCGATACCGGCGCCGATAACTGCGATCCCTGCTCCCAAACCTGCTCCCATCTTTGCGATCGGAACCAGACTGGCTGCGACCTGAAGAATAATTGCTAAAAGAGTCATGATGTTTGTATTAAAGGTTACTACTAAATTTACTAATGGTGCTCCGGTTCTATCGTTGCCAGTCCGAAATACAGGGCCGACAGCAGGGTAAAGACATAGGCCTGGATGAAAGCAACAAGAAGTTCCAGAAGGTTCATAAAAATCATGAATGCCACGGAAACCACCGAAACGCCGTATCCGAGAGCAAGGTTCATTTGTCCAAAGATAAAGATCAGGCTTACAAAACCCAGGGCAATAATGTGACCTGCCGTCATATTGGCAAAGAGTCGGACCATCAGAACAAACGGTTTTGTGATAACACCTATTATTTCAACAATGGGCATCAGGGGCACCGGAAGCTTCAGCCACCATGGAACGCCCGGGGTGTTCACAATATCGACCCAATAATGCTTATTTCCGCTGACCGTCGTGAGGATAAACGTAAACACGGCCATAACCATGGTTACCGCAATATTCCCGGTAACGTTGGCGCCTCCTGGGAAAATCGGGATCAGCCCAAGTACATTGTTGAGGAAAATAAAGAAAAAGATGGTTAGCAGGTAAGGCATGTATTTTTCGTACTTCTTTTCTCCAATTGAGCTTTTTGCAATATCGTCACGGATAAAGATAATTAGTGGTTCAAGAAGCGATTGCATCCCTTTCGGGGCCTTGTTCAGGTTCTTTGTGTAGGCTCTGGCGACAGAAATAAATACCAGCAGCATGATCAAAGCGCTGATCATAATGGCAAGTACAGTTTTTGTAATAGAGAAATCATACACTTTCGGCCCGCCGGGAATGGCTGTCGTTCTAATGATCTTCCCTTTATCTGGGCCCTCGAGAGGAAGGCTGAAACCCAGGTAAGAACGTTCTTCGTTGTGAAACCTTGAGGAACAAAAAGTGTATAGCTTTCCATCAAAATAAAGCATTACCGGCAAAGGGATCATCAACTCAAATTGGCCAATCTCTAAAATATGCCATTCGTGATTATCGGTGACATGCTCCATGATCATGTCGCCCGGATTGAATTTCTGGGTTGTTTCCCCGCTTTTCTCCTTGGTAACAGCGCTGTCACCTGGAGCTTTCAGGCTTGAGTTTTCCTGAGCTGACGCAATAAAAGCCAATCCGAAAAAAAGAAAAAAGAAGGCAGATGATTTACACACCTTGTAAGTCAGTTGTTTAATAACCTGGAAATGTCTTCGCATCGATCGTTCAGGAATCAATTTGCAACGTTAAGAAATTTTCTTGTCCGGCTGCGCTATTTTTTTGTAACTGGTGTATTTACATAGAGAATAGCAGTCTGATCTATACCTGCATAAACCTGCATGGCTCCGTAATTTTCCCAATGTTCCGTGTCATAAAATGTGATGATCGGCGACAGGTCATGAAAAAACACTTTTCCGTTGGCATCAGTGTAAAGTGAATTCATCCAGACATGGTTTTGCAGGTTCGTATAGCTTGTTGCAATATAAACCAGCTCGTTGGGAATAACGACATTGTTAGCATAGTCGACAACCATGATAGTCAATGTGCCGGTAGTGGCATTCTTTGAGTTACAGCCCGTAAACAGCACTGCCCATGAGAACGTGAGCACACTGAGCATAATAAAAAAATATTTACGCATATCTCTCAAATTAATTATTGAAACAATTTTAGCCCGATAATTCTATTTATGGGGTTGAAATCCACTATAGTAGTAATGAATTTCACACTGCTGCAAAGGTAATTTTTTTTTTTTACGGACCAAGCTTTTCTGTAACCTTTACGTGAAATTCTCGTCTTAGCTTATCATTCACAGTAAATTGACTAATTTTGAGGTTCCCAAACCTTGCTTAAAACCAAAACGCAATGCGGGTAATAAAACTCCTTTCATCGGGTATACTGTTTTTTTCAGTTATCTTACTTTCAGCATTTTCCGCCATGTCACAGAAGGTGTGGACCCTGGAAGACTGTATCAATTATGCCCTGGAAAACAATCTGGACATCCAGAAGCAGATCCAGTCGGTTGAATCATACAAAGCGGACCTGACGCAAAGCGCCCTGGGAATGTTGCCTAACCTTAATGCAAGCGGAACGAATTACTGGAATTTCGGTCAGACGATAGACCAGTATACCAACACCTTTGCAACCACTTCGGTAAGGTCCAACAACTTCTATGTATCCAGCAGCATGGTTTTGTTCAACGGGCTGCAAAAGCTCAATACCGTGAAACAAAACCAGATCATGGTGCTGGCCAGCAAATACGACCTGGATGTCATAAAAAACAGCATCTCCCTGACTGTTGCAGGTTATTATCTTGATATCCTTTTCAACTCAGAATTGCTCGATGTCGCAAAAGAGCAGCTCAGGATCACTAAATTACAGGTCGAACGTATCCAGAAGATGGTCGATGCAGGTTCATCGGCAAGGGGTGATCTGTTAAATATCCAGGCCCAGAAAGCAACAGAAGAACTTACCCAGGTGCAGACTTCAAACCTGCTGAAAATATCATACCTTTCCCTTGAACAGCTGATCGATTTTCCGGTCACAGCCGATTTCCATGTGGAGAAACCCAGGCTGAAGCCTGTGGAAGCTCCGGCACAACCTGTGACTCCTGAGATTATTTATGAGCATGCACTTAAAAACCGGCCTGAGATCAGGTCGGCAGAACTCAGGGTTGACGCGGCTCAAAAAAGACTTGCCATTGCCAGGGGTATCATTACCCCCACCCTTTCGGTAAGCGGTTCATGGGGCACAGGATATTCCGGGGCTGCACGGGAGATCGACCCCAATGTTCCCCCTGTTGTTTCTCTTGAAAAGATTGGGGTCGCACTACCTTCAAAAGATTCTGTATTCGGGTACAATGTCAACTACGCTACCCGCTTAAAATCCTTTGGCGACCAGCTGAAAACAAATAACAATCAGAGTGTTGGTTTCAGCCTCAGTATCCCCATCTTTAACGGATGGCAGGGCCGAACCAATATCACCCAGGCCAAGATCTCAAAGAACCAGGCCGAACTTGATCTTGACATCGAAAAAAGGACCTTGCGAAAGATCATTGAACAGTCCTACGCCGATGCCGTTGCTTCTCTTCAGAAATACAATTCGTCCCTTGAAAAGGTCAATGCCCAGACCGAATCTTTTAAATATACACAGCAGAAATTTGATGTCGGCATGTTGACATCCTTCGACTATAATAACAGTAAAAAAGACCTTACCAAAGCCGAGTCAGACCTTCTTCAGGCCAAATATGATTTTATTTTCAAGACGACCATTCTTGATTTTTACATGGGCAACCCTATCCGTATAGACCAGTAAACAATGTTAACCTACATTATATAAATATTTTTTGCATGAGCCTGAAAAAATCAAGGAAAAAATTATGGATCATCCTCGCGTCGCTGACTGTTGTTGCTGTTATAGTTGTCGCTGCGGTAATCAAAGGCAAAGGCAGTGATGCCCAGAAAATTGCCACAGAGAAGGTAATAAAAAGGACCATTATACAAACAGTGTCATCCAATGGCAAGATCCAGCCTGAAAAGGATATAAAAATCAGTCCTTACATCTCCGGAGAGGTAGTTGAACTGATGGTCAAGGAAGGAGATCAGGTAAAAAAAGGCGATCTGCTGGCAAAGATCGATCCGGAAATTTATATCTCGGCGTTTGACCAGAGCGAAGCTTCAGTCAATACGCAAAAGGCAAACCTGTCGAATGCCAGAGCAAGGCTTCTCCAGGCCAAGGCGACCGCTGAAAATTCACGGCTCACCTTCGAACGTCAGGAAAAACTGTATCAGCAGAATGTGATCTCTAAAGCCGAATTTGACCAGGCTAAAGCTTCTTTCCAGGTGACCCAGGCACAGGTCTCTGCAGGAGAGCAGGACATCAATGCATCGGAATTCATGGTGAAGAATTCGGAAGCTGCCCTGAAAAGGTCTAAAGAAGACCTGACCCGGACTGCAATTTTTGCCCCGAACGACGGCACCGTTTCCAAACTGGGCGTACTTAAAGGTGAACGCGTTACCGGTGCATCACAATTTTCAAGCGGTACCGAGATTATGCGCATTGCCAACCTGAATGAGATGCAATCGCTGGTCGAGGTGAACGAAAACGATATCGTGCGTGTAGGTATGGGCGACACCGCCCTGATCGAAGTGGATGCGTACCTGAACCGGAAGTTCAAAGGCGTCGTGACGGAGATCGCAACATCGGCCAATACTACAGGCGTGAGCGTTGACCAGGTGACCAATTTCAATGTCAAGATCCATCTCCTGAAAGAATCCTATCAGGACCTGCTTAACCCGGCAAGACCCGATTTCTCGCCTTTCCGCCCGGGGATGTCATGTACTGTGGAAATACAGACCGAAACCGCTGTCAATGTTCTTGCCGTCCCAATCCAGGCCGTGACCACCAGGGTTGCAAAAGACAGCCTCGACAAGCTGAACGAGAAGAACCAGAAAACCCGGGATGACGGTGACGACAAGACCATTATCGTCAGCACGAAGAAAAAATCGGAAGAAATTAAAGAATGTGTGTTCCGGTTTACCGATGGCATAGCCAAAAAAATTGATGTGAAAACAGGCATACAGGATAATATGTATATCCAGATACTTTCGGGCCTGAAAGAAGGTGATGAAGTTATTACTGCCCCCTATTCGCTTGTTTCCAAAACCCTGAAGGACGGGGATAAGGTGACGAAGGTCGACAAGAAAGACCTGTTCGAAAAGGAAAAATAGACGATGGGCCCTATCCTTTGTCTTGAAACTTCCTCAAAGGTTTGTTCCGTTTCTGTTGGCCATGAAGGCCGGGTTCTAAGCTGTCGTGAATCGGAACAGGACAATGCCCACTCTTCAAGACTTATAGAATTAATCGAACAGGTTCTTCACGATACAGGTCTGGAATTCTCACAGCTCGATGCCTTTGCTGTAAGTATGGGCCCTGGATCCTATACCGGCCTGAGGATTGGAGTTGCAACAGCCAAAGGGTTTTGCTATGCGCTGGACAAACCGCTGATTGCAGTTTCGACTCTGAAAGCCCTGGCATACGGGATACGTGAATTTTCAGGAACTGAGGGCGGATTGCTTTGCCCCATGCTCGATGCAAGGAGGATGGAAGTCTATACTGCCGTCTATGATCGCTCGTTGAATGAAATCTGCCCGGTATCAGCACAAATCATCACTGAAGAATCTTTTGCCGGTTTGCTTGCCTCCGGTGTGATGGTGTTTGCCGGAGAAGGTGCAGCAAAATGCAAACCCCTTCTTGGCTCCCATCAACATTCTGTTTTTCTTGATGATTTTAAACTCTCTTCTTCTTTTCTTTATCCGCTTGCCATCGAAAAACTCAGTAACAGGGCGTTTGAGGACCTGGCCGCTTTCGAACCTTATTACCTGAAGGATTTTGTGGCCGGGAAGCCACGGGTCAAAGGATTGAAGGATTGAATGTCGAATATCGAATGTCGAATGTTGAATGAATTTCACCATTTCGCTACTTCGCTACTTCGCCTTTTATTTACTTTTGCATCATGTCCACAATATTATACAAGCGTTTCAAGACCCGGGTTGTCGACATCGGCGGTGTTCCGATGGGGGGCAACAAGCCTGTGAGGGTACAATCGATGACCAATACCGATACTCTGGATACCCGATCAACGGTGGCACAGGCGGTAAGGATGATAACTGCCGGATGTGAATATGTGCGTATCGCAGTTCCCGGGATGAAAGAGGCCGCAAATCTGAAGCTCATCAAACAGGCATTACGCAGTGAGGGGTTCGAAACTCCTCTCATTGCCGACGTTCATTTCAACCCTGCCATTGCCGAACTGTCAGCTCAGTTTGTTGAAAAAGTAAGGATTAATCCGGGGAATTATATCGATAAAAAAGGAAGGCAGCAGGATGCTGGATTCTGGATCAACGACAGCAATTACAGCAGGGAGTTGGAAGTTATCTCTGAAAGGCTGTCTCCCCTTCTGAAGATCTGCCAACAAAACGGAACTGCTGTCCGCATCGGGGTCAATCACGGGTCCCTGTCGGAACGTATCATCAGCAGGTACGGTGATACTCCGAAAGGAATGGTTGAGTCGGCGCTTGAATTTGCCAGGATCTGCGAACATCATGGGTTCGGCAATCTGGTGCTTTCGCTTAAAGCCAGCAACACCAGGATCATGATACAGTCGAACCGCCTGCTGGTAAAGGCCATGCGTAAAGCCGGCATGGATTATCCCATCCACCTCGGCGTGACCGAGGCCGGGGCGGGGGAAGACGGGCGACTGAAATCAGCAGTGGGTATCGGCAGTCTGCTTGCCGACGGAATCGGCGATACGATCAGGGTTTCAATTACCGAAGACCCGGAATTCGAAATACCCGTCGCATATGGTATTCTGCAGGCCACCGGAGCAAGAATTACACGAACTGAATTCATTTCCTGTCCTTCCTGTGCCCGTACCCTGTTCAACATTCAGGAGGCTGTTGAAAATGTAAAAACGGCAACCGCACATCTGAAAGGACTGAAGATCGCAGTGATGGGCTGTATCGTGAACGGTCCGGGCGAAATGGCCGACGCCGATTACGGTTATGTGGGAGGCGCAAGGGGAAAAGTGATGCTTTACAAAGGGCAGGCGGTCTTGCGTAAGAATATTCCCGAAAGCAATGCAGTTGCCGAACTTATCAGGCTGATACAGGAGCATGGCGACTGGGTCGATCCTGTTAATGTGTGAGCGCTAACCTACAACGGTTTTTATTCCCAGAGGAATTATTTCGAATGTAAAAGGTGTATGCCCCAGCGATTCCCCGTCGGTTTCGAGGTATAACTTGCCCGTTGAGCGTATCCTGATAAGTTTTCCCCTGAATGTTTTAACAATAGGCAAATCAACGAGAGTACCGTTATAAAGCTTCCGGGTATGCTGTATCACGACATATTTCGGGGCTTTTTTTATCAGGGTCACGTCGAGGAGCCCGTCATCAGGAATAGCAAAGGGTACCTGCATCATGCCACCTCCGTTATATTTACAGATTCCCACATTCATTGAGAAGATCTCTCCTTTGAAAACGATTTCCCCGTCAACTTCGATCACCGCTTCAATAAAATTGTACTGGAACAGGCTTGCAAATATAAAATACAGATAGACCAGCGGGCCGCCCCTGCCTTTTTCTTTCATGATGTTCGTCTTCTTGGCAACCAGCGCATCATACCCCATCCCGGCAACATTCATGAAATACCTGACTTCAGGTTTATCGGCATGGTAATGGATCACCTTTCCTACATCCTGCAGACCGGTTTTTCCCTGAATAAGTATTTCAAGGGATTTCTTATAATCAAATGGGATTTTGAATGACCTGCACCAGTCATTGCCGGTGCCAACAGGTATTATCCCGATCAGAATGTCGGTACGAGCTACTTCATTCTGAAGGTATATGCCGTTGAGCACTTCATTGAGTGAGCCGTCGCCACCTACTACTGCTATCCTGCGGTAGCCTTGTCTGATACAATCGAGGGTAAGTTCGATGGCATGACCGCGGTGGGTTGTAAGCGCCGCCTCATAAGGTATGCCTGAATCTTTTATCAGCTTCAGGATCTTTGGCCAGTCACGGGTCCCCTTCCGGCTGCCAGCATTTGGGTTGACGATAAAAAACCACTTCATGTAATATTTGTTAAGGCCGGGCAAGTTAATTATTTTTTATATTACCTTTATGAAATATTTGGAATGTTATGGTCAGAAAAACAGGCATTTGCTTAATTACAATCGCCTTCATTATTGTTTATTCAAGCAGTTTTTCGCAGGAAAGCGATACGGCCTCCTACACTCTGAAGTATTTTAATAAAACCGAGTTGGGTGTATCCATGGGGATTGGCTCTTTCCCTACCAATGTATATAATGGTGTGGCATACAAAGCAAAAAATGATGAAATTGTGGCTACCCTGCAGACAGTGAATGGCGTCATGTACAACAACCGCTGGCTGCTGGGGTTAAGCGTTGGCGCCGAGAAATGGCGATATGGCATGTTCTGGCCGGTTTACGGCTACCTGGGCTATAATTTCAAGCGCACCGACAATACCTTTTTTGCCAATATTTACCTGGGTTATGGAATAGGTACAAGATACGCCCGGGGGATCATTGAGAATCACTCCTATATTGCCCAGGGTAGCGGCGCTTTTGCACTCATGCTGGGTGTAGGATACAAAATGAAAATTTCAAAAAAACTGAAATTCGGGTACGAGATATTCTATAAATACCAGGCATTGAATTCAAGCTACCTCAATCAATACCAGAAGAACGACACTTCAAAGATTATGACCGGCACCGTCGATTACAAGCTGGGCCTGCATTTTGCGGGGTTCAAGATCGCGCTCTTCTTTCCCTGACCCAGGCAGAGACCAGAATTCCTGCCTGGCTGCAGGGCCTCAGGCCCCGGGGGGAATTTACCGTGGTCATATCCTGTCGTAGCCTTTTCGACCGAACAGGAAGAAGCAGTAAAAGAATGTAAAAAAGGTGACTCCCATCTGCGATTCAAGGGTGTCTTCGGTCATCATCGATAAGAGGGCAATGATCATAAAAACAAGGAAGAAGTAATCGCTGAATCCTCTGAGCTTTAAGGCAGGGTAAATCAGGGCAAACAAAAACCAGGCAAGTCCTACGATCCCGAAACCGACAAATACCGAAAGAAACTGGTTATGCGAACGCCAGCGTTTATCGGGGGTAAGCTTTGAATTCATCCTGATATATTGCTGCTGAAAAGCTTCGTTCATATCGCCTGTCCCAACGCCTGTGAGCCAGTTTTCGCTTATAATTCCCAGAGAAGCTTTCCAGTATTCTATCCTTTGCATCAGGGTATACCCGGTAGGATCCCCGCTTTGTTTGTACATTTCATATCCCCGCAGCAGTTCATAAATCTTAGACCTCATGCTGAACTGATCGAGAAACAGATAGTTCGGGACCCCTCTTTCGACAGCCTTTATTTCGGCATTGCTTAGTGCATTGACCCCGTCGGCATCTTTCCTGAGATTTTTGGATGTGAGAAAACGGATGAGGGTATAGCTTACTTTTTCACCGTTAACACCGGTACTGTCGTAGGATATCTTACTTCGTTTGTTCCAGGCATCCTTCAATTCTCCGAACTGACAATATATATAAAGGTAGTTCCCATTCTCGGTCCAGTCACTCGATCTGTTATGCTCATAGGGATTTCCCCTGGAAGAGAGGCTGTCGAGCCTGGTTTTATCTACCGGATGAACGGTATTATACTCTTTGACAATCCTGCTGATATATATTCCTGAACCGGCGGCAGCAAGGATCATCACGGCAGCAAGCAGGATCTTGAGGTCTGGCCGTTTTTGCCTGAATACCAGGATGGGCAGCAGAATCATCGCCGTAATGGCAAAAACGGCCAGACCTGTAAACGACCTGCTATAGAAAATATAAATGATAAACCAGGCCGAAACCACAACAAAAAGCACCTTGCTCCACACCGGAAAGGATCGCCTTACCACGAACCACGCCAGGATAAATAAACCCAGCGCCAGCTCCAGACCAAGGATGATATGAGAAACATTCCTTGAAACATCACGGATATCGATATATTTCAGGTGATATATCTTCCACGAATACATCAGGGTTCCGATAAGCAGCGCCAATAAAAAAAGGAACAGGTAAGCATTGAACAACTGCCGGCCCAGAGGCTTTGAAGTTCCGAGAAAAAGAGGGATCAGAATCAAAGGCAGCTTGGTCCTTAGATCCTTCATTGCATAATCAAAATCAGTAGTAAAAATAAGCCCTGCAATATGAAGCAGGAATATCGACAAAAACACCATCGCGGGTGTGTTGCGGTAAAGATCGCGGAAGCCTTTTCCTATGCCCTTGAATAAATAAACCAGAGTATACGGAATTACAAGGGCTATGGCAGAGCCTGATGACCTCTTTTTAAGCTGCCGCCACAAACCCGCCGCATCGAACCTTTGAAGAGCCCATGAACCTGAAAGAACCATCTCGGAAATACTGATGACGATCTTCGAAAACGGCAGCATCGAGATAAGCCCCGCCAGGGCTATCAGGAACCAGAACCTGCAAACATCAGCAAATGTTATCCTCATGCTATTCAGGCAAAAACCTTTGCCCTGCCTTTCTTTAGCTTGGTCTTAAAAATAAAAAACGAATCAGTACCCCTGATATCGATCCGCTTGATCTCGTACTTTTCTTTAACAGGAGAAGGGTTAAGATTGTTGCCAATACGAAAAGCAAGGGCAAGTCCCGATTGCCGGAACATTTCAAACATCTCCCGTTTAAATTTCAGATCCTTCCTGGGATAGGCTCCGTAGGGATATGCAAGCGCATTCACATAAGGGATCTTGTAATATTCGAGGGTTTGCCTGCAATTGCTGAGATCTTCCCTCATGTCGTCCAGATCCATGTCGTTATAACTTTTATGAAGAAATGAATGCAGGCCGATCTCAAGACGCGGGTTGCGGCAGATCTTTTGCAGGGACTCGGCCGATAGAAGAGGGAGGTCCCCTTCATCCCACAAATTGGCTTTCCCTATAAATGCCACTGCCACGAAAACACTTGCACAGAAATCGTAACGTTCAAGAAGCGGAAGAAGCTTTCCTTCCAGGCTCTGATACGCATCGTCGAAAGTCAGGATGAATGATTTTTTTGGCGGACGATCACCCTGTTCGATCAGCGCAAGCAATTGTTTCAGGGATATGCTGCGGTATCCTTTCTCCTTCAGGTACATGAACTGAAGTTCAAGCTTATCGGCTGTAATATTCAGCCCGTCGGACTGTACATCCGAAATATTATGATACATCAGCACCGGCAGTCCTCTCCCCGCCGGAATCAGCAAGCTGTATTCAAGGGTCAGGTAAACGAGAGCCACAAAAATCAATACCGGTATAAGGATCTCGATGATATTCATTGTCGCTTCTGAAGTTCTATGGTTTTTGCAATTTTTAATGAGGCGTAAAAGGCCGATAACCACGACCATATTAAACCGGGATACCCATCAAGAATTCCTCCCTTAAGTATATATATTGTGAAAAAACTCAGAGGGAACTTACAGGCAATACTGAGGCTTGAATACTTTTTCCCTTTTGCTGCCATCCCTTCCGCGGCACGGGATGTATAATAATTGATCTTTTCAAGGTGATGGCTGATGTCATTGTAGGAATAATGCAGTATGCGGTTTTTAAGTTTGCCGGTACGGCCTTCCGTCACAATCCCTTCATGAACAGGGGTGGTTGTAAACCTTCCTTTCCGTCGGTCAAAAAGTCTCAGATGCGTTTCATGGCCCAGCCCGCTATGCCTCATGACTCTTCCCATGTAGACCAGTAAAAAAGGTATATCATAGGCATCAAAAGGCAGACCGGGGGCTGAAGCCAATACAGCAAGCTCTGAGGCAAGTTCAGGTGAAAGCACCTCATCGGCATCTACCGAGATCACCCAGTCATTTACAGCCTGGTCAACAGCAAACTGTTTCTGATTCCCATAACCGTCAAACTCCCGGCTGAATACCCTGCATCCGGCGCTGCGACAGATTTCGGCAGTGCGGTCGGCCGACATGGAATCCACAACCACGATCTCAGCTGCAAAGGATTTCAGCGAACCCAGGCAGTTCAGGATCTTGTCCTCTTCGTTCTTTGCTATGATGACTGCTGATATCGGAGGCATAAACTTATAATTCTATCGTAAACTTGTCCCAGTCCATCCCCAAGGTAAAGGATTCCCTGTTGAGCTCAAGGTCCCGACGGGAAAGCCGGGCCATTATTACTGCTTCTTCTCCCGCGGGGGCTGATGACAGGATATTTCCTTTTGGATCCACCACCATGGAATCTCCCGAATGGTACATCCCGTGACCGTCTTCACCAATCCTGTTTACTCCTATACAGTATACCTGATTCTCCATAGCCCGCGCCATTAACAGGGTTTTCCAAACATGCGAACGGATATTCGGCCAATTGGCTAAATACACAAGTACGTCAAATTCATACCGTCCTTCAGAATACGTGTTTTTACTCCATACCGGGAACCTGAGATCATAACATACGAGTGGGCGGATCTTCCAGCCTTTGACATCGACCACAAGCCGTTCGCTCCCTGAGAGGAAAATCTTGTACTCCTCGCTTAAACGGAAAAGATGTCTTTTATCGTATGTTTGGAGTTCCCCGCCGGGATATGCTGTGATTAGCCGGTTCACAAAACCTTCATCTGTCCTCACCAGAAGGCTGCCCATCAATACCGCATTAAAATCCTTTGCTTTTTTGAGGAGGTAGGCAATCCCTTCGCCATGCATTTCTTCAGCACAGGCTTCAGGGTTGATCGAAAAAGCTGTATTGAACATTTCGGGAAGAATAATGAGATCCGCCGCTTCATTGATCCTGGCAAAATGCTCATCAAAGCGTTTCATGTTTGCTGTTTTGTCTTCCCAGCTCAGACCGGTCTGTATATAAATTATGTGTAAATCCTGCATTTTGGATGGTTGAATTTCAGGGTAAAATTAAAAAGATATGCATTGTGCGGGTGAAAAATTTTAATTTTGCGGGAGTTTTAAAATTCAAACTATGAAAACTATTGATGATTTCAATTTTGCAGGCAAAAGAGCACTGATCCGTGTCGATTTCAATGTCCCCCTTGATTCCCAGTACAATATAACCGACTCTACCAGGATAGATTCCACTATCCCCACAATACACAAAATCCTCGATGGAGGGGGTTCTATCATCCTGATGTCCCATCTCGGAAGACCTAAAGGCGGACCCGAGGAGAAGTATTCCCTGAAACACCTTGTCCCCTACCTCTCATCGAAACTGGGCCGCCCGGTCGAGTTTGCCGATGATTGCATTGGCGAGTCGGCTGTTAACATGTCAGCCGCACTGAAACCAGGCGACGTTCTGCTTCTCGAGAACCTGCGTTTTTACAAGGAAGAGGAAAAAGGCGATGAAGCTTTCGCCGGCAAACTGGCAAAACTGGGTGATTTATATGTCAATGATGCTTTTGGGACAGCTCACCGCGCACATGCTTCCACGGCCATTATTGCTGAATTCTTCCCCGAAACAAAAATGTTCGGCTATGTGATGGCTAACGAGATCCTGAACATCGACAAATGTATGAAAGAGGCCAGACACCCCTTTACTGCCATCCTTGGAGGTGCAAAGGTTTCCACTAAAATCGAGATCATCAACCACCTGATGGATAAGGTAGACAACCTGATCATAGGGGGCGGGATGATGTTCACTTTTATTAAGGCTTTGGGAGGTGAAACAGGCGCTTCGCTTGTGGAAGACGAATATGTTGAACTTGCAAAGAATATCATTGAAGGGGCCAAGGCTCTTGGAGTTAATCTTTACATTCCCCCTGATGCTGTGATTGCCGATGCCTTCTCAAACGATGCGAATAAAAAACTGGCCAGCGCTTACGATATTCCTTTACCCTGGCTCGGTCTCGATATCGGCCCATCGGCCATCCAGAAATTCAAGCACGTCATCGAAAAATCTTCAACAATACTCTGGAACGGTCCAATGGGCGTTTTTGAGATGAACAATTACGAAGAAGGCACGAAAAGTATTGCATTGGCCATTGCTGAAGCTACAGCCAATGGCTCATTTTCACTGATCGGCGGAGGGGACTCCGTTGCCGCGATCAACAAATATAATCTGGCCGATAAGGTCAGTTATGTATCTACCGGAGGAGGGGCGATGCTTGAATATATCGAAGGCAAGGAACTGCCCGGGATTAAAGCCATCCTCGATTAATCAGCTTAACTTGCTTTTATTTTCCAGGTAGTGTTTGTTTCTGTAATTCATTCAGAAACGAAAAATTTATGCTGGTTCCGAGTCCCGAAATGATCGCCGGAAAGATCTTTGTTACTGTATTGAGGGTAAGTGAGCCTTTACGGTCTTCCGCTGTAATCCATTTCTGCTTTTTGTCAATACTGAAAATAATGAACAGGATGATACTTGCTATAACGAGTCCCTTCGCCAGGCCAAGCAAAGCCCCGGCCAGCTTGTTAATAAAGCTCATCCCGACCACATCGATGATCCTCTCCAACACCTTGGCAACGAGAAGCACAAGGATAGCAACAATCAGAAATGTTAATGTAAAAGAAAGAATAGGAAGCCAGGTTTTCGAAGGATGAAAATTATCCTGCAACAAATCCTGTAAATAATTTGAGAAATTAACGGCAAGATAAATTCCAAGAATGAGAGCGGCCAGAGAAGCCAGACTTATAATAAAGCCTTTCCTGAATCCGCTGATAATAAAAAGCGATAAAAAGCCAAAAACAAGGATATCAAAAAAATTCATTTTCTAAGCCTTTTGGTTAATTCCGTTCCGAATACAAAATCATTTAGCTCTTTGTTACCGGTTTGCAGGATCTCTTCTTTGCTCCCGGTCCACCAGATCTGTCCTTTGTAAATAAATTCAATGGTATCACCTATCGAGAGAACCGAATTCATGTCATGTGTGTTGACTATGGTAGTGATCCCGTATTCATACGTCAGCTCCTGTATCAGCTCGTCAATCACGCTGGAAGTCTGTGGATCGAGTCCTGAATTGGGTTCGTCGCAGAAAAGGTATTTCGGGTTCATCACAATCGCTCTTGCAATAGCCACGCGTTTTTTCATCCCCCCGCTGAGTTCAGAAGGCATCAGCTTATTTTGATTTACGAGATTCACCCTTTTCAGCACAAAATTTACCCTTTCGAGCTTTTCCTCAGCAGATTTCCTGGTAAACATATTCAAAGGAAACATTACGTTCTCCTGAACGGTCATAGAGTCGAACAGGGCGGCGCCCTGGAAAAGCATTCCCAGTTCCTGCCGTATCAGCTTTCTCTGCATGATACTCATGGCCGAAAAATTCCTTTCATCATAGAGAATCTGGCCGTTATCAACTTCAAATAATCCAACGAGGCATTTCATCAGCACGGTCTTGCCGGAACCGCTCTGGCCGATGATCAGGTTGGTTTTGCCCGGATGGAATTTACAGGTGACATCCCTGAGTACATGGTTCTCGCCGAAATACTTATTGATATTTCTTGCTTCTATCATCCCAGCAGGAGTTGAGTGAGGACAAGATTGAACAATATAATGACGATACTGCTGACCACTACGGCTTTGGTGCTGGCCTGTCCCACTTCAAGCGCGCCGCCCTGGGTCTGATACCCGAAAAATCCTGATACTGTGGCAATGATAAAAGCGAAGCAAACCGTTTTGGTGAGGGCATAGAAAATAGTATAGGCTTCAAAATAATATCGTATACCCAGGATGTAGTCGTGCATGCTTACCAGTTTCGAAAACATCATAGCTCCCCATCCACCGATGATACCCAGTCCCATGCTGAAAACAATAAGCACAGGGTAAATCAGAACGGAAGCAACAACTTTTGGAAAGATCAGGTAATTGGCCGAGTTTACTCCCATGATCTCGAGTGCATCGATTTGTTCGGTGACTCTCATGGTACCTATCTGGGAAGCGATACGGGAACCGACTTTCCCGGCGAGGATCAGGCTGATCACGGTAGGCGAGAATTCCAGGATCACCGACTGCCTGGTAGTAAAACCGACCATCGACATAGGGATCAGTGGGCTGTCGATATTGTAGGCCGTTTGTATAGCCACGACGGCACCCATGAACATCGAAATAAAAGCGACGATGCCAATGGAGTCAATGCCCAGCTGGTCGATCTCGAACAGCAGCTGCGTCCAGAAAATCCTGCCTTTCTGAGGCTTGGTGAAAACGCGCTGCATCAGCAGCACATACTTTCCGATTGTAGAGATAGGTCTGATCATAAATCCTGTGCTAAGATACCATTTTTATCAAAATTAACGTTTTAAAGAGAAAAGAGGTATTTTTACCTGCAGATAAACTATAAGGAAGACTTTGAGGCGAACTTGGCATTTATTGATTCTTTCAGCTATCTGTTTAGCAGTGATGATCTCATGTTCGTCACAAAACTACCCTTCACGTTCAAAACAAAAACATCCTAAAAAGTGCAACTGCCCTTCATTCGGCTCTTTGAGCGTACCGCCGACAAACGTTATCAGCTGAACCCCGAAAAAATTGAGGGGATTTTCGGTCAGTTCATCCCTGAAATGGCGATGGATATGCTTATCGTATGCCTTCAGGGGCATTCCCTCGATTGCAGGATCGCACGCAAGCGAACGACAAAGACCGGGGATTTCCGTCCGGCGGGAAAGGGCCATCCGCCAAGGATCACAGTGAACGGAGACATGAATCCTTATGCTTTCCTGCTTACCCTGATCCACGAAGTCGCCCATTTTTTTGTTTATCTCGATACCGAAAAAGCCAATACGTTCCTGATACGTAAACACAGGCCAAAGCCTCACGGAAAGGAATGGAAAAAACGCTTTACCGGACTGATGCAACCGTTTATAAGCATGAATATCTTCCCGCTTGAGATTGAAAAAGCCATGGTCTCTTATTTTGAAAATCCGAAAGCATCAGCTTCGGCCGATAGCCTTTTACAAAGGCTGTTACAGTCGCATGACCCCCCGGGTGAACATATCCGGATTACCAGTATCAACGAAGGTGAGAGGTTTATAACTTCAACGGGAAGGATGTTTGTGAAAATGGACAAGCTGAGGAAACGTTTTCGCTGCATGTGCGTTAAAACGAGAAGGATGTACCTTTTCAGCCCGGAAGCAATGATATTGCCTGTAAAAATCCAGGAGCTTGAAAAAGTATTGTAATTCATCGTGATAATAAGTATGTTTGCATTAGAATATTTCATCGTATTATGACAAAATCAAAGCACAATTTCTGCGTTATTATGGCCGGCGGAATAGGAGCCCGCTTCTGGCCTATGAGCCGGACCAGCCATCCCAAACAGTTTATCGATATTCTGGGAACAGGTGAAACCCTTATCCAGCAAACGTTCAGGCGTTTTAAAAAGATCTGCCCGCTGGAGAACATTTATGTCGTAACCAACGAAATATATTTCGACCTGGTGATGGAGCAGATCCCTGAAATTGTGCCCAGCCAGATCCTCATGGAGCCTTCACGCAGAAATACCGCTCCCTGTGTGGCCTATGCCAATTACCGCATCCTGAGCCGCGATGCGGAAGCCCGGATCGTTGTGGCTCCCTCAGACCATATCATTCTGAAGGAAGACATTTTTATTTCCAACATCAATTCGGCTCTTGAAGCTGCAGGCGAAAATGACTGGCTTCTCACCCTTGGTATTAAACCCAGCAGGCCCGATACGGGTTACGGATATATACAGTTTAACGAAGAAGATGCATATCCTAAAGACCCGCAAATCAAAAGAGTAAAGACCTTTACCGAAAAACCCAATCTTGAGCTGGCTATTACCTTCCTGAAGTGCGGTGACTTTCTGTGGAATTCGGGGATCTTCATCTGGTCGGTTAAAAGTATCATGAAAGCTTTTGAGCAGCATCTGCCGGAAGTAGACCTGCTTTTCAAAAAAGGGATAACAATCTATAACACTCCCAAAGAACAAGATTTTATCAGGGAAACATATACCGTATGTAAAAGCATTTCTCTTGACTATGGCGTGATGGAGAAAGCAGGTAACGTGTATGTCTTAGCTACCGATTTCGGCTGGTCTGACCTGGGTACCTGGGGTTCTCTTTTTGAAAACCGCCCAAAAGACAAACATTCCAACGCCGTAGTAGGGAAAAATGTGATCCTCTACGATTCGTCAAACTGCATCGTAAACATGCCCAGCGATAAAGTCGTTGTTTTGCAAGGGCTTTCCGATTACATCGTTGTGGAATCCGACAATGTCCTGCTGGTTTGCCGCAAGTCCGATGAACAGCAGATACGTCAATTCGTTAATGACGTAAGGCTGGAGAAAGGCGAAAAATACGTATAAGCCTGGGGAGAAATAAAACCTCTGTCGCCACGTTATTGAATAAAGCACCTATTGTGGATATTTACCTCAGGAAACGACGCTGGAAGCTGATCCTTTTTGCCATAGCCCTTGTTATCGTGGCCGCCTCGCTCTATTATACCAGTATCCTGGTAAGCGAGATCCGTAAAGACGAGCGTAAGAACGTTGAGATCTGGGCCGATGCCATCCACCATAAGGCCGACCTGGTAAATGTCACCAACAAGCTGTTTGAACAGATCAAAGATGAAGAGAGACGCAGGGTGGTTGTTCTGGCTGAAGCCCAGCGAAGGATCATCACCGATGTATCCAATGAAAACCTGAACTTTTTCCTCGAGATCATCTCCAACAATACAACCATTCCCGTGATCATCACCGACGAGGATGGGATTATCACTTTCACCCGGAATATAAAACAGGGAAAGGATTCCTTGCCTGATCTTATTGGGACGAACCTGGAAGGGAAGCTTCATAAGGATTTTACCAAATACTCACCCATAATTGTTAAGTATTACCGGGATAAAAAGATTTACCTGTATTACACCGATTCAAATATTTTCACTCAACTGAAAAAGGTCATTGACGAACTCATCGATTCTTTCTTTTCTGAAGTCGTGTCGAACTCAGCTTCTGTGCCTGTTATTGTCACCGACAGTACGGCAAAGAATTGGACCAGCTACGGAAATATTCCGAAGAAAAAAATGGATGATCCTCGATTTGTGGAACAGACCCTCAATTCGATGGCTTCTGAAAACGCCCCTATCAGGGTCAACCTGGCCAATACAGGTGTTCATTTGATCTATTTCGAAGACTCCTTCCTGCTGAAACAGCTGCAGTATTATCCTTATGTACAACTGGCTGTGATCGCCCTGTTTCTTTTTATTGCCTACCTCCTGTTCAGTTATGCCAGGAAATCGGAACAAAACCAGGTATGGGTGGGCATGGCTAAGGAGACAGCCCACCAGCTCGGAACACCGCTTTCATCTATGATCGCATGGATTGAACTGCTTAAACTGAAGGGGCTTGACCATGAAACGGTTACGGAGATTGAAAAGGACGTTCTGCGTCTTGAGACAATAACCGACCGTTTTTCTAAAATAGGTTCAGCCGCCAAACTTGAAAAACTGAATATCAATCAGGTCGTTCAGGGGGCTGTAGACTATATCAGTACCCGCACTTCCCGGAAAGTAAAGTTCGTAGTAAGCCCTCCGCCTGTGAATGTCATGGAGATCCCTCTAAACCTTCACCTTTTTGAATGGGTCATAGAGAACCTTTGCAAGAATGCAGTGGATGCAATGGAAAGCAGCGGAATGATCACTATTGAAATAAGCGATGATGATGACCATATCCATATCGATGTAACCGATACAGGGAAAGGGATCCCCAAATCAAGGTTCAAAACTATCTTCCATCCCGGTTTCACCAGCAAGTCAAGGGGATGGGGCCTCGGCCTGACACTCTCAAAAAGGATAGTCGAAAACTACCATAACGGAAAGATCTTTGTAAAATCATCCACCCTCGGAAAAGGCACGACTTTCCGTATCATCATGAAAAAATAGCAGGATGGCCGGGATTTACCTGCATATCCCCTTCTGTAAAAGCAAATGCCCTTATTGCAATTTCTTTTCTGTGGCTTCCATCAAAGCGGTTGAAGAATTTCTTCCGGCCCTGCATATTGAAATCGGCCTTCAGCAGCATTATCTTGGTAATCAAAAAGTCGAAACTCTGTATTTTGGAGGAGGCACGCCTTCCCTCATAAAGCCATCCGCCATTAGCCGTATTATTGAACAGATCCGAAACGTTTTCTCAGTAGAGGAAACTGCTGAGATCACCCTCGAAGCCAACCCCGACGACATCTCGGTCGCCAATCTGAAGGAATGGAGCAATGCCGGGATCAACAGGCTGAGCATAGGGGTTCAGAGCTTCAACGATGCCGACCTGAAATATCTTGGCCGTATCCATAGCGGAGCCCAGGCCGAAAAATCGGTTCAGCTCGCATTGGATCAAGGGTTTTCAAACCTGTCGGTGGATTTCATTTACGGTATGCCCTCCCTTTCCGACCTGGCTTTTGCTAGTAACCTCGAAAAAGCCGTGAGTCTTCATATTCCCCATATTTCGGCTTATGCGCTGACAACCGAACCCAAAACTGCATTGGAAGCAATGATCAGGAAGCAGCAGATTATGGGACCGGATGAAGAAACAGCGGTCTCCCAGTTCGGTTACCTGATGCAATACCTGGATTCCTGTGGTTACCAGCATTACGAAATTTCTAATTTCTGCCTCCCCGGAAAATATTCCAGGCATAATTCCTCGTATTGGAAAGGCGATCATTACCTCGGCCTTGGCCCTTCAGCCCACTCCTTTAACGGTGTTTCAAGACAATGGAATGTAAGCGGGATTAACAGGTATACCGAAATGATCCATTCCGGCAAACCTCATTTTGAGACTGAGATACTTTCCCAGGCCCAGAAGTATAATGAATATATCATGGTCTCGATCAGAACTATCTGGGGAATCAGCCTGGGCCATCTCATCAAAGAATTCGGTGGGGAAACAGCAGCATATTTTAAATCCCGGGTCATGCCTTACGTCGGGACTGCACACATATTCGCACAAAATGATGTGTTTACCTTAAGCGATAAAGGAAAATTGTTTGCCGATAAGATTAGTTCGGATCTTTTTCTGGATATTGATTAATATTGCTGTTCCTAACATTCTCAAATGAAAAAAATACTTACCCTTTGCCTTAGCCTTGCATTGATCATTGCCTTTGAAGATGCAGGCATGGCGCAGACGATCAAAACACCCGAGGAATTTTTCGGTTTTAAACCGGGTACCGATCGCAAGCTGTTCAATTATGAGAAGCTGGTCGACTACCTTAAATTGCTTGAACAATCCTCGCCCCGGGTAAAACTCGCTCAGATAGGCCAGACTCCTATGGGAAAACCTATGTACGTCGTGTGCATCTCATCCGCCGACAATATAAAAAATCTTGATAAACTGAAAGCGATCAACCGTCAGCTTGCCCTCAATCCTGCTCTTACTGCCGATGCAGTAAAGAACATGTCGGAAGAAGGAAAAGTTTTTGTGCTGGCAACCCTTTCAATGCATTCCACTGAGGTGGCTCCTTCCCAGTCCCTGCCGCTGATCGCTTATGAACTCGCAACTACCGCGGATCCCGGGAAACTGAAATCCCTGAACGAGGTCGTCTATATGGCTGTTCCCTGCCATAATCCCGATGGCATGGATATGATAGTTGAGAATTACCTTAAGTATGTCGGCACCGACCTTGAAGGAAGCTCTCTGCCCAGAGTCTATCATAAATATGCCGGGCACGACAACAACCGCGATTTCATCTCCCTTACCCAGGAAGACAGCCGTGCCATCGACGGTTTATACAGCAAGGATTGGTTCCCCCAGGTGATGGTCGAGAAACATCAGATGGGTTCCAACGGGGTCAGGTATTTCATCCCCCCTCCGCATGATCCGATCGCTGAGAATGTAGATGCCGGGATCTGGAACTGGATTGGTGTGTTCGGATCTAACCTGATGAATGATATGACGGCTGATGGCCTTAAGGGCATTGCACAGAATTATCTCTTCGACGATTACTGGCCTGGCTCCACCGAGACCTGCATCTGGAAAAACGTGATCGGGTTCCTTACCGAAGCGGCCAGCGTACATGTGGCCAGTCCCATCTATTGCGAAGAGAACGAACTTGAGACCGGGGGCAAAGGACTTTCGGAATACAAGAAAAGCATCAACTTCCCTGAACCATGGAAAGGCGGCTGGTGGAGACTTAATGATATCATTAACCTTGAAACCTCCTCTACTTACTCTATTCTCAGGACTGCTGCCGCAAACAAGGCCTCTATTCTGCAGTTCAGGAATTTCATGTGCCGCAACGAAGTGAAGAAAGGGATGACAGAAGCCCCTTATTATTACATCCTGCCTGCCGAACAGCACGACCTCAGTGAACAGGTTTCCCTGGTGAACCTGCTGATGGATCACGGAATTGCTACATACCAGCTTCAGGACAATATTCTCGTGAACGGGCAGATGGTTGCAAAAGGCAGTATAGTAGTTCCGCTTGCACAGCCATTCCGTTCCTTTATCAAGGAAGTACTGGAAAAACAAAAATACCCTGTTCGGCATTATACCCCCGACGGTGAGGTGATGAAGCCCTACGACATAGCCAGCTGGTCACTTCCGCTTCACCGTGGAGTAAGCTGCTTTGAAGTCGATTCACTCATCCCTGATCTCGCCTCCAGGATCAAACTTATTGACGGACCATTCAGTCTTAACAAACCCGCTCCCGAAACATACTCTGCAGCATGCTTTCCAGTAAACAACAACGAAAGTTTTAAAGCCGTGTTTATGGCTAAAGCCTTTGGACTCGAAGTGAACCGGAATGCAAAAGGCGACTTTATCATTAAACGTGACTCAGGCAAAAACTCTAAACTCGACAGCCTGGTGAAGCTGATGAATGTCTCTCCCGTTTTCCTTACTGCCGGCTCCGAACTTCCTTCAAGCCCGGTAAAACTTGCGAGGATTGGCTTGGTTGAAACGTTTATGCATGATATGGATGCCGGGTGGACAAGGTATGTTTTCGATACTTATCACATACCTTATAAGATCATTCACCCCGGGGAATTTGAAAAAACCGATTTCCAAAAGGATTATGACCTGGTGATCTTCCCCGATAACGATAAATCTATTCTGATGGAAGGAAAGAACGAATCGGACGGACAGACTTATCCGACTTCATACCCGCCAGAGTTTACCAGGGGAATAGGAAAAAAGGGGATGGCAAAACTCACGGATTTCCTGAATCAGGGTGGAAAGATCCTTTCGTGGGGCGGGTCCGTTGAACTGTTCACCGGCCTGTTAAGTGTAAAAGCAGGGGATACAACCAGGGAATTCCGGCTACCCGTAGCCGATATCTCTAAACGTCTTGCAAAGGAAGGCCTCTATTGCCCGGGGTCCTTCATTAAAATGGACCTGATTGGAAAGAATCCTCTTACTGCCGGAATGCCGCCTTCGACCGGGATTTTCTTCCGGGGCGAACCTGTATTTGCTACTTCCATACCCAACTTTGACATGGACCGCAGGGTGATCGGGAAATTCCCTGATGAGAATATTCTGTTAAGCGGATACTGCGAGAAGCCTGAAAAGCTTGCCGATAAATCGGTGATGGTGTGGCTGAAAAAGGGGAAAGGACAACTCGTTCTTTTCGGTTTTTGCCCTCAGTTCAGAGCTTCGACTCAGGCTACCTACAAGCTCCTGTTCAATCCGATGCTGCTGCCTTAGGTCGTCAGCTGCCGCCGATGCATCGACGAAGAAGGACAGGCGCGGGGTGCTCAGCTTCAGGTCGTCAGCCTGAGCATGGTTCCCAGGGGCAGATTTCGTTGAGCCCTGTCGGGGAAATAAAGTTCTGAAGTTTCGGTTTTGACCCCTGTTTTGAAATGTGTTTTGACCAGGTTTTCGGCGATCTGGGCCGAAAACCCCATGGAATAAAGGCTGAAGATTAAAAAACTATCTTTAGTCTCGAGTATCTCGCGACAATGCGCCATCATTTCGTCTATGCTGTTTTGAAGCAACCACTTCTCTCCTTCCGGACCTCTTCCATAAGCAGGTGGATCAAGGATTATGGCATTGTACTTATTCCCGCGACGGACTTCCCTGCGGATAAATTTGAGGGCATCCTCCAAAACCCAGTGGATGCCGTCGAGTTTCGACTGTTCCATGATCTCCTTGGCCCAGGTCAGGGTTGGTTTTGATGAATCTACATGCACTACATCAGCGCCTGCTGCCCTGGCCGCCAGGGATGCACCCCCTGTATAAGCAAAGAGATTGAGAACCCTGAAATTCTGATGCTTGTCCGACAGCCCTGAGATTTGGTCGTAGATGAATTCCCAGTTCACCGCCTGTTCAGGGAAAACCCCGATATGCCCGAAAGAGGTAAGGCCCAACCGGAATCTGAGGTTCATGCTTTTATACTGAAACCCTATACTCCACTGATCAGGGATCTTTTTAAATTTGACCCATTCCCCTTTTTCAGAACTTTCCGATTTAGCGGGATCTGTTCCTTTCTGCCTACGGTAGCTTGCATGGGCAAGTTTCTCCCATTCGGTTTCAGGCATGGCTTTTTTCCAGACCGCCTGGGGCTCGGGACGGGCAAGGGTATAGGGCCCGAAACGCTCCAGCTTTTCCAGGCCACCGGTATCGATCAGCTCGTAATCATTCCAGTGATCAGGAGTTAAAAAGTCCATCCTTATGCTCCAAGCAGGCGTTTGACGATGTCAGAGATCATTTTGTTGTCGGCCCTTCCGGCGAATTCCTTACTGGCCATACCCATCACCTTACCCATATCCTTCATGGATGAAGCTCCGGTCTGAGCAATAATCTGCTGAATCTTTGCGGCAACATCATCCTGGCTAAGCTGCTGGGGAAGGTAGGCTTCTATAATAGAAGCTTCGAAAAGTTCCTTTTTCGCGAGGTCTTCACGCTTCCCGGCAGTGTAAACTTCGGCCGACTCCTTACGCTGCTTTACCAGTTTCTGAAGGATTTTTAATTCAGCCGCTTCATCCATGCCCCCCGTTCCGCTTTCTTTTGCTTTCTCCAATAGTATGGCTGCCTTTATGGCCCGAATGGCTTCCAGCTTCTCCTGCGCCCTGGCAAGCATGGCCGTTTTAATGTCGCTGTTGATCTTTTCTTCCAGACTCATGACGATAAAATTACGTTTTTATTAATCACTCCTGGTAAATTCCCCGCCCCGTGGGGCGGAACCCGGGACCAGGGCTCTGCCTTTGGGTTAATCCCGATTTAATGTGTCAGTATGAGCTTTTGAGTTTGCTCCAGGTTGTCGGAAGTGATCTTTATAATATACGATCCTTCGGGAGATGCAGAAAGGTCAAACAGAAGATCTGTTTTTGCCGTGCATACCCTTTGCAAAATAGTTCTTCCTGTTAGATCCATAATAGTAACATTGAGTGACGAATATTTCATTTCACCGGCATCAATGCAGAACCCTCCCTTTGAAGGATTCGGGATGATACGGATGAGACCGGCAGTATGTTCTCTTACAGAGACGGTAGACTGAGCCTGGGTCACGGTAACCATTTGTGCAGGTATCCCTGCAACGACCACCGTGATCGTTGCAACTCTTTGAGCATAGTATGGGTTCTGCAGGAAAGCCGCGTCGATTGTTCCGTTGCCTGAGCCGGCAGGAGTAACCGAAAGCCAGGCAGAATCACTGGTGGCGGTCCATGAAGAATTGGAAAGTACTGTGAACGCTGTATTCCCTGACAGATACGGCACATTTTTGTTCGATGGTGTAACCGTTAATGTGGGACTTGTCCCGACCTGTGTTACAGTGACAACAACAGGCGTTAACCCGGTCACGGTCACAGTAATGTTGGCAATCCTGTTAGTTGTTGAGGTGTTATCGGTATACGTGGCTGTGATGATCCCGTTGCCTGAACCCGATGGATTTACTATGCACCAGGCCTGATCTGAGACAACCGACCAGTTTGAGTTTGAGATAACGCTGAAAGTCGTGTATGAAGCGGGTGATGAAGGCACGGTCTGGTTGGGAGGTTGGACCGAGAGCGCCAGAGGCGCTGCAGCCTGGGTCACCGTAACGGTTATTGCAGGAAGTCCGCTTACCGTAACTGTAACATTAGCAATCCGGGTGAACGGATCAGGATTCACGGCATAGCTTGCAACGATAGTTCCATTGCCTGTGCCCGCTGGTAAAACAGTACACCATGACTGATCCGAGACTACAGTCCAGGAGGTATTGGAAGTCACTGTGAAGTTTGTGGTTCCCGCGGGAGAATCCGGCACAGACTGGTTTGAAGGAAGAACTGAAAGCGTACTTGGTGATACCCCGGTCACAGAGATGTCATCAATAGCCCACCAGTAATTATAGGTTCCGGTATAATTCCATCTGAATTTAACTGTAGCCGATCCGGCGGCGCCAGGCACGGTCGAGCTGAAGACCGCAGGGTTTGTTGAACTGGTAGTCCAGGTCTGTATGGGATTCCAGGTAGTTCCACCGTCATTGCTGTATGAAAGGGTTCCAGAGGATGATCCCCCTTGCCTGAAATAATGGTTAAAGGCGAGAGTGACCGTGCCAAAAGCCGAACAATCAAGCACGGGTGTAAGAAGGTCAGCATTTTGTGAGTTTCCTGAGGCGTAAGCGCGGCTATTCAGGAAAGCGTAATTTCCGGTCAGCACGGGAGCTCCCGAACTCGTAATGACGCCGAATTGCCAAATCTGGCTGTTTCCCTGGTGGTCGACCTGGCTCCAGCACGAAGGGATGGTCGTAGTAGCGAATGATTCAGTGAACGGGAGTGTATACAATGCGCAAAGCGTATTAAAGGTAAGGTCGCTGCCATACCAGGTCCCGTAGGAGTTTGTTGCATAGGCCCTGATATGATACTGGGTATTGGCCGTAAGGCCTGTAAGCGAACTGGTAAAAACCCCGAGGCCTGAACCATCGGTTGTATGACTACCTGTAATGGTAGGGTTGGCTGTAGTACTCCAGCACAGCCCGCGTGCCGTTATCGAGGCACCTCCGTCGGCTGTGACATTGCCTCCTGAACTCGCACTTGTCATCGTAATGGATGTTGCAGCAGTAGTCGTCACAACAGCTGCTCCCGGTGTAAATGTCATGTCATTCCCGTTCGTACTGCCGTCACTATTCACCCCGGTCAGACGAAAATGATAGGTCGTCCCCCCTGTAAGACCAGTCACAGGAGCATTCACAGCTACAGCCGACGTGCCCGACCCGGCCGAGGCGGTAGTCGTATTATTTCCGTATGAAGTAGTCGTTCCCCATTCAAAATGATAGGTCGCTGCAAGCCCGTTGGGGTTAATGGTTCCATTCAGGGTCGCCGATATGGGTGTAACAGCTGTTGCATCGGTTGTGGCAATTACAGGATTATTGCTGAATTTGAAGGAAGCGATGCGGGTATGCCATCCTGCAGAGCTGGTAGACTGCATGTATTCGGTGGTGAACCAGAATGTCTGGTCATCCGTAGGGTCAACCGACATCATGGAATAATCACCCCAGCGGGCTGCGGAACTGGTTTGAGATCCTCCTCCGGCAATGATGGATTGTTCCAAAACTGTCATTGTACCGAGGGGGTCAGCAGCTCTCCGGCCCGTATAACGGATGGAGGGGTAAATTGTACTTGCCGCGGAAATGGAATACCCGAGCGCTATGTCGCCCTGAGAATTCATTGCGACACTTGGCATCCAGCGGTAATTAGCATCAGGAGCATAGGTTCCCTGCTGATATATGCTCCATCCGCTGCCGGAATTCCTTAATTCATACCAGCGACAGCCGGATGAACTGCCGGAGAGAATCGATTGGCTTGTTACCATTGACTGGTAGCCGCTGAAAACCCTGTATTGATTGCGGTACATCAGACGGTCAGCCAGATCATCCAGTTTTTGAGTTGTTCCCGGCTGTGGAATACATGTTCCACTGCTGCAAATCACCGAATTGAAATAGGCGGCAGGCAAACTGGCAGCCTGGCTGATGGTGCAGTTAGTAATGTTTGTCCAATCGGTATGGAACGCCCAGATATTCAAAGTCGGCGTAGCCGGAGTCGTCCAATCATTGTAATACATGAAATAATTAGGTTCCGCTGCAGGAGGAGTATTGGTTCCGTCCCAGTCCGAAGGCAGCATGGCCCAGGGGTCTCCGCTGGCACCGAGATCCTTTTGTACCATCTGGGCCGTATTATCTCCAACGAGCATTTTTGCACGTTCCAGAACACAGGCCGATACACCTAGATAGGCTGTTCCGGAGCTGTTGAATTTGTTTACCGACATATAGTAACCGTCGGGCCATATCCCGAGCTTCGGGTAATCAGGCATTGAGCTTCCGAATGTGAAAACATAACGGTACCATGTCCCTGCGGGGTCACTGGTGGTCGAGATGGCAACAAGTTCGGCATGGTTAGTCGAATTCGGTAATGAAAACTGAGTAATCATCCATCTGTTGGCAGCCTGATCGTAGAGAACAACCGGGTCCCCGTCATTCAAACTGCTGCTCCAGGGCGAAGGAATGCCTGCCCAGAGCGTTCCAAGCTGAACGCCTGAAAGAATTACGTTCCCCAACTTATCCCAGATTGAATACCTGCAATTAACAACCTGGAAGTACCTGTCGAGGCCAACATCTCCCTGGGTGTCAGGAGGCAGATATCCGTCAAGATTTCCCGTTCCTTCAAAATTCTGGATCGGCCCGGAAGTCGTCGGAAGATAGGGTCCGTTATAATTTTGAACTACCGGATCCTGGATCGGAGCAAATGGCACATTTTGTTTATTCTTATGTGGGTTTGGAAGCGATTCGAATCGGTCCTCGCGTCTTTTTTTTCCAGATACCGTTCCTTTAGCCATTTCGATAAGCGGAGGAGAAATATCAAAGTATATGGCTTTGCAGGCATACGTTTCAATCCCGTCGGATGTTTGTATCCTGGTTAATTTGGTTGAAAGTTCCTGCCCTGAAACAGATCCTGAGAAAAGGGCTAAAAGGATCATGGCACTGATCAGTTTTACTGGCTTCACGCTGATATCCGGTTTAAGTTTATACTATTATAACCACCGGTTCAAAACCGGTTTGCAAAAATACAAAAAAATGTTAGGCAACAGACATTACATCATCGACACGATGTCATGGGTTCACCCATTCTTCGGCCAGAACCTCCCCCTGAACACTAAGGTAGGTTTTTTTGATATTGATCTTTCGTTTTGCTTTCTCCCTGGCCATTTTTGCAAATTGCAGCAACCCCCCGCAACATGGGACTTCCATCATAACGACAGTCAATGAGTTGATGTTTGAATCATTGATCATTACGATCAGTTTTTCAATATAGGATTCCTTATTGCTATCGAGTTTAGGACAAGCAATGGCCAATGATTTTTCTTTTAAAAAACGGGTATGGAAATTACCCATTGCAAAGGCTGCACAATCCGCAGCAAGCACAACATCGGCATTCCTGAAATAGGCAGCCTGAGGATTAAGCAGATGCATCTGTACCGGCCACTGCCTTAGTTCCGACTGAACCGGTACAGGCTCAGTTTCCTGCTCTATGACCTCAATTGCTCCTTCGGGACAATATCCTATAC
>Ga0194062_1000092_pt1 | contig 34796 bp, 18 predicted proteins | sample SepL2225m_MetaG_FD_155481 | JGI IMG/M metagenome (GOLD analysis project Ga0194062, IMG submission 155481) | Anoxic zone freshwater microbial communities from boreal shield lake in IISD Experimental Lakes Area, Ontario, Canada - Sep2016-L224-25m | ecosystem: Environmental > Aquatic > Freshwater >... | reverse complement strand
TAGCACATCCAGCTACTTGCGCATGTTAGGGTTAGGCTATGAGCCAAGGAGTATCGTCGATAATGATCGTGTTGAAGAATTGGCGAAAATCAACGGCGACCTTGGACGCCTGGGTGGTCTACTCAAGTTATGGCTGACGAATGACGCCCGTACTGCCCGGTTCGGAGAGGCGACCATTCGGGCGGCGTTGGTACGTATTGAAGACACCCAAGACAAAATGGTTGACGTCATGAGGTCTATTGTCAGGCCACGGGCAGAGAAGTGAGTATTTTAGCGGCTAAAATTTGGGGTGCGGTTACATGATTGCCAAGCATGTGGCGATGAAGTCGGTTAAAAAAAGTGACTTTGCCGAATTGGTTAAGTACATGACCGACGAGCAAGAAAAAAATGAACGGGTTGGTTTTGTGTCCGTTACAAACTGCCAGTCTGACAGACCGGATGCGGCGGTTCTTGAAATCATCAATACACAGGGCAAAAACACCAGGGCAGAGTCAGACAAGACCTTTCATTTAGTGGTGAGCTTTCGGGCCGGTGAGCGGCCAGATGATGCGGTTTTGAAGGAAATTGAAGCAAAGCTATGTGACGGGCTTGGTTATGGTGAACATCAACGGGTGAGCGTAGTGCATCACGACACCGACAACCTCCACATTCATCTTGCAATAAACAAGATTCATCCAACTCGTTACACAATCCTCGATCCCTATTACAGCCATAAGGTGCTTGGACAACTATGCGGAAAACTTGAACAAGAGTATGGGCTTGCTCAGGACAATCATAAGGCCAATAAAGTGGGCAGTGAGAACCGTGCCTTTGATATGGAGCATCACGCCGGGGTTGAAAGCTTGTTGGGCTGGATCAAACGGGAATGTCTGGATCAAATACAGGCGGCTACGTCATGGGCTGAAATACATCGGGCAATGCAGGAAAACGGGCTTGAGTTAAAAGAGCGCGGCAATGGTTTGGTGATTACTAATCAAGATGGATTGATGGTTAAGGCCAGTTCTGTTGCCCGTGAATTGTCGAAAGGGAAGCTTGAGGCTAAGTTCGGGGCGTTCGCCCCGTCATCTTACACAGATGCCGAAAGACCAAAAAGGAGCTATGAAGCCCGTCCTGTACGTTCGCGTATCGATACCACCTTATTATTTACCCGGTACAAAACAGAACAGCAAGGCATGGGCGCAAATCGTACCAGGGAGTGGAAGATTACCCGCGATCATAAGAACAGGCTTATTGAAGAGGCTACGCGTTCGGCGAAGCTGAAACGTGCGGCGACTAAGCTCCTGGGTAATTCAAGGGAAGAAAAAAAGTTACTGTATTCGCTGACGAGCACGGCGTTGAGAAATAAGATAAAAAATATAAACGAGCAATACCGTCAGGACAAAGAAACACTATTTAAGAAGTACCAGCCACAGCAATGGGCTGACTGGTTGCGGAGAAAGGCCACAGCAGGTGACACAGAGGCGCTGGCGGCGCTGCGTGCGCGTGAATCGGCGCAGGGTCTTAAAGGCAATGTTGTGGGTGCAGGTGGCGATCAGCGGATGAAGTCAGCTGTCAAAGCCAGCCAGGACAGTGTTACGAAAAAAGGCACGATCATCTACAGGGTGGGTGCGTCAGCCATCAGGGATGATGGCGACAAGCTAAAGGTATCCAGGGAGGCCAATAAGGAGGGTTTGGATGCCGCCTTACGCATGGCGATGGAACGGTATGGTAATCATATTACGGTCAACGGCACCGACGATTTCAAAGAAAGAATTGTTCGGGCGGCGGTGTCCGCCAATAGTCAAGTCACATTTGCCGATGCCGCCTTAGAGCGTCGTCGTCAATCTTTATTATCTAGCAACAACCAACCGGAGAACAAACATGACTCACCAAATGAGCGAGGACGAAGAGCTGGAAGCGGCATTAGCGGCGTTGGATCAGCCGGAGCCGCTACAAGTCGAACAGCAGATAGCGTCAATAACGGAATCAACAGATTCGGATTCCCCAGTAAGCCCAACATTGGCCGCGTTGGAACAGCACCGCCGCCCGAAGCTCGCAACGGCTTGCGAAATTTGTCCAATGTCCCTGTGGTTTGCATCACCAGCGGAAGTGAAATGCTATTGCCGGGTAATGTTCCATATCACCTGGAGCAACAAGGAACCCAACCAGATAACGAATTGCGACGGAACATTTCTGGGCCAAGATCAGTAACAGCCGGACTTGCCGCAGCCGATAGCTATATTGCTGAACGCGAGAAAACACGCTTAAAAGTGTTGGATATACCGAAACACACGCGCTATAATTATGTTAAAGACGGGGCCACTGCTTTCGCAGGCACCCGTCAGGTGGATGGGCAGATATTGGCCCTTCTTAAACGCAAAGAGGAAGTCATGGTTTTACCGATTGATGACGCAACCGCTCGACGCCTCAAACGCATTGCCGTGGGTGATACAGTCACTGTAACGGCGGATGGTTCCATTAAAACCAAAGGAAGAAGCAGATGAAAGACCGATTCAATAATGCGGTAGGGCCGCAGGTACGAACTAAGAAAAAGGGGCCGGGAAAGGTAATCCCAGTGTTGGCAGTGCTGTCCATGGGTGGCGGCTTGCAAGCGGCCACACAGTTCTTTGCTAGCGACTTCAAGTACCAGACCGCACTAGGCGGGCATTTCGATCATATTTACCCACCGTGGAAAATTATTCAATGGGCTGGTAAGTGGTATAGCCAATACCCGGATACCTTCATGCGGGCCGGAAGCGCGGGTATCCTCGTTACCGGTGTCGGTTTGATTGGTCTGGTTGTTGCCAAAATGGTTCTGGCGAATTCATCGAAAGCAAATGAGTACCTGCATGGTTCGGCACGGTGGGCCAATAGCCAGGATATTCAAGCAGCGGGTTTGCTTCCCAAGGCGCGTACCTTCTGGCAATACCTCAGCGGCAAAAAGCCTGCCGCCAGTACCGGGGTCTATGTCGGTGCGTGGCTGGACAAGAACGGAAAACAACACTATTTAAGGCACAACGGCCCGGAGCATGTTTTGTGTTACGCACCAACCCGTTCCGGCAAAGGCGTCGGCCTGGTTGTGCCAACGCTGCTGTCATGGGGCCAGAGCGCTGTCATCACCGATCTCAAGGGCGAGCTTTGGGCATTGACGTCGGGCTGGCGTCAGAAACACGCGAAAAACAAGGTGCTGCGCTTCGAGCCTGCCATTGCTAACGGCAGTGTTTGCTGGAATCCATTGGATGAAATCAGGGTATGCACAGAAAACGAAGTGGGCGATGTACAAAATCTTGCCACCCTGATTGTTGATCCGGACGGTAAGGGCTTGGAAAGCCATTGGCAAAAAACCGGGCAGGCGCTGCTTGTCGGTGTGATATTGCACGCGCTTTACAAGGCGAAAGCTGATGGCACCACGGCCAGCCTACCGAGCGTTGATGCCATGCTGTCCGACCCCAACCGCGACATTGGCGAGCTTTGGATGGAAATGACGACCTACGGGCATGTTGATGGACAAAACCATCCTGTTATAGGTTCTGCCGCACGCGACATGCTGGATAGACCTGATGAGGAAGCGGGATCGGTGCTTTCTACGGCAAAATCTTACTTGGCTTTGTACCGCGATCCCATCGTAGCACGCAACGTCAGCAAGTCCGAGTTTGCCATCAAGGATTTGATGCACCTAGACAGCCCGGTAAGTCTCTATATCGTCACTCAGCCGAACGACAAAGCCCGCTTGCGGCCTTTGGTGCGTGTTATGGTGAATATGGTGGTACGGCTACTGACCGATAAAATGGACTTCGAGAATGGCCGACCGGTTGCCCGTTACAAACATCGCCTGTTAATGATGCTGGATGAGTTCCCCAGTCTCGGGAGATTAGAAATCATGCAAGAGTCGCTGGCTTTCGTGGCCGGTTACGGTATCAAGTGCTACCTCATTTGTCAGGATATTAACCAGCTTAAGAGCCGCGAAACCGGTTATGGCACCGACGAGAGCATCACGTCGAACTGCCACATTCAGAATGCCTACCCACCAAACCGCATAGAGACTGCCGAGCATCTTTCCAAGCTGACCGGCCAGACTACTGTAACAAAAGAACAGATCACCACCAGCGGCCGACGTACCAGTGCTTTGCTGGGTCAGGTGTCGCGCACTATTCAGGAAGTGCAGCGGCCTTTGTTGACGCCTGATGAATGCCTGCGGATGCCAGGGCCAGTTAAGACCGATAGCGGTGACATTGCCGAAGCTGGCGACATGGTTGTGTACGTCGCGGGCTACCCGGCAATTTATGGCAAGCAACCACTGTATTTCAAGGACAAGACATTTCAAGCGCGGGCGTCCATTCCGGCACCGAAGAACAGTGACAAAATACGCCGGGTTCAAGAAATTAAAGCGGGGGAGGGTATCAAGCTATGAGTCTATTCAAACGGTTGACTTCGGGAACCGCTATTGTTGGTTCTGTTTTTCTGGGCCTGGGTATGGCCTGTTCCGCAGCCGGTGTCAGGATCAACACATCAAAGAGCATTCCGGTCGGTGTTTATTGGCTGACTGAGCGACCCATTGAAAAGGGCGAGTATGTACTGCTCTGTCCACCGCCTGGCAACGTGTTCGACGAAGCGAAGCAACGCGGGTATTTTGGCGCAGGTTTTTGCCCAGGCGATTATGCGTACCTGATGAAAAAAATTTTAGCGGCTAAAAGGGACACCGTCGTTTTAGCTGACGACGGTGTTCATGTGAATGGTGAGTTATTGCCGTTTAGTACGCCGCTACTTGCTGATAAACATGGACGACTTTTGCCCGTTCTTAGAGGTGAGTACGTGCTTGGCGATTCTGATTTGTTGCTGATGACCGATGTTAGTCCCATATCGTTTGATAGCCGGTATTATGGCTTAATCAATCGTTCGCAAATAAAGGGCGTTATTCGCCCTGTTTTCACTTGGTAAATGGAGATTTTGATATGCGATTATTTATTGCAGAAAAGCCCGACCTAGCTAAGGCCATAGTCGATGGTTTAGGCGGCGGTTCGCGAAAAGAGGGTTTTTATGATTGTGGTAATGACTATGTGACGTGGTGTTACGGTCACATGCTGCAATTGCTAGACCCGGAAGACTACGATCCTCGATACGGCAAGTGGGCTATGGACGATTTGCCTATCTCACATATCCCTTGGCAAAAGAAACCATCAGGCGATAAAAAAGATCAACTCAAGATTATTACCAATCTATTAAAACAAGCCGATAGCATCGTTCATGCAGGCGACCCCGATGACGAAGGGCAGCTATTGGTTGATGAAATCTTGACTTATGCTGCCTGTAATTTGCCTGTAATGCGTTTGCTTATCAACGACAACAATATCAGCGTAGTGAAACGGTCACTCACGGCTATGCGAGACAATCGCGAGTTTTCGGGCATGTCTGCCGCTGCGGAAGCCCGTAGTGTTGGGGATCAGCTTTACGGGTATAACATGAGTCGTGCCTATACGCTGGCTGCAAGTAAGGTGGGTTATCAGGGTGTTTTGAGTGTTGGCCGGGTGCAAACGCCTATCGTTGGGTTAGTTGTCCGAAGAGATAGAGAATTTGAGGCGCATACTAAAAGCTATTACTACAACGTTACTGGGCAATTCACTTTTGGCGATTTGTCATTTCCTGCCCGTTATCAAATTGTCGAGGGTGATCCTGTTGACGAAAAAGGCCGTCTTGCCAATCAGGTTCACGCTCAGGGTATCGCAGATACCGTTAAGGGTGCGGCTGCATCAATCATCAGCGCGGCAACTAAAAAGAAAGAACAGCACCCGCCACTTCCATACAATCTTTTAAAGCTGCAAACGGACGCGTCGCGCAAGTTCGGTTTTATGCCGAACCAGACCAAGGACATCACTCAATCGCTGCGAGAAAAACACAAGCTCATTACTTATAACCGCAGTGATTGTGAATATCTTAGTGACGATCAACATGCCGATGCACCGAGTGTATTGACGGCTATTGCCCAAACAGCTCCTGCGTTAACTGTTGTCGCGCAAAGGGCTGACCCGGCCATCAAAAGCAGGGCATTCAATTCCGGCAAGGTAAGCGCTCACCACGGCATTATTCCAACGGAAGCCACCGCCGATTTTGGTAAGTTGACGGACGGGGAGCAAAAAATCTACCTGCTGATTGCCCGCGCGTATGTCGCGCAATTCTGGCCTAAGCATCAGTACGACCAAACAGATGTATTTGTCGAAGCTGCAAAGCATCGATTTGGTGTTCGCTCGAATGTGACGACCTTGGCCGGTTGGAAGATGCTCTATAAAAACGATGTGGGCAATGAGGATTTAGAGGGCGATGAGAACGATCTTGCTCTTGATCTTCGAGTATTGAAAGCAGGGCAGGGCGGCGACTGCACAGATGCCACCGCTAATCAAATGGAAACGAAACCAAGGCCGCTATACACGATAGCGACCTTATTAACAGACCTTACGCGTGTGGCTCAGTATGTTCGTGATGATCGTTTACGGAAGCTATTGGTCGATAAAGACAATGGCAAAGAAGGTGAGCATGGAGGTATCGGTACACCGGCTACACGGGACACCATTATTGCGACGCTGTTTGAACGCGGCTATCTGACGGAGAAGGGCAAAAACATTATCAGCACACCGACCGCTAGAGAGTTTTACGACACCTTGCCGGATCAGGCCAAGTATCCCGATATGACGGCATTATGGCATGAACAGCAAAAAGCTATTCAGGCAGGAGAAGGTGACGCGGTTTCTTTTGTTACTGAACTAATGGAATACATCTGTTCCGAAGTAGCTGGCGTTAAGCAGAATGGAATCGGCATAAAGGTTAATGTGCCGCCTTGCCCGGATTGCGGCAAGCCTCTTAGACGTATCAAGAAAAAAGAAAAAAACGAGTTCTTTTGGGGTTGTACCGGTTTTGCCGATGGCTGCAAGTATGCTTGCGAAGATAAGGCCGGTAAGCCATTGGCGAAACAAGCGCCGCTTGTGTCTGAATTGCACAAGTGTATGTCTTGTGGAAAGGGGCTATCTCGCCGCACAGGTAAGAAAAAAGGAACATTTTGGTGGGGATGTAGTGGATTTCCAGAGTGCAAGCAAACTTACCCGGATATAAAGGGTAAGCCTGATTACAACGTTAACAAACAGCAAGGTGCAAGCAATGAATAATGAAATCAATAAAAACAACAATCCAGATATTTCCGATATGACCGGTTCGGATAAGTTCGATCTTAACGCTGTATTGAACAGCGATGCAATTAGCGCCGACACCCTCATCGGCGAAGGGGATGCGGTTGATGTATTGGCCGAGAAATTGGCCGATGCAATGGTTCCAGGTGCGATTGTCGAGTTCGACCCGGAAGAAGCAGAAAGGGCCGGTGCTTTCGTTGAGGACGCATTAAGCGAAAGTGATGCGTTGGAAAGTGATATTGATTTATTGGAAAATGACTAGATAAACACTTATGAAAATACCTAAGAACCCCTACCAAAGAAATTTGTTCGAAGATTTCGATATTGATAGTGAAGCCACTCAAGAGGAAACAATCCATGCAATCACCACTATACATAAACCGTTACCCAAAGGAAATTCAGAAGAAATTCAAATACGCGACGTCGCTGACAATCGAGATAGCCAACCGGTGGGTACTGGGATGGCCGGAAGCGGTGACGGCGCTGATAGATTCGGGACAGTATCTGGAAGCGCTGGAGAATCAGGAGCAACAGGAACGCGAAGCATTGACACAACCGGGCAACACTCACCTGGCGAGACACGAGATAGTGCTGGAAGCGGGTCTGAGCCTAGCGCCACCGGCAGTGATTTCGTAATTGATGCCGACGACATCGGCAAAGGCGGCTTGACCCAAAAATATAAAGCCAACATTGCCGCCATTCGTATTATCAAGACAATGGAGGCGGAAGGTCGCGCTGCTTCCTTTGATGAGCGTAAACAAATTGCTAAGTATGTTGGTTGGGGCGCAATCAAGGGCGTGTTTGATCCCCAAAACAAACAATGGATTAAACAACACGCCGAACTAAAAGAACTGCTGACAGATGCCGAATTTAAGGCGGCACGTAAATCCGTACTTGATGCACATTACACCGGCCCAATAGTGGTTAGTGCGATGTATGACGCTATGCAGCAATTGGGCTTTACTGGCGGTCGTGTATTGGAGTCTTCCGTTGGCGTCGGCAATTTCTTCGGCATGATGCCAAGTGGTATGCGAAACACTTCACAATTGCATGGCGTTGAACTCGACTCGCTGACAAGCCGCTTGGTTGCGGCGTTATATCCAGAAGCAAAGATTACTCAAGCCACCGGGTTTGAAGATTACCAAGTCCCAGCCGAATACTTCGATGCTGTAATCGGTAACCCACCGTTTGGCAATCAACCCTTAGTTGATGCTGAGCGCAGTCCTTATTCCGGTTTCAGCATCCACAATTACTTCTTGGCAAAATCCATCGATAAATTGCGGCCTGGTGGAATCATGCAAGTCGTTGTGTCGCACAACTTCCTGGATGCAAACGACGACCGCGCACGTAAATGGATTTGGGATAGAGCCGCTTTGATTGGCGCTGTTCGCCTGCCTAACACTGCTTTTAAAGAAAACGCCGGCACTGAGATTGTAACCGACGTTTTAATCTTCCAAAAACGGGATAGTAACAGCCTACCTAATGATAACAGTCCGTGGCGTGATGTAGTCGAGCAAGTTAACGTCAACCCTAAGACAGGGGAAAACGTCACCCATAGGGTCAACCAGTTCTTTACCGACAACCCGCAGTTCGTGCTAGGCACGCCATCGGCAGGCGGCTTCATGTACACGGCCAACGAATATACTGTTGAGCCAAGCGGAGACATTAAAGAGCAGTTGGCCGGTTGGGTAAAATCGTTGCCAACTGATGTTTACGACTACATCGACCGCAAGGCTGATTCAGCTATTGTGGATGTGGATATGCCGGACAACGTCAAAGTGGGTTCGTTTTACATCGATGCCAACGGAAAAGTCATGCAGCGTGGCGAAGACGTTATGGGCAATAAAACCGCTAACGAGTGGTCGCCGCCAAACGAGAAAGCCATAGGCCGCATGAACGGCATGATTGCTTTGCGTGAGTCACTACGAAAGCAAATGCGGCTGGAGAGATTAGTTCATACACCCGATGTAGAGATTGAAGCCAATCGCACGAATTTGAATGCGCTGTACGACGGATTCCTCAAACAACACGGACATATTAACAATCAGACTAATCGACGCATTTTCTTGGACGATACCGAGGCCCAGCTATTGCAAGCCTTAGAATTCGACTATGACAAAGGCATTAGCAAAACAACCGCAGATAAAGAAGACATAGAACCGCGCGAACCCAGCGCCGTTAAAGCGGACATCTTCAAGCGCCGGGTAGCCTTTCCGCCTCAAGACTTCATGACCGTAACCACGGCTAAAGATGCGTTACTGGCGTCATTGAATTATCGCGGCACGGTAGACCTGAATTATATGGCTGAGGTCTACAACAAGTCACTATTGGAAACTGATGAAATCATCAAAGAGCTGGGTGAGGTGGTGTTCAACGATCCACAAGCTGGCGTTGTCACGGCCGATGAATATCTGTCAGGTGACGTGAAAACAAAATTGATCTTGGCAATAGCCGCCTTCCGAGACGATGTTAAATTTAAGCGTAACGTGGAAGCGTTGGAAAAGGTTATACCCAAGGATAAAAAACCCAGTGAAATATCGGTAAGTATTGGTGCAGCATTCATCCCTGCCGACATTTATCAACAATTCATCAAGCATATATCCGGTGGCGACGCCACGGCCTCCTATATGAAATCAACCGGTCAATGGATTGTGAATTTCACAGGCCAGGCTGATCCAGCGCTCAATGCCGGTAAGTTCGGTACAGCAGATTTGAGCGCACAAGAGTTGTTCCAGTTAACGATTCTGGGACGTGGTGCAGTTGTTAAAAGAACATACAGAGACGGAGACGGATCAACCAGAACGGTGGTTCTGGAGAAGGAAACCGTAGCGGCCAGAGAAAAACAAAGCACGATTAAAGATGAATGGAAAAGATGGTTGTGGAGTGATGCAGAGCGGGCCGACAAGGTAGCCGCTATTTTTAATCACAAGATGAATCGAATTGTCGATCGCAAGTTTGACGGTGGACATTTGACCTTTCCCGGCATGAATCCGGCCATCACCCTACTGGAGCACCAGAAAAACGGGGTATGGCGGGGCTTGCAGTCTTATCAAGTGTTGTACGACCATGTTGTTGGGGCTGGCAAAACATTCGAAATGGCAACCTTGGCAATGGAGATGCGCCGTCTAGGCATAGCGCGTAAACCCTTATTCGTGGTGCCAAATCATTTAACGTTGCAATGGCGCAGCGAGTTCACACGCCTGTACCCAGGGTCGAACATTCTGGCCGCTACACCGGAGGATTTTAGCAAAGATAACCGTGAACGGTTGTTCTCTAAAATCATCACGGGTGATTGGGATGCTGTAGTGATCGGGCATTCCTCACTTAAAAAAATCGGCCTTCCAGCAGAAACAGAAAAAGCGGTACTGCAAGAACAACTGGATGAAATAGGCGATGCCATTGAGGAAATGAAACGCGACCGGGGCGATCGCAATATCATCCGTGACATGGAGGGTATTCGCTCAAGACTTGAAACCAAGATGAAAGACAAATTAGCGGCCATCGGCAAGCGCAGCAAGGTTGTAACTTTCGACGAGTTGGGCATTGATGCCATGTTCGTGGATGAAATGCACGAATTCAAGAATCTGACTTACAACTCAACGATGGATCGTAACCCAGGCATGGGCAACCCCAACGGGTCGGCCAAGGCGTTCGACATGTTTGTTAAAACGCGCTGGTTGTTTGATACCTTCGGAGACAAGACGCCATTCATTACCGCCACCGGTACACCCGTTTCAAACTCATTGGTTGAAATGTACAACATGCAGCGCTACATGCAATATCCAACCCTCAAACAAGAGGGGTTACATGTGTTCGATGCGTGGGCCAAACAGTTCGGCAGCGTTGAGAATGTTTACGAAGTTGCGCCATCGGGTAGCGGTTATCGCCAATCCACACGATTCGCCAAATTCACCAACCTGCCTGCGTTGATGAGCCTGTATAACACGTTTGCCGATACCGTTACGCTGGATGATTTAAAGGCTCAAGAAGAAGCACAAGGCAAACGCTTTCCCGTTCCCAAGATGGTAAGCGGTAAACCCCTATTGGTTGTGGCTCAGCGTTCACCGTTGGTAGCGGCGCTGATGGGAATACCGAAGGCGGAAACGGATGAGAGCGGAAATATCAAGTTCTTGGCTGATTTGTCTAACGACATCACTATCACCAAGGCCGTGGACAGCAATAGGTATCTTCTCAAAATCGGCGACGGTTTTTCTGGCCTGTTCGAGACCGAACAAGAGGCCAGGTTAAAACTGGTTGAAATGGCTGTGTCGCCTAAAGTGTCAGTTGATCACGATTCCATTCTTGGCCGCTTTGCCCGTATTGGTGAATTAACCAGGGCAACCAAGGGCAAGGTCAATGCGCTGTCACTGACCGGTGAAGCTAACAAAGCCGGTTTGGATTATCGCTTGATTGATCCAGCAGCTCCAGACTTTGCTGGTTCCAAAATCAACATGGCCATTGATAATATGTTGGAAGTCTATCACCAATGGGCCGCCGACAAAGGCACTCAGTTAGTGTTCTGCGACCAATCTATTCCATTGTCCGCCCGAAACAGCTATTCATCTAAAGACCGGCGGTTATACGTTCGTGACGATGCCGGTGCTATCGTTATGAAGCGCGGCACCCTGCATACGCTGGGAGGTCACGAGGATTTACCTTATTTCATCGTGCAACGTGGCGATAAGGAAACCAAGCGGTTCGACGTGTACGATGCCGCGTCAGGCGTATTAATAGTTAAAGATAGCCGCACTAAACAAGACGCTAAAGACGATGCCAACAATCTGCTGGCCGACAATGACCAGCGACAAGCATGGATCGAAAAGCGAGAAGCGGCAAGAGAAATAGAGCAAGACCAAATTGACGAATACAACAACGAACACGATGTCGAGACAGAAGGTTTTGAGTTTTTTACCCGCGAAGATATTGCGGGGATATCCGGTTCGGCTAAATTCTCGGTCTATGACGACATCAAAGCCAAGCTGATTGCCAGAGGTATACCCGAGCGTGAAATCGCTTTCATTCATGACTATTCGACACCTGCGGCTAAGGACAAACTGTTTAAAGCTATAAATGCCGGAGAAATCCGGTTTACCTTGGGTTCCACATCGAAAATGGGTGCCGGTACCAATGTACAAAAACTTCTAGTTGGCTTGCATCACATCGATGCCCCTTGGCGGCCGAGTGATTTGGAGCAACGCGAAGGGCGGATTATTAGAAGGGGCAATGAACTCTACGCCCGCGATCCAGAAAACTTTGCGGTGTTTATCGGTCGCTACGCAACCGAACAAACCTACGATACCCGCCGCTGGCAGATTTTGGAGCATAAAGCCCGTGGTATAGAGCAACTACGCAACTTTGATGGCACCATCAATGAAATCGATGACATTGAAGGCGAGGCATCGAATTCGGCTGATATGAAAGCCGCCGCGTCCGGCGATCCCCTGATTTTGGAAGAAACCAAAATGCGTAACAGCGTCCGGAGGCTGGAACAGTTGCAGGCGGGTCATGCTGATGAAGTTCTGTCCATGACCCGTAAAGCTCGCGAAGCTCAAGAGTATGCCGACGGATATGGCCCGCGTTATCGGGCCGGGCTTAGCGCTCTGCTTGATACGGTCAACAAGAATCCGGTAGATAAAGGCGATTTCTCGCCGGTAACTGTAAATGGCCAGAGGTTTGTCGAAAGGGACAAAGCGCAGGAGGCAATTGCCGGTGCAGTTGAAAAGCTGAGGGCCACCGAAGCCGGTTCAATAAAACTTATTTATCGAGGTCTGGAATTCATTTTCGAGCGCGGTACCGGTTATATTGCTGTTGAGTCGCCAACCGGAGACCGGGACAGTTGGAGAGATAGCGAGCCGTTCTCGCCGAGTGGCTATATTCAGCGTATGGCAAACTGTGCTGGCCGAATCCCTGTTGCTATTGATACCACCACGGCCCGCATTGAGAAAGCGGCTAAAGACGCTGTATCAATGCGTGAACAGGCCGGGCAACCCTTCCTTCAGGCAGAACAATTAGACGCTACCCGAGAGAAGTACAAAGTCATTCAGCGGGTATTGCTGGTCAAAGGCCCAAGCGTTCCAGAAAATCAAAAAAAAGCCGTCGCAGACGGCATTGCCGAACAGAAAGCAATGCTAGATATGCTTGGTTATGGTGAGGCATTAAAAGAGTTTTTTAATGACGGCAGTAATCAACATTTAGGTGAAATTGAAACGCTTTATGAACACGCAGAACCGCAAGTAGAAACCGCCGTATTAGATAGTAAGTTAACTAATCAGTTTGTACCTCTTAGCAACCAGGAGACGGTTAAAATGAAAAATAATCACTCTAAACCATCATTTTCAGAAATGGTGGCCGAAAAACTAATCAAGCAGCTGGAAGAAGGTACTGCGCCGTGGCAGCGGCCTTGGAATCCGGGCGAATCCGGCGCTTTCTTACCGTATAACCCGGTAACGGGTAATCGGTACAAAGGCATTAACTCGATATATTTATTGTCGCAAAATCATGACGATCAGCGCTGGATGACGTACAAGCAGGCGACCGAAGCGGGTGCGCAAGTCCGTAAGGGCGAGAAAGGCACGGGCGTTCAATACTGGAAGTTCAATGAAGAACATATCAAGAAAGACGCGGACGGTAAGCCGGTTCTGGATGGTGAGGGGAATCCAGTTAAGGAGTTCATCCAGTTGGAAAGGCCGCGTGGATTTTTTGCGGTTGTTTTTAATGGTGAACAGATCGATGGTTTGCCGCCGATCCAGAAGAAGGAACACACATGGAACCCTATTGAGCGAGCTGAGGGCATTCTTACTGCGTCCGGCGCTGACATTCATCACAACGGGGGAAGTAGGGCGTTTTATCGGCCATTGACAGATAGCATCCATTTACCGGACAAAGGCCAGTTTCCGACCGCTGAAAACTATTATGGAACCGCTTTGCATGAGCTTGGACATTGGAGTGGTCATCAAGACCGGCTTAACCGTGATCTTGTTCATCCGTTTGGAAGCGAGGGGTACGCCAAAGAGGAATTGAGGGCCGAGATTGCCAGCATGATATTGGGTGATGAGTTGGGTATAGGTCACGATCCGAGCCAACATGCCGCTTATGTCGGTTCGTGGATAAAAGCATTAAAGAATGATCCTATGGAAATTTTCAGAGCGGCGGCTGATGCAGAGAAAATTCAGAATTATGTGCTAGGTCTTGAGCAAAAACAGGTGCAAGAGCAAACCGCAGGGTTGATCGATAAGCCACGTTATGAAATCCGTAATGTTGGTTTTGAAAATGATAGTGTGATTTCTGGCCCTATAGTTAAAACGCCTATTGCTATTGGTCTTTATGAAAACAGGGAAGATGGTACTCAGCAGCATATAGAGGATTATCATCTGGCGGCAAACAACCAGGTCGATATTTGTGTAAATCGGTTGAATAACGGCGAAATAGACTTATCAGAAGCTAAAGATATATTAGTCCGATATGAGTTTACGGACGAACAATTCACGGAGGCCACTATGGATGCTGTAAAAACCGCTCAAAAAAGTGTCGAGCTGCAACGTTGGCAAGCCGAAAACGGTGTAGGCCCGGCGATAACGCCAGAAATGAAAGCGTCTTTTGAGGCCATACCAGCCGATTTGTCCCAGTTGTCCAGTGCGACCGCTGAAGACTATCGGAAGGCGGCGGAGGCTGCAAGACTTGAAGAAGAGGCCGTTAAAAATAATCCGAATAGCACAGCAGAGGATGTTACTGCGGCCAGGGAGCAACGTAAAACAGCGGACTTGACAGCAGCAATCAACGATAACGATTTCCAGAAGAAAGTAACTGAGATCGAGCAGCAACAACAGCAGACAACGACATCAAGCCAGGGCGGTGAAGCTGTCAAGGCGCAGTCACAGGACAATGGCGATAAGACTTATATTAATGTTCCGTTCCGTGAAAAGGATGAAGCTAAAGGATTGGGCGCTATATGGGATCGAGGCCAGCGATCTTGGCACATCCCTTCTGGCGTTAATCCGTCTTTGTTTTCTAAATGGACACAGGCCAGTGAATTAATGGCAACCGTCCAGGCTAAAGCGGTTGTCGATGGTGTTAAAGAGGATCGTCAGTATCTAGCGGTTTCGTACAGCGAACGGGTTGAAGCCAAAGCGGCGGGCGCTATTTGGGATAAAGAGGCTAAATCTTGGTATGCCGGGTCGAAGGCGGACATGGATAAACTGCAACGGTGGTTGCCAGAAAACATTAAGAACCAGCAGGGGCCAGCCATGACGCCGCGTGAAGAGTTTGCGGATGCACTAAGAGCATTGGGGTGTGTCGTGACGGGAGATCATCCGATAATGGATGGTACGCGACACAGAGTTGAGACGGTAGGCGATAAGGCCAGAGAAAGGGCTGGTTTTTATGTGGCGCACCTTGATGGCCATCCGGCCGGGTTTATGGTGAACAATAGAACCGGCGAGTCGTTGAAGTGGAAATCAAAGGGTTATGCGTTAAGTGAAGAGGAAAAGGTGAAATTACTGGCCGATAGCGCTGTTAAGCTGCAAGCGCGGGAAGTGGCTCAAACTGCACAGCAAAACGCGGTGGCCGCGTCAGTGCGAGGGTTATTGGCCGTGGCTCCACCGGCCCCAGGGGATCATAAGTATTTGCAATCAAAACAGGCCCGGCCAGGTGATTTGAGAGTAGTGCCGGAAGATGGAAGTGCATTGCCTGCCGATTCGTCTATCATGATTGGCGCGAACTGGAAAGAGTCTAAAGTGTTACGCGAAACGAATCCGGATAAGCTGGTATTTACAGCGGGAGATTTGCTACTGACCGCTCAGGATGTGACCGACGAAATCCGGTCAGTGCAATCGATTCAAGAAAACGGCATGAAGCGGTTTGCTACCGGTGGCGCTAAACAAGATATGTTCCACGTTGTCGGTGGACAGGGACTTGATGCGCTTGCAAACGCTCCAGCCATTGTCATAGGCGAGGGCTACGCGACTGCTGACACATTATCAAAAGCGCTTGGATATGCCACTGTCGCCGCATTTGATTCCGGTAATCTGCCGCACGTTGCCAAGCAGCTACGCGGACAATTCCCCGATAAACCGATTGTTATTGCTGGCGATAATGATTTGCACCTAGAGTTGACAGAGGGCAAAAACCCCGGAAAAGAGAAGGCGCTTGCAGCGGCTAAAGCCGTTGATGGCACGGCGATCTTTCCGATATTCGCCCCAGGCGAGCAAGCGTATCCGGCGAATCTGGAGCCGGTAACACCGGCTAAGGCGCGGGCCGGTGAGTTGTCTGAAGAGCAAAAAAAGGCGCTAGCCAAAATGAAGAGCTTTACGGATTTTAATGACCTTGCAGCCAAGAGTGGATTGGGCCGTGAAGGTGTTGATCGTCAAGTACCCTATATCGTGAACAAGCTGGTGGCTGATCGTCAGGAACAGTTTGAGGCGAAACAGCAGCAAGTTCGTGGTGATAAACTACAACAACAGCAAGAGCAAAGCCCGCGCCGGGTAGCCAAGATCGGATAACTGCCTATTATGTGTAACGGCTTGCATTCGAAATGGTTCGGCGGTTGTTGAACGGTCTGATTTAAAAAACCAAAATCGAGTAACGTTACATTAATTCTTTAGCCCCTTACATGGGGCTTTTTTTTGCCTGTTTTTGACGAAAAGTTATTGGCTATGGGCGGAATTGATACCTCACGCTTGAGATAATTCAAAAGGTTGGACGCCAAGAAAAGGGGGGATTTACCCCGTTGTAGTGCTTCCATTTATTTTCGACCATCAAATAATATTGTATTGTGTATTGTGTATTGTGTATTGTATCGTATTATGTATAATATGAAATACACAATACAAAATACAATATTTTATAACTTACCGGAGAATGAGCATGGCTAGACCAGGTATCACATACGATCAAGTTGCATCAGTAGCGGATGCAATTATAGGCGAAGGCCAGCAACCCACTATTAACGCTGTTCGTGATCGAATCGGTACGGGTAGCCCAAACACCATACACAAGCATTTAACTGCTTGGAGAGCGGCCAGACCACAAGCCACCGCCGCCGCACCGGAATTACCAGCCAGCTTAACAACTGCAATCGCAACAGAGATCGAACGTACAGCCGCCAGCGCCAGGGCAGAGATTGAAATCAAACTGGTTCAGGCACAAGCCGAGGCTGTCGAACTGTCGAGTGTCGGTGAAGCCCTGGAAGCCGAACGGGATGGACTTATTGAGCAAGTTGCAGAACTTACAACCGAGCGCGACACATTGGCGGGTAAAGCAGAGCAGCAGGCGGCAGACATCAAAGCGCAGGCGGAGCGCATTGAGCGTGAACAGCAAGCCGCAGAAGCGGCACGGGTTGAGCTAGCCAAGGCGCAACTAAAAATAGAATCGAGCACGGAAAGACTTGTCGAGCAAGCCGCTGAGGTTGAACGGTTACGGGCAACGCTGGAAACCGAAAGCCGGGCCAGGATTGCAGCAGAGCAACAGGCTGCGGTATTGTCAGCCAAACTCGAATCTATGACTGAGCGTGCAACAAAATCAGAAGCTCGCGCGGAGCAGATCGAGAAGCAGAGCCAACAAAGCGCACAAGAACTTAACAGTGCAAGAAGCCAGGTGCAGGCTCATCAATCCGAATTATCCGCCGCTGGACGTGAATTGGACGCGGCTCAGAACAATGTGAGAGAAGCTAGTGCAGAGGCAAAGCAAGCAAGAGAAGAAGCGGCAGAACTTCGTGGCAAGCTTGCCGCATCGGTACAAAACAAGCCCGTGACTAAGACAAAAAATATAAACACTAATGTTGCAGAAGATTGATTTACTTTTTAGCGGCTAAAATTTCAATTATTCACATAATAGGGTATACGCAAATGATTTTAAAAGGTTCAGTAGAGGCGAATGAGCTAAAAAAAGAACACATCAAACAAGCTCGACGAGCATTGGAGGCGTGTAAGAGTTGGCGGACTAAAACATCGAAAGACGCAAGGATTAATCGTATTCGGTGCTTAGAGGCTGCGGTGGCGGCAACATGGTTGGCGGTTGGAGTAGATCGATACGAAGAAAGTTATAATTCGCATGGGGTCAGGGTGTAAGTAGGATTAATCAGGTCAATATTTAGTTAAATTAACCTTAAGTGTTGTTTTTCTTGACATACGCCCCAATGGGGCGTATTATAACAATCAGGCCGGGCACTTCGCCAAGGCCACTATCAAGGAATATCAAATGACTATTTTAACCGCCGAGCAGCAAACTACCATCAATTCCGCTCTTGAAATCCTTTCCGGGCTTTTTCAGAAGCAAGACCTTCTAGCGACATCCCCAGAGAGCGTTAAGCGGTTTTGCCAACTCCAGCTTGGTCATCTGGAGCACGAAGTTTTCGGCTTATTGTTGTTAGATAATCAACATCAATTAATCAAGTCTGTTGAGTTGTTTCGCGGCACCATCGATGCTGCCAGTGTTTACCCCCGTGAGGTGGTAAAAGAGGTTATTTTGTCCAATGCTGCGGCTTGCATAGCATTTCACAATCATCCAAGTGGCATAGTACAACCTTCGGAGGCGGATAAACGCATTACCACTCAACTAATTGGGGCGCTGAAATTAATCGACGTTCGCGTATTAGATCACCTGATAGTTAGCCACAAAGGCACTTATAGTTTTGCGGAGGCTGGGCTTTTGTAGATATTTACCTTGGCGGGGGCTATAAAAGCCCCCCCTTTTTTTCCTTATTCTTTAAAGAGATAGTTATGGAAACAGTACCTATTTATGATGTCGGCGGTTCGCTGCCGGTATCGCTAGAAGCATTTAGTAACCGGCCTTGTGCTTTGCCATTCGGCCATCCGGCTTATTTGCCGCCGTCACCCAAAGAGGTGGATCTTTTGGTAAAACTTGCGGGTTGGTCACAGTGTAAAGCGGCGGCCTTGGTGGGTGTGTCGTTTAACCCGAAAAAAGGGTCTTCAACAATCCGAAAATGGAGGGCTAGCCCGAAATCCGATGATGCGCGGGCTATCCCTTATTCGGCTTGGCGGTTAATGTTGCTGTACGCTCGTGTTGTGTCAATTGATGATGGTTTGGCGGCAATAGACAGGCAGAGCGCGGGTGTCTAACTCCACAACTTATTTTTTTTAAAGTAACGTTACCAATATTAAGCAGATCATGATAGAACAATCCAAACGGCGTGGTCGTCCAGTAACTGGTCAAGCCTTAACACCGGCTGAAAAGCAAAAAGTCTACAGGCAACGCTTGGTCAACAAGCCTTCTTACCATGATTCGGATTTATTTGTGGCTCGTCGAGCTTATGATGATTCCCTGTCCACTATAGAATCATATAAGAATTTGGTTCTGGAATTACAAGCTACTTTAGCCAAGCGCGATGCTTTTATAAAAGAGTTTGTTGATTATTGCGGTTTGTATGCTTCTGTCATGCCGCGTGAAGATTGGGTAAAAAAAGCCAAAACAATGTTTAGCAAAAAGGTAACGTTACCAAAATATAAACAAGTTGATATTGAGGATTAAATAAACATAGTCATTGATTATTTACTTTGTCCGGCCAGGCTTTGGTTGCACAAAGGGTAAGATTTGCAACATGTTGCCGATCACCATAAAATCAATGGCTTGCATGTCGCATATGTCAGTAGCAAAATGGAACGTGTTTACTCTTGATAACGAATTTTATCAATAGTTACTCTTACTTCATTTTTGATTTAAGCAAAAATGAGTACATAGAATGCTATGCCCTATTCATATAGTGGTTAATTAACCACATATAGGACATCACCTAATATCATTATTTTCTCTTCAACTCCAATAGTTCATCATCCATTCCATAACGGATTACATCTATACGGTTGCTAGATTGAGCAATGAAATCGCCTGTCATTACTGGAAGCTGAAACGGAAAGAACGCGGGGTTGCTTAATAAAAGTCCTAGCGCACCTTTGCCCTCGGGCATAGCGTGAAGTGCAGATTCAACCATCAGTATGGCCACATTCTGATCGGCAATCGGCACAGTTGCTGTTTTTTCATAGCATCCTTTAGTATTAGAATCCTTCAATACCTCCCAGGCGACAAAAGAACGGACTGTATATCGTGCATTTCGAGCTACCGTTTCTCTATCACCATATTGTTCTTTTAAGCGATTAAAAACCTGCGGTTGGGTTATTTGATCCTGAAGGTTAAATAAGCGTCCTGTTTGTTTGGCTACGTTGAACCAAAAAGGGTAAGCGGCAGATATGATAGCCCAGTGTAACGGTAGCCACTTATCGGGCGATGAACGCCGAGCAAGACTCAGTGCTTCATCACGAAATTGAATTAAATCCTGCTCTGGAGCAAACCAGGAAGCAAGAATTGAAATTGCCATGACATAGCTTTTCTGGCCTCGTTCACCAGTGCCACCACTTTGTTTCTGAGTGCTCAAGTAATCGTCCAAGTCATTACGGATTTCTTTTTCACTCATTCCTGCTAACAACATCTGAACAACCCGATCCATCCAATGCCTTTGAATGGTTTGCTTAATGCCTAGTTTTTGATGTCGCTTACTCATTACCGTACTTTCCTCTCAAACTTCACCAAGGGCACGATGACTTCCTCAACAGAAATACCACCATGACCGACAATTGCTTCGTTTGGGTTTATAAATGCATCATTGCCACCGGCAACAAGCGGGAAGTAGTTCGACGGTAGACCTACCGGTTGCCATTCGTGAGCAAAAGTAAATGTACTGGCTACTTGGGATCGAAGTTCCGGCGTTGGATAGACTCTCACCCGCTCACCGCGTATTTCGGCAATAACACCTTCCGAGGGGCGACCCTTGCCTTGACATTCGATATTGCCGTGATCGGACGTCATCCATACTTGATAGTCGTGATCGAGCAAATACCCAATCAACGACCCGAGAAAGCCACCCTGGCACCACTGTTTAATCTGATTGTGCATACCGGCTGAGCCAAGCTGCATTCCGTGCATGATTTTGTCGACCTTATCCACGACCAAACCGACCGCCCTAGTTTTACCTGGGTTCAGTGTTGCATCCAGTACACTGGCGACATCGCCATCGCCCAACCCCCGCTGATAAGCAATGTCGAGACGGGAAAGGCCTAAGTCTTCCCAAAACTGCTTCCAGAGCTTACCTTCGTTATTGGTTGAATTAATCGACAAGGGGAAATTTAGAGGTATCTTGCCGGAAAAAATTGTCTGACGGGATACAGAGGTTAGTGTTGGAATCCAGGCGAAGGTTGCAGATTCTCGCATAATGAGGCGGCTATCTTGCTCTTGGAGAAGTTGACGAATAGTCACCCATTGATCCAGTGATAAACCATCAACAACCAATAACGCAACTCGGCCATCCTTGGTTTCCTCCACTTCACGAGCCAAAAGTCGAGGCACATGATGCAACATCGCAGGGGTGGTTGGTGGCTGGTTAATCAGGCCGGCATAGTTTGAGCTTAACCACTGCGCAAAGATTAAATTCATCACTACGCTTAGTTGTTTAAGATGAGCTTGATCTTCTGTTTTAGCGCCGCAATGAACCATGGCAGCCAGCTCGGCATATTTCTGAGCGAAGTTAAGCCAGACTGAATGTCGGCAGTCAGCGGTAGGAACGCCATTTTCAAGAAGGTGGAAAAGACGTGAAAGACGCACCTCATCCTCCTCGTTACCTACATCAACCAGGCCACTTTTAATCCATAGCTCTTGGTCAAGGGAAAGTTCAGGCCTTCGAACTGGGGTAAGCTTTCTTTCAACGAACAGATTATCGATATAAACCCGGATATCTTGATGCTCAAAAGGCAAACAGGCTGGGCCTGGATAGTTGAAAGTATAGTTTGAACAGGTTTCGGCAACTTTATCGGATTTACTTAGATGATCCAGAAATACTGGCCAGCGCTCCTGTAAGAAGGCAAAGAAGGCCGATTCATCTGGAACAATTTCAGCCAACGGCCAGGCTTGTAAACTACGATGCTCTTTAAGAACCTGAACCAATCTATCAGAAAGAGCTCCCGAAATATGGGTTTTGTTGTAGTGAATACGGAGTAAGGCCCGAAGGAGATCAACCTCATTCGTAAGTAGTTCAGCTGCAATACCGAACACATGGCGCAAAATGAAATCTCTGGTAGCATTGTCGCCCATGCGATCCGGCGACAATTTCTTTTGAGCGTCGAACAGTCCATCCAACAAGCTACGATCCAGCTTCTCAACGACTGGATAACTTAAGTTAGGAAAAAGAGCGCCCAGGTTAAAGGTTAGCTTTCTGCCAGCTTTGAGTAAATCATATGGCAGAGCTTCCAAGTCATTGTCTTGCAGGCGGAGAATGATCACTAAAGCGGTATTCTCGCCACGGTCCCACAGCGAGCGGTATTTCAATTCATAGGCATAGCGGAACTCTACCGGATCGTTGAATTCAAGTAGTTCAAAGCCTCGTTGGTATAACTCAAGAGCCAGCTTCTCCTCAGTCAACAAGTTATCGGGATCAGCAACCAAAGTCAGTTTGCTGACGTTCGGGACAAAGTCTTTTAGAATCGCATCTCGCCAACTATTCATTAAGCGCCCTCCATGCTAATCCGCATCAACAGAAGTGGTCGTATTTCTGGCACGATCTGTCTGGCAGAGCTCAATTCTTTACGCCATTCCGTTTCCTCGGTATCACACTTCACCAGACGGTATTGGCGTACTTCAGGCAAGCCAACGACTGCAATTGCTTTGCGTCTGGAGGCAAAAGCAACTCTGCCTCGCTCTTCTTCTCTGGTAATGGCGGCCAGATGCTCTTGTTGCAAAGCCTCAAAGGCTTCTTGTCCAGCCGGTTCAGCGGCTGCCAATAAACGATCAAAAGCCATTTGAGCCTCTGTTCCGGCCAAGGTAGCGTTAACCTTAACTTCCGCTGCTTGTAAGGTATCCCATATATGACGAGCCGTGGGTAGAAACAGCTTGCCTTCTTCGCTTAGAAAAACGCTGGTGTAACGCCTCCTAACCGAAGGAATACGCAAAAGATTACTTTTTTTATGCAGCCCCGCTTGCATCCTGATTTCAAAAAGCCCCCAGAAACCCTTAATAGTGGCAGGTAAACCCATAATTGAAACGCATGGCAGTGGTTGGCCAGAGCTGATTTGCGGTAGGTTAAGTGCTAAATCTCGGATACGATTGTTTTCTAAATTAAGCAATTTTGCTTCGGAAAGTCGCTCAGCTTCTTGCGAAGTAAACACACATTTTTTAATACTCTGACCATCCGGCCAGGTTAAATCCCACCAAGAGCGCTTTTTCTGCACTTCCCCGCCATAAGCCTGAAGATAACTTAGCGTCATTTTTTCTACCCAATGCGGCAGTGGATGTGAGCGCAAACGTTCAGCAACTGACATATCCAGCTCCTCTGACGTAGCATAAATGGCTGAAAACTCCTTCACCTCACGAAGTTCTTCGCGAAGTTTAGCCAGTGTCTTTTCTACCGCCAAGTCGATACTCTCGGGCTTAAGTAGCGACGTTGTAAAGAGTTCTTCAAACAACTCTCCCGCTTGAGCGGAATCAAGTACATCACCGGTCTTATCAATACCAAATTCATCGAAAATAATGCCAAGCTTTTGTTCCAACACTTCCCGAACGCGAAATTCAACCGAATCTTCAAAAATAAAATTAAAAGCCCGAACAACTTTGGCTTGTCCAATACGATCGACACGACCAATGCGCTGTTCCAGGCGCATTGGGTTCCAGGGAAGGTCATAGTTGATAATGACATGACAAAACTGAAGATTGAGACCTTCACCACCGGCATCGGTAGAAACCAAAACCCTTGTCTGCTCAAGAAAAGCCTCTTGAGCCCGCTTACGCTCTTCCATAGCCATTGAGCCGTTAAGCGTAGTAACCGAGATACCACGGGCCTCAAGAAATTCTTTCAACATGCTCTGTGTTGGCACAAACTCAGTAAAAATAAGCACCTTTAAATCGTTTTCATTCTCGCTGGCTTGCAGTTGATAAATCCATTCAAGCAGCGTTTCAGCTTTGGCATCCGGCCCCGCTTGTTCACATTGGCGGGCAGCGTTTAATAAGGTTTCTACATGACTGCTTTCTAGCTGCAAGGCCTCGCCCTGCATTTTTAATAATTCGTCCAATTGCTCCTGACCATCCAGGTCATAGAAATCCTCCAAGCTATCCGCGATTTCCATGCCATTATCGAGTTCCTCAAGACGGAGACTGGTTTGTTGTTGATTTTCTTTGAGAACAGTAAGACGTCGTTCCAAGGTGGTTCGAATCGCCCGGGTACTGGAAACAACCAGTCGTTGCAGCAGAATCATTAAAAAACCAACATGGCGTTTTTTATCCCGTAGGGCTTGGTTGTACCCCTCGCGCACATAATCGGTTACTGCCTCATATAACAGTTGCTGTAAAACGTGACGAGACTCCCAGCGAACGGCTACCATCTGGGTACGTCTTGGTTTAAATAACGCTTTACCGTCAGCGTCTATGGCGTTGCGCTTTTCGGTACGAATAACAAACGGGGCAACACGTTTACGCGTAACGCTGGCTTGCTCAGGGAAGGCTTCAGCATCAAGCAACGTTAACAAGCGATGAAAGGCATCACTTTTTCCCTGGTGTGGCGTTGCCGATAAAAGAAGGAGATAAGGTGCGGCTTCAGCCAACCCCCGCCCTAATTTATAACGGGCAACCTGCTCACTGCTACCCCCTAAACGGTGCGACTCATCGATGATGATCAAATCCCAATCCGCAGTAATCAAGTCTTCAAAACGGCTACCATTGTATTGCTCGATTTTTTCCTGGCTCCAGCCTCGGCGTTTTTCCAAGGGTTTAACCGAATCCAAGGACACAATCACCTGGTTAAAAGTCCGCCAGGGATTAGTCTGCTGCAACGCATCCGGCTCATCTAAATACTGCAAACTATTTTGTTGTGTCCAGTAACGCGCATGATTACCGGCATTCATACGTTTTAATATGGCAAGGTCTTCGCCTAAAATTAACTGAAAGTCTTCATTAAAATGGGTACGCATTTCACTAACCCATTGGCTAGCCAAGCCTTTGGGAGCCACAACAAGCGTGCGGCGAACCAAACCTCTTAGTTTAAGCTCACGCATGACCAAGCCCGCTTCTATGGTCTTCCCCAAGCCCACTTCGTCCGCTAACAAATAACGAATGCGGTCACCCGCGACGGCTCTCGCTAAAGCATGAAGTTGGTGAGGTAAAGGAATAACGTTGGATTCCATCGGTGCGAGCAGTACCGGATCTTCAGAGGAATTGCTAACGCCTTCCAGCACTTCAGCTACTTTGGCTGCCGAAGCAATATAGCCGATACGATGAGCTTCAATATCAGGTATTAGTTGAGCTGTCAGTGGTTGTAAAGCAGAACGTGGAATTCGAACAACTGCATCTTGATTAGGCAGCCAAACACGGCAAACCGTCTGTCCCCATAAGGTCTGTTCTTCGATAACCTTGCAAGCGCAGTTATGTGTAGTGGAATATAACCACGAACCTAAGCGAATTGACACAAAATCCTCAGAATCTGTTAGCTTGGTTTTGTTACTATCCATTCCTTAGTTTCTGCCTTTTCATGCCACGCGCTTAAAAACGACTTTAAACTTGTTACCATCTCTATCATCAATAAAATCAATTGCTGGATATGCCGATAATGCCCGCAAAATGCCAGACCCATAGCCACGATAAGGCAATATTTGATTAGCAAAAGAGGCTAATATTGGGTTTCGCGTGTTGGAGTTTCCTGCTTTGATATTTTCTATGGTTAAATTATTAGGAAGATGTCCTGGGCTGATAATTTCTACGCGATCATCGAAAACAAAAACCCGAATAGAAGCTGATATAAAATAGTCACGATGAACTAAGGCATTGACAATGATTTCCTCTAAAGCGATACGCGGTATTTCTGGCATACCTACGCTATTGATGGTTTGATCACCTTGTATTTGCTTAATATTGGCAAGAATAAAACTAATCGTTTGTTGAAATATATCGGCTATTTTTCCTTCGATATTACGACTATCAATATAAGTTTCACCTGTGAGGTCAGTTCCAGGCAAACAGCCCGCTTTAACAATGAATGCGGGTAATCGAATGGATGGATTTTTTGCAAATAATAGTGCGCCCGTTAAGTTCAGCATCCCTTCACGTCCTAAATTTAAGTTTTGGATAGTCTGTTCCAAAGGCACTAATTGATTTTCAAGAGACTCGCCATAACGTCGCTGGAAAAAAGCACTGAAATAATCCATGTCCAGGTCAGCAATTGTTAGTCCGTTTGCAAGTGATTCATCTCCGTGTAGCAATCCAGACGTTTGAAACAGACGTTGTATTTCTTCGCGCGAAGTTGACTTACGCTTATCAGAACCATTTTTTACCCAAAAATCACCTTTGTTATCCTGATAAGGTTTGTTGATGCCAGCGGGAATATTGATAATTACGACCAGACCAAATTCCGTCAGAATATTTTGTGTTGTTGGATTAATCGCAGGTCGTACATTTCCGCTCGCTACATTAGCAATTAGCTTGTTTAATTCCCTCAACTCCTCATTAGTTAAACCAACAATGACACCATCATCGTCAACACCGACGATAATTTTACCGCCCATGCCATTGCTAAAAGCCACCATTTCTTGCGCCAATGACTCCGCACGAGTGATAGTTTGTTTAAATTGATGCAGACTATCCTCGCCTTGAGCAAGGATAGTCATAAGCTCTACAGTTTCCATATTTGATATATCTCCTTACGGTGATTGAATGCTTCACGCCCACCTTCCATAATATCGACAATCGTTTTCTGTTGAGACAAATCATCAATACCACCGCTTTGAACGAAAACTGAATCGTCCATAAATGAACAAGCGTGTACTTGTTCAGCATCACCCAACACGGGAATATTCGGATTATGGGTTGCAAAGATGAACTGAATATTGGGTTTCAATTGCCGAGCCAGCTTGATGACATCTTCATAAATGGTTTGATTATCCAAATCGTCTTCAGGCTGATCAATAATAATGACATCATTGTCACGCTGGCTTAACACAAAAAGAATCAATGCTGATGCGCGTTGTCCTAAAGAATGATGTTGTAGTTCCTTGCCGCAATATGTCACGGTAAATTTATTAGGCGTTTGATAGCTTAAAAGCCCTTTTAAATTATTAATAAACAAATCAGTTAATAATTGCGGATTACTTCCAAAAGAGTTTTTGGCATGATTGAAGTCGGTATAAATAGCAATAAAATCCAAATATTTATCAACAAGCCCCTGAAAGGTTGATTCTCGAATACCACTGCCTTTAAAAATACTTTTCATAAAATCCAGAAAAGCTGTTTTATCTTCTTTATAGCCTAACGTAATTTTTAAAGAAGAATTGCTAGTACCTATTTTGTTGATTTCCGTTCTGATTAAAGCGAACTCCTGATGCCACAAATCGTTTAATTTTTGCAGCTCTTGAACTAATAATTCTTCAAGCAACTGTTTTTGTTCGCTTTGCTTTGACAACACTGTTAAGAACTGACTTGCTTGAGCCAATTTCTGTTTTAAGCGTAAAAACTCATCTGAACTGATATTTTGGGTGGCAGCAGTCTTTAATTCATCCGCTAACTTTCTTTCGCTTTCGGCAAATTCATCTACTAAACTTTGTCTTATGCTGATAAGTTCAGTCTGTTTTTCAGATAGCTCAACCTTAGCGGACTTCATCGTTGCTAACGCTGTCTTAATCGTATCAAGGCTATGAAGGGCTTTAGCATAACTGGAATCAAAACTGTTGAATAACTCGGTGTTATGTTTAGAGGTATAGCCGATAAAATTGGCTATATCGTCTTCATGCTGTGTCAATAAGTCTGTTAATCCAAGAATAAATTCCTCGACTAGCTCCACGCCTTTTTTCATCGTGCGCATATCAGTATCAAAATCAAGCCGCTTTTGCAGTTTTTCCTCAATACCATGATCTTTATACAACCTAAGGCGATGCTCAGTATCTTGCTTTATTTGTGTTTGTTCTACGATTTGTTCTTGGACATTAGTGACTTTCAACAAACGATCAACCTGTTCGCCAACAACTACCTTTTGCTCTGCAATCTTACGGCGAATTTCATTCAGTTTTGAACCTAATAATTTCTCAACTAAATCTCTTTCAAAGCCATCCCCCGTACTGGCAAGGTCTTTTTGACCAAAATAAATCGGTTTATGTAACACGCTTTCCCGAATAGAAATACCTGGCTGTAATTTGTTATTGATAAACACAGTAGAGTAGTTTTCTTTCCAAACACGACGAATCTCATAAGCTTGACCATAGCGGTCAACAGCATGAATCACCACCTTGCCACCACTGCCCAAGGTAAAGCCGACTAACTCCTGTTTATATTTTTGATCGCCTGATTTTTCACCAAAAGGAATATCAAGCACATAGCGCAATACTTCCAAAATAGAAGATTTTCCGCTACCGCGAATACCGATAAACGTATTTAATTCAGGCGAAAAATGAATTGTTTTACCCTTTAAAGTACCGCCTTCAAACTGGATTTTTTTAATATGGGAGTGTTGATATTTTGGGGGATTATTCGTTACGCGGCTCTTATAATCGATAAGCGCGTATTTGACCGCATCAAAAGAGAATGCGCCGATTTTTAAATAACAAGGCTGACCTTTGCCAATATCTTCCAAACACTTGGCATCAGAGCCTTCTAGTTCCGCTGGATACGTTTCACCTAACCAAACCTGTACTTTAACGCGGCATTTACTATCAGGTTTGTCATGGGTTCTGACTTTTTGAAATCCCAAAGTTCTGCGTCGAAAAACTTCATTGCTACCCAACTCTTGTAAACGTCCACCCTCTAATGCGTCCCATAATCCGCTTTTTTGCTCAACATGGGCAAACACCAGAAAGAAATCCTTATGATAGCCTTCAAGTTTTTTGATCGTTTCAATCAAGCCTAAAGAACTTCTGCCGTTTTCATTCTCATATTGCTCATGGGTTTTACCTTCAAAAGCAATAGTCAAAAACGAGTTGATATGATCCTGACCATCGACTAACCATTCATCACTGAATACAACCAGCGTATGAATACCATTAGCACCATCACCCACTGATAATTCAATACCAGGCAGTAAAAAAATAGATTTCTTTTCAGCCGTTTTGCGTAGTGCAACAAATTCAGCCTTGTCGAATTTATTATGATTGGTAATGACACCTACGCGAATACCTGCTTTTTCTAACGCATCAATATAACGGCTGTTGTAATAATTGGCTTCGCCCGTATATGAAAACTCACGATCTGCCTGAGTATGCAAATGGAAATCAGCGCGTAACCAAGTTGCACCCTGCTGAAAAACGTCGGTTTCTTCTGCACTCATTTTAATCTCCCATTCGTGTTACTGCCTGGTCATACCACATCAGTAGCTTGGGATCTTCTTCGAGGACATTGTTGGGAATTTTATCAGCGACAGCGACGATGGTGGCGTAGTCGCGGTCTTGCCAACATTTCTTGAAGCCAGCACGAACGGCCTCCAAACGGAAGACTTTAAGTTTTTTACCGGCTTGTTTGTAGTCTCCAAACTCTTTAAGTAAGGCTCTTTCACGCAGTTTCTCAAGATCGCCTGTTTTGTTGGGATCGGGCAGATACCAGCGGTCGCTGGCTTTCGCGACTAACGTGGAATCATCTTTAGGTAGGTTACGTAGCTCCTTCCAGTTGGATGAGAGATAAGCATGTATCTGTTCTGGAACTAATTCTTTGCCGTCATAACAAAGAAAGTTTTGGTTAAGTAGAGTTGATAGCTCAAGAGTTATTTCACTTTTGCTCCAACCACCAAGCTCTTTTAAAAATTGAGGGTGTATATCAGAAAATGATTGTGGCTTATCTTGAAGTAATTGACGTAACCATTGAATAGCAGATGCCTCGTCAGTTATGAAAATAGTTAACTGACGAATTTCTTTAGCAAGAATTCGTTTTTTATCGTATTCAGAAACCTGTTCAGTTAAGAAAAACATACAGTCACGTTTGGAATAACGTTGTTCAAGACCTTCATAAAACTCAGCGGCTGAAACAGGGACGGTTAAGCCTCTTTGCACATGAAAAGCGACCATCCTGTCAAACAGTAGAAAACTCTGCCGTTCTACAATAATCTCTGCAATTCCGTCATTTGACACGAAAACGGGAAGCTGGTTTAAGTGACTTCTGGCAAACTCCCAAACACCTTCTGAGCTTCCAGAAGTAAGGCTGAAAACTTTCTCAAAATACGAATCTGGCTTATAAGCTGAAATTACTAAATCCTGATCTACTGCACCTGCTCGATTCACAGCGTTAAATGAACGTTGCTGCTTATTAAGGACTCGAACATCGGCAACTATCATTCCAGAAGACTCAATCGCTTGCTGAATTGAACTCCATACGGAGTTTTGGCTGTTATGGAACTCAATCGTTATCCACCTAGATGGCTTTAAAATGCGATGATACTCACGAAAAGCTAATGCCATTGTTTCAGAGTAAAAAGCTAAATCCTTTTTGTGTACATAGTTAAGAACACAATCCAATGTGTTTGTTGTTTCTACCTTGAGCCATGCTTCAACAAAAAGATTAAGCTCGGAATACTGTAATGATTCACCAAATGGTGGATCAGTAAAAATATAGTCAATTGATGAATCGAGAATGTTTCTAACATCTGTCACGCTTTGGGTAGATGCTACTGTTCTTGAAGAAAACATCTTTCCATCAAGTGATTGTATTTTTTTTATCTTTCTTTTCAGGACGTCAAAAATATTCCTTTCAAGATGGATAGAAGGAGTAAATAAGGTGCCGGATACACCACCACCACCACCAAAATAGCCTTGTTTCCTTGAAATGTAATTATTAATGCTACTCAAACAAAATCTAAATAGCGAGGTATTCTTATGGCTTGATAGCTCTAGCTGCCAAAGATATGAATAGGCAAAAAGAGCTCTTGGAGTATACATGTGATATACATAAGATATTCCGCTTCCATTGATTAGTTTGTTTGTTTGACGCCCTGGAAAAAATCTATTTTCAGGAACTGAAGACCAATTTTGGCCTTGCAAGATCGATAAATAAGCATCCCTTTCTTCAGGTAAAATCGAGACAGACTGTCTTCCACCCGAGGCTTTAATAATATTTATAACAACTATGAATTTCGGAACAGTTATTACTTCTTTCAAAATTTGATCAAATATAGTTTCGAATGATCGATCAAGCTTTGTAGCCTCAGCTTTTTTAGATGAACATTTACCAACGATTGTTCCGCAACTAGGACAAGGAAAAAATTTCTCAATTTTCCCATTTGTAATTGCCGCATCCCAATAAATAATTTCAGAAGAGCAATTTTGACAAAGAAAAACATCTGACCAAATGGCCGACAATATTGGTTGTCCAGATTTCGTTAAATATAACCATGACAGATCTTTTTCTGCTTTCTTGATAACCTTAGATGCTTCAGCACAAAAATCAGCTATTTCATTCAAATATCCATAATTCTTGGAAATAAAAGTGGCTGCTGGCGAAAGGTCATTTAGTGCAGCCCGACGCACACCCAGCTTAGAAAAAGCCCCCCAGTCCTTTTTGCCGTTTTCATCAATTTCTTCTTGTAATATAGTTCCATCCAACTTTACCTGATAACCAAGCTCAAGCACGGCATTTCTATCGCCGCACAGCTGCGCAGCCACGCCGGTCATGCCGGTTCCACAGAAGCCGTCAAATACTATATCCCCTGGATTGGTGTAATGCAGGATGTAGCGCATGATAGCTTTATGCGGCACTTTGGTATGGTAAGAATGCGCGTTGTAAATCGGGTGGTTTTTGCCCTCACTGACATCGGCGGCAAACGGTTCACGATGATAATGATATTCTTCAGGCTGGGTTGGTTTTTGTGCCTCCCATTCGGCAATAAAAGCAGTCAACCAAGGGTTTGGACAAGCCGTGTAATAGGGTGGGTCACTTAAGTTAAGAATGTCTTCATCTTCGCCATGCGGAAAACCTTCAATTTTTCGAAACTCAGGGTCTTGGAGCTTTTCGCGCAATAAAGCAGTAAAGTGTTTACGCCGTTCCTCGTCACTGGCAAAAGTCTGTCCTAAACACCTAACCGGCCCAGAGGGTTTGGTAATTGTTTCTTGTTGAAGTCCATCAAATAGCGTGCTTTGGCTCATTTATTAATCCGTTGTTCTTCTTGTAGCGTGTTAAGTAAAGTTTGTCCTGCAAGGGTCAGGCGATATTTTTGGGTTGGACTCTTGGGTGAATCGGGTTGGGTCATTTCGATCAATTCATCCGCTAAAGCAGGTTCAAGATAGTTACGCGCAAAGTTTACCCGGTCTTTTAAAGCCACAGCGTCCATTAACTGTTTTCGCGTCATTTCGCCAGTCATAATTTCCAGTAACTGTTTTACTTGCTGGGTTACTTGCTGGATTACTTGTTGGGTTACTTGTTCTGATGCCTGCCTGGTCTTGTCCATGCCCGCATGACCAAAGCGTTTTTTCATGACCGGAGCCAGTTCGAAAATACTTTCAGCAAGGTCTACGAGCAAAACCTGTTGTACCAAACGAGCTGCAAGTGTTTTTGCTTGGGTCTGCGTGCAATTGGTAAGGGCGCGAATGTCGGTTAGCGATAAGCGGTCATTTTCTGTCGCGAAAGCAAATACCGCCGCCTCCTGAGTACTCAAATGGACACCAATGCTTTGCTGAAAAACTTTCTGTTCAGGTGTCAGCAGTATTTCTTTACGCAAAATGAGCTCAAAGGTTTTTTTGGCTTTGTCATTGTGAATCTCAGGAGGCACGTTACCCAATTCACGCCAATTACGAAAGATAGAGCGAATACCGGTACCGGCCTGGTCGCTCATACCAATGCGGCGGAAGGCTTTGACAATTGCCGGATTACGCACTTCCTTTTCGGTGGGCTCGAGCAATTCTTCTGCGGTATTGAAGGCGTCACCCGGATTCCAGAAAATAGTCCGATCGGTAAAGAATTTGATCACCGGTTTACGCGTGTGGTCGCCGTAATCTTGATGAATTAACAGATTAATGGCCGCTTCCCGGAAAGATACATAGTCGGGTGGATCGTCGTTTCTGCGCAAGGTGGCGGGGTCTAGCGAAAACGGATGCTCAGCGACACGCATGTATTTACCGACCAAACCTCGCCAGGTCTTGAAGATATTTTCCTCGAAGATCAAACGGTCATGCCAGCGTTCATCGGGTGACCAGTTATCAAACGTGGTGTCGATACGCTGATAATCGAGTACAGGACGTGGCAGAATTTGGCGCACACAACGATCTGTGCCAAACAGTAATACTGCCGCTCGCGTTGGGACCAGGCGCTCTTCCCCTTCGATCATAAAATTCCAGGCGTACAGAAAATCCAGATTGGACTCTGATTTTTGATGTTCTGGATTGCGACGTTCAAACTGTTGGCGATACCAGGAAACGGTTTCATTATCAAACACGGTTTCTGCTTTAAATTCAGGCAACGGTGCATTGTCGTAGCGTTCCTGGTCGGCATCCCGAAGTAAGCGCATCAACTCGCCTTCACTGCATTTGACATCAGCACCACCTTTGCGAATAAAGGCTCTTCGGATGTCGCCATTGAGATAAATAGGCTTCTCTGTTCTTGTGGCTTCGGGAATGTAAAAAATAAGCAGGTCTTTACCATTGAGCTTATAGAGCTGCTCTTTGACGTTAATGATCAGACTGATTTTGTCCTTTTGTCTTAAAGTAGAAATAAATTCATTCTGCACTTTGTCTACATCAAGTACGCCTACCACTTCAAAAGATTCGCCATTCTTTTTGATGCCAAATACCAAATGACCACCCGCCGTGTTTGCAAAGGCCGCTACTGTTTCGTAAGCATTCTTGGGAACGGCCTGTTGTGCTTCTTTGAACTCGATTTCTGTCCACTCGTGCGCACTTAGCAGCTTAATAAGGTCGTCTTGGTTCATTTTTCGAATTTTGGGTAATGATTGTGACAATGCTTTGCAGCCCTAACTAGCCGGTCTTCCTGTAAAGTCATACAGTTGACCTATTCAAGAACAATCCGCACTTTGGCTGGGTCTTTACCACGCGTGAGTTGATCTATATAACTGTCGAAACGTTTTTTTATTTCTGCCGGGGTGGCTGGGCCTTCAGTGACTTGGAGGGCTTCTTGCAAGCTTTGGACTTTGACGGTAATTTTAACCAAACCTGAAAGCACTTCTTTTAAGGCATGAACAAAGTTGTTATCCAAAGGCACCGGTAGTTCCCGCGTTTTGATGAAGTCTTCGAGCGGTTCGCGATCCTCTACTTTAAGCAGTTCCAGATTGGCTTGGGTAATAGGGTCTTCCAGGTTACCCAGTAAAGTATTTGTCCAGCCGGACAGCAGGGTATCAAGCTGGTTATCCAGTTGCTCAAGCATTTGTCCAGCAGCAGCGGTGCCACTCTCTAAAGAGGGCCTAAAGCTACAATGCGGACAAACCGGTGAGGCCGCCAAATTCTGTTCAGTCAGAGCGAAGCAACTGTTTAAACCCACCAGGCGATTTTGAAACTCTGTTAACTGTTGCCGTGGCATTAAGTCTATCACTGCGAGTTTAAGCAAGGTTTGTAGACGCGCATCGTTTAGTAAGGCCGCTTTACGTTTATCGTCGTTGACGCCTAAACGAGCCTTGGTATGGAGGCTCATATAAACCAGGCGAAACTCCTTTTTTAGCACTTGAAGCTGGGCTCCAATAGCTTGAGA
>Ga0194062_1000088_pt1 | contig 36914 bp, 76 predicted proteins | sample SepL2225m_MetaG_FD_155481 | JGI IMG/M metagenome (GOLD analysis project Ga0194062, IMG submission 155481) | Anoxic zone freshwater microbial communities from boreal shield lake in IISD Experimental Lakes Area, Ontario, Canada - Sep2016-L224-25m | ecosystem: Environmental > Aquatic > Freshwater >... | reverse complement strand
TTGGAAAACCGCTTACCAATTACAATATTTTTATATCCGATACGTTTCAATTCGGACAAAAGGGTTTTGTATTCGTTGGGCTTTGCCAATTTGGTAGATTGGGTAAGGTTTACATCAGCGGCGCCATGTTGTCCTACGTGCATATAGGACGAACAGGTCCAGGTTTGGTTAGTTCCAGCCATCTGGGGGAACAAGGCAATCACATCGCCATTCTTAAACTTGCGGAAAATAACTTCTTAAACGTGCGGAAAATAACTTTGGTTTTCATCTTCGCTACCTTTATTTAAGTTATCTATTTACAATTCTTTTATAATAATCTGGGTGGAGAATATTAGGGCGCGAAAAAACCCCTCTTACTTATGCGGGTCCGCGTAGGGGGCGAATGGACAGTCGCACAGTAGAGGAGTTTTTCCGCATCACAATTGTCTTAACTGTTTATTACAACTTACTTCGGTTTCTTCTGGGCGAGAAACGCTTCGGTTGATTCAATTTCGTGTTGCGTTTGCGGGATTCTCTTGTTTACGTAATAACGTGCAAACAATTCGATCCCCATCGCTTTGTTTTCCGGTTCATCTACGTCATTGTAGACTTGCCATAAAAATTCGCATTTGTCTTTTGATTCGTGTCGGCTTTGGCCTACTGCCAAATGCCAATATTCGATGGCATCGGCTTGCCGTTTGTTGCTGTAATAGCCGAGAACACGCGCCACTACACCAGACAGATAATCAGCGTACAATTTATTCTGGAACCACTGGGGTAATTCTTCCAGTACCATCACAGGTAGTTCCATTTCACCAAACGATAACAAAGGGAAATGGACGGTTGTACGCATTGCACTTACCATTGTATGCTCCAGAAAAGATTACATTCTTAACACAGTTTATTACAATTCCTTCCCATTACTTCTGGGCAGGAACTTCCAAGCTAAGAATTGTACCCTTGGGCAATCGCTTTAACGGTTGCAGATTTTCGTGAATACGATGCTTATTATAATACTTTAACGCTTCGGAGCGCTGTTGGCCTTTTTGGGCAAAAATCTCAATCCCACGAATATCGCCAATATGTTTGGTCGGGGGAACGTGGAGAATGTATAAGCTAAGATTCATACTAACCTCAAGTAAGAGTTATCGTTACCCTTGATTACAATTTATCCCATTACATTCTGGGGCGTCAAGTAAAATCACATTCTACAAAATCGGTAGGCTTGGCATCGTTTTCAATTTCGATGTCTTTTGCCCATTCGGTCCCATGATAAGTAGAAAACCCAATATGATTATCACTTGCCGATAAGACAATGGTTTGCTTATCGTATTGTATCTCAATTAGTTTGGTATTTTCTGGGCTTGTTTTGTCCCATAATCCAATACACGTTAAGGCTCTTGCACACGCTTCCATTTGTTCATTATTTTGAGCATAAGACGGCTTGAGTTTAACGTGGATAGTTTTCATAATTCCTTACAATTCTTTTCTAATTATCTGGGGCGAAAAATAAATAAAAGCAAACTGCCAACCATAACGCGATTGCGTACAGGCTGGCAGCTTGTGGAGCATTTTCTCACGATTGCCTTAACCGACAATCATATATTTTTCACCGTCAATGGATGCCGTCTTAATCGTATCCAATCCATACACCAAAAACTTGAGCGGATTTTCCAAGCCCTGGTTGGCATACGGTTTGCTTGTCGGAATAAACGCCTTTACCGCATCGTTTTGAGAATCCGTTAATGCGGAATTGTCATGGTTCCAGCGCAGTTCGCTTTCGACGTTGCCTTGAAGCATAAACCGCAAATATAACTTGTTTTCGTCGTCTTTGTGATGGCAAAGCGGAGTCAATTTGTCATCGGCAGACAAAACAGGCCGATGCCACGATTCGCCTTGACGAAAATCATCGGCAGATTTTCCCTCTTTTTCCAAGCGGCGCAAAACGCCTTCAGCATAGTGAAAATTGACCATGCCAACTACTTTTGCATGTTTGTGAATCTGTCCATCAAAGGGGTTTCCAGTTTTCCGCATTTTCGATACTTCCGTATTTGCGGTAAAACTGATAACCTTGGCACCACGAATACCCAAAAGAATCTCAACCAATTCGGCTTGGATAATCTTCGTATAAACGGGCGGCAGGCTCGTTACAACGGCAGCAGACAAGGCGACAGCAGCAGCGATTTTCGTTGACATTTTCGGCTCCAGTAAAAAAGAGTTACATTCTTAACACAACTTATTACAACTTGCCTTTATGTTTTCTGGGGCAATCGTAATGCCTTATCAATGCAAACAAAGCTAACAATTTCTTAATCATGGAAAACGCCTTTATTTTAGCGACAACGATTTACAATTCTTTTATTATGTTCTGGGCAAAAAATAATGCCCAGATAATTAAAAAAGAATTGTAATGTAGGTTTACGCGAATTATTTGAGTAGTTGCCAAAAGTTTACTGTGGGATTTTTGTGAGATTTATAAGACAAATAAAATAGTAGCGACAGGGTGAGTGCCGCTACCAACAAAAGAATCTTTATTGTCTTAGTGAATGTTTTCATTCTTTTGTATCAATTGTTTACCAATCCTCTGGGAGTTCTCGCTAAATCTTTTGCTTCCAGTCCCAGATTTTCGGCAGCTTCGCGACGATTTTTCGCGCGAGTGAATTGCTGATATTCTTTGCCATTGGTTTTCGTGTCGCGGGCACAATATAAATTGTTTGGCGTACCCCAATAGGCACCACCATCATCATACCCACCATCAACCAGATTAACCTGGAACAAGCTAATGCCTTTGGGATGATTTGTTTCAATCCCAAAATAATCGCGTCCCATCGGGGCGCCATACTTACAATTTACATCAGCGAATTGTTTACCCATGATTTTTTATCCTTATGTTAGGGTAACTATCTACAATTACTTACTGGATGTTCTGGGCAAAAATAACACTTTTGGCGCGAAAAAAGTTAAAGACCTTGACCACAATCTAGGGGAAGGGGTTGTGTCTACGGATTTTCCCGTTCTAATGATTACTCATCAGATTACTTTTTATTACAATTCAGCATTAAAATTACTGGGACAGGGTGGAGTCGAACCACCAACGCAACTGGGTTTAACCTTGTCTGCTCTTCCTGTTGAGCTACCATCCCTTATATTTTATTACAATTCAGTGAATCAACTTCTGGGCCGAGATGGACTCGAACCACCGACATATCGGTTTCCCCACGGCTCAACGCCGCAGGTACACCACCCGCTCTACCTACTGAGCTACCGGCCCTTATATAAACTTACAATTCAGTGAATCAATTTCTGGGAGAGTTTACCATATTTCAGGTAAACTCCCCCAGATGCCGATCCCTTGGCGTTACTTTCCTCGCTTTAGCGTTACTTTCCCGCCTTAGCACGCCGGTCCAGTTCTGCGTCAATTTGCTTACGCAACTTGCGAGTTCCCATGACGGCCCAGAAAAACAATTCCGTGGCAGACTTTTTCGACAGTTCGGTTGCCATGATAGGCTCCAGATAAAAGAGGTTCCAATCGGTCACTGCTTTTATTACAATTCTTAATAAACTTTCTGGGTCTTATGAGCCTGTAAAAATTTCATGTGACTATTATAATGTTGCCGGGACGTTACCCATATCAAGTTAAAATCATCATCAATTAAGTTAACGCCCTGCCAGTGCATGAGCATTTTTTTGCCGGTGTATTTGATTTCTTGCTCCACGCCGGTAAATCCGTTTGCTTTGCCATATATCTTAAGGCTATCGGTTAAAAATAATTTACGATAGCTATTATCACCAATCCGCTTTACTTCCGAACCAATCGGAATGTCTTTGGCTGGTAATACTACTTCGACGATTTCGTTGGAATACTCGGTCATGTCTGTATCCTTTGTTTGAGACAAGGATTTACAATTGTTTTATAATATTCTGGGGAATTTATTTTATGGCGCAAAAAACTCCCCAGATGAGGAGTTTTCGGAGTGGGGCTATTTACCACCATGCCAACATATTACTCAATAAAAATCTTTGTCGTTTCGCCAAACGTGATAAACAACTTCTTACCACGATAATCAACTCGGGCAAACGTGGGTAACTTGCCGGTATGGCTTCCAAACTCTGCCCAGATGCCGTGCGCCTTGCCAGGAACGTCATACCAATGGCGACCGGCTGGAATCGTCGTCATGTTTGCCGCTTTGTCGGCAATGACACCAATTCGATTTTTCCAACCTTGGTCCAATTCTTCAAGTGTTACTTCACGCATAACTTTATACTCCTTATGTTATGAATGTTTACAAATGTTTGCTAAAGTTCTGGGCTTTACATGCCACCATAGGCACGATAAGCAAAATAAATCCCGACAAGTTGGAGACAAATGGCGATCAGTGTAAGAAAATATCGCCAACGCCAAGCTATATGGTCCTTATTTCTTTCGATATATGCGAAGCTAACTTCGGTAATTATCCAACCGTTTACAATCGCACAAAACAAAGTTAAAAACAAGAAAACATATAGCATGATGTTATCCAATTCAGTGTAAGGTTTTCTGGGGACTTTAGCTTATCCGCGCCGCTTGTTTTCCCATTTACGACGATTCACGTTTTTGCGGTCTACATCCGGCCGCTTGCCTTCCGCTTTGGCAGCTTTTGCCAACGCTTCACCGGCTTCCAGTTGACGCCGCAAATCCATGATTTCTTTATCGCTCATCATCGCAAAACTCCATAAAAAGTTATCTAATCTCGACACAACTATTTACAATTTTAAGGTTCATTGTCTGGGGCCAAAGATTTATTATCTAGGATATGCTTAAAGATAAGATAAACGCCTTTTTTCCATTCGGGTGAATCAGTGGGCGGTTTACCTTGTTTCCAGTTATTAAAAGCATTTTCCCATTCCGGATCGTCATTCTTAATAACAATCGTCGGATTCTCTTTATATTTTTCTGACATTAAAGTGCCTACGTTTTGTAATTTATCTGGTATATTCATGGCAACTTCATCCAAAAATGATAAAAGACAACGCAACTTATGATGAGAATACTGATATTGATTAGTTGATATATCATACAATCAACTACACAGCCTTTTGCCCAGGTGAGAATCAGGAAAAGCAAAGTAGAAAAGATAAAACAGGCTGCAACCAGCAAAGCAATCACAATCAAAATAACCGACGAAGCTAATACCATAACTTTTCCTTGTGTAAGATATTAACTAACAATTTATGATTGTTTATTCTGGGCATTATCCAAAGATTCGTTGATACCAGGTTTTCTTTGGCCGATTTTGCGCCAAAAATACAATACGCTTTATCGCTTCATTGCTGATTGATTTATTGAAAGATTGAGTTAATCCTGATAACAGGTTAACATCATTACATTGTTCAATCATATCAATAAAAACAAGATATTCTTTCATGGAAAGAAAAGGACCGGACATTTCAACGGTCGTAGTGGTCGTAGCTTCATCCATAACAAAAACTCCTTTTTATATAAACTTACAATTCAGTGAATCAGTTCTGGGGAAATAGATTATTCCACGGTATAGGTTCTACTTTTTTTGATTCGCTTAAGTGTATCCACATAGGCTCATCAAAAAATAAAACTAATCCCATAAATGAAGTTTCCCCGCTGGATTCTTTTTTAACATTTCGTAATCCAAACAACTCTATTTTTACATCTTCGTTTTGCCGGTAATAAAACATTGGTCCAGATTTACAGATACGCATTTCACTCTCAATGGGATAACTGTGGTCTGACCAGTTTTTTACAACTTCCATGTTATATCCTCAATTTAAGTGAATCAATTCTGGGAATCAATGCCTTTTTGATTCCAGGCCCGGCGGGAACCTTTGGCATCTGGTTTGCCATTCCAGTACTTGGCACGAAACTTACCAAACGAAGCAGTTACCCGCATTTTACGAATCTCTTTGGTTTCCTTCGGCATATCCTTATCCTTTTTGTTAGCTAAGGATTTACGATTCTTTGGAGATTTTCTGGGCATTATGCAATCGCTATATCGTTAATACTTTTGATATGTTCGCGTTTAATCCGGCAACGAGCCAGACTTCCAGGCTCAACGCCAACAATCTTGGATTTAACATAGGTAATAATAATCATTTTAACAATCTTGCGCCCAAAAGTTAATCCATCAATCAATTCCACAATATCACCAATTTTAACCTCGATATTGTTAATCTTATGATACTTAACTACTTTTTCGCGCCAATTTTCAGCCCATTGACGAGAATCGCCAATTACACCGGGGAATAGTGTAGTTTCTTTCAGGAAACTTTCAGGGCAATTATAATAACAAGGACCGCAGTATTCTGACATACTCTTATGTCCATAACACTTGCGTTTCCGGTCATACTGGATTAAATCCACCATAATCATATCATGATGATACAATTCGATACCATTGGCGAATAATGTTTGCCGAATAATACGCCAAAAGCAATTACCCACTAATTTTTGCTTAATCGTATTAACAACAATCTTTTGATTAGGCAAACTATCATCTAAAGCGGGGATGTTACAATCCCGGCAAAAGTTAATGATATATTGTGCGCCATTGTTTTCATAGCTTTCAACCAAGCTATCGGTTAATTGCTTTTTCGTGTGATGAGAATAACAAAAGCTCCAGCCCATGACAATACTCCAAAAGAGTTAAAACAATCACTTGACAAGAGTTTACAAATGTTACTCTTTATTTCTGGGAGTTAAACCCAATTCTACCCTTGCCATATCATCCCATAATTCGATGCCAGCACCTTCGATACTCAAAGCCCAATCAATATAAGGGTTTTTCTCATCATCGGTCATGGGGCGTGGATACAGCACCCGAACATCGTAATAGACGCCTACGCCACACTGGCCTAAATCGTGAGGATTTTCCGCAACGGCAAACCCACAATTATCGGGCGTGGCAATGGTACGCATAATCTGATTGATAAATGCGATACATTCCCGCATCGCTTTTTGCTTATCATAATCAGGCCCAAACTGGATACAATCTTCACCATAGGGCGTTGTTTCCATGTGAATATAATCATATTCGGTATGGATATTGCCAGGAAGTTGACCTTTGGGGAAAACTGTTTTGACGAAACGGTTAAGCATTTTATATACTCCAGTAAAAACGCTAATCTTGCGACAACTATTTACAATTCATAATATTATATTCTGGGTAGAAAAGTGTACTTTGGTGCGAATTATTTGCCCAGATAATTAAAAAACAATTGAAAATAGGGTTTACAAAAGAAACCCACGCATAGGACACCTACTTCCACCTGTAAGTATCATGCGCGGGTAAGAACGTGGACCATTCTTATATCATATAGCAATTTTACTTGCTTTGTTCTGGGCGTTATTTTACAAATAAAGATACACGACTCCCACTGCTTGCGGAATCGTGTATAGTTGACTTTTTTTCGCCGCCAACCACAGCGTTCAGTTAAACATCTTAGCCCTGGACTGAACTGAAACCGTATTCAGGGCCGTATCCGAACTATACACCACGTTTCGGATCCCGGTGGTGTATCAATTGGGCTAATCTTTTTTATTATTAAGACCGTTAGCCATTGTCTTATATCGTATTACAAATCTTATATCACTTTTCTGGGCAAAATAAATTAGCCTAAACAAAAACCCCTAAAATCAGTAGTTAACTACTGATAAGGGGCTTTGTTTAACCGATCCTAGGCATCAGTCTGACTGTTTAACTTATCCCCGTTAAACTAGAGGTCACTTTCAATGTAATCCTTACGCAACGAAGTGACAAGCCTCGCAAGGATACCGATTTCTTACTGCCTAGTTTTACAAATCGGCAAAGTAACTAGGCATCCGGTTTCTCTATAAGTCTGCTTGCCGAACCGGGAAAACAAGTAAGACTTAATCAACTCTTAATTTCAATTATCCTTTTACTTTTCTGGGAATTTAGGGTTTTGTCGGCCATTTTGTCCCTAACTCAACGATATCGTATCACAGTTTAGTACAACATCGTCAAAGTTCACGTTTTTTATAGAGAGATTATCGTCTATTCACCCAAAACTCTATGTGGTGAACCAAAACAGTGAATAGTTTTTAGATAATCAATGTTTGATTTATAAGGAAAAACCAAACTTAAAACCATATCAATCAACTCTCTTTTACAACTTATCGGCAACTTTTCTGGGGCTTACCGCAGATTACTGGCACTCATGCCAGCGTATGGGCGCCGCCAAGTCAATCCATACACTCGGGCGACCTTCTTTAATGCCAAGCTAACCGAACCATAAGACACATTGCCCACCGGGTCAACCACGCCACGCTTGCGAGGGTAATGCTTCTGGATGCCTTCCAGCACTTCGCGGGTGGCAACTGTGGCACCATTGCTCTGGTCCGTGATGTTAATCTTTCCCTTCGCCAACATCTGCGCGATAATCATCGGCAAACCGTTGCGATTGAAAAAATGCCCCTTGCGATTCAAAAGAGCCTTAAAATGAGCGCTCTTACGCTTTTTGGTATCCTTGGCAATCTTGGCGGCTTCATCGCTGATTTCCAGGACCAACAGGGCGGGGTCAAAACTCAACGGCTTTTCCTCAAATCCAAGCTTCATAACTTTGTCTCCTTGTGTTAGTGTTATGACAAGTATTTACAATTTTAATTTAATTGTTCTGGGGAATTAAAACTTTAAGTCTATAAATAGTTGCAGCCCACTATTTCTAGCAGGCTACAACCAAACACAAGGAATACATAAAACGTAAAACTTAGAACACAGGTTCACCGGGCGGTACATCAACCGGAGCTACACCAGTTTCAACTTCCGGTACTGGATTCTGGGCACCCAGCCGAGCCAGGAACGTATTGTGTTCATCCTGCAAGGCGTTTGCAGCCCGTTGGGCATCTTCAGCATCGTTACCGATACGACGAGCCAGATTGTTGTCCATCCATTCCCGCTTTGTTTCGATGAAGTTTACCTTTGCCGTTGCTTCGGCATCGGTATCACCATTGGCGATAAACTTCTCTTTCAGGGTCGGCGTTACGGTCGGTACAGGTTCCAGAGTCATTTCCATTGTCATATCTCCTTTATTTGATGACAACTATTTACAATTCTTTAGGCAAACTTCTGGGCTTCTTCCATTTTTCGCCAGTCTCAGGATTAAACAAAAGCATATCTTCCCAAGAATCTTTATACATGGCAACGCAATTTTTGATTGTCAGCATATTAACGTCCTGGATTTCATCTTCTTTGCCTTGGTCCGCTTTAGCCTCATATACCGCTTGACGAATAGCTTTTTTTTGCCTTGCCGTCAAGTGGTCATAATCTTCCAACTCAAAGATTTCATCATCTTCCGTTTCACTACTGTCAACCCTATAACTGCATTGAGCATTTTCTGGGATTTCAATGTCACTGATTTTATCACTGAGTTTTTCGCCAGGTTTTACAAAAACAATGGCGTCAAAAGTAACAGTAATTGGAACAGTGTAAGCGATTTCTCCACGTTGTTTTGCCATTTTCTTTTATCCCTATGTTAGATAAGGGTTTACAATTCTTTGTGGAATTACTGGGCGTATCCTTCTTTCACGCCATAAATCTTAATCAACCACTCATCGGCACGTGACGAATCAACTTCAAAATGGATTTTTTCTTGGACATAGTGAGCAGTAATTACTGCCAAATCCATAGCATCATAAACAACGAGAGTAGTGCAATTCGGAGCTTCACCCATGTTCAGTTTCCTTTATGTTAAGGCAAGTTCATCATTTCGTTACTTGAGATTCCAATTTTAATCACTTTGTCTGGGACACGTCCAGCACCTTCACATTGACGATTATTATGTTCATGCCCATAACCGATACGCCAACGCCCCCAGCAGTCAATACTTTCCTTTGCAGCCGTATTCTGGTGACATACTGGACATTCTACCAAAGCAAAGTCAGTTTGCGGTTCGGTGGAAGCGTAGGCGATAGGGAGTAAGTTTAAACGGTACTCCAAGGCTCCAATTGTTTCGCCAGTATGTAAAAGTCCCATAACATACCCTTTACGTTAGACAACTATTTACAATTCAGTGTTGCTTCTTCTGGGAAACTAATGTTGACTAAATCTTCAATCGGGTCAAGTCTGTTTTTTGCTTCCTTTTCTCTTTCTCGATAGTTAATAATTTCCATTTTAAGTTCAAGGTTTTTCTTATCATAATCATCAGGTTCACTAAAAGAAACTGATTCTACTTCTTTTGTTTTCTTATTAACAAAGACAAACAAAATCAATTCACCATTATCATTAAATGATGGTTTTTCAGTATTAAGTATAAGAACATCAAGTAAGAAAAGCTTCTTTTTTATTGCTTTTTTTACTTCGGCAATAGAAATAATACGACTTTCATCCCTACGCTTCCTGTTGTGATAATTATTGCGGTTTAATTGCACTGTACGCCAAGCAGCATCAACCACCGCACCAGTAGCTTCATCAATCTGCAAATAAATTATATACTTATCTCTTTCCATTACTACTATTCCTTATGTTAGATAGCAGTTTACAATTCAGTGTAAGGACTTCTGGGGTTACTTGTTTATCATTCTCTCTATCCATGCTTCGATTATAATCAATCCAAAAATGAGGACAATAAAAGCGGTAAAGTCAATAGAACTACGAATTACATAATCCATTTCCATAATTCTATATCCTTATGTTAGACAATAGATTACAATTCTTTTATAATATTCTGGGATATATCAGTGAAATAAAAAAAGTGGCAGACGCCTATTCCTAAGCGCCTACCATTGGGCATCCCTACATTTTCGCTAATTAATATTCTTTTCTTTCATAATCCTTTGACAATCTCGCCAGTAATCCGCAACTCGTTGTTTTGCTTTGATACTATGTTTACCACGGCCAGGGCCAGCATTATGAAGATAACAGGCATCTTTAATCGTTGGATTCTCTTTATTGATATAGCATCTCAAATACGCTTTAACAATCTTCTCTGCGTATTCATATTTTCGGCAATCTTGATAATTGCCACCGATACTCTTATCACAATTTACAGCATCTTGCCAGTATATTTCCCATATCTGAAATGGGCCGATTGCTTTCCCATTATCACCATCGTTTTTATTCTTACCGGAACTGGATTCCTTTTCATAAAGAATCGGAATCGCCTTATTGATTACATTGGTAATCTCATCATTCTTTGCCCGAACCACCTTGGCATCGGCCAGACCTTGCAAGGCAAAGCAAAGAATAATTGCCGCAAACATAATTCCACCGATGAAATTCACAATTCGATCACGATTGAAGAAACGCATTGTCTAATCTCCTTAAAAATGGTGACTAACTGTTACAGCTTTTTACAATTCAGTGAATCAATTTCTGGGTGAATATTACTTCCGCTTCGTGGGAATATAAGCGGTCTTAAAATCTTTCCCATATAACGCTTCTACAAACGCTTGCGATTTCTTGGTCCAGGAAGAATATTCACTATTCTTATGATGTGGCGTTTTATTGATAAACTTATCAGGACGATCCGCCTTGCCTATGTCAGCAGTAATAACACAATCTGCATCAACGTAAATTACACACTCAGGATAAGGCAGAATATCATTGTTTTTAATGATAAAATCACCAACTGCCAAATCGTCATTCTTATTAACTTTGACAGTAGTTTCATCATTATTAACCGGAATTACTTCCGTAAACTTTCGTCCCATCTTCTTATTAAACTTAACTGGAATCAATATCTTTTTGACCAGGTTCGGTTTAACTTCGGGAGCAAACAACTGAGACAAATAATTGAACATAAAATATTCTCTTTAGTTAAAGACCATTCTTATCACAGTTATTTACAATTCAGTGTTGGATTTTCTGGGGCATTACTTCAGATACATAACATAACCATCATAAGTAAGACAATTATAGTTATTATCCGGCTCGTTAATATTTCCCCGAGCATGTTTCGCCGGTGCCTTATATGTCGATGGTTTCATAATGCTACCCTTTTTGACGTTGCCTAAAAACTTCGTGCTAATATCTTCCAAGGCAACAAAAGCGATGATGTGACCACCAATTCCAGCGTTGTCCTTTTGCGCAAAGATACGACAAAACTTCCGGTCATATATGGCTTCTACCGTGGGCGCCGTTAGATTGGTTAGATTTTCTTTGTAATGGCGACTGATTAAACTTTGAATACAGGCCACAAAAGCGTCAATCTTCGTTACGGTGTCCAGGTTTTCCGGTGCGGTACGGTCAAACATTTTAAGCTCCAAAGTAAAAGATTTAACTGACACAGCATATTACAATTTCACTTGGTTTGTTCTGGGGGAATTGGTTGCGGAGTATGTTCATCCACAATCTTTTGCAATTCAGCAAGTTGTTCCGGACTAATTGCATAATAATCGCCGTTGTGATTATGTCTTTTATCGGCACCATCAATGGTCCGTTCCACAATCGCGATAATCTCTTGTATTGTCATTGCTTTACTCCTGTTATACTGATTTACAATTTCAAACAGCATTATCTGGGATACTTACAGTCTCCGGGACAGGGATTGTAACGGGCAATCCCCTTACTTTCAATATCACAGACTTGCTCGTAATTTCTTTAACTTGGTCCCTTGCCTGATTCTCATTTACGGCAAAGATTGTAATATGGGCAGTTGTAGCAACAACCATAAACCCATAATATTTAAGCGTTTTATCCAGCTTCTCATTAGTCAACGGATTGATACCATTTTCAATTTCTTTAATTTCTACCATCGCTTCGTCCAGGTTCTTAAAAACGCTGGTCGTGCCATTGCCTAATTCGTTGCTGAATAGTTCATAGCCACTACCGCGATCCGAGCGTTCCAGATGGAAACCATTGCGTCGGGCGATTTCTTGCATCAGACTGAAACTGTAAAGTGCCATTGTAATAACTCCAAAAAGAGATAAAAGTTCAATTACAGTGACTTACAATTCAGTGTAAGAGTTTCTGGGCCTCAAAAGAATACGTGATAGCATCCCCATAGACCGAAGACCATAACGGCACAGCCAAAGAAAAATCCAGTCCAGATAAGAAAATCCCAATTCATACGCCAACGGGGATTTCGATTAAAAGGTTCCTCACAAATCATATTGCTAATAATCATAAACCCAATGGCAATTACGATAATCGGCCAACCATAGTGGACAACTGGAGCAAACATTTCCATCCGCTGGCGGGGCGTCTGGAAGATTCGCGGAGTATCCATCCAGGAAGCGTTCGGGTCGTAAACTGTTTGAGCCAAAAGATTAAACATTCCAAACATACGAAAGTCTCCTATATACTATTGCTGTCACTTGGTCACATAACAACTTACAATTCAGTGTAAGGATTTCTGGGAGAAAAGTGTACTTTAGAATTACCGTTTATTCGATTTCCATAGTTTAGATTTCTTTGGTGCCAATCCACTATCATGAGGATATGTCGATCCTTCAATTACAGGATTATCATGCCAACAAGCTAAAGGTGAGCTATATCCAAAGCGTTTATGTAAGTTCCAAATACCACAATAAGCCTTAAATACAACGTAATTTGAATATACATCTTGTAACAAACCACGCCAACCAGTTAGTCCAGACTTACATTTAACAGCATAATAAACTTTCATTGCTTATTTTCCTTTACGTTAGATAATGTCTAACAATTTAACTGGTTGTTTTCTGGGAAAACTTACGATGTTCCCGTTTGATATATCCAGTAACCACAAACCGACTATGTTCAAATGTTGGCGGTTTCCCATCAACGGAACGTTTGACGTTAATTGCTTCTTTAATTCCGATTGCTTGCCCTTCCCTATCTTCCGGAATACCAAAGTTATTATCCAGGATTGCTGCCCGCAAGGCAACCGGAATTACTCCAACAATATAAGCATTATCATGCGGTTCACAGACTTTGAGAATATTTTCCAGGACTTCGTTTGCATCATCCACAGTATTTAAGGGGAGTTCTGCCAACGGTGAAAGTTGCATATAAAATATACCATGAAGTTCATGTTTTTGCTCATCGGTGGGAGTATGACGAGAAAACCAAAAATTAACAGCCGTTGGCATAATCAAATCTCCTTAAAGATTAAGTTTACAGTACCTTACAATTTAAGGTTATATTTCTGGGAGAATTATTTTTGGGCGCGAAAAAACGGACAAGCAGTTAGGCGTCAATTACCACTTCCACAGGGGAATTGGTTTGTAGCTAAACTGGCACTATTGCCCTCATTCGCTACTATAAGCGGATTGACTACCGCTCGTTCCTCAACAGCAAGCCGTTGAAGAAGCGACCGAGAGGCTATATTTACGCCTCCATTACGGTCTGCGTTGTCTTGATGATTACAAGAAACACATCGAAATTCTAATCCATTTCGATTGGATTTATCTATATGACCACACTTAGGACATCTTCTACTAGTATTGGCTGGACTTACAAACTCCATCCCAATACCAACAGCATTCGCTTTATAACTTACAAAAAGCTGACACAAAGCAAAAGGCCAACGATAATTTCTGGCTTTTTGCTTATGATGTATTTTCTTTTTGTTTTCACGAATACCCGTAAGGTCTTCCATCACAAGAGTTCTAGCTCCAACAGATTGAGCAAAAGTAACCAGTTGCTTTGATGCAACATGAAGCATTTGGTGCGTTACAGCTTTTTCTCTTCCGCTCAATCTTTGCAAAAGACGATGAGCAGAACGAGTGCCAACGCTGGCTACTTTGGCTCTGGTTTGTCGAATACACAACCTTCGATGGTTAAGTGTTCCACCACGAATATAGAGAGTTTTATTAGATTTTAAATCAACAGCCGTCAGTAGATTTTTTTGTCCGCTGTCCACGCCGACAATGGTACCTGTAGTTTTTGGTTCAGGAATATCAATATGAACAGTTAAAACTATATACCATTGTTTCTTAATAAGTTTAAGTTTAGAATCACCCAATTCCCCTATGGGGATAGATTTACTTTTGTAATCAGTTTTGGTTCCCCAAATAGTGAGATTGTTATGAATAATATTAAAATCACGTTTCCAACAAATAGGAACATTGAGTTTTTTGTAGATTGCAAGGTTCCATTGTTTGTTTGATTTCATTGTTCGATAAGTTCCAACAACATGTCTAAATAGGCTACAAGTGACTTGGCTTGGAATATGGAATTTGTTACGAACGGTTCCGTAAAATTCTCTAGATAAGGAAGCGGGCGTACAAGGCTTACCTCTATTAAAGATAATTTCGGAGAGCCAGTTACAAGCCTCTTGATAGGCAACAGCTACTTCCAACAGTTTTGGATTGTTGGAAGTTAATTTAAGTTTTATGGCTCTGACTGACTTCATACAATTGTATTATCGGAAATATATGCTGAAACCTTTAATTGTTTTGAAACAATTTAGTCCTAACCTTGGGGATCCGGCGTTTGGTTGTCATCTGAAGCGTTCCAGCCCAAAGTACCCTTTTGGATACCGTTCGGGTGGTTCTTCAAGCGGCGCCGCTTGCCACGTTCGGTCCGGGGCAGCGGGCTATGCTTGCAACCCGAAGCAATCTCCTGAATCTCAACCTTGCCGTTAACCAGTTTTTCAAATCGCATTTCTCAATCTCCTAAAAGAGGGTTAAATCAATCACAACCTTTTACAATTGTATCGGTAATTTTCTGGGCGAAATTATTTTATCAAAAGAAAAACCCTTTACATGTCATGTGCTATATATGACACGTAAAGGGGAAAAGTGTGTAAGACGGTATCTCCTAATCGCGTTGAAGTATAAGCTAAACCCACCAAAGGGCATACTTTACATCTCGGACTTTCGGTTTACGTCACTCGACACTGTTTATTATATTGTTTTACAATTCAGTGAATCAATTTCTGGGCGTTAGGATTACCCATTGAAAAGATTGGGTTTCTTTTTATCCAACTTCACGATTAGCTTAAAAATCCAAATACACCACTGGGCAATATCGCAAATCAAAGCAATCGAAACCAGCCACTTCCAACCAGCGGTCCATTCACCACCTTGCGTACAATAACCCTGGCACACCACCGCCAAAGCGGTCCATGGTGCGAAGATTAAACCGAATACCAGATTAGTCGTGGCGACATACATGCTCATCACGCTACTGGCGAAAAACAGCACAATCATGGTCAGGCGAGGATAATATGCCGCACAAAACATCGTAAACACAAACTCAATCGGAATCAACATGGCAGAATCTCCTAAAATAATGGTTTAACTTGACACAACCTTTTACAATTCAGTGAATCAATTTCTGGGCAAGTTAAAATATGCTATAAACTCCAACCGGGAAATTAAGTTTTCCACCGACATATCCCCTTGCCAACATAATATATTTACGCTTTTGTTTTTGTGTTAATTTCTTAATGGGATGATGAACATGCCCTTTATCATTAACAAAAACACGGGTATCAGTGTAGGGCTTACTGGGGATTACCGCATCACCTACTTTAATCTGACGCCGAGTATTCCAAAAGTGAGCAGTCGTATAAGGAACATATTCAGCTTTTCCATTTACTTCATGGAAGTCACCAAAAGCAAAATGGCCTAATCCCACTTCGGTACGATTAAGGGGTTTTAATTGTTCGGCAGTTGTTTTATACATTTCTATTTCCAAATATGGCCTTAATGCTATAAACGACAGCGATTGTTACTCCACCATTTTCATAAGGAAACGTGTTTACCGTATGATTAACAACAAAATCAACAACAGCTATTTCGTGTTCTTTTACTTTAAGTTCTGTTTGGCGCTCTAACTTTAGCGCCTTTAAGTTATCCCAAGCGTTTTTAGCTGCCTGCCGGACAATATCTTGAAGTGTGGAAGAATCAAACTTTCCAGTTATGTTTTTAGAAAAACTTCCAGTAGCAAGAGCAGCATGTAACATAATCTTATCCTTTGTATTCAATATGACTTTCGTAAAGCTATTTACAATATCCACGGACCCTATTCTCATGATCAAACTTTTTCATAAGATATTTATAACACTTGTCACTTGTGTTAATCTTGCCGAAAAATAGAAAATGATTATTGTAACTCATCGGTTTAATTCCCTTTACATCAAAAACTGGGCCGACTGGGATTCGGACCCAGAGATTAACTTACAATCATTTACAATTTACTGGAAATATTCTGGGCAGAATTAAAGCCTTTTTCCGCACTTGTTACAGATAGGACGAGATTCAATTATAATATAGTAAATAATACCAGGAATTATTCCGAACAAGAATAGGAATAACATAATTAAAACTTCAACGCCATGAAGTCCACGGCTATGATAAATTCGACCATCATGTTTACACTTCATGTTTTCTCCTTAATAAGCATATAGCATTACAATTTAATGTCAGGATTCTGGGGGAGATTTTGTTTTTCTGCAAAAATCTTATTCCAGTATCCCACTGTTGGCAAAGTTATATTTTCTTTTTTACACCATTTTCTTATTGCGTTATCCGATACGCCTAAATCCTTAGCAAGTTGTATTAACGGTTTACTCCAAACAAGTTTTTCTAATTCTTCTTTCGATGGATGAGGTACTTTTGATTTATGTATTGTTTGACATTTAGACGAGCATAATTTTGCAACTCTACAATTATGGACAAATTCATTACCGCATACAATACATTTTCTTATATATTCCTTTTTTTCTCTTACATGATATACTTGCAAGTCAGGAACATCGAAATCAAAAACTTCCTTAATCTTGTCTTTCGATAATTCAAAATCTTTAGCTAAATTAATTCCATTAGTTTGACCATTTAACGCTTCGCTATATCTTATAGTAAAATTAATTTTCCCATCTATATCTTTAACTGGAAAAAGAAATACTCTATTTCTTAATATATCATATCCAATACAGATATCACAATCTTTGGTAGTGTAAGTTTTCGTTTTACCGTTATACCAATTACTTGATACAAACTTAAACTCTATTGATTCACTATTTTCCGACCTGCTACTCGTTTTAACTTGTGCGCGAAATAGTTTATTATTTGCAATAATAATTAAATCAAATGGATAATTATCTGAAAGAGGAAAAGCAATTCCTAATCCAAAACGTGCTAAATGTCCAATTACAGAATTTACACCAATATCACCGATAGATTTATAGTTCATAGTATACTCCTTATGAAAGACCATAAGACCATTATACTACTACTATCGGTTCAAATCCTTCTTTTCTTTACTAAAAAATGGGTATACAAGGAATTGAACCTTGATTCTCTGGTTAAAAGCCAGATACTTTGCCGTTTAAGTTATATACCCGTTCCAGGATATTAAGTCTGGGCAACTTCAATTTCACCCGTTGCCATGCCTTTAGCTTGATTAAACAAATCCATTGCTTGCGTATCATCTTTCAGCATACGCTTTAACTCCGCTTGCACAAAAATAGGCGTAATATCTTTTTTATCTTTGTTGCGACTATCGTAGCATTTACCTTTGCGAGTAATCTTAAAGACAACTTTATCCTGGGATGCTACATCGGTAAGGATGATATAGGCTGCCCGCTGGATAACAATGCCTTTAACTTTTTCCCCGGCTTCGTTTTCAGTTTCAATCTGACACTTCTTTGTCTGATTGTGGATTTCTGCCGTATATGCGGAAGTTTTGAGCGGGATAACTTTGACCGTCTTTTCAACCTTGTCGTTTGCCATTTGCGAATCTCCTGTTAGGGTAAATCTTTGTTACAAGTATTTACAATTCTTTGGTAAAGTTTCTGGGCGAGAATTATTCTTTAACCCAATAGCCATAAACGCAACGATTCTCATCCCGACTGCAATCATGCGTATCCTGAATAACCCCATCAATAACGCAAGTAATATGCTTACTCACACTTACAATCAAAGTTTTATTCTTAGGCAATTCATTTTCTGATAAATGGACTTTACAACCACTTCCAATAAACATAGTAGGAATCCACTTCCAGCCTAATTTATCTAATACTCGTTTAATGGTTTTCTTATAAACGCCAGTATTAGGATTCGATTTACGTTTACCACGTTCAAAACTTTGTGCGGTATTCTTAATTAAATCATAAACTTCCTGGTAATCCATACCAGTAGCAATCGCAATACTACGACAAACGCAATCCCTGGAACGTCCTTTATATCCAGCGGCACTTCGTCCACCATCATTATAAACAAATTGCATCGTTGTATTCCTTTATGTTAGATATAAGATTACAATTATTGCTAATTTTTCTGGGAGAAAAGTGTACTTTGGAAAAATAAATTAAGGCAACAAAAAAGGCCATAGGGGTTTAATCCTATGGCCTTTTCTTTATCCTCGTTGGGCATTAGTCCTTAATGCCGAGAGCGAGCTTCTGGGCGGGCGAGAGCATCGCCAAGGCTTGCTTCCGAGTTTCCGCAGTATTGCGTTCGGCTTCGGTCGCAATCTTCCAATCCGCATAACTCACAATCTTGCGTTCCTCAATCGGCTTAACCACAGTAACGTGGCCAGATTCGAGAGTGGGGGCAATCTCCGCAGCGGCCATTTCGGCATCTTCGCGGGTCAGGAAGTAACCGACATTCATGCCCGGACCTTTCTTGCCATTACGGATAGCAACCGAGTGGGGACCAACAACGGGAGTTTCGATCACGGCGGGGGCGGGCTTGTTACTCATGGTAACTCCTTCTGAAAAAAGAAAACTAAACTTGTGTCAGCAACATGCTAACACACTTTAACACAACTTCAAGCAAACTTTTCTGGGGTTTAACTTCGTATCCCTCAGAATTTTCATTTTTCTTCACTTCCCTATCTCAATTCTTTCAAGTCTTTTCTGGGAACCTTATAACTTTTCAACTGCAACTTTTTCGTCTTTTCGTTGCTGTCTCTTGTTACACCGTCTTACAATTCTATACTTTCAAGTCTGGGGCGTAACACTTACTCAAAACTCTTTCGCATTTTCGCAGATTTCTTCAATCATGTTATCTTATGAATATTGATACGTTTTCTGGGAGTTAGTTATGCTTGATATTTTTGCCCAGAAAACGCAAAAAGAATTATAAGGCTTAATTATCTTAAAAACGCATTTAAACGTGTTTTAAGGCACTTCAATGGTTAAATTGAGTAAATCCTCATATTCTTATTTATTTTCGTTCTAATTAGCTCTGGAGTGGGTTAAATCGTGATTAAAATATGATAGTTGAGAAGTAAATAGTTTATTGCTGGGTACATACAATCTTAGAAAGTTGCCACTTTCCCAGGTTTAATTATATTAACTCGCATTAAGTTAATTGACACCAGGATCTGATCATAACGGCCTAAAATAACCCTTCTATGGGGTTAAGGACACCGCCACAATAAACTATTTACTTTTCAACTACAAAGGCTTACAATTTAGCTTTAAGTTTTCTGGGGGCGCAAAAAATTAAAAAGAATAGCGTATACCCTTGACCGTTACGCCCTTGGATCCAAGACATCCTAAGTTTCTTTTTAACTTACATCAATAAAAGTTTTTCCATTCCGATCATAGCTTTCTCGTAGCCTCTAACGAAATAGTCAACCATAACCTTAACTCTTTCATTTGGAGCGGTTACATGAACAATAGCAGATTTATTCTCATTTTGTGTAATCGAAATAACAATCAACCCTTTTTCACCGGAGCTAAATTCACCACGGATTAAATCACGTAAAAATTCAGCCGATTCAGTGGTTGGTGTTTCAAAATTAAGATTCATACTTTACTCCAATAGAAGAAATAACTGACACAGATTTTTACAATTTAGTGATTGTAATTCTGGGATAATTAAGTTTAGGGTACTAAAGAGCGGTGGTTCATGTAGGCACTACCCTACACTACTAGCCGCCCTTTTTCCCCAAAGACAATCCTAAGCTTAGTAGTGTGCCAAGCCTCTTATCATCTTATATCTCTTTACAATTCGGTGACTGAAATTCTGGGAACGTTCCTAAATGTTCTGGTAGTTTCCAAGAATTATTTTTGCTTTAAAAATAGTCAACAAGTCGGCCACAGACGGAATAGCTTTTTCAGCATGTTCAGGGCCATAATCACCACAATATCGCACAATGGCATCCCGGCTATCTTCCGTGATTTGTGATTCGTTTTCAAAGAGTACGAAAATATGATCAAATGCTTTGCTGACTTGCAGCGTGCTATATGGCATCAAGTCAATGACAGGAAACTGATTTTCTAGTTTTAATTGCCATTCAACCTGAGTACCATTATCTAACATATAAGGTCTGTAAATATGTGGCAAGTTTTTACGCTTGCGATATTCTTCATAAGTTTCGTTGTCTTGCATTTGCATTTTGGTTAATAATCCTTTACGATTAACTATCAGTGACTCAACGATACGGCGACTTACAATCCAGTGATTGTTATTCTGGGTGAAAATTACCGCCAATCAATCTTTTCGCCGTTTTCTTTACAAATATCCGCAATGCTATCATCTTCATCAGGGAATCCATCAAAACGAATATTTGACATAGATTTTAATGTAACTTTTTTATCTGAATCAATGGTTAAGCTACCATAAAATTCATTACTTTCCTTAATCGCTTTCATTACAGCCATACGATTAGGATACTGACGATTAAGTTCATCCAAAGAGATAAAACCCATATCACTCCATTTAGCGTAACTGTCTGAAGCCTGTACGCCGTAGGTCATACCCTCGTTTGAACCAATCGGACGCATTTCAACTCGTTCTACATAAAGTGTATTAGCCATGATTTTATTCCTTTTTAAGTAACTTAGACGCTAAAGTAGCTTACAATTCGGTGACTGAAATTCTGGGAATTACTTCATAAATTCAGGAATGATATTTTCTTCAATTGTTTTATTGCCGAAAAAACTAAGACTAATTTTAGTGCGATAACTGTTATTTACAGAAAGCAAATCAGCCGAAGGAATATCGCTAAACGTAATTGAACCATGTTCAACAACGCTACTTATCAATTGCTCTGCATAAACACTATAACCACGTCCACCATGTTCAAAGTAAAAATATTCAAATCCACTCGCTGCACCTTCACCAATTATTATGTTTTTAATTTTATTATCAGTACCGGCAAAGACAATATTGGTAGAAGCTTTCACTAATTTAATAAACTTTGCTTTTTTGCTATTAACATAATCTTCCCTGGCAACTTCATCAGAAATGTTATTAATAGCATTAACTAATTCACTAACGCTGTCAAGATTTAACGCTTTTAACAAAGTTTTCATGTTTTGAATGATTAGAGTGGCTTTATGCCAGGCTCCGTGATATTCAGCCTTAAAAACAATTCCATTTGGATTATGATCTTGTTCTACTTTGCAAATCTCATATCCATCTTTAACGCTATATTCAATAAACTTCAAATAAATATTATATGGAGAATTGTAGGTCTTTACACAAAGTTCAAATGTATTACCTTTTTTCATTTCTACAGTATCTACAACATCTGTAAGATAATAGTTAAATGTTCCTTGAGCATAATTCGCTTGCAACTTAATAACATTGGGATATAATTTATCGCCAAGGATACCTGTCAAAGCTACCATAATGTCATTGATTTTTGCAATAGACTTAACTCTTGATTTAGTATGTTCCATGATTTTACTCCTTATAAAATTTCGTCCAGCATATTAACGGTTTTGGTGAAAGAGATAGCAATATCTTCACCTTTATCAGTTATCACAACTAGTTGACCATTTGCGAAATATCCATGAAGAATATTAGCCATTGGTACTTCAAATGATTTTGCATTCGCGACAAAACGCCAAGAATAGCCATTTAAAAAGTGACTATATGTTTCACTGTGGTTGACACTGGTGATTACAGTTTTGTCATTCAGTAATACGATAATTTTATCATATTGTTCTTTTAGCATAAATACTCTCAATTCAGTGACTTGTTTTCTGGGCGCGAAAAATTATGGAGCAAAAATCAAAAAGTAATACAGATTTTAGGTTCGTCAATTTCCCAACTTTCAACTAAATACCACCTACCAAATGATCCATGTTTATTTTCTGCTAAAGTTATAGCCTGTTCAAGAGTTTCACTAAGTACAATTACGTGCCTATCTCTTACGTCAAAACCTATTCTATAATATGTTTTTAAACGCCATAATTTTATTGATTTAGACATAACTGCATATCCTTTCCTGGAAGTTTAATGATTATTTTCTGCTTTGCAAATATCTTCGGTTTCCACATAACCTTTAACCACAACATCACCATCAATACACCTTAGTTCCACATGAGTATCACCATAATGTAAAGCTATAATCTCAAAATGGTGTCCAGCATACTCATCATAATAAGGAACGTATGGAGCCTTAAATACGTGACTCTGGAAACAAACCTTATCACCAACCTTAAATTTATTATTCTTTTTCTTCATAATTTTCCTTTAGCGAGATAATTGCTTGGTTTCTTTAGCTTCTTTTAATGTAACTGGCATTTCAACTTTAGTAAATACCATTTCAGTATTACACGTTGAGACAGCGATTAAATCTTTAATAAAGCACTCGGCTTTAACTATTTTACGGCTGGTTATTTTATTATAGCCAACATATATCCGAGCCGCTTTTCTCGTCCTGAATACATGAATACCATGAAGTACCTCAAAATAGTGAAACCTATTCATCAAAGAAATTTCAGAATCGTTAAGATCGGAAGTGGTCATCTTCGGACCATATTCACCATAGGTAGCATTGACAAACCCTTTTAGGTCTTTACTATACTTGGTATACATATAAGGAGAATAAAAATCGCCAGTCTTGGTATCAACCTTAACCATCTTCCAACAAGTGATTATCTTGTTAGGATTTTTCTTTTTCCTATCTTTAACTACTTCTATTAAGCTTCTATTTGAGACTAAACACATAATCAATCTCCCTTCTAGTAAAACTATTTACAATTCAGTGATGGAATTTCTGGGGGAATTACCCAGTAGGTCCATGAAAAGAATTTGCTATCTTTGCGGCGTGATTATTCCTAATAACCATTACATGATTCTTAGCTATCGAATCCAAACCATCATACCATTCCATAGCTTCATTAAGAGCCAGTTCATTAGCTGCATTTTCTTTCTTACTCTCCTCTAATCTGATTTTCTGATTAATAAAATCGCCAACAATTTGTTTATATTCTTCACTGTTTTTTATTTCATCAGAAATTTCAAAAGCGATTGCATGATAATTGGCATATATATGTAAGTAATTAGCCAGGTCATGCCAATTATCTTCACGTTTAGTAAAATATTCTTCGATAGATTCTGAGGTTAATGCCCGGCCACATCTTTCATCATCTTTGTCATATACGTCCGGAATATGGATCAACGCATCCTCTAAAATTCCTAAGTCTATTTTCTGAGTAAATTTAATAGGATCTCGCTTAAAATAAGCCTTTTTCAACTGCTCTAAAGTTCCAATATATACACCAGAGCTATTATTCTTTACGAAAATATCTTCATGTAAGTCTGGAAAATTAGCTACACTGGATGAAGGGATTTCACAGACAACAGTAATTTGAAGTTCAAGGTGACTCATTAAGTATTACCTTTTCGTTAGAGATACAGTTTTCGAAGGTGACTCATTAAGTATTACCTTTTCGTTAGAGATACAGTTTTCGTGAAACTATTTACAATTACCGTTGTATATTTCTGGGATTCAAGGGTACTTGGGCGTAATTAAACAGGACGAGTTTGACACAATAGAATAAGGCCACACCAAAAACAAGATAAAGACGCAGCGACTTTTAACCAAATATTTATACTTAATTTACTAAATAAAGGATTACGATTCATCCGATACGAAAAAGTTAGTGAACATGAAATAGAATCCAATATTAGCAAAGATAGCACCAAAGATATAACAAAATAACCAATAAATCATTTTAATCTCCCTTTAATCTTGTTTGACAGGCTTAATTTCCAAGCCATAACCTAATTCAGTGAAAGCGTCTGCCCATTCTCGCATACTAGGCTTAACTTTCTCATTAAGAATATCATTAATCTTTTTGACGCCAAGATTCGTTGCTTGGCCCAAATACTTAACCATCAAGTCTTGTCGTAACTTATGCAACTCATCACTATCTTTCATATTACACTTATTGAGCAACTTTTTAATCGTTCGTTTGCTGCAACCTTGATAAATGATGTTATCAATTTGTTTACTGGTGAGATTGTGCAGTTTAGCGATTTCTTTATCTGCTTTTTTAATCCCGATAATGCAAAGTTCCTCTTGCAAAGAAAAGCCAATACTATAACGATTATAGCTTTTCCGATAAGCTTTTTCTTTCAGACATTGCTTGAGGTAGGTTTCCATGAAGTTCCTTTGCTTTAAGGGATTACTGATATGGAAGATTACAATTTACGGGTTAATTTTCTGGGAGAAATTACATATGTAAAGCGTAATAACTACATTCTTCATCAGGTTTATCTTCGAATACTTCAGCGAACCCTTTTGCAATCTTATTAATCGGAATATTATGGAACCGCTTACCAATACCTTTCCACTTTGGATTAAATCGTTGATTAACTAGGAAATTTATTGCATCATTCAATCCTAATTTATAGAATATTTCTCCTGCTTCATCGCATCCCATACTATCCCCAGTGACTTGTGCGTAAAAGATAGACAAATCCCAGGTTAATTTATGCAAAACATTTTCCACAAGTGTATCAACGTGTTTCTTATCGAAGTGTGGTTGATCGTCCTTAGATTGAGGCAATGAACATTCGACAGTATCTACTGCCGCAGCAATCATTACATTGATAACAAATTCAATCTGTTTTTGGGTAAATTTCTGCATGTAAAATCTCCTAAGAGTAATTCGTACTACCTAAAGTTATTTACAATTCAGCCTTGGAATTTCTGGGCGCGAAAAATCCCCATTAAATTATTAATCTAACGGGGATTCTCTTATTTTTACTTACGTGGCTTAAACTGATGATAAAATTCTTCTACTTTCTTAATAATATCTTTATCATCGCAAAAACCTACATGATACATTAGATTCTTATAAGACTGTTCCATAGCCTTGTAATAGTTAAAATGATTAGGATTACTATCTTGAATCGCTTTAATATCGGCTTTAAACAATACGATACCATAAGGATCGTTATTCAGTGCCGCATTAATCATCGGGTCATACGTTTCAATGTAATCAGCCATAAGATTATCTCCAATTAACAAGAATGAGTAAGAATCACTACTTCACCATTTTCACCTTCATAATATCCATCATCAAGGTGGACGTTAATATCTTCATCGGTCAAATATTCCGAACCCGCATTAACTTCATGTAAAATTTTTACAAATTCTTTTTCTGCCAATTTATTATTATCTTTATTGTCCGGCCATGAGGTCAAAGAAATAACCGAAGTACATTTATCGTCACTAAAGCGAATCACATTAACGGTCTTAATATCTTGGTTAATTCCCATTTCCTTATCAACCAATTTTTCGATTGATTTACTGAATTTCTCTTTATCTTTTTTCGTAACTGTAACTTCCGCTAAAAGTGCATACAAAAGACAAAGCGGTAAAAAGATAGCGAAAAACTTAAAAGTTTCCTCTTTGGGATAAAGGCCATTAAATGCCAAAACAACAAAAGTGATAATCGGCATAATGAACATGAAAAACATTTGTTTGGCAATCATCATCGTAATGTTCCTTTTTCAAAAATCTAGTTTCAGTGACAGGGTTATGGGATTAAAGTAATTTCAAATTGAGCAACCGGAATAAAATACTTCACAGAAATATTAATAACACGCAGATTATCTACTTCTTTAGTTTTTACATCAAAACCTAAACTTTGATAGTAAGCTGCCAATGAGTACATAATGTCATCAATGTTACCAACCTTAGAAACATCAAGGAATTTAATCCAATCATTACGACCCATTGACAACATGGTTTCTTCAACTTCATAGAACAGGTCCGTAAAAAACTTAGGATTGATATTCATTAATTTCATTTTAATAAAATTAGCTGGATTCAGATTAGTATCAGTGTTCATAATCATTTTCCTTGTATATCATATTTAAAGATATTCGACACAGCGATTTACAATTTACTGTAAGTTTTTCTGGGCTTCAAGTGTACTTGGGCAGAAAAATTACAAGGTGAAAATCTTAATTTCCCCATCATCGCCCCACTTAGCAGCAGTTTCCCGGAGAATACCAGACATTACAATAGTGGCAAACCACCAATTAGGATAACCACCATCAAAGGCTTTCTTCACCTTATCGGCGTTGGCGTTCCATTCAGCTTCAGTGTTGCTACTTTTCATCAAATCAATAACTTCTTGCTGGGTCATTTTAATTCTCCTTAAAATTAACTACATTCTACTTCAAATTCAAGATAAAATCTACCATCTTTTTCAGTTATTTCATCGCGAGGACGAGCAATCCAACTAAATTCCGTTCCTTCATAAAAATCATCACCAGTGATACTATCTAAATCCCCAACCTTTGCACGCAATTCTTCACTAAAATCAGTTACATCAATTTCGATAGTATAACTGTCAAGGTCTACAAAGTCGGTCCCTTTATCGTAACACTCATCAGCACCATACTGATAATGTCCAATTCCATCATTATCCATTGAACAATGTTCATCTACGGTTGCAGATACTTCATCTGATACCATTCTGTCAAGCTTTTCAACTTCGGTATTTTCAACCATGACTAAGTTCCTTATGTAAAGCTATTTACAACTTAGCTAGGATTTTTCTGGGCCAAAGAATTAACTGGCTCTAAAGCTGCCTTGTGACCCAAAGCTTGTAATCTGGTAGTTATAATATTGGCTTCTTTATGATTTAGTTGAGTTGCTTTATCTAAAGGCACACCTTTCCAAGCGTCATCTTTACTGTAGTGACCTTTTTCAAATAAGCTGATTACGTATAATGGTTTATTTTTCATAATCTTGTCCTTTTCGTAAAACTATTTACAATTCAGTGTTGTGTTTTCTGGGAGAAAAGTGTACTTTGGCGCAAAAAATCAACTGGACATTATTTTATATAATTGCGAAAAATAAAGTATAACTATCATTAAGATAAATGATACGATAAGGCAGGTTTTAATTTTCAAGGGAAATGCTCACTTTCTCTTATTCATTTCTTTTATGGACCTTATAACAACTGGAAGCCAAACAAACATACAATAAAGCATAGTAGAAAGTTTTGTAATAACTATTAAGAATTTACTTTCTATAATATGTTTATATTCAGGATCCTCTTTCAGTTCTGCATCTACAAATCCAAAAAACTCCAAAGATAAATAGATAAAAAGACCAATTAGAAAATAGATTACTAAACCACTATATAAATAAACCATAAATTGCTCCTGTTTACTTCTACTGATTCTGTTTATTTTTTAAAATGATTTCTAAGTCCTATTGAAATTAATGGAATCCATAATACAGTAAATGCCATTAATGCAATAATTTTAACACCAACCACGATTAATTTGCTTTTCCTGTATTTTTCAAATTCTGGTTGAGATAAAGTTTTATCTACTATTCCTGAATATTCGGCAATATTGTAAATTAAAAACCCAATTAAAAAATAAACCATCAAAGCGTTATATAAACTCATCACACTACTCCAATTCTGATTCTATATTACTATTAATTAATCCTTTTATTTTCACATTAAAAATATGATTCAAGGCAAAATACACAAATTCCCGATGAGCTTCATGTAGATTAAGTATAGCCTGATCAGCTTCACAAAACATAGCATGATCAATTTCCCAGGAATTACAGATTGGAATACAATCTTTGGTTGCTTCACCTAAGAAACAAGTTAGTTTTTTATTACCATAACGATAAATTGTGCTACCCATACTAATTAACTCACCGGGAGCCACTACGCCGCATTCTTCCATCAATTCCCTACGTGCAGTCATTATTGGGTCTTCATTCTCATCTACGTGACCTTTAGGCACACTCCAAGGCTTATTGCTATTGTATTCACCACTGGGATGAACAATTAAAAATTCAACCCTAAATTGCTTATTAAAACGATATAATAAAATTCCTGCTGATATTTTCATAAATTAATTCACATACTTGAAAGTGTTGAGCTTGCCGTTAATCATATTAAGTTCTTTGAAGAATTTAATTTTAACATAATATTTAGATTCATGAGGTCCGATAGTTGAAACGATTGAAATTACGCCAGTATTTTTATTTACAGTAGCTTTTTCGATATCATTACGTTTAAACTCAGTATATAATGTTGCGGTATTAATGAAATAGTAATCATCATTTCCATTATATCCTGATCCTAAAAAATTATCATGAACAGTGCCATCTTTTTCAGTGATGATAGCTGTGCTGCATTCTTTGATAAGTTTTGCAAAATCTTTAATTTCCATTGTCTTTTTTCCTTGTAATAGCGTTTACTTTATTATAAAACTTAATCTTCACATAAACATTGTCACCGCCATACGTAAGTCCTTCAATCGAAATTTCACCAGTCTCTTTATCTACTTTGGCTTGGTCAATGTCATATCTTTGAAATTCAACTTGCATATTTTTTGTTTCAATAAAGAATGTTTCAGGGCTGGCGGTTTCTTTATCTTCTTCATTGTGTCCCATACGAAGAAAATCCATAGACGTATCAAGAATAGTATAAACATTTATTTCTGCAAAACTAGATTCGGTGATAAGCTTTTTAAATTGTTCATATTTCATATTAATCCTTTTTGTAAAACGATTTACAATTCCAGGATAGAATCTCTGGGCGCAAAAAATTACGTATTCAGAATAACTTTAACAAATTCAGCGTCACTAAGATTATTCTGATAATAAAACTTATTAGCTTGCCTAATAATAGCTTCATCAGGAACCACTTTACTACAACTAACTCGATCATGATTCTTCTGATTAGCAATCAAGAAATCAGTGTTCCACTTTCCTTTTACAAACAACTTCTCGGACCAACAAGGATACCGGAACATAATAATATAATCATGAGCCACAGCCAATTGAACATATTTCTTCATTTCAGAAATAGTACAATTAGTGTTATCAATGATTACACTTTGATGGTCTTTTATCATTTGTTCAGCTTTATCATAACAATACTGATGAGCCGCACCAATCTTAGAAAAATCAAATTTATAGACTCCATCAACCATGAAATAATCGTCAGCCGAACAAATTTCAGCATTGTAATAATCAGATAAAACATTAGCCAAATTAGACTTACCGGAACCAGACACACCCCGAACAATAACAAATACTCTGCTCATATCCGTAAACTCCATTAGTAAGTTAATTTTACAAATTCTTCATAGGCAATACTATGAAAATCTACATCTACGTAATTACCGTCAACTAGCTTCAACTTAGCTAATAGATAATTGTGAGCAAGTTTTTCTGGGCAATTTAAATTATACACAAATACGACATTACTTGGGTCTAAGTTAAATTCTGCAACTGTAGCTTGAGCAATGGCTTCAAAATTATCTAAAATGTAAGTCTCACCTTTATCTTCTGATAAGACAAAAGTGGTAGTTCCATCTGTTCTTTGATATGTATCTAATCTAAATCTTTCACTCATTTTACTTTTCCTTAAAAATATCCGCTGTTGGACTCAGAACCTCAGTGATGGAACGCATCACCTTAGCCCCGGTGGGACTTGAACCCACTAGCCGAAAACCCACCAACAAAATTTATTAATCGGGCGGATATTCCATTACAACTTCATCGTCACTTTTCTGGGGGCAAAAATCATTTACTCTTATAATTTAATATTGTTTGGCAAATGTTAGGATGCTTAGGGAATATCATCTTTGTTAATGCGGGAAGAGGGGTTCGAACCCACATGGTATTTCTACCAAAGGATTTTCTTTACCACTATAATTTTCATTACACTTTTTGTTAAAAGTTTTGTGGTCTGGACTATACCTTAACCATAGATTTTACTCTTTAGGTTTTTTCCATCTAGTCTCTACGCCTTTATAACTCTTTTTAAAGAATTAATTTAGTTCGGGGTTGCCATTAAAGATTTCTCTTTATTAAGGGTTCACCGAGTTTGGAAAATTCTACTCTATAAGTTTCCTTATAGGCACTCAAATTAATAAGTCCTTTGCGTCTGCCAGTTTCGCCATTCCCGCAATTTTATTTAGTTTTCAATTAAGTCCCTTATGTTTGCCATTTCATCACGCCCGCAAAATACCTGAATAATGACGCATTGACCCCAATGCTAACCGCCAGTATAAATCCCCGGCGTGGAGTCGTGGGAGTCGAACCCAGTGCTTCTTCATTACTTCAGGTAAATATTTACAACTGTTAAGTGAATTTTCTGGGCGAAAATTAACGTGATAACGTCTTTGTTTTCTTAGCTTCTTTTAATGAAGTAGGCATCTTAACTTTAGTGAACGCTAAAGCTTTAATCCCACCTTGTGTATCCCAATAAGAAGTAGAAGTGCTATAACCAATTAAATCTTTTACTAAACCACTAACTTTTACTATTACGTTATTAAACTTTTTATTTTCGCGTGCTAATTTCCTGGTCCTATAAGCATGAACACCAAAATTAATTTCAAAATTCCCATACCTATATAAGTCTGATTTTTGTTTGCGCGAAAGATTAGTTGTTTCAAGTTTTTTACCCAGCCGAACAGCTTGAATAAAACCATTTTTATCTTTAATGTATGTATTGTTCCTAAATGGAGCAATAAAATCACCATTATTATCAACTTTAACAAACTTCCAACAATGAATCACCTTGTTGGGATTTTTCTCTCTTAATTCTTTTATTTTAGCATAATCCGATCCATAAACTCTAGTACACACAATTATTTTCCTTTTTGTTAATTTTAACGAGATAACGTCTTTGTTTCTTTTGCTTCTTCTAACGTAGTTGGCATTTTAACTTTAATGAACACCAATTCGTCGCCTTCTTTTTCTCCAGTATAAAAGCTTTCTCTGGAAATAGCAATTAAATCTTTAACAAGCCCCTGGGCTTTTACAACCTTATTGCCGGTGGCACAATTGTCTCTAGCTTTTTGCCTGTTACCAAATACATGAATCCCCTCATCTACATAAAAATTGCTACAAAAACCACCATTTATATAAAGGCTAGTCATATATCTACGATGTTTACAAGTAAGGTTGGAATTGGTTAATGCTTTCCCAAGACGAAAAGCCTGAACCTCACCATCTTTATTTTTGATTTTATTATACGTTTTTGCTCGACGAGATTGATAGATTGGAGCAAAGTTACCACTAAAGTCCACATTAACAACTTTCCAACAAGTGATTACTTTGTTGGGAGTTTCTCTCTTCATTTTCTTTACTTTTTCATTCGTTTTCCAATTTGAAGTCAAACACATAATTAGTCTTCCTTTTCTTTTATATGTCCAAAATATTCTTGTTGTATCTGCCTAACTTTAACATTAACCATTGTATCAGAAATTAAGTTAATCACATCATCATCAACTTTATTGTCAACTACTTTATTGACCAACCACTTAAAATCACTGTCAGTAAATACCTTATGCTCATCACTAGCTTCAAGCGTTGAAAGCACATCGGCAGCACCAGGAGCATTCTTATTCAAAAGATAATTCTTCAAAAGCCCCAATACACAAAGCAAAAGCTTAATATCTTTTTCTTCTGAAACTTTTTCAATTCCTACATGCTTGGAACACTTATCTTTATTTTTCAGGAAAGTATCAACGCAAAGGTAAGCGTGTCCTACATTTGCTTCCCAACCAGAATCACGCATAGTTGGATCCAAAGACAACTTCAAATACGTTTCAAATGCCATTTCATCAAGTTTTGTCATTACAATAGGTTCAGGCATAACATTCCCTTTCATAGAAATACGCTTTTAATTTATCCCATTTCCGGCGTTAATTGTTCATCTTGACCATTATCAAAATGTTCACCTTGATAAATCAATTCATCCGGATTACGATAATCTTCATCATCTTCTTCCGTTTCATCTTCGCTTTCGTCAATACCACCCTTTAGTTCTTCCATGTAAATATCGTAGGCAGTATTGAAAACTGCTTTAGGGTCACTTAACTTTTCACTATGTAAAACATGACAAAGTTGTGCCATTAAATCACGAATGGCAGCTTGTTTGCTTACATTGTCCGATTCCTGTTTAACAGCAATCATTTTCAAGATTCCATCACAAACGTACTTCATAGTGTTTTCTCCAAAAAAGTGGTTTTAAGAATCAGTCAACTACCTATAATTAAAGTATATAGGCTTGTCATTCAATCTCTAAAACTTTTATTGTACATAAAAATTCCTCCTACTATTAAAATAAGTAGGCTTCCTTTTTATAGTACAGTGACATGAGTTTACAATTTAACGGGATTGTTTCTGGGCGGCCATCATCATAATAGCCGCTGCATAGGCGGCAGCATGTTCATCTTTTTTCGTATCTTTGCTTTTTGTCTTATCTTCTTTAGCTTTTTCCCCATCTTTATCAATATCGAGTGGAGCAAAAGCAGACATATAAGTTTTAGGATCTTCTGAAAATACTTTTATAAAATTCCTAAAAAGAAAGAAATTCACAATAAGCATAACAAAACAGGCAAAAGTATAGATTATTCTTCTTTTAGTTTCGTGTTTCATATATTAACTCCAGTTCAAAAATTAAAGAATAAACCCGGTGTATGAGGTACAAGTTTAGTTGGAAAATCATAACGAGAAAATACAAAACCACGACCTATATCATGTAACTTTTTGAAAACCTGTACCAATTCTTTATCTGGTTGTAAATTCCGACTTTCGATCATCATATCACAGAGTTTATCATGTATGGCTTTGGTATTAATATACGTAAACTCAGTATGATAAAGATAATCCTTACGCTTAAGCAAATCACTATAATACTCAATTTCAATACTATTCAACATAAATACGGCATATAAAAGCTTCTCATATCTACCAGTACCACGATGAATAGAGACACGATAATTAGCCTTACCAAGTTCACCTAAATCAACAAAGAATTTGTTATTTTTAGTATTATCGTTAATCTCTTCGGTAACAAAGAATTTGTTATTTTTAGTATTATCGTTAATCTCTTCGATAAATGTATAATCTTTAAAGTGTACCGCCATACTTAACTCCCTTCAATCTTAGCAAAGCTTTCATCTTTTAAGATACGGATTTTACCATCATCGTCTGTAAATACGATTCGCTTAAAATCTTTAGGATTTTCTCCACAAACAGTATTTACATAATATTCATCAATACTACTAAGACTTATTTGTTCAATAGGTTGCTTTTGACAAGATTTAAGCAAATCACAACGAGTTAATTCCAAAGTATCCATACTAACCATTACATCTTCCCAATCTTCGTGCATAGATAAATGATTTTCTTTTTCAGCTATTACAGGCGGATTATCTTCATCAGACAAATCCGTAAACTCTGCACGTTTTACCAATTCGCCCAAAATAAAGGTAACAAATTCCCTGGAACAAGTTTCCGAATCACAAATCAACTTACCATCTTTTACCTTTAACTCAATACTACCAAAGCCAAAGTTTTTCACGCTATAGCTAACCGTAAAGCCACTGGTTTTATCGTTAGAAAATACGCCACTTAAAGTACATGACGTAACTGTTTCTGGACTAAATTTTAAACTCATCTATCTTCTCCTTTAAAACTATTTACAACTTGATGCTAGATTTTCTGGGCTTCAAGAATATTGGGCGAAAATTAAACGAATTCCCATAATTTCTTATCTTGCAATTCTTTAGGCAGATAATCCATGACGCCATTATTTTTCCAATCCTGCCCATAGAAACAGTGAAACGTATCTACAACTTCTCCATTTTCAATAATCTCCAAGTCATAAACGTCACCCGTCAAATACTGATCATAAACCTTTACTTCATTTTCCAATTCTTTACGTAACCGTTCTTTTAACACCTTATTAATAGACTTACGACCAGTCAATTCAGTGTACCGCTTCATAGTTGCGTAAATATAACCTACTTGTCCACTATCCCAAGGGCAAGAGAATGGAGTAGTTTTCATCGTAATGCCACTATGGTCATAAAGATACAAAGGCAAAGCAACTAAAGCATTACGGAATTCTTTGCTATTGTGAAAATCGTTAGGATTACTCCAGTCATGTTTATCACCTAAACGGTAACGTCCATGAAAGCAAATCATTTTGCCTTGATGTCCATCGTCATCTTCGCGGGGATTACAAGGATCCTCGGAACGAATGATTTTAACGGTTTTAGCTGCGGGGGCAATAAGCATAGTCTAATTCCTTTAAGTTAGAGACATTTCCAAAGCCTTACAATTTACGCCAGCTTCTTCTGGGCGAAAAATATCCCGATACTGTAACAACGCCAGGTCTTTTTTCTTTGCTTCAAACATAACATCATAAAGTTTATCGCTACTTAATTCTGGTATTTTCTCATTAATAAAATCAGAATGGTCACTTTTACCAGGAAACTTAGCTTCACTATGATGGACTTCAGGTATTTCATAACCCCAAGTAACTGAAGCCATATAAAAAGCCTGTTGACAAGTTAATCCATCTTCGTGAAATTTATGATGAAAAATATCAAAGCAAATAGGGATATAAATTTTATTATAAATTAAATGATAAAGCTCTTTTACTGAATACATAGAATCAGTGTCATCATTCTCAACCGTCAATCGGTCCTTAACTTTATCATCTAACCGATAAAATGCTTCACAAAAACGTTTTGCCGTAGCAATCTTATCAGTATAATGTCCCCCGATATGCACGTTTATCTTAAATTCTTTACCACATCCGAGCAGGTCACCGATTAAAGAGTGTTTTTCCAGCGTTAGGAGCGATTTAGAGACGACTTCTTCGCGGGGAGACGCGATACACGTATACTGCCCAGGATGCGTACTGAGGCGAATCTGGTGCGTTCTGGCGAAATCTCCACAAGCCTTTAAGACTTCTTTAATTTTATCAGCATCTTTTAATGCTTCAATTTCATACGTATAATCAGGATGGTCAATTAATGGAAAAATATCACTTGACACACGATAGTAAAAGATATTATTGGCTAAATTATATTTTAAAATAGCGAATAAGTCATTTACATTTTTGAGGATTAAGTCAGAAGCTTTATCTAACGTGAAAGTTTTAGTCTGGCAACGTCTGGAAGTGATGATTTTAGAATTATTTGTATTAATTCCCAAACACACACAAGCATAACCTAATTTATTAAGTGGCATATTATTCCTTTTTATTGCGCAAAAAATAGGGAACACTTGAACCGAAATCCAAGAGTTCCCATATCTCCATCCTCACCTTATCAATTTAAGCAGGCAAAGCAATATTAGCTTTCAGTGCCGCAAACTTTTCTTTCCGAGACTTTCCGTTGAAGAAAGCATCAGCCCGAGCCTTCATACCGTCAAGGTAATTATCTTCGGGAGTTCCATCAATCGCACGCTTGACAATCATAGGCATCTTAGTACCCTTACGGTCTGGCTCATTCGCATGAACCTTACCACGCTGGATAGCCAAAGCGATACCCTTATCCTTATCAAACACATCAGGCTCAACATTGCCAAACTGAGAAACCCGACACTTAGACCAACCAATCGTCACATTGCCATTATATTTAAAGGCAACCACAGTAGCCACTGGACGCAAAGTGCGCTTAAACTGCATCAAAGGATTACCTTCACTGTCAAGAATCGGCTTACCATCCTTGTCAACTGCCTTATGCCAAGCTCCAGCATCCGGTGCCTTCACATGCTTAATCAAAACATTCTTCACATCAACGCCATCAATCATACTAGTCATGTTTATTTTCCTTTCATAAACTAGATTTAAGTTAAAACATCTGCAACGTGCAAATGCCTTACAGACCTCTTACAACTCTACATAAACTTTTCTGGGCGACTAAATTAATCCAAAAACGCGAATTTATCCATAAATACAGACAAATCAATTAAAGCATTATTACGTTCAGTTTTTTCTTTGCCGATTTTCCGGCTAATTATTTGCTTTAATTTCTTTAAGTTTTCTTT
>Ga0194062_1000086_pt1 | contig 36946 bp, 26 predicted proteins | sample SepL2225m_MetaG_FD_155481 | JGI IMG/M metagenome (GOLD analysis project Ga0194062, IMG submission 155481) | Anoxic zone freshwater microbial communities from boreal shield lake in IISD Experimental Lakes Area, Ontario, Canada - Sep2016-L224-25m | ecosystem: Environmental > Aquatic > Freshwater >... | reverse complement strand
GAGGAGAGGGCAAAATTAAACTTTACCCATCAGGACAGGGGGAAGGATTTTTTCCTTCTCCTTTGTCTTGAAAAATATTAAGTATTTTTCCTCGTAAAAAGTTGCATTAATTACTTGAATTTAGAAATTATTCCGAAAAGGTTATCACTTTTTGGCGGATGGCGGATTAAGTATAAAAACGATATGGATAATTACGTTAACCACATCCCGATCAGCAAGTGGGCCGAAGACGACAGGCCCAGGGAGAAACTTGAAATCAAGGGCCGTCACGCTTTAAGCGACACGGAATTGCTTGCTATTCTCATCAATACCGGCACCCGGAATGAATCGGCTTTGGATCTCTCGAAGAACCTGCTGCAAAAGGCCGGGAACAATCTTATCGAGTTATCCAAGCTGTGCCTGAGCGATATGATCAAAGAAAAAGGCATTGGCAAAGCCAAGGCTTTAACGATCATGGCTGCGCTTGAATTAGGGCGACGCAGAAATGAGGCCGGGGCTGTGCAACTCGATAAGATCACTCAAAGCAGGCAAGCTTATGAGATATTCAGGAGCCTGATGGGAGATCATCTCTACGAACAATTCTGGATGCTGCTAATGAACCGTAACAACCGTCTTATGCGAAAAATCCAGATCAGCGAAGGCGGAATTTCAGGAACCGTGGTTGATCCGAAAAAGATCTTTAACATCGTGCTCGAGTTCCATGCATCTTCTATTATTCTCGGACATAACCATCCATCTGGGAATCTGGAACCCAGCGAAGCCGATAAGAAACTGACCAAAAAGATTAGGGATGCCGGTCTGTTGCTCGATATCGATGTGCTCGACCATATCATTGTTGGTGACGACAGCTACTACAGTTTTGCAGATCTGGGGGAAATGTAAAAAAAGTAGCGAGATAGCGAGATAGCGTTTGGCGAAGCCAAAATGAGCACGCTTTTGAAATAAGCAATTGGTGCGAATAACTAGCGAAAATCGAATGTCGAATCCTGAACGCCATAACGCTGAACGCCATCACGCTGAACGCCATCACAATTGTTCGTGCAGAACCTCAAACCTGTATCCCTGTCCAAGGGCGTATTCAATGAAGCGGGGAAGCGCAAACAGCATCTTCTCTCTGGCCTTGATTGAGTCGTGAAAGACTATTATCGCTCCCGGCTCAAGGCTGGTGGTTACGTTAAGCAGGCATTGCTCCGGGCTTACAGCATGATGGTAATCCATGGTCAGCACAGACCACAGTATCCAGCGGAAATCATTTCTGAGAATGAGATACTGACCCGGAGTGAACCGGCCGTGAGGTGGCCTGAACAGTTTGCTTGCGACATATTCCCGGCAATGCATCACATTGTTGTAATATGCGCCGGGGGAGGACTTCCAGCCACTGACATGGTCGGAAGTATGGTTGCCCACGGCATGTCCTTCAGCCACAATACGATCAAAAATATCCCTCTGCTTTCGTACGTTGTCGCCGACACAGAAAAAAGTCGCCTTGACCTTAAATGCTTCAAGGATCTGCAACACCTCCGGTGTCGCCTCAGGAACCGGACCGTCATCGAAAGTCAGGTAAGCCACTTTTGTGATCGAAGGCACCTGGCATAGCAGGTATTTAGGACTAAGCGCCCTGTAAAACCAGGGTGGACGAACAGCATGCATGATTATTCGGGCCGGTAAACCTTGCTTACATACATTTCGTAGTATTTGTTCAGGTTCTCTTCGGCCAGCTTTGCCTGTTTCTCCTGCCTGGCCTCCTGTGCACTTACACCCATTCTCTGCAAGGTAAACAAGGCTTCCTGCATCGGTGTTTCCATATCTTTCAGATCCTGGTCGGGAAATGAAAAATAATAGGCCAGTTTTTCGGTCGACGCGGCGATCAGTTGTTCTGCAATCCGGTTTGCGGTTTTAACATCGCCGGTCTTATATAAGCCATCGGCCAGTGAAACCGTAAAATAATCGTAAGGGACCGTATTACCTGGCATTTCTTCAAGGCAGCGTAAGATCACCTTATGAGCCGAATCCTTTTTCCCTTCCGCAATCAAAGCAGCAGCAAGCCGGGCATAGACCGAACGGATGTTCATCACCATACGGGTATTATTCTCATCAAGATAGACCTTGGGGTTATTCATCTCGCCGAACTTGAATTTGTTCATCAGATTGTCGTACATCACCGAAGTATTCACCTCCCCTACTTCCTGCTCTGTGACTTTAGCCTGGACCGGCAGCAGCCGGTATGCAAGCCCTTCCTGATGTAAATATTTATCCAGCCCTAAATAGGTCTCCGGTCCCGTCGTTACAACGAAATATACCGGTCTTTTCCAGTTATTTGTAGCCAGCAGGTCAAGCACCATCAGGTTGGCTTTTTCAATGGCCTCCCGTTTGATCTCCCATCTGAGGGTCTCTATCTTACCTGCATATTTCGCAGGCACAGAACCGCTTCGTATCAATTCAGCCGTATCGGAAGGCAGGATGAATTTCCTGGTTGGAAAGAAATCAATGGTGCCCGGTGCTCCTCCCGGGCTCATCTTCAGCTTGCTTTCATCGGTATTGATGATCTGCAATAACTGGCGGATGTCGACGTACTGATCTTTAAACGAAGGGTCTTCAATAATGTACGTCACGTCATGATTCCCCTGCTTGTATCGTTCCCATGTCATCGAAAATGGCACAGGATCCGAATCATACGCTTTACGTTTCATCTGGTCGATATACCAGTCGGTGTTCAGCAGGCTCAGGTTTACAACCCGCACATCGGTACGTATCCCCTCAACTTCCTGGGCATACCATAAAGGGAAGGTATCATTATCGCCATTAGTGAACAGGATGGCATTCGGAGCACAGGAGTTCAGATAGTCTTCGGCCATCGCGAGCGCCGTATAACGGCCCGAACGGTCATGGTCGTCCCATCCCTGCTGAGCCATAACCCCAACGGTGATCAGCCCCAAAGCAAACGAAATGATCAGGGCCATATTGGCTTTCATCCATTTACCGAGCTTCTCGGCGAGAAACACTACACCAAAGCCTATCCATATTGCAAAGGCATAGAAAGAGCCTGCGTAGGCATAATCCCTTTCCCTGGGCTGGGGCGAATACTGGTTAAGGTATATCAGAATGGCAAGTCCGGTTAAAACGAACAGCAAGCCTATGATGACAAAAGCCTTATAATCTTTTTTTAATGTAAAATACATGCCCAGAAGCCCGAAAATCAGCGGAAGGAAATAAAAACTGTTATCGGCTTTGCTTTTACGGCTTTCAGGAATATCCTGGTTGCCAAGCCTCCACTGGTCAATGAATTTGATACCGCTTTTCCAGTTTCCGTCGATTTTGCTACCAGTACCCTGGATGTCGTTTTGTTTTCCGGCGAAATTCCACATGAAATACCGGTAGTACATATGCACGAACTGGTAGTTCCACATGAATGTAAGATTTTCACCAAATGTCGGCCTCATGCGGGTTTCTGTACGATCACCCGATTGAACCTGCACTGCCCTGCCTTTTATATTGCCCCACTTCACATATTCCCTGGCATGACGTGATTCACGGTTCGACCACATCCTTGGAAAGATAGTGGTAAAGTTCGGGTCATACACGGGTTCTACCCCTTCTCTTTTGTCGCTGATCTCGTAGCGGCCGGTCTTCTTATCCTTGGTATATACAGGATTCCCGTTGGCATGGCTGGTTACCGGTGCATTATAATACGGCCCGCTAAGGATAGGCCAGTCGCCATACTGCTCTCTCTGAAGATAAGCCAGGAGGTACATGGCGTTCTCGGGATTGTTCTCATCAATAGGGGTGTCGGCATTGCTGCGGATCACCAGCATGAAAAACGAGGAATAACCGATCAGAATGAATGTGAAGGCAAGCACAATGGCATTCAGAGCCGGTTTGAGTTTGTGTGACGAATAACGCAATCCGATGACAATAGATGAAATAAGAACGATAAAGAAAAGAATAGTTCCTATGTTGAAAGGGAGTTTAAGCGAGTTAACCGCAAATAGCTCAAACCAGGCGGCCAGCTTGAGAACCCAGGGTATGATCACCGACATCACAATACCGAGAATGAGTACTGAAACCACAAGGGCAATCAATATTCCTTTCCAGTCCGGATTTTTTGTTTTTTTAAAGTACCAGATCATGGTCATAGCCGGGATCGTAAGCAGGTTCAGCATATGAACCCCTATTGAAAGCCCCATCAGGTAAGCGATCAGGATCAGCCAGCGATAGTTGTGCGATTCATCGGCATGCTCTTCCCATTTGAGCATAGCCCAGAAAACAATGGCGGTAAAGAACGACGACATGGCGTAGACCTCGCCCTCCACAGCTGAGAACCAGAATGAATCGGTGAATGTATAAGCCAGGGAACCAATCAGGGCAGCAGCAAAAATGAGGTGCATTCTTGCCTTGGTCATTTCTTCGTTACGCTGAACAATTTTGCGGGCCAGCATGGTAATGCTCCAGAAAAGGAAAAGGATAGTGAAGCCGCTTGAAAGAGCGCTCATCGTATTGACCATACGGGCGACCATCGTTTTGTCGCCGAAGGCAAACAGGGAAAAAAACCGGCCGATCATCTGGAATAAGGGAGCTCCGGGAGCATGCCCTACTTCAAGTTTATAACTTGTCGAGATGTACTCGCCGCAATCCCAATAGCTCATGGTGGGCTCTGAAGTAAGGATGTATACTGCTGAGGCGATCACAAATACCATCCAGCCAAGGATGTTGTTCAAACGTTTGTATTGCTGCATAAGATGTATCTTGGAAGGCGCAAAGGTAGGGAAAATGAAGATTATTTTATACTTTTGTCCCTTAACAACAATCTAAGACATACTATGATCAAGCTCGTTTTAATCCGTCACGGCGAAAGCACATGGAACAAAGAAAACCGGTTTACCGGCTGGACCGACGTCGAACTCTCTGAACGTGGCATCAGGGAAGCCACAGAAGCCGGACAAACCCTGAAGAAAGAAGGTTTCAATTTCAAGATAGCGTATACCTCTTATCTTACCCGTGCCATACGCACTCTATGGCTTATCCAGGAGCAGATGGATCTGTTGTGGATCCCGGTATACAAAACCTGGAGGCTTAATGAAAAACATTACGGCATACTTCAGGGGCTCAACAAAGCCGAAATGGTCGAGAAATATGGCGACAAGCAGGTACTGATCTGGAGAAGGAGTTACGATGTCGCTCCCCCTCCCCTGCCTGGTGAAGATCCCCGGCATCCTAAACATGATCCCCGTTACATTGACCTTGACCCTAAGGATATCCCTGCAACAGAAGCCCTGAAAGACACGGTGAACCGGATCGTCCCTTACTGGAAAGAAGTGATGGAACCCAGCCTGATCAAGCATAAGGAAGTCCTCGTGGCAGCCCATGGCAACAGCCTTCGCGGTATTGTCAAATATCTGAAGAACATTTCCGATGAGGATATCATAGGTCTGAACCTGCCTACGGGAATTCCTTATGTGTTCGAGTTTGATCAAAATATGAAGCTGCAGAAGGACTACTTCCTGGGTGATCCGGAAGTCATTAAAAAACTGATGGACGAAGTCGCAAACCAGGGTAAGAAAAAATAAGATGCCAAAGCGCTGGGTGATCCCCGACGTACACGGTTGTTCAAAAACCTTAACAGCCATAGTCAATAATCTGATCAGGCCCACAAGGAATGATGAGCTGTATTTTCTTGGTGATTATATTGACCGCGGGCCCGATTCGAAAGGCGTGATCGATTTTTTACGGAACCTTCAAAAGGATGGATATAATGTGACCCCTCTTAAAGGCAACCATGAAGACATGATGGTTGAGCTATACGATGCCGGGCACAAGGAGAAAAACAATCTGTGGTACAGGATTCCCGACCGCAACAATAAAAACTGGATGGAATGCGGTGGGAGGGCAACACTTTCGAGCTTCCAGGTAACCCAGGTGCGGGATATTCCTGAAAACTACATTGAATGGATGAGAGGCCTGCCGTACTATACTTTACTTGAGAAATTCGTTCTGGTGCATGCCGGACTGAATTTTAACAATGATGATCCGTTTGAAGACCGCCGGGCTATGCTCTGGCTGCGTGAATACGAGATACTGCCCGAGAAGATTGGCCTGCGAAAGATCATTCACGGGCATGTTCCTGTCAATATGGAACTCATCATGATGGCTGTAAAAAACAAGATCTATAAATTCATCGATCTCGATAACGGGCCATGCATTACCTGGAAAACCGGCTTTGGTAACCTGGTTGCTCTGGAGCTTGAATCGATGGAGATGGTGATACAGAATAATCTGGATATTTAACCAGGGAAAATAATTTTCGGAAATGATAGAAACCCTAAAAATCAGAGACATAAGCTGGTCGAACATCCTGCAGCCTAGCGAAGAAGACCTGCAGGTACTAAAAGACAATTACCACTTTCATACCCTTGACCTTGAGGATTGCCGGGCTACTGCCAATCTTCGTCCAAAGATCGACATTTATGACAATTACCTCTTTTTGATACTGCATTTTCCAATCTTCGACTCTTCCCACGTGTTTGTCGATATACATGAGATCAAATTATTCTGGGGAAAAGACTTTCTTATCACTATCGGGAAATCACAATGGATTTTCATGGAAATGTTCAATCTTGAGAAAAGCCGTTCTGCCAGCGGTCAGCCGAGTGATGTGGCAAGCAGCGATGCCCTGCTTTACCGTATCCTTGATTCTGTGATGGGTGAGTCGCAGAAAGTTGTGGAGCAGGTCGACAGGGATGTGGATGAATGCGGGAAAGCCCTGTTCTCCAAGCATCCCGACAAGATCATCGAGAAGATCTCTATCACCCGTAAGAACGTCATCGTGCTTAACACCATGTTCAAACCCCAGGTGGTGCTTTTCGGCAAACTGCAGAGTGGAGCCATCAAAGGTTTTACAAAAGGCATGGAAGATTACTGGGGAAATATCCTCGATTACTACCAGAAAATATGGGATATGCTCGAAGATGAAGGGGAACTCATCAAGGGATATTCCACTACCTTTGACTCCATGCTGGTAAATAAAACCAACGAAGTGATCAAGATCCTTACGCTGATCTCCTCGATACTGCTTCCGGCTACCTTCATTGCGAGCTTTTACGGGATGAACATCAAGCTCCCTGTTCAGGACCACCCCTACTCATTCTTTTTAATTTCAGGGACCATGTTAGGTATCGCTATCCTGATGATCATCTACTTCAGGATGAAGCGGTGGATGTAATCCTGCCCGTGATCAGAGTTCCTTACAGCGGGTTCATTCGGGTTTGAACACTACTCCATAATTTCGCTTTCCGTCGATCTCGATGCGAATATGCTTTTCGAAGCGGATGTGACGGATGTATTCATCTTCAAAAAGAGCCGGTTGTGCATTGAGGAAGTCGAGGTTGTAATACCCTTCGTTGATATATGGGTTTATGGTGAAATAGCCAACGCGGAACGAGGTCAGGTTCTGGAAAAAATGGGTCCCCTGACTGGGATCGATACGGTATTTGTCGAGTCCTGACTCCACGATGACCCTTGAATTCGAGATCTGGGGCCAGCGTACGGGTATTCCGAGCCATGGATCGCTGGAACCCCAGCGACCCGGACCAACAAGTACATAATATTTCTTTTCGGCCTGGAACCAGTCGTTACGTTTTTCAAGCCTGAGTGCGATCTCCTGAGTCTTAGAAGCATCCCAGGCTGCCGGTTTTACATAAACGAAGTCATGAATGTCGCTGATGATGCCATTTCCAAGGGCGGTGGTGGAGATAAGCAGGGTGTTGTCGTGAGTGACCTTATCCTCGTCAATATGAATTGTCTGATCCCGGCCGGCAATAGGTCTGATCTGCAGAAGGCTGAATACTTTCGGATCATTACCGCCTGGATCCAGGTTCACGGCAAACTCGATCTCCACCGGTTTGTTCATTTCCCTCTGCCCTATCTCAAGAATTTCCTGCAGTATCACGGCCAGAGGGAAGGTGTCATGCGACAGCTGTTGTGAGAAGGTTATCAGCTGTTTACCTTTATGCATAATACCTTCTTTGAGCTGGTGGCTGTCGTAATCGAAAGTTGAGGCAACCAGTTTAAGCACCGCATCATTTTCGGCATCCTTGATCTTTAGCTTCAGAAGGTTAATCGTATCGTCTGTATCGGGAGAAAAACTTCCGGGATTCAGGTCCAGAGCGTAAAAAAATTTCTGAGTCTCACTCAGCGCGAGCTCAGGCGTGGAAAGCTGAAGTATTTTTTTAGGATAACGGGGTGAGAACCTCAGCCCATTCCCACCGTCGACAATATATTTGCCTAATCCGTAAGCAATGTTCGCAATGCCATCCTCAGGCTTTTCTGGAGCAATAGGATAAAAATTGATGGATCGCGCCACCCCGGAGATCGCCGGGTAGAACCGTTCGTTGTATTGTGTCCCGATGACCTCCTGCAAAACAACCCCCATCTTCTCCTCATCGATCAGATTCAGCGTTGCAGTCATATACGACTTGCTGTCTTTGAAATACACCGAAGCATAGACCATTTTGATCGCTTCGGTGAGGGTCTCGATCATCAGCCTCTCATTCGACTTGATATTGGGGATCATGTATGTGGAATAGATCCCTGCAAAGGGCTGATAATGGGAATCTTCAAGCAGGCTTGATGAACGGATCGCAATGGGTGTGTTGACACAGGAAACAAAAGCATACAGGTCCTCGTGAATTCGGTATGGCAGGCGGGCCTTTATAAACCGTGCAAGGATCTCAGAATCAGCGCGATCGCTGAGGGCAATCTCATGCAGATTATTCTCTTCCATGAACTCATCGAAGATATCGGTCCCAATCACTACGGTCCTCGGGATGGAGATGACTACATCGGGATACTTGTACGAAAGCCTGTTCCGCTTGATCAGCGAATCGAGAAATGCCAGTCCGCGCGCCTTCCCTCCAATAGAACCCTCCCCTATCCTTGCAAACTGAAGGTATTCATCATACCTCTCCCTGTCGAAATCGGCGATGACCCCCTTTGCCTTGTTGATCCTGAATGCTGTGATGCCGTCGAAAATATAACGTTTGGCCTCGTCCATATCGGCAAACTCCGACACAGAAACTTCCTTGAACATTTCCGCGATCGGAAACAGGGCCCGGGCATTCAGCCATTTCGAAAAATGATTCCTCTGCATATGGTATTTCAGGGAATCATCGGGGATCTCGAAAATCTTATCCTGCATATCTTTCAGGTCGACCACCCTGGTGATTTCTCGTCCCGACCTGGGATCAATGAAAATAAAATCCCCGAACGAAAAATGTTCGTTGATATAATTCCTTAGTTCAAGAGCCAGCGTCTTAGAGTTCTTATTCAGAAACCCGACGTTCATTTTCCCGGCTGTTTCCTCGTATTCGATGTCGGTTGACTGCAAGAGGATAGGCATGAACTCATCTTCGGCCTTCACTTTTTCAACGAACCTGATCCCGGCATGATTGTCGGTCTCGCCCTGACGAGGAAAGCTGATATCCGTGATGATCCCAAGAAGGTTGTTCTTGTACTTCCCCCACAGGCTGACTGCCTCCTCGAAAGTGGTAGCCAGCAGGATCTTGCACCGCCCCCTCATCCGCAGCATCTTATTATGCTCATTCAGCCCCTCGGTCATAAAGGTCTTCGACTGCTTGAGCATGATCTTGTACATATTCGGCAGATAACTGGAGTAAAACCTGATGGAATCCTCGACAAGCAGTATCGCCTGGACCCCCTGCTTTACGTCCTGGGGCATGTTCATCTTATCCTCGATGAGCTTGATGATAGCCAGCAGGATATCAGCATTGCCCAGCCATGAAAACACATAATCGATAAAGCTGAAATGCTGTTCGGTCAGCTTCAGGTTCACTTCCCTCGAAAAGGGCGTCAAAACCACTATCGGGATTTTCGGATACCTGGTTTTGATCTTCAGGGCCAGGTCGAAAGTATCGGCCTGCTCGATGTTTAGCATCGAAATGACCAGCTCGATGTTCTTGTCCTCCAGCACTTCGAAAGCCTCTTTTTCTGAAGTCACTTTGATGAACTGGGGCGGATAACGCAGGTTGAGCGAGACATACTCCATAAAAATGGTCTCGTCTATCCTTCCGTCTTCCTCGAGCATAAACGAGTCATACGTACTTGAGATGAGCAGGATCTGGTATATCCTGCGCTTCATCATCAGATTGAAAGAAGTGTCGATGAAGTAATACTTCTTCGGGTTTAAAGCATTTTGCTTTACCGTCATGCGTTAGAATGATATTTGCACGAAGATAGTAAAATCAATTTTCTTTGAACACCACATCATCATATTCCAGTTCGAATCTCAGCTTATGCCTCGATTCTTCCATCGCCAGCGATTGCAGCAGTTGTTTCACTGCAGGGTCTTCGGTTTGTGCAGCAAGGACGGTATACATGCGGAAGGCAGCTTTCTCTTTTTTCATCGCCAGGATGAGGGCATCCTGGTAATCCATGTTAGCTGATGGCTTCACGTCGACAAGGTATTCGGTGATCTTCAGATCCCTTACTTTCTCATCGCTGAGACGCAGGGTTCCGTTTTCCTTTATTTTGGTCAGGTTTGCCTTATGTCGCATTTCTTCTTCTGCAAATTCGTGGAAGACTTTTTTAGTTTCAGTGCTTTTCGACTGTGCCGCAAGCAGAAGATAAAAATCGACAGCCCCCTGCTCTTCGCCTATAGCGAAATCAAGGATCTCGGTGATGTTTTTGAATTCTTTCATAAGTCGTAATACGATTATTAATTCATTTTGCTTTCAAATTCCTGCTCAAACATTTTCGTCACCGCATCGCAACCGTAAAGGTACTTGCGTTGATGATTATCTTTTCCTGTGATCTGCAGCTGCAGTTTATCCTCCCCGTTCTTTTCGGGAAAAAGGGAGACTACTTCCATAAACACATCTATCGGGTTACTGTTAACATGGTGACCGAAAGCTGCAAGCAAGCCTGCCATCTGCTGAAGGCTGGTGAGTTCCACTTTGGGTTTCATTCCTGCCTGGAATTGCTGAATTACTTTCTGAGAGTTCGTAAACGACCCGCCCGATTCGGCAGGAAGTGATGCCGGAAGTATGAGATCAGCCTGGGCCGCAGTTTCTGTCATAAAATAATCCTGTACCACAACGAACTCTGTGCCTTTAAACATTGAATCGGCACTTCCCTTGTCGAGGGCACAGCCCAGCGGGTCCTCTCCGAATATAAACAGGTTTTTGACCTTGCCATCCTGAAGCTGGCTGTGCAGGCACTCTTCGCCGGCTGAAGGGAACTCAGAAGTTTTCCATTTTTCACTCAAACGGGCCAGGTATTCTGCATCATTCAGCGATTGTCCGCCGATCCCGTAATGCAAACTAAGTCCCATATCGAAAAGCCCCTGTGAATTGTTCTTTTCCCTGATCGAAATCAATCCGCTTGCAGTCTTCCCGAGTTTTCCGGTAATCATAGCCAGGTTGAACAGTTCTTTTGAAGCTGCTCCCGAGATTTCTTTCTCGGAGAACAGGATGACCGCATTCATTTCTTTGTTGTACATTTCGGCAAATGAACCTAGCTCTTTAGCGCTGATCCCGGCCTCTGTGAGCAGGTCATTAAAATCCAGTGCAAGGAGCTGTTTTTTGTATTCCACTAAACCTTCCACCCTGTCGCCCAGGAACAACCCGTTCTCCAGTCCTTTCGAAAGGATGTAATGGTTCATAGCCTTCACGAAATGGTAGTACGATTTGATCTTCAGTTCCTGATTCATCTTATGCGAAAGGCTGTTGTTTTCCTTCACGGTCACCAGCACCTGGTCGATTTTCTTCAGATGATGGGCATTCTGGGCCATGAAGCCCGCTACCGCATGGTCACGGTTGATCTCGGTCCCTATAAAACAGATGAGGCTTGCATTTTTCAATTCGCCGAAAGGCACATTATTTTCGCAGTTTTTCCTGTAGCTTTCGCCTCTGCCAAGGTAATGGAAACTACCTGCGTTATTGGTCTTAACGGCCAGCCTGGCGAGTTTGTGAATCATATACATTTCCTCGTTGGTGAGCCTTGCGCCGCCCAGGAAGGCATTCTGGTCTGGCATTACCGATGAGATTTTCTCTTTAATCAGGCTGAACGCTTTATCGAAACTTATTTCTTCGAATTTCCCGTTGACTTTCAGCATAGGTTTCGTGATCCGGGAAGTAGCATTCATGTAGTTATAGCCAAATTTTGCATACCGGCAGATGTTACCGTCGGTGTTGACCAGGCCTTTTCTTCCGCTAAGGCCGAATACAAATCCATTCAGCACATGCAGATTGATGGCACAGCCCACCGAGCAATAGGTGCAAACACTTTCAACCACGGTGGTTTTCACCGGCCCCGGTTTGAATATCACATTTTCGGTGATCGCCCCGGTAGGACAAGTTGAAATACACATTCCGCAGGATTCGCATTTTGTATCCTGCAGAGCGTCTCCCATCGATGGTGCAACATAAGTATCAAAACCCCGGTTGATGAGCCCGAGGGCATTGGCGCCTACCACTTCATGGCAGATCCTGACGCAACGGGCACAGAGAATACATTTGTTGTTATCGATCTCGATATAGGGATGACGGAAGTCGACGGCATATTCTTTGAATTCGCCTTCGAACATCTTCTGCCGGGCATCGTAATGAGAAGAATACTTCTGTAGATCGCAGTTGAAAAATGCAGTACATCCGCATTCGAGGCAGCGCTGGGTCTCATGCTGAGCAACTGCGGCCGATGCATAGCCAAGCTCAACTTCGCTGAAGTTCAAACGGTCGGCGGCAGGCAGGGTTGGCATTTCCTCGCGAAGCTGTTTCTCATACTTAGAAAGATAATCTTTCGCCACCTGCACTTTGAAGTTGTCGCGTTTGCTGGTAAAAGGCTTTTTCAAAGGCTGCAATGGAAGACGCATCACAAACTGGTGTGCGCTTGTGGAAGCTATCCTGGCCTGGGCAATGGCTTCGATGATGGTTGCCGGACCGCTTACCCCGTCTCCTGCTGCAAACACCGACGGAATACCGGTTTGCAGGGTATTCTTATCAGCATCGAGGTCACCCCATTTGTTGGTCTTCAGTTCTCCGCCTTCAGCGAATGTATTGATATCATTCATGAAATTCACTTCGGTCTTCTGTCCGATAGCTGCGAGAATGTAATCCACCTTCAGCTCAAAATCGGAACCTTCGACAGGCACAGGCCTGCGCCGGCCCGATGCATCGGGTTCGCCCAATTCCATCTTAATGCAGGTCATGGATTCGACTTCCCCCTTTGCATTTTTATTGATCTTTTTGGGAAGGGTCAGAAACCTGTATTCCACTCCTTCAAGTTTGGATTCGTGTATCTCGATAGGGTTGGCCGGCATCTCCTTTTCGGTGCGGCGGTATATCACATAAACCTTATCGGCATTGCACCGTATTGAGGTCCGGCAGCAGTCCATTGCAGTGTTACCTCCCCCGACCACGGCAATGGTCTTGCCTTTGAAGTTGTATCTCTGGCCCGTGACCTCCATATTTTTCAGAAAATCAATGCCGGAGTATACATTCCCAGCATCATCACCTTCACAGCCTACCCCGGTACCTTTCTGGGAACCTATGGTCAGCACAAGAGCATCGTATTTCTGCCTGATTTCCTTATAACTGAGGTTGTCGCCGAATTTTTTGTTATAGAAAATGTTGACTCCGAGGTCGGTGATGTTTTTCACTTCCTTATCGAGGATGTCGTTCGGAAGACGATACTCGGGAATACCATAACGAAGCCAGCCGCCAGGGTTTTGGGCAGCTTCATAGATATCGACCTGGTGGCCTTCGATCTGCATGAAATGGCCGACCGATAATCCTCCCGGTCCTGCGCCGATGACAGCTATTTTTTTGCCGGTGGATGGCTTTACTGCCGGAATAAATTTATCGGGTGATTCGAGGTCATGATCCGAGGCATAACGTTTGAGGTAATCGATGCCAACGGGAGACCCTTCGCCGAGGAGGTTCCTGCGACATTCGTTCTCGCACGGACGAACGCAAACACGACCGCAAATTGCAGGCAGGGGATTGGTTTCCTTGATCAGGGCCACAGCCTCGCTGTACATCCCTTTATCGATGAGTGAGATGTATCCCTGCACATCCACTCCTGCGGGACAGGTCTGTTTGCAAGGACCGAGACAGTCGGCGTAATGGTTGCTGAGCATCAGCTCCAGCGCCATCTTCCTCGATTTACGTATCCCTTCATTTTCGGTGATGATCTTCATCCCTTCGGTAAGCCTGGTGGAACAAGCCGGCTGATGGCCGCGCATGCCTTCGACTTCCACCACGCAAACATAGCAAGAAGTGAATGGCTCAAGGCGGTCGTCGTTGCACAGAGTGGGTATTTCGATGCCTTTCCGGCGCGACAGTTCCAGAATGGTCTCACCGGGAACTCCTTTTACGATGGCACCGTTTAAAATGATGTTTAGAGAATTATCAGACATGACTAATTATTTACGATGTACGATTTACGATGTACGATTTTTTAACGCAATAACGCTGAACGCCAAAACGATTTATGTCAAAATGATTGAGCTGAATTTGCACTTGGTAAAGCAGACCCCGCATTTAGTACAGAGCTCCTGGTTTATGAAATGGGGTTTTTTACGTTCTCCTGTGATGGCCTTTGCCGGGCAGTTCTTGAGACACACCAGGCAGCCTGTGCATTTTTCCTGATCAACCGTATAGGTGAGCAGGGGGCGGCAAACCTTGGCGGGGCATTTTTTATGCATGATATGTGCCTCGTATTCGTCCCTGAAATACCTGATGGTCGTGAGAACCGGGTTAGGCGCTGTTTGTCCGAGGCCGCATAGCGAGTTGTCTTTGATCTGATAGGCCAGCTCTTCCAGCTTTTCTATATCATCCTCCCGTCCTTTGCCGTTAGTGATACGTTCCAGTATCTCAAGCATCCGCATAGTTCCCATGCGGCAGAAGGTACATTTTCCGCAGCTTTCCTTACGCGTGAAATCGAGAAAGAACTTGGCCACGTCGACCATGCAGGTCGTCTCGTCCATAACCACCATTCCGCCCGATCCCATGATTGCGCCGGTTGCATTCACCGAATCATAATCTACGATAGTGTCGCTCAGATATTCCGGGATACAGCCACCTGAGGGGCCCCCAAGCTGAACAGCTTTGAAACGTTTACCGTTCTTGATCCCTCCTCCAAGCTTGAAGATCACGTCTTTTATGGTCATGCCCATCGGCACTTCCACCAGGCCCGAACGCCTCACCTTGCCCGCGAGAGCAAAGACTTTGGTGCCCTTGCTTTTTTCGGTTCCGTACTTTGCATAGGCAGCAGCCCCGTTCAGTATGATCCAGGGGATGTTGGCAAATGTCTCGACATTGTTGATGTTAGTGGGCTTTTTCCAAAGGCCCGACGCGGCAGGAAACGGCGGGCGTTTTCGAGGCATCCCGCGTTCCCCTTCAATGGACGCTATCAGCGCTGTTTCTTCACCGCATACAAAAGCTCCTGCTCCTTCTTTGATATAGACATCGAAATCCCATCCCCTGATCCCGAAAATATTTTTTCCAAGATATCCTTTTTCATGGGCCTGGCTGATAGCGATGTTGAGCCTTTTGATAGCCAGCGGATATTCGGCCCTGCAATAAATCACACCGCCGGTAGCTTCAATTGCGTATGCCGCAATGATCATGCCCTCAAGAACAGAATGCGGGTCGCCCTCAAGAACAGAACGGTCCATGAATGCTCCAGGGTCTCCCTCATCCGCATTACAAATCACATATTTCTGATCCGACTTGTTAGCGTTGGCGAATTTCCACTTCATTCCGGTAGGGAACCCGCCACCGCCCCGGCCGCGAAGCCCCGAATCAAGAATGGTCTTAATTATCTCCTCACGGGTCACGTTCTGCATCACGATCTTCTTCATGGCCGTATAGCCATGCCTCTGCTCATAAGCATTTATTGATTCCGGGTCAATATACCCGCAGTTACGTAACACGATCTTGACCTGAGACTCAATAAAATCATTTTCGGCTGCATCAAACAGATCCGTGTAAACGATGTAATCCCTTATCGGGTCCTTTTGGTTGATGTGTTTTTCAATCACCTCAACCGCACGGTCTTCACTCACATCACCGTAAATATATGTCCCGGTTTCGTCGGTGATCTCCACCAAAGGCTCACGGTAACACATCCCGATACAAGATGTCTTTTGAAGGTCAAAGGGAAGATTTTCCTGCTCCTTCAGCGCTTTAATCTTTTCGTAGGTCTTGTTCGCTCCCGCTGCGATACCGCAACTGCCGAGACCCACCGTTACTGTAGTCATCATATTTTAATTTATTTCTGCCAGCTTAATATTCTTCACGATCCTTACTGCCTCATTCCCGGTAAGCTTTCCATAGGTCTGTCCTCCAATCATCATCACCGGTGCAAGGGAACAGCAACCCAGACAGGCTACCGACTCCAGGGTGTAAAAGCGATCCTCGGTCGTTTCACCATCTTTGATCTTCAGCGCCTCTTCAATCGATTCGGAGATCTCTTTGGCGTTCTGCACATGGCATGCAGTACCGTGACACACTTTGATAATGTGTTTTCCTACAGGTGCAAGGCGGAACTGGGAATAAAACGTAGCTACCCCGAACATGTCGCTCAGCGGTATTCCGCATTCAGCGCTGATCTTTTCAAAGACCCGCCTCGGAATATAGCCGAACAGGTCCTGAGCTCCCTGCAAAAGAGGTATCAGATTTCCCTTTTTTTCTTTGTTCTTCTCGATCAGGGGATCCAGCAGGCTGAGATCCACAAGCTCTTCTTTATTTTCGAGCGTCGTTGTATTTAATCTTGGTATACGCATAATAGAATATTTGTTTCTTGTATCAATCCCGTTTCCACGTGATCACCGAAATCCTCTGCTTGCCATCCATACGGATCGTCAGCGGCTGTTCAAAGTGAACAATGTTATAGTATTGGGTTTTTCTTATGTTTTTCTGTTGTTTCAGTACTTCGTAACGGATGTAGCTGTCCGACATCTCCGGCTGAACGCAGAAATACCCAACGTTCATGGATGTTACATTGTGAAAAAAGTGAGATCCCGAGGAAGCATCGAGAGGAAATCCTTCAAAGCTTGTCTCAACGATGATCTTGGCCTGACTGATCTGGGGCCATGCCACCGGCATACCGATCCAGCGGTCGCGGGTACCCCATCTTCCCGGCCCGATCAGAACATACTTCTTTCCATTGGTAAAAAACTCATGGTTGATGTGATTGATCTCATCAGCCATTTCCATAGTCTTTGTTTTATCAAACGTATCGGGATCTACATACACAACATCATGTATATCTTCAATGATCCCGTTACCCATCTCCTTTTCAGCATACAGAAGAATCTCGGCAGGGTTGATTTTGCTCATCTCCACATGATAATCGGTTACATTCCCGATCAGAGGTTTGATCTGCAGAAGGTAGAAAGAGGCCCTGTTATCTTCGTCTTTGTTCAGGTCCACCGCAAATTCGATCTCAACCGGAGTCCCCAACGCTTCCTTGACCACGTCAAGTACGGTTTCCACGGTCTTTGCAAGTGGTATATAATTGTATTTTAAGATATCCGCAAAGTTAACGACCCTTGGTCCAGCCTGGTTCAACCCGGGTGTAATGCGGTTGTTATCAATAGAATATACCGAAGCAAGATGTTTAAGTGTACCATGTGTTTCTGCTTCGTCGATATCTAGCTTCCTTAGTCCTGCATCCTCCCCTTCGAGCAGATCCACATTTTCCTTTTTCAAATCCACGGCATAAAAATGCAACTGTGAACCTTTGTACTGGTCCTTGGGCGAGTTGATCTCAAGAGTAGGATATTTTGGTGCAAAGCGGAAAGCCTTTTCCCCTTCGACTACATAACGACCCAGACCGAGAGCAGCTACGGCAAAACCTTCTTCAGGTTTCATATGGGCAAAGGGATAATAATTGTACGATTGTGCAACGCCGCTGATATGAGGATAAAACACATCGTCATATCGATGCCCGACGACTTCCTGCACAACAATCGCCATTTTCTCCTGTTCAATCCGGTAATTCACTGCTTCAATATAGCCTTTGGCAATAGGAGAGTATATAGAGGCATAAACGAGTTTGATGGCATCCATAAGCTGTTCCAGCCTGACTTTGGGATCGGGATGGTTATTGGGGATAAGGTAGGTCTCGAAGATACCGGCAAAAGGCTGGTTCAGTGAATCTTCGAAAAGGCCCGAAGATCGGATTGCCAGGGGATTCCTGATGGATTTGATAACCACTTTAAGCTTTCGTATCAGGGTCTCGGTGAGTTTGCCACTCATGAAACGGTGCCTGAGCAGACTGTAATCATTCTCAAGTAAAGCCTGTTCCCTGAGCTTATTCCGGTCAAGGAAATACTCGAACTCCTCGGTGCCTATGATGGATGTCTTTGGCGTTCTTATCCTTATGTTTGGTATGATCTGTGAGAAGTCATAGTTATAAATCAGGGTATTAACAAACGCCAATCCCCTTCCCTTACCTCCCAGTGCCCCTTCTGTAAGCGCAACGATATTCCGTTCGTCGGTGATCGCCGCTTCCTCGAAAGGGATGACTTTCCCTACATTCTGTTCGTTTCGGAAATGCTGGATCACGGTAATCAGATAATCCCTGAGGTCTGAAGGGTTTTTAAAGTCGGTAACTTTTGCCGGATTGAGGATCTTTGCAGCCTGGACTTCGCCCCGGGCCATCAGCCATAACGAGAAATGATCCTTACGGGCATGGTATAACAGCGATTCCTCAGGTATGGTAGTGAGGAAGTCTTCGAACTCCTTCAGTGACTTTGCAACGGCGATCTGACTGCCACCGATGTCCCGGTAAATAAAATTACCGAAGCCGAGATAATGCGTAATAAAACTACGAAAATCAGCCAGCAGGGTTTCCGAATTTTTATTGATAAAGGATGTCTTCAGCTCATAGGCCTGCTCGGCATTCATATTATCGGACGACTGCAGAATGATAGGCAGTTCCCTGAGTTCTTTCCTTGTTTGCTTTACCAGGCTGAACCCAGCTGTCTCATTCATCCTGCCGTCTTTCTTGAACCGTACATCCGAGATCAGGCAGAGTATAAATTCCTTGTATTTGTTAAAGATATACAGCGCTTCCTCATACGTTGAAGCAAGCAGGATCTTGGGCCTGGCCTTCAAACGCAGTATCCGGTATAGCTCATCGGTAGTCACATCCTCAATAATCGTCTTGGTCTGCTCCAGCACAATATTGTATAACATCGGAAGGTAAAGCGAATAGTACGTGGGAGAATCTTCAACGAGAAGGATCACCCTGACCATCCCGATGCTGGTATCGTTCTCAACATTTACCTTATCTTCCAGGTAGTTGATGATAGCGAAGAAAATTTTGGAATCTCCGTTCCACACAAACACCCTGTCGATCCAGGTCAGTTTTTCAGGGGTATTATCAAAAATGGCGATGTCGGTGTTGCTGTTAAGCAGCAGGAAAACCGGGATATACTGATAAAGATCCTTGATCTTTTTACTCAATTCCACCGGGAAATGTTTGTCGACCCCCATCATGACAATGACCAGGTCATAATGTTTCGAACCCAGTTGCTCCATGACCTCTTCGGTGCTGGAAACACCGGTGATCCTGGGCATGGTCGAGAGGCTTAACTGGTAAAACTCGCCCAGGACATGTTCCGAGAACCTCCCTTCCTTTTCAATGCTGTAGGCATCGTATAGGTTTGCAACCAGCAGTATCTCCCTCACCTTAAACGGCATCAGGTCATGATAAAGGTCACGGTTGTAATTCATCCTGTTGAGAAAAGTCTGTAGCAGTTTACGGCTGGCTTTGGTTTCCTGCTCAGCTCCGGATTTAGCGCCGCCAGCCACGGGAAGTCCGCTTTTGCGCAGAATGGCTTTTCCTTTCACGCTGTTGAGATAACCGGTGATGAGGTTGGCAAGATTGATGATCAGATACCGCTCTTCCTCCAGGAAAGGTCCTTCAAAGGCAAGTGGAAATGCTTTTAAATAATAAATCTCGATAGACCCTACCTGGCTGTCGATAGTCTCGAATAACTGCCGCTGGCACCATTTTGTCTCATGAAAATTAGGGCTCTTAATTTCCAGCTTTCCGTATTTGATGCAGGAAACGGCGTATTCAGGAAACTGCCATGCCGACGGCAGTATCATGCATATCTGGTGGAGAGCTTCTTCTACCGGTTTACCTGCCCTGAGGATATTGGTCGTTTGGTTGATAGCCGAAAGCTCCTTCAGCCTTTCTCTTGTAATATAATGGCCTTCGCGTCCCTTGACTCCATTGAGAAAACCCTCGATGAGACTGGCTATATTCATGATGAGATTTCTCTCTTCCTTCAGAAAAGGCCCCTCATCAATATTTGGAAATTCTTTTGTGTAAAATACTTCAATGGTACCGCTAAGCCCGTCAATACTCTCAAAGACCTGCTTCTGCACCCATTGTGTTTCAGTAAACTCCTGGGTTGTCAGTTCCATTTCATCGTACAGTATCCTGGCTGTCGTAAATTCGGGATACTGCCAGGCAGCGGGAATAATACTGCATATATCATAAAGGGTCTCCTGTATAGATTTGTTTTTTTTCAGGATAGCCGTAGTAGTATTCAATGCCTCCAGCTCTTTAAGCCTTTCCCTGTTGTCGTAAACCAGTCGGTCAAGGTCGATATTTTTAGCCCTGACGTTTTTTTTATCTTCCCCGGAAATAGCCATAAGTTGCCCTTTTATCCGGCTCAAAGTTAGAGAATTCCTGATTCCCTTTTGATTGGGAATCCGCAATTTTAGCATAATACGGAATATCCTTAGAATGCGTACGTGAATCACTTATAGCCTCTCAGTAAACATGCTGTTTTATAGAAAAATCTTAAATAATATTTTCAAGATGGCTTATTTCGGGTTGAAGAGGCGTTTACATTTGCGAACTATTGTGAAAATAATAACATTCATACATTAATTAAAAAATCCAATCCTATGTCACAAGGTTATCAGAAATTAGTTGATGAGTTCATGGCAAAAATCATTGCCAAGAATCAGGGTGAAAAAGAATTTCACCAGGCTGTTATGGAAGTAGTCGAATCGCTGATCCCATTCGTCGAAGAGAATCCTAAATACAAAGCAGCAAAGATCCTTGAACGGATGTGCGAACCTGAACGCACCATTTTATTCCGCGTTCCCTGGTCAGATGATAAAGGCGAAATCCAGATCAACAAAGGATATCGTATCGAGATGAACAGCGCTATCGGCCCTTATAAAGGCGGTCTGCGTTTCCACCCGACTGTAAACCTTGGTATTCTGAAATTCCTGGCTTTCGAACAGGTATTGAAGAATTCACTTACCACTCTTCCTATGGGCGGTGGTAAAGGCGGCAGCGATTTCGATCCAAAAGGAAAGAGCGACAATGAAGTGATGCGTTTCTGCCAGAGTTTCATGACCGAGCTGCAGCGTCATATCGGAGCTGATACTGACGTTCCCGCAGGTGATATTGGTGTTGGCGGACGTGAGATTGGTTTCATGTTTGGCCAGTACAAACGCCTCCGTAATGAATTTGTAGGCGTACTCACAGGTAAAGGCCTTGAGTGGGGTGGTTCACTCATCCGTCCTGAGGCTACTGGTTACGGCCAGGTATATTTCGCAGCAGAAATGCTGAAGACCCGCGGCCTTGATTTCAAAGGCAAGATTGTTACCGTATCCGGTTCAGGAAATGTTGCACAGTATGCTACTGAAAAAGTCACATTACTTGGTGGTAAAGTGGTTACCCTCAGCGACAGCGAAGGTTACATCTATGACCCCAAAGGTATCGACGCCGAGAAACTCGCTTTCGTAATGAAGCTCAAGAACGTGAAACGCGGCCGTATCAAGGAATATTGCGACAAATATCCTGAAGCTAAATTCGTGGCCGGAAAACGCCCATGGGAAGTCAAATGCGACATTGCATTACCCAGTGCTACCCAGAACGAGATCAACGGCGATGACGCCAGGACTCTCATTGCAAACGGCTGCTACTGCGTATCAGAAGGAGCTAACATGCCTTCGACACCGGAAGCAATCACGATTTATATCGACAAGAAGATCCTTTACGGACCTGGCAAAGCTGCCAATGCAGGGGGTGTTGCCACTTCAGGACTCGAAATGTCACAGAATTCAATGCGCCTCAGCTGGACCCGCGAAGAAGTCGACCAGAGGCTGCATAACATCATGATCAACATTCACAAGAATTGTGTAAAATACGGAACAGAAAGCGATGGATTCATCAACTATGTAAAAGGCGCCAACATCGGAGGCTTTGTAAAAGTTGCTGAAGCAATGCTTGCACAGGGACTCGTTTAAACTACCAGATGTTCATTTTGATTCAAAAAAGGCGCTTCGGCGCCTTTTTTCATGAGTCATGGTAAGGTTACTGCTTGCGGTTCACCACGGTTCGCAGTGAAGAGGATGATATTGAAGAAAGCATACCACACCACCCCTGCCTGGGTTTCAAACATAGATTCTGTAAAGATGTTTATCATGAAAAGCAAGAGGAAAAAGAAATACAGGAAGTAGCTGTGGCGTAGTGCGCTTATAATCGGTATGATCAGCATCAGCAGCAGTGTTACGATTCCGGGAAGGCCCAGGGTAATAAACGTTTGCAGGTATTGGTTGTGATCATTAAGTTTCAGTTCCAGGGCATGTTCGATGTTCTTCTCCTTGTATTTCCTGATCAATTCATCTTTAACATCGCCGGTCCCTACACCGATAAGTATATTGGGTTTTATAATATCCAGCGAAGCTTTCCACATCTCAATACGGTCGGATGTGCTTTTAGATGTCTCAGGAGGAGCTTCTCCGGTAAGAGTTTCCGTGCTATGAACAACCCTCGCAGAGGCACCGGTGAAAACATGGAAGCCTGCGCGCAGGAAGATCAGGAAAAGAATCAAAATGCCCAGGCCAATAAAAATTTTCTTCTGGCTGAATACGTATTCGGCTGAAATCAGAACAGCTAAAAGAATCATACCGATGAGCCCCATCTTGGAACTTAAAAGAAAAATAAAAACGAAGAACCATGCCAGCAGCAGAAAATAAATGGTTTTAACGGAGCCCGACAACAAGTTGATCCTTTTTAAAAATTCCAGGGCGATGAAACCCATAGCAAAGTTCAGGTACATGGCGAAATATGTCGAATGGAAGTACCAGCTCAGTTTCATATAATAAAATGCCCCTTCCATTCCGTTCCACCAGAGTGTACATGCATGACCCAGAAGCAACAGTGAACCCAGCAGGCATCCGCCAAGATAAACCTGCATCAGAAGCCGCAAATTCTTTGAATTCAGGAATCCGACATCCGCAGTCGCAAACACAAGAGGAAAAACAAGCAGTGAGAGTTTTACTTCGAGGTCAAACCATGCATATGCATAATTGGTGGTGTACAGCATACCTATCAGATAGAGAATGTATAAACCAGCGAATAGAAAGGTATTTCTGCGGTTTTTGTTGCTGAAAAGGGTGGGAATGGTCTTTAAATAAACACCTGAGACAAGCCAGTTCAGGATTAGTATCGCAATGATGGTTGGGACTAATTTTCCCCAGACCGGCAGCATAAACGCTATGCCCAGGCTGCAATACCAGAAAATCTGCTGATGTATCTTTTTACGCATTGATGAGGTTCCAGAATTCGTTTACAATGATTTCGGGATTGAATTCTTTTTGCAGGTACTCATACCCGTTTTGACCGAATTCTTTCCTTTCCTGTTCATGGGTGTACAAATATAAGATCCTGGAGGCAAGATCAGCAGGATCGTCCGGAATAAAGGCAAGCCCTGCTTTCCCTATATCGATGAGGAGTTCCTTGGCTTCTCCTTCAACACCAAGCAGGATCGGCTTTTTCAGTGCCAGGTTCTCAAATATTTTCGAGGGGATGGCTCCTTTGAACAGGTCCAGCCGCCTGAGCGGGATAACGGCTGCGTCAGAAGCATGAATAAACGGGATGACCTCACTTTTCGGCCTGCTATCGAGAAAAATAACATTGCCGAGACTTTCCGTTTCCTTTATTTTTAAAAGTTTCTCCTTTTCGGGGCCGCTGCCCATGATAAGGAATTTTATGGCGGGAACCTGCTTCAGCTGTTCAGCTGCCTGAAGCAATACCTCGAGACCCTGGGCATGCCCTAAAATACCTGCATATAACAATAGAAAATCCTGTGGTTTGAACCCAAACTTCTCTCTCAGCAAGGGATCGGCCTGAATGGCTTCGAGCTCTGACACGACAGCCCCGTTTTTGAACCAATAGACCTGCTTATGAGGGAAACGGGAGGAAATATTTTCGACAATTCCCCTTGTCTGTCCGGTGACAAGGAACGATTTACGGTACAGGAAACGTTCGAGTGAAGCTGCTGTGCTAAGCATTAAGCGGTTTTTTACAAGTCCCAGTTTCTCGGCGCTTTCGGGCCATAAGTCGGAGACGTTGAATATAAGCCTGGCTCCTTTGAAAACCGATAAAAGCCAGGCGGTAATCCCAAGAAACAAAGGAGGGGACTCACAAAACACATAATCAAATTTACCTGTCCGGAAAATACCGCAAAGCAGGGAAGTAAAGACAAAGCTGAAATAATTGATCAGACGGGGCAGGATGGCCTTGCTTGAGCCGGCATAGATCCACGACCGGTGGATTGTTAGCCCCCCCATCTCTTCAGTCAGAAAAAACTTGCCACGGTAGGCCTGATGGATACTCATCTCGGGATAGTTCGGCATGGCCGTAAGGACTTCCACTGTCGCACCCTTTCTGCTTAGCTGCCTTGCCCATTGCAACAGTCTTGACTGCGGAGCTCCGGTCTCTGGTATGAAATATTGAGTAAGGATAAGGATTCTCATTAACGCTTCATTTCTCCCATAAGGCTGAACACAGCAAGAGCTTGATCAATTCGCTATGCCGGGCTGGCCCGATGGCATTTTAAAACCCTTGGCGAAAAAAGGTTTCGGCCTTAATATCTTATTGAATGCAAAATACTGTATCAATACGAAATCCTTTCCGTCATTGACTATTGCATAAAGACGGTCCGGATCGTAAGGCAAAATGCGTCCCTGATAATCTTTTTGTCCGAAAAGATTAGGCTTATGGTAAGTCCTTACAGTGTTTGTCCGGTTCAGAGTATCAACCAGGGTAATGATGATGAAGGGTTTGGAATTCAGAACCGAGTCTTTGGTGCGTTTGTCCATATCGTTCAGAAAGGCTTCAAAATTCGCGTTTCGGAAACCCGAAAGAAAATTAAAGACTTTCAGTGTATCCAGGCCAGGCAGGGGTTTGTTGTCTATCAGCGAAGTAAACCTGGTAAGGCGGCCCTTGTCAAGCTGGACCTCAAACGAATATTCCGGATTTTCAGGAACTTCCATTTTTACAGATCTGATCTCCTCAATATCATTTTTAAACACGGTGAGATCCCTCCAGTATCGTTCAATAGTGCTGAAGCGGGGCGTTACGAAGCCTTTCAGACCAGGAAGATAGATCACAAAGGGTTCTTCTGAATCTTCCATTAAAGCATAGCTTGCCTGGTTGTCGGGTGTGGCTCCTCCTATGTAATATACCTTAGTGAGTTTCTCATGGCGGAACAGCCTTATCCCCAAAAAATCGAGACGGTAAACCATCTGGTATACCTCGACTTTTACACCGTTTACAGCCAGGTGTTTTACAATGGTATTGTGCGCGGCCATAGCCACCGGGGACTTGACCTGGATATCGGTCATGGTCTTAAGCATCAGGTCGACATTGAATTTGAGTGCGGTGTAGCTGTCGTTCAGCACCCAGGCCCCGGTTTCTTTTCTCGAAACTTTCACCGAGTTATTATTCTTGTCGGTCATGAAAAATTTGGTAACCGTGGAAGTGTCGGCTACGGCAAAATCACTCATCGAGCGCCTGAAAGTAGTCGTCGAGTTAGTCAGGAACAGGACAAGGAAAACGATAGCCAGAAGGAGCACCAGCAGGAGGATATATTTGTTTTTCTTCATCTTTGAAAAATGTCTTGGTTATTTGAATTTCCTGGCGAACTTCATCCGCCTCATGCGAAACCTGATCAATGCAAAGATAAGAATACCAAGCACGGGAAGGAGCAGGTTCAGGAGTTTCCAATACAAGCCTTCATGTTCTACTTTTTTCATATCAAGCAGCCGCATTTTAAGCTCCCTTGAACGTACCGTGATCAAGCCTGTTTCATCGCACAAATAATTCATGGCGTTCAGCACGAAGTCTCTGTTCCCAAACGTTTCCTGGGTCCATTGATCATATCCCATCGGGAGAGGAAAGCCCTTTTTTAAATTGAATTGGTTCTTTACGATATCGCCATCAGCCACAATGAGCATTTTTGTCGGCTTACTTTTCTTTCTATATTCAAGACCTTTGTCTTCAGAAAGTTCCGGAGGTATCCTGTAGATGTACGATGAAGTGAATTCACCTTCGAGCAGAACCGCAACTGTGAAAGGCCCTCTTGTAAACATTCGTTCATCAGGCTGCTGCTTCAGCATTTCGAGTTCAACAAGCACCGGAGCATTCACAACCTGGGCATAGGGAGAAGAAGTCAGAATGACCTGCTTTTTAATTCCAGGGGCTTCCACTGTATCTATTGTGCTGATAAATTCGCTCTTGATGGCATTCAGCCCATGTACAATAGGATGATTGATGGTCGGTGTAAGAAGCGGGAAATAAAACCATCTGAAAAACGTGAACTGGGGCTGGTTTCCGATCTGTCCTGTTTTCAGGGGGATTGGCATTGCATTCAGATCCATTACCAGGTTCGTATTCAGTCGTGCTCCATAGGTATAAAGCATATCTTCGAGGTTGATGTCGTTGGCAATCCCCATGGTAGAATTATACTTTTCAAGGCTGTCCCAGGGTGTATAAACCGGATCGATAAGCCAAAGTGTTTTACCTCCCCTCATGATAAACTGATCGATGAGGAACTTGTCCTTTTCATCAAAAGGCTTGGTGGGCTTGGCAATGATCAGGGCTTTGTACTTGTTGGCCAGCCGCTGGTGCAAGGAATCGAGCTTGATCCTCATCGAAAGAGCATTGATCTTATGGTCGATAGTTACCCTGTCGACATTGTAAAACTGCGAAAGTGTGCGTTCCAGGTCATACGTCTCCATTTCCGACAACTCGCCCTGGCCCTGAAGGATAGCAATCCTTGGTTTGGTAATCCTTGTAAGCGCCTGAATTGCACTGGCCAGGTTGTATTCAAGCGCCTGTACCGAATTGTTCAGGACCAGGTTGGGGTCTTCACCCAGGTTCGAACCTGAAAGAAGCTGAACCGGCGTTTCATGGCCACGGTAAGTCACGATAGCCCCTGGGAATATCACAACTTCCGATGATTGTCCTTTCTTGTTTACTCTTAAAGTTGTTGGCTGAAGGCCTTTCTCGACAAGGCTGCGATAGGCGAGGTTCCTGTCTTTCTCGTCGGCAATGGCCGAGAGGTCTACAAACTGATACTGCACTTTATTGCTGTATACCCTGAACTCGTCAAGCATCTCCTTGGTTTCATTTGACAAACGCTGGAAAGCAGGAGGCAGGTCACCCGAAAGATACACCTTGAAGAACAGCACATCATCCAGATTTTTCAGGACTTTCTTCGTTGCCGGAGCCAGAGAGTATCGTTTTTCGGCAGTCAGGTCAAAACGGGTAAAGATAAAACCTGAAATCATATTGAGCAGGACGATGACAACCACCACCAGGAGCAACTGAATGATGTTGTTCTTTTTGATATTCCTTTTCTTTTCGTTTACTTTCTCCATGTCCCTACCATTTTCTGCTCTCGAGCGAGAGTTTAGTGAGAAAGATGAATAAAGCTGTAACGCTCAGGAAATAGACCAGGTCGCGTGTATCGATGACTCCCCTGCTCATCGACGAATAATGTGCATTCAGGCCCAGGTTTTGTACCATCAGTCCGATTTTACCCGACAAAATGAAAGTGTAAATGAAATCAAATCCAAGATACAAAAAGAAGCAGATGATCAGCGAAATAACGAAGGCAACTACCTGGTTGTCGGTAAGGGATGATGAGAATATCCCAATGGCAACAAAACTCATTCCTAAAAACAGAAGACCGGTATAAGACCCCCAAATCCCTCCTGTATCGAGATTTCCCGATGGCATCCCAAGCTGATAAACCGAGAAAAAATATACCAGGGTAGGGATCAGTGAGAAAATCACCAGGACGAATCCCGCAAGGAATTTCGCCAGTATGATCTGAAGGTCGGTAAGTGGCTGAGTCATCAGCAGCTCGAGAGTTCCGCTTTTCTTTTCATCGGCAAAGGATCGCATAGTGATTGCCGGGATCAGAAAAAGAAACACTAAAGGTCCGAGGATAAACAGTCCGTCAAGGTTGGCATAACCAAAGTCGAGGATGTTGAACTGCATCGGAAAAACCCATAGAAAGAGACCTGTCATCAGCAGAAAAACCACAATGACGATATACCCTATGAGGGAACTCAGGAAACCGTTGATTTCTTTCTTAAACAGCGTAAACATATTTGCGCTTTGAGGGCTGCAAAGGTAATAAAAGATGTACGATGTACGATGTACGATGTGCGAATATCGAATGCCGTTCGGCGAAGCCGTAATGAACACCAATGAAATAAACAATTTCGTGAATAATATTGAACGCCATAACGCTGAACGCCAAATGATCAACCAAGCTCAACATTAACGGCCTGGTCGAGGTTAAGTCCCAGCAGACTGGCGGCGTTTCCTTTGTTCATGGCTATCTCCAGATGACCGCTGCTGCTGAACAAGGCCAGCATCTCGCCTTCAGGCACATCCTGGTATGATTTGCTGATCTCGGTGATACGGTATTTGGCCGATCGGAAGGTGATAGCAAATTTCTTTCCTTTAGTCGCTGAAATGAACAACTTTTCGGTGATATTGGTGAAAGCATTCTCGTAATTGTCAATGTAGATCACCTGCCCTTTGATAAGATCTCCCTGTATCACCGGTCTGAATGCGATTTTCTGCAATACTTCTTTTTTTATGTGGCCCAGTTCCCCGGCAGATTTGCCCATGGCAATATGAACGGCCACTTTCGCAAAAACATCACGGGTCGGAAAAGTGAAATAATCCGAATCCTGAATCACATCGAGGTCGATGATAAGCTCGGGAAGGTCATCAAATATCAGCGAAAAAATTCCATTGTCAGCCCCGATGAACCAGTGTTCTTTATATTTAACAAGGGTATGCGGATGACGGATTGAAGCCTCAGTGTTTACTGCCAGAATATGAATACTGCCATCAGGGAAGTTCCTGTAAAAATTCCGGATGATAAAGGCCGCCTGGTTCAGGTCAAAAGCCGGTATGGCATGAGTAATGTCGACAATAGTGGCTTCGGGCAGTTGCCGCAGTATAGTACCTTTTACAGCTCCAATATAGTGGTCTTTGTGGCCCCAGTCACTTGTGAGGGTAATGATTGCCATCGGATTATTCGTACTTTTGCGTATTACAAAGGTACGTATTTTTTCATGAGCGAGAAAACCATCCACATCGAATCGGCACATCCACTTGATATTTTCGGCCCCAATGACCAGAATCTCGAGATCGTCCGTAACTCCTTTCCGAAGCTGAAGATCTTTAGCCGCGACAATTATGTCAAAGCCCTGGGAGAAGAATCCGACTTGCTCGATTTTGAAGAGAAATTTACTTCTCTGCTGTCGCATTTTGAGAAATTCGGTCGGCTCTCAAAAGACGATATCAGCCAGTTAATGATGGCCGACAACTCTGCAGTCCTTGCACCTGAAACCAGTCCCGAGGTGCTTGTTCACGGAAAGAATGGAATGCTTATACGGGCCCGGACAGCCAACCAGCGACGTATGGTCGAAAGCTGCGACCGCAACGATCTGGTGTTTGCCATCGGTCCGGCCGGGACAGGAAAAACATATACAGCAGTTGCTTTGGCCGTGCGTGCTCTGAAAAACCGCCAGGTCAACCGTATCATTCTGACCCGGCCTGCAGTGGAAGCAGGTGAAAACCTGGGGTTCCTGCCCGGTGATCTGAAAGAAAAACTCGACCCTTACCTCCAGCCTTTGTACGATGCACTCAGGGATATGCTCCCGGCCCAGAAACTCCTTCAATACATCGAAGATCGCACGATCGAGATCGCGCCCCTGGCCTTTATGCGTGGCCGTACCCTAAACAATGCCTTCGCCATCCTCGACGAAGCACAGAACACTACCCCGAACCAGCTCAAAATGTTCCTTACCCGTATGGGGGCATCCGCCAAGTTTATTGTTACCGGCGATATCACCCAGATCGACCTGCCGAAACACCAGGTTTCAGGCCTCGTTCATGTGCAGTCTGTCCTCAATAAAGTTCAGGATATTGAATTCATTTACCTCGACAATTCCGACATCATCCGCCACAAACTCGTGAGCAGGATCATCAATGCATACGGGCAATCAAGTAGCGAAGTGGCGAAGTAGCGTTTGGCGAAGCCAAAATGAGCACGCAAATCAAGGGTAAGACCCCCGGAGCAAGCCCCGGCCCCAGGTTCCGCCCCAGAGTGGCGGGGAATCAACCGGAAGAGATTGAAATAAGCAACTGGTGCGAATAACTAGCGAAACTTCGATGATCACGTTAGTACGTCAGAATCTCCATTAACCCGGTTTTTATCAAATCCAGCTCATCTTTTGTGATTTCACCGATCTTGCTGATGAAGCGGGCAGATGAAAGCGTACGAACCTGAAAGGTCAGTATCTCAGAATCCTGGTCCAGGCCGTTAACACTGCCCTTTTTCAAAATAATACAACCGGCATATTTTTTAATCCTGGAGCTCAGCGGACAGACAATACTAATTCCCAGATTATCGTTCATTGCATTACCGCTGATGATAACTACGGGTCTTATACCATTCTGCTCACTTCCTTGCACCGGATTTAAATCGGCAAGCCAAATCTCTCTTTGTCTCATTCCTCACCAAACATTTTCAGGTAATCCTCCATTCCCTCTTCGGCCATGCTCAGCATATCTTCATCTCCGGCCGCTTTCCTAAATGAACGTATATACTCTGCTCTCTTCAGATTGCCCAGGTAATTTCTTAAAGCATTCTCAAGAATGCGGTTTTTCGGCATTTTCAGCTTGCCAGCATAACTTTCCAGAAGGTCCCACAAATCGTCGGGAAGAGTGCTCGTATAAGTAACCGGTTTCATAAGACAAATATTTTTTACAAATATAAATTATAAATACTAACTTTAATGTTTTCTTAGGTTATATTTTGTACATTACAGTAAAAAACAGATCATTCGCTGATTCCCTGAATCAATCATCCTTCAATCCGTCATTCAGTCAATCCGTCATTCAGTCATTCAGTCAATCCGTCATTCAGTCAATCCGTCATTCAGTCATTCAACCTCCTATCACTATTTTTTTTACTTTTGTCGTAAATTGTGACATTATGCAGAACGTACTTACAAAAACCAGCTTTAGCTTTCCGGGACAGAAATCTCTATACAAAGGGAAGGTCCGCGACGTTTATAATATAAATGACAAATTCCTGGTGATGGTGGCCAGCGACAGGATCTCTGCCTTCGACGTGGTGCTGCCCAGAGGGATTCCTTACAAAGGACAGGTTTTGAACCAGATCGCTTCAACATTTCTTGATGCAACGGCCGACATCTGTCCAAACTGGAAGATCTCCAGCCCCGATCCAAATGTAACCATTGGAAGGTTTTGCAAGATCTATCCCATTGAAATGATCATCCGCGGATATCTTACAGGAAGTTCATGGCGCACCTACCAGAAAGGTGAGAGGCAAATCTGCGGTGTTCCCGTTCCAGACGGGATGAAGGAACATCAGCGTTTCCCCGAGCCCATCATTACGCCAACCACCAAGGCTTCCGAAGGACATGACGAAGATATTTCGGAAGAGGAATTACTGGCTAAAGGGATTATTCCTAAAGAAGAATGGGAACTCCTCAAAAAATACACTCTTGCAATTTTCAAACGCGGAACCGAGATTGCAGCAAAGCACGGACTTATCCTGGTCGATACTAAATATGAATTCGGCAAAGGCCCCGACGGGAAAATTTACCTCTGCGACGAAATCCACACCCCTGATTCTTCAAGGTATTTCTACCTCGAAGGTTATGAGGAAAGGCAGTCCAAAGGCGAACAGCAGAGACAGCTTTCAAAAGAATTCGTAAGGGAATGGCTCATGGCCAACAACTTTATGGGCAACAAAGGACAAACAGTTCCCGATATGCCCGATGCCTTTGTGAATGAGATCACCGAACGGTATATAGAGCTTTACGAACGAATTACTGGTGAAACCTTTGTTCGCTCCGAAACATCAGCGATGGAGAAGCGAATTGAGGGTAACATCCTGACTTTTTTGAAAAATCAGGTTTAAGGATCTTTCCGATTTCATTGCAACATATAATAACCGGACCATCTATTTTCAGGTGGCATACCTTCTGGCCGATCAACAAACGACTGAAAGAGAATATTCAGCGCTGGAATCAATTCCTGACAATTATGAAAAATTTGTCGTCTCGCTTGACGACATACAAATGCCTGACAGAAAAGGGATAAAGCATATTCAGGCCTGGTATCTGGATAAGATTCTATAGTTGAAAAGAAAATTTGAAGTAATTTGGCCTTTTAATTCATAATTCATAATTCGATTATTCCGTTATTCTATTATTCTATTACTCGACATTCAACATTCGACATTCAAATGATCCCCTTCTCCCCTCCCCGTATGGACCAGCGCATCGTCGATGAAGTCGTCGATACACTCTTTTCAGGCTGGATCACAACGGGTCCGAAGACCAAGAAGTTCGAGAAACTGCTGACGGCATACGGGGGACATCAATCGACACTGTGTCTAAGCTCGGCGACTGCCGGACTGGAGCTGGTCCTGCATTGGTATGGGGTTGGCCCGGGCGATGAAGTCATCGTGCCTGCATATACCTATAATGCTACCGCCAATGTAGTTGTGCACTGCGGAGCTACCCTGGTTTTTGCCGATGCATCCGACGACTTTAACATCAGCATTAAGGCTATAGAAAAGGCCATTACCAGTAAAACCAAGGTGATCATCCCTGTGGATATCGGTGGATGGCCCTGCGATTATGATGCGATCAATGCCCTGGTCCGACGCGATGACATCCGCAGTGAGTTCAAAGCAGCAAATAAAGAGCAGGAGCAGCTCGGGCGTATTCTTATTATGTCCGATGCAGCCCATTCAATCGGAGGGAGATACAAGGGTAGGACCGTTGGAAGCCTCACCGATATTACGGTTTACTCATTCCATGCTGTAAAAAACCTCACCACTGCCGAGGGTGGGGCGATCTGCTTTAATCTGCCGCCACCTTTCGACAACCTTCAGATCTACCAGAGGCTTAATATCAAGTCGTTGCACGGACAGACCAAGGATGCCCTGGCCAAGAACCAGATCGGCAACTGGAGATACGATATCGTTGAACCGGGGTATAAATGTAACATGACCGACATCCAGGCATCCATGGGGCTGATCGAGATACAACGATACGATGAAGACATGCTGGTGAGGAGAAAACATATTCTCGACAGGTATAAAGCAGCGCTTTCGAAATATAAATGGGTCCAGATCCCTCTTTACGAAAGCCCGGATCGCCAGTCTTCATATCATCTTTTTTTACTGCGGATAGCGGGAGCATCAGAAAGCCAGCGTGACTCGATAATACAAGAGATTTTCAGGCAGGAAGTCGCGGTAAACGTTCATTTCGTACCCCTGCCTTTGATGACTTTCTACAAGGGCCTGGGTTATCGCATGGAGGATTACCCCGTCGCCTATGACAACTACTCCCGCGAGATCACACTCCCGGTATATTATGATCTTACCGATGATATGGTTGATGAGGTGGTGAGAGCGGTGGTCAAGGCGGTTGGGAAAGTAATTGGGTAGATGTATGAATATCGAATGCCGAATATTGAATTGAGAATAATCGAAAGACTCCCATTTTGAACCATCAGGTCATTTATTCCAAGAACTGTATGATAATAATAGAAGGCGCTATCCCCACCTGTTACCCTGGCGCCAGTGCTATCCCAATATTTTCCCGTTGAACTTTGTCTGAAATTATTTGCATCGTATGTAAAAGCGAGTAGCGAGGAATTCACCCAGGCGCTACCGTTCCAATTCTGGCCCAGCTCAAGTGTCAGATTATTGCTGGCATCGTATGTCGAGATGGCCGGGCTTTACGGCAAAGGCTGGTCAAAGGCTCTTCAATAAGCCGCTTCCTGAACCCGGGGTCTTTCATCGATTTTTCGATCAGCTGCTGTTCGAGTTGTTTTCTCTGTATCAATTGGTATAGAATTTTATTAAATACAATAAATTTATGAAAAGTCGGAGGAAATGGAAAAATAATTTCCATGGTGCATATCGTATCGTTTACCTTCAAATCTTAATCCAAAAATAACTTCTATTGGTCATGAATCCAGACAAAGCAAGTAAGGATTTGACAAAAGGAGTAAGGAATCGTAAAAAAGCCTGGGTTATCCTGAAAAAACGCCAGCTGTACCCTGCTTCATAAACCTTCCTATGCAGTTCCTGCAAATCAGGCCGGGTTTTCAAAGCCGGATTTGCTTGCGGGTATCAAATTATCATGTAATTTCGTTAATAATTTTGAATTTATTCACGAATTGTTTATTTCTATGGTGTTCATTACCGCTTCGCCGAACGCTACTTCGCTAGTTATTCGCACCAATTGCTTATTTCAATTGCGTGCTCATTTTGGCTTCGCCGAACGCTACTTCGCTACTTAACATATGATACGATTCCTGGATATATTTTTTTCTGTTTGCGGACTGCTTCTCTGCCTTCCATTATTCATTGTCCTCGCGATCCTCATATCCCTGGATTCCAAAGGTGGAGTGTTTTATTCACAGGTCCGCGTAGGCAAAGACGATAAGGATTTCAGGCTGCTGAAGTTCCGTTCCATGAGAGCAAACAGCGATAAAAAGATCGGCCTGACCATCGGCAACCGCGACAGCCGGATCACCAGTACCGGCTATTACCTCAGAAGGCTGAAACTGGATGAACTCCCTCAGCTGATCAACGTTTTAAAGGGTGAGATGAGCCTTGTGGGCCCGAGGCCTGAGATCAGGAAGTATGTCAATATGTACACTCCTGACCAGAGGCTGGTTCTGAATGTGAAGCCCGGCATCACCGATTATGCCTCCCTTGAATACATCAACGAAAACGAAATCCTTGAGAAGTCATCCCAGCCCGAAAAAGACTACATCGGAATCATCATGCCAGCCAAAATCGAACTCAATATGCGGTTCATCAATGATCCCAGCCTTAGCAATTATTTCAGGATACTGGGAAAAACGCTTGTCAAAATACTCCAATGAATTCGTTGTCCTTGATCGTGATTTTTGCTTAACCTAATAAGCAATTTGAATGAATGCTTTATATGATTATCAAAATCAGTTGATTGCGTCAACTGATTTTTCATTTCGGCGATCGACACTAAATTCTATTGAATGGAATTCACAATAAAATTCCCCTGTAGTTATTCGGTTTTTTATACTAATTATTGCCACAGGTGAAAACATTTCAGCCCGCCCTATTTTGCTAATAGCTGCGGCTCCCTGCTCCCGAGAAGTATAGATTCGGAACACGGTATAGCCAAGCCTGTATTTTCATTGCGGCCCTGCAGGATATATCGTGGAATGGTGTCGTTTATCTCATCAACCGCCTGTTTGCAGAGCTTTCCGATATCTCCACCCTTTGCTCTGTTCCAGATCAGGCTGAGTTTCGTATCCGGAAATTCGGTGAACATGGCATAATCGCCGTCGCTGTCACCGGCAGTGAACAACGGATCCCAGTTCCTTCCTGGCTCTGATTTGATCTTTTGGTTAATAGCTTCAACCTTTCCATGCTTAAAGGTTTGAACCCATCCCTTTTTGTATTCGGGGATGATCTTTCCGTCGCTTCCGGTCTCGAGGTCCATAGCAATCACATGGTCGGCTGGAAGATTGTAGCCGTATGCACCGACTCCCGAGAATGCCTCCACAACCGGTTTATAACTTGCCGAAACAATAAACACATCGATGCCATTCCGTTTTAAAGCTGCAAACAGGTCCTGAATTTCAGGGATCACCCGAAGACCGGTTCTGTGTGAACAGCTTACGATGCCTGATCTCGTTTTCAAACCGGAGGGCGACTGCAGCGTCTCAACCCCAATACGGTTAGCCAGTTCAGTGGAAACGGCCTCATCAGCCATGGCCTTTACTTCATCGGGAGTATATCCGGCGAACAGATAAATAACCCAGACCAGGGCATAATCATCTCCAATTCCCGATGTGGCAGCATACCCCCCGAACAAAAAAAGCAGCCTGGCAATGAAATCTTTGTATTGTGGCGTTTGGCGCATTTCTTCAAGTTTTTTCTTACCGCCTGTTCCTGAAAAATTATCGTAAAGGAAACCGTAATCGTCAACAAGATCCTGGTTGATATCAGCAAGTCTTATGTTTTTATATTCAGAATTCAAGGTTGTCACCCCGTTAATATCGTCTTTAAGCAATCCTTTGAATTGGTCTTTGGTCATCTTATACCTGAGGTTGAACATCTGGAAACGCATCAGCGCCTCTTCCACATCAAAATGGGCACAGGTCTGATCCCAGTCGAACACAGCATAGGGAGCCTTGTTCATATCATAGTATTTGCCACCGGTTCCATAATCAATGATCAATTGGCTCAATACTTTAAAGTTCTTTTCAGACCAGTTAAGGCGGTCGATGGGTTGATCTGCTGAATGGCTATTCTCCCCGCTTTTGCAGGAAACCAGAAGTAATGCGGTCATAAAAACCGCCACGGACCATGTTCTCATTTTCATTGTTGTTTATTTAATTTCCTGATGATGTGAAATCACAGCAGGCAGTTCAAAAGTAAACAATATTCCGATTTTTATATTCCGAAATTAATCTTAATCTTTGTTGAATGAACATTGAGATCATTAACATAGGTGACGAACTGCTTATAGGG
>Ga0194062_1000082_pt1 | contig 37177 bp, 33 predicted proteins | sample SepL2225m_MetaG_FD_155481 | JGI IMG/M metagenome (GOLD analysis project Ga0194062, IMG submission 155481) | Anoxic zone freshwater microbial communities from boreal shield lake in IISD Experimental Lakes Area, Ontario, Canada - Sep2016-L224-25m | ecosystem: Environmental > Aquatic > Freshwater >... | reverse complement strand
AAAGGGGACAGAGGATTCGCTTTGTCCACGGGTAATGAAGAATTTGGGTTTCCCGGTCTTATTGACTATATTTGTATCAACAATCAGTGACTCATGGTGAAACAAAGAGTTTATATTGACACATCGGTAGTTGGTGGCTATTTTGATGACGAATTTAGTGCTGACACGAAAAAACTCTTTGAAAGAATTATCAATGAGGACTTTAAAGTTTATTTGTCTGAGATTAGCAGACTTGAATTATTGCCTGCCCCGAAACATGTCCAGGAAGTGATCAACCTCATTCCTCCGAAATGCTTGATAGTTTTGGAATTCACCGATGAATCAAAGCAACTGGCGGAACTTTATGTGAATGAAAAGATTCTTGGGGCTGCGAGTATGGATGATGCATATCATATTGCAATTGCTACAGTGAATCGAATTGATGTTCTTCTTAGTTGGAATTTTAAGCATATTGTCAATTGGGACAAAATAAGATTGTTTAATGCCATCAATATGAAACTTGGCTACCCTCCAATTGAAATACGAAGCCCTAAAGAATTATTGAAATATGAAGACTGACACAGAAATTCAGAAAAAATTTGATTCCGTTTTGTATTTTAGAAAAATTAAGGAACAAATTGCCAGGGAGATGGCAGGTAAATCTTTCCAGGAACAAAAAGAGTTTATTCAAAAAGTTCTTTCTGGGGAGATAAAGCTCAATATTTCAATTTAACCCCTACTAAGTAGTAGATTATCAGATCCATTAAGCAACAAGAGTTGCAGCTGTCGAATTGACTGGTAATCAAAGAAAAAGCCGACATTTCTGCCGGCTTGTCCAGTGAGGCTCCCCTTACTGCACAAAGTTGCAACCGTTCAAATTTAAACTTTGAGTAAACCTTCGCTCACCAGAAATAGCGGAACCATAAGCCTGCCGATTCTACCGTTGCCATCCAGGAACGGGTGTATGCTTTCAAACTGGTAGTGTGCAATGGCAATCCGGATCAAGATAGGCAGCATCAGTAAGGCTGGCGCCACCGATCCAATTCTGGCTCTTGCGAAATTCCCCCGGCTGCTTACTTTCACCGCGGAAGCTATTTAGCAGTAATTTATGGGTTTTTCTGATCAGTCTTGTTGAAAGCGGCAATTTTTCGAGTTCCCGGATAGCTTCGTTCAACGCTTTAATGTAATTATTGACTTCCTGCCAATCATTCCTACTTTCCGGTACAATTTCCTCGTATGGGAGCACCGCTTCATCAATGTTTGTAAGTTTTCCTTTATCGTTTGTTCGTACTTTTGCTGTTTAATGAATTAAGGCTACCCAGATTCTAAAGGATTATGAAACGACTGAGATATGTGTATTCCTGATGGCTGATGCTGTTGGTTGTGTCATTCCAAATCAGAATATTCCGAATGGTTATTACAACATTGAAAGAATGCTCAAAATCAAATCGCGGTTAACAAAAATGGGAAAGTGATAGAGTTATCACATTTTAGTATCCTCGGGTAGTTGAAAAAGGAAGATTAAACAGCCCACCAATGTAAACGACTCATGGAGCAAGAACAAAACCTTTATAAAAGGGCTTTTCAATTAAGTTTATTCACAATCTTTTATAACATTGTTGAGGGAGTTGTTTCAATGATAATGGGTTATCAAGATGAAACTCTGACATTATTCGGCTTTGGAGTAGACAGTTTTATAGAAGTAATGTCTGGCATTGGGATTGCCCTGATGATTCTACGCATAAAGCAAAATCCTGATAGTTCAAAAAAACGATTTGAAATAAATGCTCTGAAAATAACAGGAACTGGCTTTTATTTGTTGTCTGCTGGATTACTTATCGGAATAATTACAAACATTATCTACAGGCATAAACCTGAAACAACATTGTGGGGAATCATCATTTCATTGGTCTCAATCATTGTGATGGTTTGGCTAATGGTGGAGAAAAAAAGAGTCGGAAAAAATTTAAAATCAGAGCCTATCATTTCTGACGCAAATTGTACAAAGATTTGTATTTATATGTCTCTTGTTTTACTTGCTTCAAGCCTTATTTATGAGGTGTCAGGTTTTGTATATGCAGATAGCATAGGAGCAATTGGCCTAATTTATTTCTCGATAAGCGAAGGCAAAGAAGCATTTGATAAAGCAAAGGGCAAAATCTGCGGTTGTGATGATTGTTAAATTTATTGATTGCGTTAGGGAAAACTGAGAACTTGATGATGACTACTTTGAATTATCTGTAAGGCTTATTGAAAAACTTGGCAGAAAGAGAAATGTGCCATTTATGAGTGGCAAATAAGTCCTCATCAGCAGGGAAATTAAAGGTTATCAATTGATTAATGATTATTGCACTTGGTTTGGCAACAGATAATTTCAGTGTTCACTTGTTTCTTGGTGTTTATCCTTCCTGGATATAATGGAATTCCAGCCCCAAACCATTGTTTACACCCTTACACTGAAAAATTGTTAATAAATAACACTATTGTAAATCAGAGTATTAAATGAGTCACTCACAATTTTCATCGTAAGTGACTCTTTACATCAGGCTCCCTTTACTGCTCAAAGTTGCAACTTGCCAATGATGTTTTTATCCAAGCCCGCACCTGAAGATATATAAAGATATTTGCCTTTTCTTTACACATATGGGTATATTTGCAAAGAAAACCGAGAATTCTTTGCATTGTTTGATAATTCGATAAGGAAATTCAAATTTCTTGATATATGGATGCCGAACAAACGAATGTACCGTGGAAACCAACATTGCTTCCGCCAGATCATGAGCTGGAGACCAGGAAAATACTTAAGAAATTACCTGCGGCCCACCGTGCACTGGCCGAGCTTAAAGGTATAGGAAGCACCATTCCTAATCAAACCATATTGCTGAACACTCTGGGATTACAAGAGGCACGGGATAGCTCTGCTGTCGAGAACATCATTACAACACATGACGAATTGTTTAAGGCAGAATTGAATTTTACGGGATGGCAATCGGCTGCGGCTAAAGAGGTGCAGAACTATGCTGCAGCTTTGAAGAAAGGGTTTGATCTGGTTGAGCAATCTGAAATGATCACCTCAAACCATATTTTGAAAATCCAATCGGTACTTGAAAACAACAAAGCCGGTTACAGACGGTTGCCGGGCACTGTTCTTAAGAACATTCAGACCGGTGAAGTGGTATTCACACCACCTCAGGATTATGATGAAATTGTTTCTGCAATGAGTAATCTGGTGGCATTTATGAATGATGATTCGTTGAGTGATGCTGATCCGCTGATAAAAATGGCGGTCATTCATTTTCAATTCGAGAGCATTCATCCTTTTTACGACGGGAATGGCCGGACCGGACGGATCATCAATATCCTGTACCTTATCCGGAATTCATTTCTTCATTTGCCGATACTTTATCTCAGCCGGTATATCATAGAGAATAAGAACCAATATTATCAGCTTCTTCAGGATGTCAGAGAGAAGAACGAATGGGAACCCTGGATCCTTTTTATGCTTGAAGGTGTTGAAAAGACCTCGCAGGACACTATCTCCCTGATCCTTGAAATAAAGAAGCTGATGATGGATTATAAGCACAGGATACGAGCCGGGTACAAATTTTACAGCCAGGAACTGATCAATAACCTGTTCCGTCATCCGTATACAAAAATTGAATTTATCCAGAAGGACCTGGGGGTTTCCCGGGTCACAGCGTCCGCTTATCTTAACAGGCTTGCAGAGGATGGTTTACTTACAAAGAAGAAACTTGGAGTTGGAAATTATTATGTCAACGAGCCTCTTGTTAAACTTTTTTCAAGATGACGAGTTGCAACCACCGCATCCCTTATCAATAAAAGAAAAAGCCGACATTTCTGCCGGCTTGTCCAGTGAAGCTCCCCCTGCTAGACTTGAACTAGCGACCCTCTGATTAACAGTCAGATGCTCTAACCAACTGAGCTAAGGAGGAATTCAGGGGTGCAAAAATAGGAAATTTATTGAATAACAACAAACGAAAGTCTAAAATTTCCTTGCTACCATATATATTCAGGAATCTTCTTAAACCGACAAGGCTTTGTTTGCCCCCACTTAATGTAAAAAATAATTAGGCGATCATACGAACCACGAGCTCAAGGAGATCCTTAGCCTTAAGTGAATTTTGTCCGCTAAAAATGTAACTATCAGCCGGGAACGGAGTCTTATGGTCAGGATGGCAGATATCTGATATCCGCGATCTGATGTTAAACTGTTACAAATGATTGATATCACCAACATCCACAAAACATACATCACCGGCAATAATAAATTGCATGTGCTCAAGGGCATTGACCTGAAAGTCGATGCCGGAGAAATGATCTCGGTGATGGGGGCTTCGGGTTCAGGGAAATCAACCTTGCTGAACATTCTTGGAATCCTTGATAATCATGACCATGGCGAATACGTGCTGAGCGGAGTCAGGATCGAAAACCTGAATGAACGCAAAGCAGCTCAGCTGCGGAATAAATTTCTGGGGTTTGTATTCCAGTCATTTAACCTGGTTTCATTTAAAAATGCGATGGAAAATGTGGCCCTGCCTCTTTATTATCAAAATGTAAAACGGAAAAAAAGAAATTTGATGGCCATGGAATACCTAGACCGGATGGGTTTGAAAGACTGGGCCCATCACCTGCCGAATGAACTTTCGGGAGGGCAGAAACAACGTGTTGCCATTGCCCGGGCCCTGATCTCAAAACCCAAGGTGATCCTTGCCGATGAGCCAACTGGTGCTTTGGATTCAGTGACATCCCAGGAGGTCATGAATATCCTTACCGAGATCAATAAAAATGAAAATATAACTATGCTAATCGTAACCCATGAACATGATATCGCTCTACGCACTCAGAAAACAATCCGCATTACGGATGGAATAATAACGGAAATCATTAAAAATTAATTTCACCATTTCACCATTTCACCATTTCACCATTTACTAATGTTCTCCATAGACCGCTGGCAGGAAATTTATCTCACAATCAGGAAGAACAAGCTGCGTACTTTCCTCACGGGCTTTTCTGTGGCCTGGGGTATCTTCATGCTCATTATTCTTTTGGGTTCGGGCAACGGCCTGGAAAACGGGGTGAAGGAAGAATTCAAAGGGGGTGCGTTAAACGGCATCTGGCTCAGCAGCGGGGTCACCAGCGTTCAGTATAAAGGACTCAAAATCGGAAGGGAGATCAAATTTACCGACCAGGATTACAAACTGATAAAAACTTCCATCAAAGGCTACGACCGGATTTCGGCGAGGCTTTACATGGGTAACGTGTTGGTATCAAACAAAAACGAATACGGCACTTTCTTTGTTTCACCCAGCCATCCCGATTACGGATACATCAAAGAAGTAAAGGTGCTCCAGGGCCGATTCCTCAACCAGATCGATATCAAAGAATGCAGGAAAGTGGCTGCTATCGGCGAAAAAGTCAAAACCCAGCTGTTCAGGGGAAGAGATACCGTAGCCCTGGAAAAATACATCAATATAAAAGGAGTGCCTTTCAAAGTGATCGGGATTTTCCGCGATTTCGGCCGGGGCGATGATGAGCAGAAGCGGATCTACATACCTATCACAACCGCCCAGAAAGTTTTCTATACCAGCAATGTCATCAACCAGATATCTTTCACCACGGGAGATGCGAGTCCGGAAGAAGCCGACGCCATGCTCAAAAAAACAAAAATGACCCTGGCCCGATCTCATACCTTCTCGCCCGATGACCCCAGAGCCATCGAAATCATGAATAAAAGTGAGGATGTACGCAGGTTCAATGCCCTGTTTGCCGGGATCAGGATGTTCATCTGGATCATCGGTATCGGGACTATCATTGCCGGGATTGTTGGCGTTAGTAACATTATGATGATATCGGTGAAGGAAAGGACAAAGGAGATCGGCATCAGGAAGACCCTCGGTGCAACACCCGGTTCAATCATCGGTCTTATTATGCAGGAAGCTATTATGATCACCGGTTTTTCAGGTTACATTGGCTTGGTTCTGGGAGTCGGATTACTCGAGCTGATCGCAAAGAATATACCGCCGTCTGATTTTTTCAGGAACCCTGAAGCGAATATATCAATCGCTTTGGGAGCAACGGTATTGCTGGTCATTGCAGGTGCGTTTGCGGGATTTTTCCCTGCCATAAAGGCTGCAGCAATAAGGCCGATTGAAGCACTTAGAGAAGAATAAAATCCGTGACACGTGACACGTGACACGTGGTACGCAACAAAGTTGAATATGTTCGATTTAGACAGGTGGCAGGAAATTTATCATGTTCTGAGAAAGAATAAGCTCAGGACGTTTCTCACGGCTTTTGGGGTGTTCTGGGGGATTTTCATGCTGGTGATCATGATGGGATCGGGCGACGGTCTGAAGAACGGGGTTTCGCAGAATTTTGGCGATATGGCCACGAATAGTGTCTTTATCTGGGCACAACAGACTTCGGTACCGTATAAAGGCTTTACAAGGGGAAGACGTTTTGAATATGAGAATGCGGATGTGAGAGCCCTGGTTGAAGCAATTCCCGAAATAAAATACCTGGCTCCGCGTACTAACGTGGGCGGGTATAACGGCGCCAGCAACGTGATCCGCGGACTGAAATCGGGATCCTTCCAGATCTTCGGCGATTACCCGGTTTTCGACAGCATAGACCCGGTAAACCTTCTGCAGGGCCGGTTTATCAATGATCTGGATATAAAGGAAAAACGAAAAGTTGTAGTGATTGGATTAAGAGTAAAAGAACTGCTTTTCGCGAAAAACGAGAACCCCATCAATCAGTATATCCAGATCAACGGAGTGTACTTTAATGTGGTAGGGCTGTTTAAATCAAAACGTACCGGGGAAGCCGCCGGCGGCGACAACCAGAGGATTCATATGCCGTTCACTACTTGCCAGAAGACCTTTAACATGGGCGATGCCATAGGTTTTTTTAACATCACGTCAAAAGACGGTATTCCTGTTGCCATCGTGGAAGAAAAAGCAATCAAAATATTAAAGAAAAGACATTCCATAGCGCCCTCAGACGATGCCGCGATTGGGCATTTCAACCTCGAAGTGGAATACAATAAAATGAACGGCCTTTTCCTCGGGATCAGGATACTGGTATGGATAGTAGGTATCGGAACCCTGCTCGCCGGTGTGATCGGCGTGAGTAATATCATGCTGGTGGTAGTAAAGGAGAGGACCAGGGAGATCGGTATACAACGGGCCCTGGGTGCCACACCCTGGATCATCATCAGCCAGATCATCACCGAAGCTGTGGTGCTGACCACGTTTTCGGGCTACTTCGGACTGACCGCGGGGGTTGGGTTGCTGGAACTGATCGACTACTTGCTTGGCAAAACAGGCGCAAACACCGATATGTTCCTTCACCCCGGAATTGATTTTAATGTAGCTGTAACGGCCCTTACAATACTGGTCGTTGCCGGTGCTGTAGCGGGTATGATACCGGCAAGGAAAGCGGTGAGCGTGAAGCCGATAGACGCGTTAAGGTATGAGTAGAACGGGATACAAGATGCGGGATGCAAGATACAGGATGGTGCTTTTCCTGCATCCTGCATCCTGCATCCTGCATCCTGCATCCTGCATCCTGCATCCTGCATCCTGCATCCTGCATCCAAAATATAAAAACTACTAATCATTCTGAATTATGAAAAAAGTACTCCGAATCTCTCTCCTGGTAATTATTCTCGGGCTCTTTGTGGCCACGATTTTTTACCTGTATAACAAATCAAAGGAAAAACCGGTGGTCTTCACGACCGAGACTCCGTTCATGACCAATATTGTGAAAAAGACAGTTGCCACGGGATCGGTCATCCCCCGTAAGGAAATCGAAATAAAACCCCAGGTTTCGGGTATCGTGGAAGAGATTTACGTCGAAGCCGGGAAGAAAATAAGTTCTGGCGACATCATTGCAAAGGTCCGTATCATTCCCGACCTGGTGAACCTGAACAATGCCGAGGGCCGGCTCGAAAAAGCGAAAATCGCTCAGGACGATGCTCAGATGAATTACGACAGGAAATCAAAACTCTTCAAGCAGGGAGTTATCGCCGAAGCGGATTACCAGCAGACCGATATCGCCTATAAAAATGCGAAACAGGAAGTTGAAGCGGCCGAAGCAAACGTTGAGCTTATCCGCGAAGGGGTGAACAAGAAATCAGGCAAAGCAACCAACACCCTGATCCGCTCGACCATCAGCGGCATGGTGCTGGATGTGCCTGTAAAAGTGGGTTCTTCGGTGATCGAGACCAATAATTTCAATGCCGGGACAACCATTGCTTCGGTGGCCGATGTGAGCGATATGATCTTCCAGGGAAAACTTGATGAAACTGAAGTTGGCAAGATCAAACCCGGAATGAACCTTTCGCTTACCGTGGGAGCTATTGAAAACGACACGTTCTCGGCCATTCTCAAATACATCGCTCCTAAAGGGGTACTTGAAAACGGGGCCGTTCAGTTCGAGATCAAGGCGGATGTTGTGCTGAAAAACAGCCAGTTCATCCGGTCTGGCTATAGCGCGAATGCGGATATCGTTCTTCAAAAGGCTGATAACGTGATGGCTGTCAAGGAAAGCCTGCTTCAGTTCCAGGGCGATTCGGCTTACGTGGAAATCGAAACAGCCCCCCAGAAGTTCGAGAAGAAATTTGTCAAAACAGGGCTGTCAGACGGTATCAATATTCAGATCATTTCAGGCCTTGGCATGAAAGACAAGATCAAGATACCCCAGATGGCCGGAGCGAATAAGTGACAAGTGACAGCTTCCTGCAAAACAAATATCACGAATCACTAGGCAGCGGCCTTTTTCTTCACTATGTTCCGGATCAGGGCGAATTCGATGGCGTTGAAGTTGTAGCCGGCAAGCTCCTTATAAAGAGCTTTTGCCTTGTCTTTGTTGCCGGCGGCCTCATAAGCCGTTGCAAGCCAGTACTTGTTATAAATGGAAGCCTGCGAGGTTTTTTCAAGATAAGCTACGGCTGCCGGAAACTGCTTTTGCTTCAGGCTTATATAACCAAGAACAAATTCATAACTGTCGAGTTTTAAAGGATCGGTCAATGGTTCAACAGTGGTTTTTATTTCTTCGGCTGTGGATTTCGCGACATCGTATTTTCCCTCAATCGCCGCCAAAATCGCTTTCAGCGAAAGTATGGAGGCTTTCTGAGAGAGCAGGGCTTCGTTCGTTTTAAGCTCAGTGCCTAACTGTAGCGATAATGGTTCGATCTGTGTTATCAGCTGGTTCAGCTGCGCAGCATCATTATTGAATGCAGCGATGGTTGCGCAATCCTGCAGGTACAAGGTTTTGGCCAGATTGTTCTTCTCCTGGCCGGCGCCTGATGCGCTCAGTTTAGAGATGGCGTCGGTATAACAGGCAACGGCAGCTTTAGGGTCGTCGGCATATAAATAGGTATAAGCAATAAAAGGAACAGCACCGGTTGCCGACACATCATACTTGCCTCCATCGCTGAAATTCTGCCTGGCTTCCTCGAGGTTCCCAAGGAAGGTATTGGCATTTCCCTTTTTATAATAGGGCTCGGCAGAATTCGGATCAAGTTCGGAGGCTTTTGAATAGGCAGCTTTCGCTTTTTCAAGCTCGTTTTCGGCCCTGTAGCAATCTCCAAGAGCGACCTGGGCACCTGCGCTGGATGGGGCCAGTTCCACCACTTTTAAGCTATTCTCCTCGGCTTTCTTAAAATCTTTTGGATCGTAAAAAAGATAAGAGTTGACCAGGGCAGAATATCCTCCGGTCCATTTCGGATCCAGTTCTACAGCTTTCTGAAAACAGGCCCTGGCTTTATCTGTTGCGTTACTGCTAGTATAAGTGAAGCCAAGATCGACCTGGGGCCTTGCGGCATCCGGATATTTTGTTGCAATCTCCTGAAGGACCTGAAGGCGTTTATTCCAGTCGCTGGTCAGGAATGTACCTACATAATCACAATACAGTTTTTCCCATTCGCTCGCACCTTCCAGATTGGCCTTAGCCTTTTCAATGTCATCTGTAAACTCCTTTGGCGTAACGTCGGTATTGGCTTTAAATAAATAGGCTATGGAAAGCCTGGGATCCTGCTCAATGGCTTTCAGAAACAAGGCTCTGGACTTCTGACCTTCATTCAGGTCTGATGCGATCAGTCCGCTGCGAAATGATTCTATAGCCTCTTTGGATTGCGAGGTGACAGGAATATCGGTTATCTTTTCCTTTTTAGCCCCGACGCAGCCGGTCATAATGGATAAGGTGATCCATCCGGCGAATGATAAACTTACGATTGAATTTTTCATAATTATTTATTTATCAGATTTATAATTCGATGAAACAAGTCTGCAGAAATGCAGGGGAGGGATAATGGCAGAAGTCGGCAGTACAACAGCGTCACATGAACCAACAGACCAAAGGTACTGTTAAATTAATCCAAATAAACGGGAGCGTATAAGCAAAATATAAAGTTTTGCCGGGAAGAGGAAGGAGGGGGACTCAGAACCTTTCAACATATCCGTGGCAGTAAGGAAGGCTGCCTTTGTGTTCATAGTAATCCTGGTGGTAGCCCTCCGCTTTCCAGAATTTCCCGGCGGGTTTGACTTCGGTAACTACTTTATACCCTTTGGCCTGTAAAGCTGAAATCAGTTTTTCGGTGGTTTTCTTTTGCTCCTCATTACGGTAAAATACGGCGGAACGGTATTGCGCCCCAACGTCAGGGCCCTGGTGATTCCATTCAGTAGGGTCATGGATCTCGAAGAAGAGCCTGGCAACTTCCTCATAAGTGGTTTTAGAAGGGTCAAACTCCACTTCAATAGCCTCGTAATGCCCGGTGTTTCCGGCACAAACCTGTTCATACGTCGGATTATCCTTGTGCCCGCCTGTATATCCCACGGACGTGCTGATAACGCCCTTTGCCTTCTGCATAAAATATTCAACCCCCCAGAAACAACCCCCGGCAAAGATCGCTGTGTCGGTAAGGGGTTGAGCCTTTGCAGGAATGAAATCCATGGAAATGGAATTAACACAATGTCTGGTATTTTTCGGGGTCAGGCCCTCACCTTTGAAAACATGTCCGAGGTGGGCGTCGCAGCGTGCACACAGGATCTCCGTGCGCATGCCGTCGGCATCGGTCTGCTTCTTTACAGCACCGGCGATTTCATCATCGAAACTGGGCCATCCGCAACCCGCGTCAAACTTATCTTCCGAGCGGTACAGGGGAGCACCGCAGCGCCTGCATACATAGGTCCCTTTCTCTTTGAAGGTTTCATATTTTCCGCTGTAAGGCCTCTCGGTACCCTTGTTCACGATAACATATTCCTCTTCGGGGGTGAGTGTTCTGAATTCCATTTTTCCTTTGTTTTGATGGTTGTCGTTCTTTATCCCCTGGCTGCAACCGCTGAGCCAGAGACCAGATAATCCAAAGAATAGTAATACTATACGAAACATGATTTAAGAAAAAAACCGGCCCTCAAAGGTACCGGTTTTCACTTTTGGTTTTATGGCTGATGGTTTTTTACAGAACAAAGATCTTTTCGACCTGCCTGACAGTACCAGCGGTGAGCCTTACGTAGGCTATCCCGCGTTTGAGCTTGCCCTGGAGGTTGAAGGAACGCACATTCGTGCCGCTTTCCCAGTATTCGTTCATCAGGGTGGTGATGAGTTTGCCTTCACAGGTGAAGAGTTCGATCTTGACCATTCCTGCATATTCTATAAAAGAGATCACGTTCAGTTTTTCCTGAACCGGATTGGGCATCACCTTGACCTGATAGCTCACCACCTGCTGAATGCCAGGCCTCCTGCAACCAAGATCTTCAGTAATATATGGGATGGAATCAAAAATACCAAATTTTTTCACGGGAGCTTTGTAAACGGGCTTTTGCTTCACTACCTTCTTTACAACCTTTCTGCGACAAGGACAATCGTCGACAAGGGCGTAACTTTCTACTGAAATCGAGGTAAACAGAAAGGCGATCATCAAAAATCTCAGTGTTCTCATGCTTGTTTTTTCTTGGTTATACGGGAGAGCTTGATTTTGGTTACGTTTGGAGCCTTATGGATTCGTATCTGTTGAGATTTGAAAGGAAAATGTATACTTTTGCAAGGCGAAATAGTGAAATGGTGAAATAGTGAAATGGTGAAATGGTGAAAAAAATGAAAAAAATTCTTGGAATCGGAAATGCCCTGGTTGACATCATGGTAAAAATTGATAATGATCAGCTTCTCGGTGAACTGGATCTTCCGAAGGGGAGTATGCAACTGGTCGACAAAACAAGATCGAACCAGGTTCTCGAAAGGGTAAAATCTTACGAAAAGTCGCAATCGGCGGGTGGTTCTACGGCCAACACGGTTCACGGACTGGGGATGCTTGGTGCAAAGTCAGGCTTCATCGGAGTGGTTGGTGAGGACGAGATTGGCGGCCATTTCGTTAGAGATATGATCAACGCCGGGGTTGACCTGCACATGGTCCACAGTAAAAATGAAACGGGCCGTGTTGTTGCTTTGGTGACTCCCGATTATGAGCGGACTTTTGCCACTCATCTTGGTGCTTCAGCGGAGTTTTCTATGGATTTCGTCTCGAATTTCAAATATTCCGATTACCATTATATACTGATTGAGGGTTTTTTAGTGCAGGACCATAACCTGGTACGTACCGTGGCTGAAAAAGCCAAAGCGGCCGGGCTCACAACCGCCATAGACCTGTGCAGCTATAACGTGGTGGAAGCCAACCGCGATTTCCTTAACGAGATTATCACGAAATATATTGATATAGTCTTCGCCAACGAGGAAGAGGCTAAGGCACTTACCGGTCTGGAACCGGCACAGGCCCTCGACGAGATTGCTTCGAAAGTGAAGATTGCCGTTGTAAAAATCGGCAGCAAGGGTTCTATGATTAAAAGTGGTGAAGAAGTGGTGCAGATCGGCGTGATCGATGTAAAACCGGTGGATACTACCGGTGCCGGCGATCTGTATGCCAGTGGTTTCCTGTATGGACTTTCGGAAGGCAAGTCCCTGAAAATCTGTGGGGAATATGGTTCTATCCTATCGGGAAACGTGATCGAATTCATTGGATCAAAGATGGACAAAGGGCGCTGGACCGAGATCAAAGCCGAAGTGAGATAGGGATGCGGGATGCGGGATGCAGGATGCGGGATGCGGGATGCAGGATGCGGGATGCAGGATGCAGGATGCGGGATGCAGGATGCAGGATGATTTCACCATCTCACCATTTCGCTACTTATATATTCCTGTCTGTTTGAATATTCCAACCTTATTTATAACTTTGCCTCCCTATCTGACCATTTACAATTTCGTCATACTAACAGAATAATATCTTACCCATGAAGGTTTACCAAACCAGTGAAATCCGTAACATCGTGCTCATAGGAGGCACGAAAACAGGAAAGACCACGTTAGCAGAAGCGATGGTGTTTGAAGGTGGAATCATTAGCCGCCGCGGCACGGTCGACGATAAGAACACAGTTTCAGATTACCGCCCTATAGAGCTGGAGCGTCAGGCTTCGGTGAGTGCATCGCTCTTGTACACTCTTTACAATGACAAGAAGATCAATATACTCGATGCCCCGGGCTTCGACGATTTTATCGGGGAGGTAATTGGTGGCCTCAGGGTGGCCGATACCGCGGTGATGGTAGTGAATGCACAGAACGGTGTGGAAGTAGGCACGGAGATCACATGGCGTTGGGCTGCCAGGGCAGACGAACCCATTCTTTTTGTTATTAACCAGCTCGACCTGGAACATGCCAATTACGACGAAACGATGCGAAACCTGAAAGCGCGTTTCGGAAACAACGTCACAACTATTCAGTACCCGGTGAATGCAGGTCTTGGGTTCAATTCCTTTATCGATCTGCTGAAGATGAAGATGTATAAATATCCTGCCGGTGGTGGAAAACCCGAGATCTGCGATATTCCTGCCGACGAAAAAGACAAGGCAGAAGAAATGCAGTCGGCACTGATCGAAGAACTTGCTTCTAAGGATGAGAAGCTGATGGAAGAATTCTTCGACAAGGGAACACTCACCGAAGAACAGATAAACAAGGCGATGAAGATCGGTATGATCTCGCGAAGCATGTTCCCTGTTCTTTGCGTTTGTTCGAAACAGAATATGGGCGTTGGCCGTTTGCTGGAGTTCATCGCCGGCGCTGTCCCTGCTCCAAATGAAATGCCGGGGGCTAAGACCACCGAAGGAAAACTGCTGAATTTCAAGGCCAGCGATCCAACGGCCCTGTTTATTTTCAAGACCTCAATCGAGGCTCATATAGGAGAGATCTCCTTTTTCAAGGTATATTCCGGCGAGATCGTTGAGGCTCAGGATATGATCAACCCAAGCCGTAATCATACCAAGGAAAGAATTTCACAGCTGTTCGTAGTCAACGGCAAGAACCGCGAAAAGGTAGAGAAATTCATGCCCGGTGATCTTGGGGCTACAATCAAGCTGAAGAACGTTCACACGGGAAACACTCTGAATTCAATAAAAAACCCCGACGATATTATCGAAGCTACATCGTATCCCGAACCGAAATTCCGGGTCGCGGTGAAAGCTAAAAGCGCCAACGATGACGAAAAGCTGGGTGCGATCATCAACGAGCTGGCCAGAATGGACCCCACTCTGCTGTTTGAATATTCCAGGGAGCTGAAGCAGCTGATATTTCAGGGACAGGGCGAACTTCAGCTGAATTTTGCAAAATGGATCATAGAGCATCTCGAGAAAATTCCTATTGAATACCTCGCACCCCGCATTCCTTACCGCGAGACCATTACCAAGTCGGCAAAAGCCATGTACCGCCACAAGAAGCAATCGGGCGGTTCAGGACAGTTCGGTGAAGTGCATATGATGATTCAGCCATATAAGGAAGGGATGGCCGACCAGAACGAGTTTCCGATACGCGGCAGGGATCCCATTGAACTCGAATGGGGTGGAACGCTGGTGATGCATAACTGCATTGTAGGAGGTGCTATCGATGCACGCTTTTTACCCGCTATCCTCAAAGGGGTTATGGCGAAGATGGAAGAAGGTCCTCTTACTGGTTCTTACGCCCGTGATATCGTTTTCAACGTTTACGACGGCAAGATGCACCCGGTAGATTCCAATGAAATCTCCTTTAAGCTCGCGGGCCGTAATGCCTTCAGGGAAGCGTTCAAAAATGCAGGTCCAAAGATTCTTGAGCCTATTTATGATGTGGAAGTTCTTGTTCCTGAAGATAAGATGGGTGAAGTCATGACCGACCTGCAGGGACGCCGTGCAATTATCATGGGCATGGACAGTGAGGCAGGTTTTCAGAAGATCATTGCAAGAGTGCCCCTGGCCGAACTGAACAGGTATTCCACCTCACTAAGCTCCATCACGAGCGGACGCGCCACATACAGCATGAAATTTGCCGAGTATGCCCAGGTTCCTTCCGATGTACAGGAGAAACTGCTGAAAGCATACGAAGATCAGGAGACGGAGGAAGAATAGACCTTTGGATACCCTGACCGAAAAACATGATGCATACGCTGTTTTGCGTGTAAGGGACTTCCGGCTGTTTTTGAGTTTTCGCTTCTTTGCTACTATCGCCTTCCAGATGCAGAGCATCATTGTTGGGTGGCAGGTTTACCAAATCACCAAAGATCCTTTTTCACTGGGCCTTATCGGCCTGGCCGAAGCCTTACCCAACATTGCTTCGGCTTTGTTTGCAGGGAATATCGCCGACAAATATAACCGCAAAAAGATTATCATCTGGTTCATGTTGCTGTTCGTCTGCGGAACACTGGCACTTTTTCTGTTTACCTTACCCGGGTTTGGAATATTGAAGACAGCGGGGGTTTTACCTATCTATTTCGTGGTAGCTGTGTCGGGTATTGCCAGAGCCTTTCTTTATCCCGCGATTATTGCCATGATGGCTCAGCTTGTACCCCGCCATCTGTATACCAATTCATCAACATGGAATTCGGTGGTATGGCATATAGGCGCCATCACCGGCCCTGCAATAGGAGGGATGGTTTACGGTTTCTTCGGGGTCAGAGCCGCCTACAGCAGTGTTCTGCTCTTTTTATTTGTTTCGTTCATACTTCTGATTTTCGTAAAGAGCAGACCCACGCCGGTGGTTCAAAAAGGCGAGACTCTGGTACAGAGGTTATCTGGCGGACTGAAGTTCGTGTTTAATAACCAGATATTGCTCGGGGCCATGTCGCTCGATATGTTCGGGGTCCTGTTCGGGGGAGCAGTAGCTATGCTTCCGGTGTTTGCAGCGGAAGTGCTGATGGTAGGACCCCAGGGCCTGGGATTCCTTAGAGCCGCGCCCATGGCAGGCGCCGTAATCATGGGGGCGATCCTCGCCTACAAACCCCCGATGGTCAAAGCAGGCCGCTACCTTTTTATCGGCGTGGCAGGTTTCGGTTTGTCTATTCTGCTGTTTGCCCTGTCGAAGAATTACTATCTTTCTTTTTTCCTGCTGATGATGAGCGGGATGTTCGACAATATAAGTGTGGTGATCAGGGCCACGGCCATGCAACTTCTTACCCCCGATTCGATGAGGGGCAGGGTGGCAGCGGTAAATGCCATCTTTATCGGATCTTCAAACGAAATAGGATCCTTTGAATCGGGACTGGCTGCCAGGCTCATGGGACTGATTCCTTCGGTGATTTTCGGAGGCGGGATGACTCTGCTGGTTGTCCTCATCACATCAAAGCTTTCGCCAAAGCTCAGGGCCTTAAACCTGAGAGCCATCCGATAAGTTTTTTGTGTAATTTTACAGGCCTTAAATTCAAATTTTCATTACATGTACGGCAAATTCCAACAGCATCTTCAGAAGCAGATAGACGGCATTCATCAGGATGGATTATATAAGACTGAAAGGATCATCACCACCCCACAGGGAGTCGAGATCATGACCAACGGCAGGAAAGTTCTGAATTTCTGCGCCAATAATTACTTAGGCCTTTCGAATGACCCCAGGACTATGGCCGGGGCAAACATGACCTTTTTCAGGTACGGCTATGGGATGTCATCGGTGCGCTTCATCTGCGGGACTCAGAAAATTCATAAGGACCTTGAAGCCAAAATCAGCGAGTTCCTGGGGATGGAAGACACCATCCTTTATTCCTCGGCCTTCGACGCCAACGGGGGTGTTTTCGAACCACTTCTGGGAGAGAAGGACGCCATCATCTCTGATGAGCTGAACCATGCTTCCATCATCGATGGGGTTAGGCTTTGCAAAGCCCAGAGGTTCAGGTACAAGAATAATGATATGGAAGACCTCGAAGAGGTGTTGCAGGATGCAGGTGAAGCACGATTTAAGCTTATTGTTACCGATGGAGTGTTTTCGATGGACGGCATTATAGCGAAAGTGGACAAGATCTGTGACCTGGCCGAAAAGTACAACGCCCTGGTGATGGTCGATGATTCACATGCCACGGGCTTTGTTGGAAAGACCGGAAGGGGAACTATTGAACATTGCAATGCCCAGGGCCGTGTCGACATCATTTCGACCACCTTCGGAAAGGCTCTCGGGGGAGCTTCAGGAGGATGTATCTCTGCTAAAAAAGAGATCGTCGAATTGCTCAGGCAGCGTTCACGCCCTTACCTTTTTTCGAATACCCTTGCACCGGCAATAACAGGAGCAACACTGGAAGTGCTGAAAATGCTGTCGGAAACGACTGCTTTACGAGATAAGCTTTTCGAGAATACACAGTTGTTCAGGAAAGGGATGCAGGATGCGGGATTCAGGATAGTAGATGGGATACATCCGATTGTCCCGGTTTTGTTCGGACATCTTCCGAATGACGCAAAACTTTCGCAGGAGTTTGCCAATGCCCTTCTTGAAGAAGGCGTATATGTAATCGGTTTTTATTATCCGGTCGTCCCAAAAGGCAAATCCAGGATCAGGGTTCAGATCTCAGCGGCCCATTCACTGGAGCAGATAGGGTTTGCGCTGGATAAGTTCAGGAAAGTGGGTAAACAGCTCGGAGCAATCTGAACCGATCATTATGATTTACGGAACCGGGGTTGATATCATTGAATGCGCTCGCATCCAGAAAGTGATGGAGCGGGATCTGGGGTTTAAAGACAAGATCTTCACGCCCGGGGAGATAGAATACTGCGAAACAAAAAACCGCAACAAATACCAGCATTATGCCGCCCGGTTTTCGGCCAAGGAGGCCTTTTTGAAGGCCATCGGGACCGGCTGGAGGTTCGGCATACGCTTTGCTGATATAGACGTTTACCACGATGAACTTGGACAGCCTCATATCAGGTTAAGCGGAAAAGCAAAAGAATTAGCAGAAAAAGAGGGGTTCTCAAAAATTCATGTATCTTTATCGCATGTTAAGGAATTAACAACTGCGATTGTGATTATTGAAATCTAGGTAACTGGATAACTAGGTTACTAGGTTACTAGGCAATGGGTTTAAAATGCCCAGCAACCCAGTAACCCAGCAACCCAGAACCAAACTCAAGTATAACCAAAACCCTCAAACAAACATGTCAAACATCATCTCCTACGACGAAAGAATTAAAAATTTCGATTGGAGCATCTCGGAAAAAGAACTTGATTACCAGCCAGGTAACGTGATCAACATCGGCTGGTACTGCTCCGACCGAATCTGCAAGCTTGGAAAAGCTGACAAAATGGCCCTTATATGGGAAGGCTCCCAGGGCCAGGAAAAACGCTACACCTACAACGAACTTAGGCTGACTTCCAACGGGGTCGGGCATTTTCTGCGGGGCCTCGGAATTCAGCCTGAAGACAGGGTATGTCTGTTCATGGACAAGATCCCTGAACTTTACATTGGTTTTCTCGGGGTGCTGAAGATCGGGGCGATAGTACAGCCACTTTTCTCGGCATTCGGCGACGAGTCGCTGATCGTGCGTCTCGAGAATGCACAGACTACTGCAGTGATCACCCAGCGCAAACATGCTCCCAAATTAAGGAAGATCCTCGACAAGATGCCTTACATCAAGCATATCATCATAGTGGATGCAGATCCTGCCAAACCTTTGGGCGACAGAGAGGTAGCCTTTGACATGGACCATGCCTTCAAGCCTGAAGATTTCGAAATCCATCCTACCAAAGCCGAATCGCCTTCGGTGCTGCATTATACTTCCGGAACCACGGGACAGCCCAAGGGTGTAAAGCATGTTCATTACAGCCTGATCTCCCAGTACCTTACTTCCAGGTGGGTGCTTGACCTGCTCGACACCGATATTTACTGGTGTACCGCCGACCCGGGATGGGTTACAGGAACATCGTATGGCATCATAGGCGCATTCAGCAACGGGGTGACCCAGTGTGTGCTCGACGCGGGATTTTCGGCCGACAACTGGTACCGGTTTATTGAAAAGCACAAGATCACAATGTGGTATTCAGCGCCTACGGCCATCCGCAGTCTTATGAAAGCAGGAGATGAGGTAATCAAAAAGTATGACCTTTCTTCACTGAGGCATCTGGCTTCGGTAGGAGAGCCGCTGAACAGCGAAGCCGTGATCTGGAGCGAGAAAGTATATGGCAAAGCCTTCCTGGATACATATTGGCAAACCGAGACCGGCAGCATCATGATCACTAATTTCCCGGGGATGAAGATCAAACCCGGATCCATGGGCAAACCCTTCCCGGGAATTACTGCAACTGTAATCGATGCTGATACGTTCGAACCATTCGACGGTCCGGGGAAAATTGGTCTTATTGCGATAAAGCCAGGCTGGCCCTCGATGATGCGTACCTACTGGCGTAACGAAGAGACCTATAATAAGAAATTCAAAAACGGCTGGTACCTCCCGGGCGACCGCTCAAGTATCGACAACGAGGGGTATTTCTGGTTCGTGGGTCGCGACGATGATGTGATCAACACAGGAGGTCATCTTGTAAGCCCCTTTGAAGTTGAATCGGCCCTGCTCGAACATCCGGCGGTAGCCGAATCGGCAGTAGTGGCCAAACCCGATTTCGTGAACATGGAAGTCGTGAAAGCCTTTGTGACCCTGAAGCCTGGTTTCGTGGGCAGCAAGGACCTGGACCTGGAGATCATGAACTTCGTGCGCAAGAAACTTTCACCCCTCGCCATGCCACAGGAGATCGAATTCATCGACAATCTTCCTAAAACCCGCAGCGGTAAAATCATGCGAAGGATACTCCATGCGAAAGAATGGGGAGAGGAGATTGGAGATACGTCGACGTTGGAGAATGATTAAACGGATGCATGATGCGAGATGCAGGATATCCAATATCTTGCATCCTGTATCCTGCATCTGTTTCACAAAAAAATATCAATTATCAATCGAATAATATTCATTAGCAAACCTAAAAAGGAGAACCCACTATGGAAGACATGAAAGAAACTGTGCGGGAATATGTAGTCCGCGAGTACGTTGAGGATGACAGTGAAATTACGTTCGACACGCCCTTGATTTCGGGCGGGATCGTCGACAGCTTTTCGATGGTATCGCTGAAGCGCTTCCTCGAAAATAAATACAAGATCTCTATACCCGACGACAAAGCCACACCTGAGGCGTTTGACTCGGTTAACAAGATCTGCGCACTGGTTGTTGAATTCACTAAATAATAAGGAGGTTTTATGGCTTACACTGACAAAACCCGGGGGATGTACAGTGACATCCTTACAGGTATGAAAGACGCCGGTTTGTTCAAGGTTGAGCGTTATATTCACTCAGCCCAGGCAGCCGACATTGAAGTTGAATTTCCCGAAGGATCTTCGCTAAAGAAGGTCATTAACATCTGTGCAAACAATTATCTTGGATTATCCAGCCACCCTGAAGTCGTGAAAGCGGCTCATGCAGGTCTTGACTCCCATGGCTACGGAATGTCTTCGGTACGCTTTATCTGTGGAACACAGGACATTCACAAGAAGCTGGAAAAGATGGTGACCGAGTTCCTCGGGACCGAAGACACTATTCTTTTTCCTTCATGTATGGACGCCAACGCCGGTGTGTTTGAAGCCGTTCTGACCAAGGATGACGTGATGATCTCCGACCGTCTGGTGCATGCTTCAATCATCGACGGGATCAGGCTGTGCTCGGCAATGCACGATACCTTCAAGCATTCCGACATGGGTCATCTTGAAGAAAAACTTCAGCTGCATAGCGACAAGCGGCAGAAGATGGTGATTACTGATGGTGTTTTTTCGATGGATGGCGATACTGCTAAACTCGACCAGATGGTTGCGCTTTGCGAGAAATATGATGCCATGCTGTTCTGTGATGAATCCCATTCCAGCGGGTTTATTGGCAAAACAGGCCGCGGCACTCATGAAAAATGCGGGGTGATGGGCAAAATGGATATCATAACCACCACTTTCGGAAAAGGTCTTGGCGGAGCTTCCGGCGGATGTGTTTCCGGGCGTAAGGAACTGGTTGAAATGTGCCGTCAGAAGGCCCGTCCGTACTTGTTCTCAAACACTATTGCACCCCCTGTGGTGGCTGGTGTTATCAAAGTTCTCGAGATTCTTTCTGCTACCACCGAACGTCGTGACAAGCTCGAAAAAAATACAGCTTTCTGGCGTAAAGGTCTCATCGAAGCAGGCATTATCATCAAGGACGGTGACACACCTATTGTTCCCGTGATGCTGTTCAATGCGAAGCTTTCTCAGGATGTTTCGAAAGACCTTTATAACGAGGGCATTTACGCGATCGGGTTCTTCTTCCCGGTAGTTCCGCAGGGAGCAGCCAGGATACGTACCCAGATATCGGCAGGCCACGAGATGCATCATCTCGAAAAGGCATTGGATGCGTTCAGGAAAGTCGGAAAGAAGTACAATATTCTTGGCAAGACGAAGGCTGAGATTATTGAGATGTATGGGATGTAGGAACGGGTTGAATGTCGAATATTGAATATTGAACATTGAATGTTGAAGTTAAGAATTCAATATTCGATATTCGTTGTTCAATATTCGATATTCCTTTTTTCTTTTCATTAATTGGAATTAATTATTTTATGGAAACCAAACTTGCAAACCCCGCTCCTCTCGGCCTGATGGGCTTCGGGATGACAACCGTTCTGCTGAATATCCACAATGCAGGGTTTTTTCCACTCAGCGACATGATCCTCGCCATGGGGTTCTTTTACGGGGGGATCGCTCAGATCATCGCCGGAATTATGGAATTCAAGAAAGGCAATACGTTTGGACTTACCGCATTTATTTCCTATGGACTGTTCTGGATAAGCCTGGTTGCCATCTTCGTGCTTCCTGATCTTTCCGGGGGCAAGGGAGTCCGCACCGACAGCTCATTTATGGGCTGGTACCTCTTCATGTGGGGATTGTTTACCTTTTTCATGTGGATCGGAACGTTTGGAAAAAGTTACTGCCTGAGTTTTGTTTTTCTTTCACTCTGGATTTTGTTCTTCCTGCTGGCTTTCCGTAATTGGAGCGGCTCTGCGTTTGTTGGCCAGGTCGCTGGCTGGGAAGGCATCATCTGCGGTTTGTCGGCAATCTACCTTGCCATGGCCGAGGTGCTGAATGAATCGCTGGGGAGGAAGATTCTCAGATATTAAATGGTGAAATGGTGAAATGGTGAAATGGTGAAATTTCGGGTATTCGTTTATCCAGGCTTTTCACTATTTCACCATTTCCCTTGGAGCGAAGTATGCATTTTGTCGAAAGATTGAACGAAACGTATAGCATTTTGTCAAATCATTGAACGAAATGTATATTTGTTTAAAATAAGATAAAAATGTTACCCAACGGCTTAGTGGAAGAACTGCTGAACCTTGACAGGATCGCGAAGGAGGCGGGCAGAAAATTACCCAGAAAAAGGTTTCTATACCATGACCTTTATTCAATGGTCACTGGCAGCAGGCAGTTTATCGGAATCGCCGGACTCAGGGGTGCCGGCAAGACAATACTTCTGAGACAGCTTGCAGCAGAACTTGAGCACTCATTTTATTTCAGTGCCGACACCTTGCCTTCAGGCACAGATCTCTTCGGGCTGGCTACCCTTTTGACTGATTCCTTCGGGGTAAAATACCTTATGATAGACGAAATACATGCGCTTAACGGATGGCAGGGCCAGTTAAAAAAAATGTACGATTTCCAGGCCATATATACATACGAAACCGATTTCAGGGAATACAGCCGGATTGGCGCTCTTCCGGCCAGCCTTGAATCTCATCTTCAATCAGTCATTGTTTCCATCATTGACAAAGTGATCCAGAAAGATATGATGACTATTGGTAAATTGTCGCAGGAAGATGTGATGAATATCCGCTCGGAAGGTTAACTATTTAAAGAGTATGCGAGGTCAGAAATTACCCGATTATGTTGTCTTTCACCATGATAACAAGATAATTTTCGAAATTGGGGGAGCAGGGATAGGCGCTTCTCAGTTTAAAGGAATGGAAAGCAGAAAAAAATACATTCTTAATCAGCCTGGCACAGGTAAAGGAATCCCTTTGATTTTATTTGGTTTTTTGTGGTAAAACTAAAAGATCGTATGAACCTGGTCAGATGTAAGATGGCAGATGGCAGATATCAGATATCAGATATCCCGCATCCTGCATCCTGCATCCTGCATCCTGCATCCTGCATCCTGCATCCTGCATCCTGCATCCTGCATCCTGCATCCTGCATCCTGCATCCTGCATCCTGCATCCTTCTCATCCTCTTCCTCCTGTCTTGCCTCGCATCACAAAGCCAGCCCGACTCCGCCTTCCGGGCCCGAAAGACCATCCAGGCTATCCGCATATCCACGCCCCCTAAGATCGACGGTAAGCTCGACGAGCCTTTCTGGAAGACCCTGCCTGTGGCGGGGGATTTTATTGAGTATTCTCCGAGAAACGGAACCGTACCCCCTTATAAAACCGAGGTGAGGTTTGCTTATGACGACGATGCCTTGTATGCTGCCGCAATCATGCACGATAAGTATCCCGACAGTATTTTCAAACAGCTTGGCCGAAGAGATATGCTGGAACAGCTGGCCAACGATTACCTTTCGTTCGATATTCTTCCATACAACGACGAGATGAACATGTACGAGTTCAAGGTGAACCCTGCAGGTGTCCAGAACGACTGCAAGTATTCGATGGTCGGAGTTGACCTGTCGTGGGATGCGGTATGGGAAAGCGCCACCAGCATCAATGACTCTTCTTGGATACTCGAGATCAAACTACCCTTTTCGGCTTTGCGTTTTCCGAAGATAGACAAACAGGTATGGGGTATCAATATGTGGAGGAATTTCTACCGTAAACAGGAATTCTCGACCTGGTCTTTTGTCGATAACAAAACCCAGAATATTTTCAATTACTACGGATGGCTCAAAGGGATCGACAAGGTGAAGCCTCCAGTGCGGCTTTCGTTCGTGCCTTATGTTTCTTCCTACGTACAGAAGGACCCCACGGCATCAAACTGGTCGTATGTGTTCAGGGGAGGGATGGACCTGAGGTACGGCATTAACGAAAGTTATACGCTTGACATGATGCTGATCCCCGATTTCGGACAGGTGCAGAGCGACGACCTCATCCTCAACCTGACTCCTTTTGAAGTGAAGTATGATGAGCGCAGACAGTTCTTTACTGAAGCCACCGAGATGTTCAACAAATGCGATATCTTTTATACCCGAAGGGTGGGAGGGCCTCCGAAGTACGGCAATCTGCCGGCTGAGAGCGCCGGCCCGGCCGAGATCATTACCAAGGATCCCAACGAAACCCGCATCATCAACGCGACCAAGATATCAGGCCGGAATCCCAAAGGACTCGGCATCGGCTTTTTCAACGGGATGACCACCAATACCTGGGCCACCCTTGAAGATACGGTAAAGTGGACCAGCCGCAGGATCAGCACCCAGCCATTCACCAATTACAATGTGCTGGTGTTTGACCAGAACCTGAAGAACCATTCGTATGTGACTCTTGTCAACACCAACTACTGGATCCCCGACAAGACCTATTCGGCCAATGTGACCGGAGTGGAGACCAGCATCAGCAATAAAAGCAACACCTTGTCAGTGTTCGGAAGGCTGAACGTGAGCCAGCTTTACGGGGCAAGCCAGGAACCCGTCTTCGGGCACTTGTACGTAGTTTCCATTGGCAAACCCAGCGGAAAGTTCCAGTGGGATATCGGCAGGCAGGAGATCGGCGACCAGTACGACCCCAACGATATGGGATTCCTGCTGTACAATAACGATGTGGTGAACAGGCTCACCCTCAATTATCTTATTTTAAAGCCTTTCTGGAAGTTCATCAATAATACTACAACCCTGAGTATAAGACATTCAACACTTTACAAGCCCGACAGGTTTAAAAGTGTTTCCATCAGCCTTCAGAACCAGACCACGTTCACCAATTACTGGAACCTTTTACTGCAGTTCAGTTTAATCCCGCTGGGCTACAACGACTATTACGAACCTCGTGTGTGGGGCTGGGTTTTCAAATCACCCCTGGCTTATACAGGATCGTTTAAATTCAGCACCGACAGCCGCAGGATGTTCAAATACACAGAGGTTTTCACTTTTACGAATACTCCCGGGAACAACAATTTCGATTACAGTTTTGAATATATTCCCCGGCTGAGGCTCAGCGACCGTTTTCAGGTGAGCCTCGATCTGTATGTGGATAAGAACCTGAATAATTACGGCTGGGTGGAGACAGCCCTGGATTCGATGAAAAACACCGTGATCTATTTTGGACGAAGGGATGTCACAACCTGGAACAATATCGTTGCAGCGACCTATATTTTCAATACAAAAATGTCGCTCTCCCTGAGGGTCAGGCACTACTGGTCACAGGCGAGATACCTGCAGTATTATACCCTGACACCTGAAGGGAACCTCAACAACAGTAATTACGACAAAGACAACAACATTTGTTTCAACGCTTTTTCGGTCGATCTGCAGTACATCTGGTATTTCGCCCCCGGCAGCGAGATCAGCGTGGTATGGAAGAACCAGATCACGACCCAGGGCACCGCACTTCAAAGCAGCTATTTCACCGGCCTGGGCACTACGCTCGGTAGTCCGCAGACAAACAGCTTTTCAATCCGTGTTTTATACTACCTCGACTATGCTTATCTGAAGAAGTGGTTTGGGAAGAAAAAACCCGCCTGAATTCAATAAGAGGCTATTATTATCGTCATAATATATATCTTTGCAGATAATAATCGCCGTTATGAATTCAAAAAAACAAATTATTTTTCCAAAACACAAGGCAATTCTCGCTGAAATGGGTGAGCAGTTTACACTTGCCCGCAAACGAAGAAGCCTTACCCTGCTGCAGGTGGCTGAACGGGCCGGCATTCACAGGGAAACTCTCAGAAAAATCGAGAAAGGCGATGCCAGTGTAGCCCTCGGCTCATTTTTTAACGTGCTGAGGGTTATGAATCTGGAAAAGGATTTTCTGAAACTCGCCGCTGATGATGAATTTGGGAAAAAATTGCAGGACCTGAACTTGTTAAACAAATAAGATGAGTACAGGAAAAACAGATATTTGGGTGTATGCAGACTGGGCAGAACTGAAAGGGCCTAAATGTATCGGGGTGCTGACTGCACAACAGGCCAAGGGTAAAAAAGCTTTCAGTTTTGAATATGATAAAAACTGGCTGCTTCAGCCGGAGAAATTCCTGCTTGATCCCGACATACAATGGTTTGCCGGCAGACAGTATCCTTCAGACAAAGAAAACTTTGGGGTAATAATGGATTCGATGCCAGATACCTGGGGCAGAACCTTAATGAGGAGGAAGGCTTCCCATAAAGCCATACAGCAACAAAAGCCGGTTCCTAACCTTTATGAAACAGACTATCTGCTTGGGGTTTATGATGAAAGCCGTATGGGAGCATTACGGTTCAAAACCGATCCGGATGGCCCGTTTCTCGATTCTGATCCGCAGTACCCAACACCTCCCTGGGCGAGAATAAAGGAATTGCAGTATAGTGCAAAAGAATTGGAGTTGTCGGACGATATCAGTACCACCAACCAATGGATAGATGTACTGATCGCACCGGGTTCGTCTTTGGGTGGAGCAAGGCCAAAGGCTAATATACTGGATGATAGCGGTCATCCATGGATTGCAAAGTTCCCGTCAAAAAATGACACTTTTGATATAGCTGCATGGGAATATCTGGCATACCGGCTGGCTGTGAAAAGCGGGATCAACATGGCTCCCTGTAAGATTGAAAAAATTGCAGGTAAGTATCATACTTTTTTTACCAGGCGATTTGATCGCGAGGGCTCAGATCGTATTCATTTTGCTTCAGCAATGACCATGACCGGTTATACAGAGGAGATTCTGAAGGACCGGTTTGCAAGCTATCTCGACATTGCAGAATTTATTCAGTTCTCGTGCAGCGAGGTTAAAGAGAACCTTCATCAGCTCTGGCGCAGGATTGTATTTAATATGGCCATTTCGAACACCGATGATCATCTGCGCAACCACGGATTTATTATTCATCACAAGGGCTGGATGTTATCTCCTGCTTTTGATCTGAATCCTTCGGTTGATAAAAAAGGATTGGCATTGAATATCGATATGGATAATAATGCACTGGATCTGGATCTTGCCAGAAGTGTGGGTGAATACTTTCAGCTATCAAAAACCGAAACAGAACGGATTATTGATGAGGTCACTACAGCTGTCAGGGATTGGAAAAAAACAGCGAAGGGGCTCGGCATCAATAAAAGTGAGACAGACTATATGGAACGCGCATTCATGATCTCTTAAAAAAAGTAATACACCCCGATCAGGAACCTGAGGTTGCCCACTTCACAAGGATTGCTCACAAAACCTTTTTCGTTTGTTGTCCCGTATGCTGCAACGGTATATTCAAGTTCCCCGGCCAGCCTGAATCTGTTGGCGTTGAAGATGAGCCTGGGCGAGATGCGGTAAGCGTAATCGATGTTGCCTCCGCGGGTGTAATATGGTCCTTTTACCATTTCTCCTGCCCCGAGGTTTTTGCCGTAAGCGATGAATAGTCCGGGCTGCCAGCGGATGGCATTGGTATGGAATTCAGCCCAGGCGGCGAAGGATCGTATGTTCGCGTAATCGACGAAGCCGCGGGTGGGATCGGTCACCGATTTCACCACGTAACCGCCCAGCATGGTATAAGCGTTGTTATTCCCTCCGTATTCCCCGCCGATCTTGAATGTCACGTTCTTCAGCCTCAGCTTTGCATAGGCGTTATACGCCATGGCCATTGTTTTTACGTCTGTTTTGTAAGTGGAAATCACTGCGTCATGATGGAACACTTTCCCGTCGATGACCGTATCGTAGGCGGCACTGATAGTAATAGTCGAAGAAAGCCTGGGGGTGAGCATCTGCCAGTTTATCCCGAAGCCGCATAAAAACTCTGTTCCTTTGGCCGGGTTTGCCGTGACGAACTGGAATTGAAGATCCGATTCGGGGATCACCGAATTGCGGATATACTTGGTATTGGTCCCCTCCGGACCGTCGCTCATGAAGTCAACCTGCGAAAGCATCGTAAGTGCCAGGCTGAATTTCCCGAAATGTTGCGTTACCCGTATCTGCGGATTGCGTGAGAATACCACGAAAGGCGCACCCGTGTTGAACGACACTGTTGCAGGGGCACATTCCGGGACGAACATCGGGTGCCACCATTGACCTACCAGGAGTTCGGTTCGGGGCCAGTTCAGCTTGATCCAGGCATGGCGTAATCTGAAAGTGTTGATATTCGGGTTTATATTGCCGAAAAATTCCGCTTCAATGTATGCTGAAGTCTTCGCACCAATGGCATCCGGTCCCCAGATTGACCCGCAAAATCGTGTCTGGATACTAAGGATATTATAGGCTGCTTTCGCGTTGATATCCCCACCGTCGGCATCCGGTTTTTGAGGTTCCGGATAAAGCAGGAAATGCCCGTCACGAAGCGAGATCGTTTGCCTGGTATCAAAGAAAATATCGGTTTTCACATAACCCGAAATGGCGATACCGAAAAGAGGTTTCGTTTCAGGGACCTTCTGTTCAGCCGGTTTTTTGGGAGATTTGGCAGTATCCTGCGGAGTAGAAACCGATTGCGCGGATGTTGAAAAAGCCAGCAAAAGCAGCATCATGCTGCAGAGTAAAAAGTGTTTCATAGATGAAAATTTGGCGTTGATGATCATAAAAAAAATCCTGAAATGGCAGTGAATCAGATCAGGATTCCTAACTTTGTTCTATTGTTAACAAATGAACAGCAAAATTATGAAAAAAACCATACTCGGACTTATGATGTTATGCCTGGTCGCTTCGGCATCGGCACAGCAACAACCAAAACCCTACAATGAGAACCAGGATGCGAGAGCTGATATCCGCAAAGCTGTTGAACAGGCAAAGAAAGAAAACAAGAATGTGATGATGCAGTTCGGGGGCAACTGGTGTTCATGGTGCATGAGGTTTCATGCCATGGTCACAGGATATCCCAAACTTGATTCACTGATGAAAGCCAACTACGTTTATGTACTTGTGAATGTCCCGGGCTCCAAGGATAAGGACAAGCGCGATATGAGCCTGTTTGCCGAATACCAGTATCCCAACCGCTTTGGGTTCCCCGTTTTCGTGATCCTTGATCAGCAGGGGAAGCGCCTGAACACGGTCGACAGTGACGGGTTTGAATACCCCAATCCGAACGTCAAGGGGTACGACACCCTGAAAGTTGAGCGTTTTCTGAAGATGTGGAGCGTGAAGGCGCTCGATCCGCAGTCATACGTGAAAAAGAAATAAATCATTCCGTTTTTATCTGATCAGAATATGGAAAGCAGGATTTACAAAGCTGTATTTCCCGGTAAGTATATCCAGGGAGAAAATGCCCTCGCGGAATTGCCCGGAATCATGGGCTTATTCGGGAAGAAAGGAATGATCCTGGCTTCACCCACAGTGAGGAAGAAAATACTACCCGGTTCCGGCATCAAGGCCTCAGATAAACGGTTTTATGTTGAGGAATTCAGGGGAGAATGTTGTGAAAGAGAACTGGAAAGGCTTTCGGGAATAATCAGGGCAAAGAAGATTGATTTGCTGGTTGGGATGGGAGGAGGCAAGACCATCGATACTGCGAAAATCGCTTCCGACAGAGCCGGGATTCCGGTGATCATCGTTCCGACCATCGCATCTACTGATGCTCCCTGCAGCGGATGTGCCGTGATCTATTCCGAAAGAGGCATATTCGAATCGGTATATTACCAGAAGTTGAATCCCCAGGTTGTACTGGTCGATACAAGCATTATCGCCAATGCCCCTGTGCGTTTCCTTGTAGCGGGAATGGGTGACGCACTGGCAACCTGGTTCGAGGCAAGGTCATGCGAACGAAGCCTTTCAAAGAACGAATGCGGGGGATACAGTACCATGAGCGGACTGAACCTTGCGAAACTCTGTTACGATACACTGCTGAATTTCGGGAAAGCTGCTAAGATTGCCTGTGAGAACAACATCATCACACCGGCTTTCAACCATATCGTTGAAGCCAACATCCTTTTGAGCGGGATTGGATTTGAGAGTTCCGGACTTGCAACAGCGCATTCGGTGCATAACGGGCTCACCGCCCTTGAAGGAACGCATGCGTTTTACCACGGGGAGAAAGTTGCCTTTGGTGTACTTGCCGGACTGCATTTTACCGATGCCCTGCCTGGCGAAATGGATACGGTATATTCATTCTGCGAAGAGATCGGTTTGCCCACGACCTTCGCTGACATAGGGCTGAAGGGAGTCAGCAGGAAAAACCTGATGCAATGTGCTGCTAAAGCCTGTACTCCCGGCGAAGGCATTTACCATGAAGCCGGGGAAATCTCTCCCAACCGTGTGCTCGCTTCATTGATAGCAGCCGATGCCATGGGAAAGGCGAGAAAAGTCCGTTGAGACATGGATAAGTTGTAGGGGTTTTAAAGGAGTTTGAGATGAAAGGAAAGAAGCATTGGTACGAAGCCCTTTTCGAGAATTACGGGAATACCTATGAACAGGAGGTTTTCGTGAAGGGGACGATGGGAGAATGCGATTTTATCGAGAAGGAAGTGAAATTCGATACGGGATGCAGGATACTGGATATAGGTTGCGGGACCGGGAGGCATTCCATTGAGCTTTGCAAAAGAGGTTACCGCGTGACCGGGATAGACCTGTCGGATTCCATGCTGGCCAAAGCGAAAGAGAAGGCAGAGGCGGACAAACTGGATATTGTGTTCCTGAAACAGGATGCGAGGAAGCTGGAGTTCAATGGTGAATTCGATATTGCGATCATGTTGTGCGAGGGCGGATTTCCGTTGATGGAAACCGACGAGATGAATTTTCAGATCCTGAAAAGCGCGGCTAATGCGGTGAAGGACGGAGGCAAGTTCATTTTCACCACCCTCAACGGATTGTTTCCCCTGTTTCATTCGGTAAAGGATTTCCTGGCGGCAGCGGCAAGCGGGGAAGGCAATGCAACTTACGGTGACAACAATTTCGACCTGATGACATTCAGGGATCACAATAAGACAAGCTTTACCGACGACAGCGGTAACAGCTTTGAACTGGAAAGCAATGAGAGATATTATGTGCCCTCGGAGATCAGCTGGCTTTTAAAATCTCTGGGGTTTAAACGTATCGATATTTACGGCGCCAGACTCGGAGCCTTCAGCCGCGAAGATAATCTAACCACAGAGGATTTCGAGATGCTGGTGGTGGCGGAGAGATGACCGGAATCCGGATATCACAATTCCACAGATAGAGACCGCTGATTCCTTTCTTCGTTAAACGGGAGGGAAAGGAACTCTTCTACATTTTCAGGGGTTATCACGGCGAATTTTGTGTTTGGATATGCATTTGAAAAGGTCTTCGACAGCCTGACTTTTTCCCGTGAACTCCATTTAAATTCCCAGGCCCGAAAGGCTCCATCCTGCTCTTCCACATAATCCACCTCCTGCTGATCCTGGGTGCGCCAGAACCAGGAATTTACCCACAGGCCATTGTAAGCGATATACTTTCGCCTTTCGGCCATCAGGTAGTTTTCCCATAAAGCCCCCCTGTCGGGCCTCAGTTCAATAGGGCTGAACTGAGCAATGAGTGCGTTTCTGACACCGTTATCATAAAAGTAAATTTTACGTCCGCGTTTAAGCTCCTTTCTCAGGTTCCTGCTGAGGGCACTCACACGAAACACAACATAGGCCTTCTCAAGTAAATCAATGTATTTTTCTACAGTCTGGTTGTCGAGCCCAATTGTGCGTCCCAATTCGGAATACGAGACTTCATTACCGGTCTGGAACGCCAGGGCCTGTAAAAGTGTGACAATCCTGGCGGGTTTTTTCAATCCTTCCATCATCAGAATGTCCTTGTACAGAAAGCTGTCGGTCAATGATTTCAGAATTTCTTTTTCCTTTCCCGGGTTGTTGACAACTTCGGGATAGCATCCATACACAAGACGGTGCGATATCATCCTTTTTTCTTCCAGAAGCCCGTGATGAGCAAGCATTTCGGCAAAGGAAAAAGGATAGAGAAAGTACTCCCATTTTCGTCCCGTCAGGGGCTCCTGAGTAAGGTTTGCCAGTTCAAAGGCTGATGACCCGGTGGCCACAACCTGGATTTCCCTCAGTTCATCAGTGATTAATTTGAGGGCCCTCCCGATATTTGTTATGCGCTGGGCCTCATCAAAAATGACAGTTGTATTGCTGCCAAATACTGCTTTCAACCTCGCAGAAGAAGCATTTTCGAGGAGTTGCTGAACGTCGGTTTCATCACAATTAAACCACATGACAGCTTTTTTTTCATCAAAGATCTGATGGAGCAAGGTCGTTTTACCCGACTGCCGTGGACCAAAAAGTAAAATGGCTTTTCCTTCTCCGGATCGCCCTGAGATATTCTCAGCAATGGTTCTTTTTATCATGATATGACGATTGTAATCGCAAATATAACGATAAATTCGGGAATATAATCATCAAAACATGAAATTGTTCACTATAGCCTTAAAATGTATTAATCTTGAATCACTCACTTACTATGGCGATTTTCCTTGTTAAAGTCCAGTTCCCGGCGCTTACCCGGATGAAATAAATTCCGTCGGGGACAGAACCCAGGTCAAGGGAATATTCGTTAAGCCCTTTCAGGTTGCGGTTAAGGATATTACTCCCTCGGGTATCCCAGATGTTTACGTTTAGCTCCTTTACCGCAGGATCTGATGTGACGAGTGTAATATGCCCGTTTGAAGGATTAGGATAAATAACGATGCGATCATCCCTGGTTTCTTCAATCCCCACGGTTGACCGGGACTGTTCGATGTACACAGTAACCGACGGACGGCCGGGCACATTCACCGTGATATCCGCAGTCCTTGACTGGTAATACTGATTTACTTCATAGCTGGCTGATATCACTCCGCTTCCTGAACCTGAGGGGGTGACCTGCACCCAGGGCTGATCGCAGCTTGCTGTCCAGGTTGATCCGCATTGGATGTTAAATATGGTTGTGGATGCAGGGGCTGCACTTACTTTTTGCAGATGTGGTGTGATGCTGACCATATTTGCCGGATCCCCGCTCACCAGAATATTATCGACAGCCCAGTATTTTGAGAATGCCCCGTGAAAGTTCCAGCGGAACATAAGCTGGGGTTTCCCTGCTGCATCAGGAACATTCACTCTGAAAGTTTCAGGATTTGTGGCGGATGTGGAGTAAAACATTTGCAGGACTTTCCATGACAATCCGCCATTGATGCTGTAATCCAGTTCTCCGTATGAATTCTGATCAGAGATCAGATAATGTTTGAAGCTCAGGGATATGTTGATAAATGAAGAGCAGTCGATCACCGGACTAACCAGGTCGGTATTCTGAATGCCGGCGCTTCCGTAGGATTCGGAATCAACATAGGCATAATCCCCGTCAAGCGCAGGGAGTGGATCGCCCAGGGTCACCTGTCCGATGTTCCATACCTGGGAATTTCCTTTGTGGTCAACCACAGACCAGCAGTCGGGCAGGAAGGGTGCCGGAAATAACTCGCTGAACGGGTGGGCCTTGCATTTAACCTGCTTATCGCAGGTTTTGTCGCTTATGTAATGACTGCATTTTCTTACACCATCGATGGTTTGAGTCTCATCATAAAAGGAGGATTCAGGTGGAAGGCAAAAATTGCGATCAGCTTTGACCAATGGAAGCTGATCTATGAGATTACGGGCCGATTTAAGGTCGGGGCATTCCAGGATAAGCACCGCATTCATTTCTTCGGTGAAATACATTTCCCTGAACTTTCCGGCTAGATAAAATTCATATGCGGTCCGTGCTTCAGAGATGAGGATTTCATCCTTTCCCTCCCAGTCAACGGGAGCCATTTCTTTTTCGATTGCGAGGATTTTCATACTTTTTCTTTCTGAATCATTTGTCAAACAGGAATCTCAGTGTAAAACACTGCGATTTATTTGTTCTATCTTTGAATCACTAAAAATAAGCAAATGCTCTTTAATTACTTTAACTTCATGAAAAGAACGGGAACAGTGACGCTGTTGATTCTTCTTTCTTTTTCTGCATTCAGCCAGGTATCAGCGGTTCAACCCAAAGTTGACGAGCGCACGGAACTTCTTAGCATTGTTTTCCGCCTGGCCGGATCAGAAGAATATGTAAATAATGCCATTCCGTCTTATGTTAAGGATATCGATGCCTGGTTTAAACCTTTCAGGGAAAGTGAACTTATAAAATATGCGCAGAAACTTGGAAAAACGAACGGGGTTTCATTTGATGCGGTGATGTCTATGGCAGGCAACATTGAAATAAAAGACAGCATAAGGCTTAAGCAAAACCTTAAGGAGAACAGTCTTGATAAGCGATGGGGAAAGGCTGAAGCTGAAAAATTCATCAGGCTGCTGAACAGGTTTTATGTGGAAACGAAATTTCACGAATTTTACGAAAATCACAAGTCTTTATACAATGTTGCAGAAACCAATTTCAGCAGGATATTAAGCCAGGTTGATTTTACCTGGTTCCAGACGTTCTATGGAGGAAAGCCGGCTGAGGGTTTTAACCTGATCATAAGCCAGGTAAACGGGGGCGGAAATTACGGGGTAAAAGCAATGTATAATGACGGGAGGGAAGACATCTATGCGATAATGGGCAGCTGGAAGACCGACAGCCTCGGGCAGCCTGTGTACACCAAAGACGTCATAGGGACCATCATCCATGAATACAACCATTCGTTCTGCAATCCATTGATTGACGCTAATTTTAAGCAGATGGAGGAGGTAGCCTTCAAATTCTGGGAGGAGGAGAAAGACGTGCTTCGGCAACAGGCCTACGGTAGTGCGAAAACCATGTGTTATGAGATCCTGGTCAGGGCCTGTGTGATCAAATATTACCAGATGGCAAAACTCAGTCAGGAAGACGTGAACCGGATGATCGTCGCAGAAAAGAGCAGGGGCTTCCTTTGGATAAATTACCTTGTGGATGACTTATCGGTGTATGAAGGAAAGCGGAACAAATATCCCGAACTCAAGGATTTCATGCCTGAAATCGTGAGCATGCAGAACAGGCTTAACCCTTCAAAATTAAAAGCTGAATACGACACCAGGTAAAATTATTGAGATGATCAGTTTTTTGAAACAAATACTAATCGCCATCATCTTTTTATTCCAGGGCGTTTTATTTGCCCAGGTCACTTTCGATCCCGATGTCCTGAACACCATCGCGAAGGGCGAACGTAAAGCCGGCCGCTATGAATTCAGCAGTGCAGCGGGGACCGCCACATCCGCATACAGCGTTCCATATTATAATTGTTTCTGGATTATCGATCCGGCAGTTCGGGAGATCACGGGAAGGGTCACTGTTTATTTTATCCCGAAGCAGGCTGGTTTCGATTCACTGGTCCTCGATATGTACCAGACTTTGTTGGCAGGTACGGTTGTATACCATGGTTTTCCTTTCAGTACATATTATCAGGCATCGGATCAGCTCGTGCTTAAATTTTCATCTCCCAGGGCTCAGAATGTTTTGGATTCGGTTACTGTTTATTATAACGGGGTCCCTCCGACTGACGGCTTCGGCACATTCGAGGTTTCTTCGCATAACGGGTCACCGATACTCTGGACCCTTTCGGAACCTTACGGGGCGAGCAACTGGTGGCCATGCAAAAATGGTCTGACCGACAAGGCCGATTCCATCGATATCAGTGTGAGGGTGCCAGAAGGAAATGTTTGTGCTTCAAACGGGGTGCTCGCCAGGGTTGAGCATCAGGGAGGAAACACCTATTATTACTGGAAACACCGTTACCCCATCGCCGCCTACCTTGTAGGGATTGCAGTTACAAACTATGTGCGGTATGATCACCAGGTGCCTTTCCAGGGGGATACTCTGGAAGTAGTCAATTTTGTTTATCCCGAAGACTCCGCAACTGCCGTTTTGGAGACCAGGCTCATTATTCCGATGATACAGCTGTTTGATTCGCTCTTCGGGATTTATCCGTTTCAGAGGGAGAAATACGGACATGCACAGTTCGGCTGGGGAGGGGGCATGGAACACCAGACCATGACCTTCGTGACGAATTTCCAGTTCGAGCTTATTGCTCACGAACTTGCACACAGCTGGTTCGGCGATAAGGTGACCTGCGGAAGCTGGACCGATATATGGCTGAACGAGGGAACCGCGACATATCTCACGGCCCTCTGTTATGAATTTCTCGAACCTGACCTGTTTGTGAGGTTCAGGGAAGACCGGATTAAAAAGATCACCAGGGAAGCGGGAGGCTCGGTGTATTGTGCTGATACAACGAATATCGACAGGATCTTTGATCCCCGGCTCTCCTATGCGAAAGGCGGGATGATACTGCATCAGCTAAGGTGCATCACGGGAGATTCGGTGTTTTTTGCCGCGCTCAACAACTATCTCGACGACTTCAGCCTGGCCTATGGATTTGCCCGTACCGCTGACCTGATATCCCATTTCGAAAGTTCATACGGTCATGACCTGGGCTGGTATTTCAATGAGTGGTTTACGGGAGAAGGCTATCCGCAGTACCAGGTAAACTGGATACAAACGGGAGATACCGTCGCCTTCACTCTGAAGCAAACACAGTCGGTCCCAACCGCTTCTTTTTTTGAACTGCCTGTTGAGCTGAAATTAAAAAACCAGGATCATGATACGCTGATAAGGGTTAACAATACTTTTTCGGGGGAGATGTTCAGGGTGAAAATTCCTTTTCAGGTTGACTCCCTTTTCTTCGATCCCCGTTATCAGATTATTTCAAAAAACAATACCGTGAATGCCGTGAATGAACACAGCCTTCAACCGGAAATGCTTGTAAGCCCTAACCCGGCATGCGATCACGTGACGTTCCATTGGGGGGCGCAAACAGCCATGGGT
>Ga0194062_1000080_pt1 | contig 37933 bp, 46 predicted proteins | sample SepL2225m_MetaG_FD_155481 | JGI IMG/M metagenome (GOLD analysis project Ga0194062, IMG submission 155481) | Anoxic zone freshwater microbial communities from boreal shield lake in IISD Experimental Lakes Area, Ontario, Canada - Sep2016-L224-25m | ecosystem: Environmental > Aquatic > Freshwater >... | reverse complement strand
AGAAGATTATTATTCTGAGGTCATTACCACCCGCACTTATCAAGATCGCCTGGATACTTTAGACCGGGTTAGGGAGGCCGGTATTAATGTCTGTTGTGGGGGCATTGTGGGTATGGGAGAGAGTGAAACCGACCGGGCTCAGTTATTAATTCAATTAGCCAATATGCCCAAGCATCCTGAAAGCGTGCCGGTTAATATGCTGGTTCAGGTTGAAGGCACACCATTAATGGGTACTGAAGCCCTCGACCCGCTGGTATTTGTTAGAACCTTGGCGGTAGCCAGAATTATGATGCCAAAATCACGGGTACGTTTATCTGCAGGCCGTAATAAGATGAGTGACGAAATGCAGGCGTTATGCTTTTTAGCAGGTGCCAATTCTATTTTTTACGGCGATAAATTATTAACCACAGACAACCCAATGACGAATCATGATTTGGCATTATTTAATCGCTTGGGTATTCATTCAGGTGGTTCTAGTTACGCGGAATGACAGCTGCCTTTTCTCATTTATCGGCTGATTTACAAACGATTGCCTCAGCGGGCTTATATCGATCAAGACGTGTTATTGATTCGCCTCAAGGGATTTATTTACAGCTTGAGGGGCGTTCTGTGGTCAATTTTTGCAGTAATGATTATTTGGGTCTAGCGAATCATCCTGAGGTAGTGAGTGCTTTTAAAGCCGGTGTGGATCAGTATGGCGTTGGGAGTGGTTCTGCACATCTGATCTGTGGACACAGCCGCGCTCATCATGCCTTGGAAGAAGAATTGGCGGCTTTTACGGGGCGGGACCGGGCTTTATTGTTTTCTACCGGTTATATGGCTAATTTGGGGGTGATGTCAGCGTTGTTAGGGAGAGGCGATGCGGTCTTTGAAGATCGTTTAAATCATGCGTCTTTGCTGGATGGCGGCTTGATGTCTGGCGCACGCTTTAAACGCTATGCGCACGCGGATGTTGAACAGCTAAAGCCCTATCTGGTTCAAGCCACAGGGAATAAACTGATTGTGACGGATGGGGTGTTTAGTATGGATGGCGATTTTGCACCGCTTAAAGCTTTAGCTTTATTGGCAAAATCGAGTTCGGCTGGGTTAATGGTTGATGATGCGCATGGTTTGGGGGTGTTGGGTAAAAACGGAGGCGGGCTTTTAGAGTGTTTTGACTTGAGTCAGGATGATGTGCCCATTTTGATGGGAACGCTGGGTAAAGGTTTCGGTACGTTTGGGGCTTTTATAGCGGGATCTGATGATTTGATTGAAACGTTGATTCAAAAAGCCCGTACTTATATTTATACCACGGCTTTGCCTGCGGCGGTTGCCGAGGCGACTCGAGCCAGTTTAAAACGGGTGATTGCGGATAATTGGCGACGCGAGTATCTAAGGCATTTAGCATGGCGTTTTAGAAGTGGGGCAGAGCAGTTAGGGTTGGAGTGTATCAAAACAGTTAATGATTCATTTGGGCTGAATGACAGGTTATTGTCGGCTATTCAGCCGATTATTATTGGCGAAAGTCAGAGAACCGTTGCTATCAGTGAGCAGTTATTAAAGGCCGGATTTTTAGTGAGTGCTATTCGTCCACCGACGGTCCCTAAAGGGAGTGCCCGTTTACGGGTGACGTTGTCCGCATTACATAAAGAACAGCACGTTGATCAATTATTAGAAGCATTGGATAACGCTGTTAATGCTGTAACGCTATGATAAAAATTCATACTAAAACCTTTGGTCAAGGCCAACCGGTCGTGCTTGTGCATGGTTGGGCGATGCATAGCGGGATTTGGCATCATTTTGCTGAACAGTTGGGTCAATCTTATCAAGTGACCTGTGTTGATTTGCCAGGGCATGGCTTTAGTGAGGCTTTGGATGACTTTACTTTAGAAACTGTAAGTACGGCATTGGTTAATGCGGTGCCTGAGCCAAAAAGCACCTGGTTAGGTTGGTCTTTGGGGGCGACCGTGGTGCTGGATATTGCACAGCGATTTCCTGAGCGGGTCAGTTCATTGATCTTGTTAGGTGGAAATCCGTTTTTTACTCAAGCCGAGCAATGGCCGGGGATGAAAGTTAATTTGCTGGAGGCTTTTGCTGAGCAATTGCATGCAGATTGCCGATCAACCTTGCTACGATTCTTATCATTGCAGGTGAATAATCTGCCTGATTCTAAGCCGTTATTAAAAAATCTGAAAGCGGCTGTTTTAGAGTGTGCAACTCCAGATACAGAAACTTTAGAGGGAGGTTTAACCATACTTAAAAGTGCAGATTTAAGGCCTGTCTTAGCTGAAGTTAATGTACCTGTTTCGGTAATTTTAGGCACTCGTGATACCTTGGTTCCCGTTAAGTTAGGCGAGTACTTGGTGGCTTTAGCCCCGGAGATCCAATTGTCAATTATTGATAAAGCAGGGCATGTGCCCTTTTTATCACACCCACAAGTTTTATTGGACATTATTACTGAGTTTATGGATGATTCATGTGTTTAGATAAAAGGCGTATTAAACGATCGTTTGCAAATGCGTCAGGCACTTATGATAAGGTTTCCGAGCTTCAGCGCTCAGCCGGTCGAGAATTGTTACGTTCCGTTGATGTAGCTGCTTTTAATGGTGTTTTGCTGGATTTGGGGTGTGGCACTGGCTTTTTAAGCAGTGAATTGTTGGCTTGTTCGGCTCCTGAAACACTGATGGTTTTGGATATTGCTTTAGCGATGGTACTGGAGACTCAACGTAAACTGATTAATGAAAAGTCGGTTCGATTTATGTGTGCAGATGCAGAGTATTTGCCTATCGTGGCGCATTCGTTTGATACCGTGTTATCAAATTTGGTTTTGCAATGGTGTCACAATCTTGAAGCGGTGTTTAAGGATATCAAGCGTGTCTTAAAGCTGAATGGACAGTTTGTTTTTTCTACCTTTGGACCGCAGACTTTGTGTGAATTGAAAAATGCCTGGGCAAGTGTTGATGATTTTAATCATGTGAATAGTTTTTATAGTCAAACTCAATTAATTCACTTTTTGGAACAAGCGGGTTTTAAAGAGATTGAGTTAAACACTACTTTGTATACGCCTCGCTATGAGTCAGTGGGCTTGTTAATGCAATCTTTAAAGCAGTTGGGTGCGCAGCAGGTGATTAAAGGGGGCAGAAAATCTATAACGACAAAATCAGCCCTGCAGCAGATGATGGCTGCTTATGAAATTCATCGAGTCGATGGAGTTATTCCAGCGACGTTTGAAGTCTTTAATGTGATTGCAAAGGCTTAAAGCGCAATGCAAAAAGGCTATTTTATAACCGGTACGGATACGGATGTCGGTAAGACGTGGGCGACGATTGCTTTAATGCGTTATTTTAAGCAAAAGGGTTATTCGGTCGTTGGGATGAAGCCGGTTGCGGCGGGGTGTTCTTTTTCAGCGGATAGAGATGATAATCATGAGGTATTGCACAATGAAGATGCTTTACTGATTCAAGCTAATGCCTCTGTAGCGGTACCGTATGAGTTGGTTAATCCCTATGCTTATTTATTGCCGGTTTCTCCACATATTGCTGGCGTTAAGAATCCTGTTAACTTAGCTAAAGTTGTAGAGTGTTTTGATGAGCTTAAACAGTTAGCGGATATTGTATTAGTAGAAGGTGCGGGCGGGTGGTACGCGCCTATTAATCATTACGAAGATATCAGTGATCTAGCCAAGGAATTGTCATTGCCAGTTATTTTAGTGGTTGGGATTAAACTGGGTTGTATTAATCATGCAAAATTAAGCTATGAAGCTATTGAGCAATCGGGTCTTGTGTGTGCGGGTTGGATAGCTGTGTGTGTTGATGGGGATATGTTGTTTATGGATGAAAATATAGAGACGATTAAAGCGGCTTTGCCATTGCCTTTGTTAGGCGTGTTACCGCACTTGGCTGAAGCTGATTTTGATTATTTAGCTAAAAAATTGATTGTTAGATTGACCATGAGTGGATTGGATTTAAGAGGAACGGCTCAAGTATAGCATGAGCCGCATAACCTTAACCCTTGATTAGGTTGTTCTGTATTGATCTACGCTGAAGTAATTTCGGTTTCAGTGGTTGCGCCGTCAACTGACCAGAGTTTTTCGAGCTGATAAAAGCCGCGTGCCTGTGCTGTCATGGCATGAACAATCATATCACCTAAATCTAAAAGTACCCAGTCTGAACCTAAGTCACCTTCGATACCTAATGGTTTTACACCCGATTCTTTAAGTTTTTCTGTGGTGTAATCACAGAGTGATTTTAAATGACGGTCTGAAGTGCCTGTTACCACGACCATATAATCAGTAAAGCTGGTTTTGCCACGTACATCCAGTGTTGTAATATTGTGTCCTTTGCGTTCGTCCAAAACATCCTGGACAATTTTCAATAAATCTTCTACTTGCATTAAAATTCCTAGTGTAATGATGAGACTACTGTCTCAGGTAAAGCTGTTCTTGCCTAATGTAGGCAATGACTGTATCGGGGAGTAAAAACCCCGGATTTTGGTGTTTTGCAATCATGTTTCTGATGGCCGTTGCCGAAATTTCGAGTTGACTGACTTGATGAAAGTATAACTTACCCGCGCGGTTATGAGCCAATTCAGTTAGCTGATCTGTGTGTCGTTCAATAAAGCAATCATCCAGTTGCTGTGGATTAAAGCCCGGTCGGGTCATGACCACTATATGTGCAAAGCTAAATAATAGTGGCCATTGATGCCAGGTTTTTAACTGATTAAAGGCATCTGTGCCGATAAATAAGAGTAAGGGTGTGTCCTTAAATTCATCTCTTAAAGAACTGAGTGTGTCAACCATATAAGACGGCCCAGTCCGCTTTATCTCTCGATCATCTGCTACAAAACCGGGCTGGTTTTCAATCGCCAACTTTAGCATATGCAAGCGCATGTTAGGGTTAGCAGTCGGTTGTTCACGATGTGGCGGTTGCGCACTGGGAATTAAATGAATTTCAGTCAGGCCAAAAATTTCTTTAACTTCTAGTGCGGAACGTAAATGACCGTAATGAATCGGATCAAATGTGCCCCCTAAAATACCGATCATTTATTGCCTGATGTGACCATCACCGAGCACAATAAACTTTAATGATGTTAGACCGTTTAAGCCAACGGGGCCGCGTGCATGCAATTTGTCAGTACTGATGCCAATTTCTGCACCTAGTCCATATTCAAAACCATCTGCAAAGCGGGTAGAGGCATTAACCATAACGGAACTTGAATCAACTTCACGTAAAAAACGTCGGGCACGCGTGTAGTCTTCAGTTACTATGGCTTCTGTATGGCTAGAGCTATAGTTGTCAATATGGGCCAAGGCTTCATCTATACCGTGTACGACTTTGATGGATAAGATGGGTGCAAGGTATTCTGTGTGCCAGTCTTCTTCAGTGGCTCTTGAACAGTGAGGTATTAAAGAACAGGTTTTTAGGCAGCCGCGTAATTCCACGCCTTTTTCTAAATAGATGTCAGCTAATAAAGGTAATACCTTGGCTGCTATGCCGTCCGCAACTAATAAAGTTTCCATGGCATTACAGACACCGTAACGGTGGGTTTTTGCATTAATGGCAATTTTTATGGCTTTGTCCAGATCAGCTTTGTCATCAATATATACATGACAAATGCCATCCAGATGTTTAATGACTGGAATGGTGGCGTCTTTAGAAATACGGGCAATCAGACTTTTGCCACCCCGGGGCACAATGACATCAACGTATTCCTTCATGGAAATCAGCTCTCCAACGGCATCACGGTCAGGTGTAGCTACAATTTGCACCGCTTCAACGGGCAGGCCTGCGGCTTCTAAACCTTGGGTAATACAACCTGCAATGGCCTGGTTAGAATGAATCGCTTCAGAGCCGCCTCTTAAGATGCAGGCATTGCCCGATTTAAGGCATAAAGCGGCTGCATCGACGGTGACATTGGGTCTAGATTCATAAATAATACCTATAACGCCCAGCGGAACACGCATTTGTCCAACCTGGATGCCGCTGGGGCGATAATTTAAGTCACTGATTTCGCCGACGGGATCGGGTAGGGCAGCAACTTGTTTAAGGCCTTCAATCATTGTTTGAACACCTTTAGGCGTTATTGCCAGTCTATCCAGTGAAGCGGCATCCAGACCGTTTTGTTGGCCTGCTTCCAGATCTTTTTGGTTTTCTGAGATTAACAGTGCTTGATTTATTTCAAGAACCTCGGCAATTTTTAATAAAGCCTGGGTTTTTTTGCCAGAGTCAGCTCGACTGATTTCTCTTGCAGCCTTTCTAGCCTGTAGGCCAAGGCCCTGCATGTAAGCTTTAATATCCACTTTGTACTCACTAACGGGATTAATTTAGCAAGGTATTATATCGCTTTAATACTTTTATTAACAGGGGTTTAATGAGTCAACTAATGGATATTAAAAGGCTTTCTGATAAGTTTGGGTTCTTGAGTGTGTGAAATAATCAACTATATAAGTTTGAAAAATAAGTTATTAAGGTAAAATGACTCTATTGAACGTCATTTTTTTGACTGTGTTAGTGCTGTTTATTTCGGTAATAGTGTAAATGAAAATACTTATTCTTGGGGCTGGTGTCACTGGATCATCTGTGGCTGAGGCTTTTGCGAGCGAAGAGAACGATATTGTCGTTGTTGATTTTAGACAGGAATTGCTGGATGCCTTAAAAGATCGTTTCGATATTGCTACAGTAACGGGTAATGCGGCCCACCCGAGTGTTTTGGAGCAGGCTGGGATTCATAATACGGATATGGTGATTGCGGTTACGGATAGTGATGAAACGAACATGTTGGCTTGTCTCATTATTAATGCCTTGCACAGTCGTCCGAAAACGATTGCTCGGGTTAGGGCTATTGATTATTTAAAAACCCCGCAACTGTTTGGTTCTGCGGGTCTCCCTATTGATATTGTCATCAGTCCAGAGCAAATTGTGATGGAGTCTATTCGGAACCTGGTTGAGTTTCCGGGAGCATTACATGTGTCTGAATTTGCGGGGGGGTTGGTTAGGCTATTTTCGGTTAAAGTGGTTGCTAACGGATTTTTAACGGGTAAGAAGATCAGGTCACTGAAAGAGCGGTTGTCTGATGGTAAAACGCGGGTCGTGGCTATTTTTAGAAATGGTAAGCCGATTTGTGTGAGTGGTGATGTCAGTATAGAAACTGATGATGAGGTTTTTATTGTTGCACCCGGTGAAAAAGTTAAACGGGTATTAAAAGAGTTAGATAAATTGGAAGCTCCGCTAAAACGCATTATTATTGCAGGGGGAGGGCATATTGGTAAGCGTTTGGCATTGGCTTTAGAAAAGAATCATCAAGTAAAAATCATTGAGAAGAATTCTGCTCGGGCGCACAAGATTGCCGATGATTTACATAATACGGTTGTCCTTTTAGGTGATTGTACCGATGAAGGGTTGTTATTGGACGAGTCTGTTGAAAGCGCAGATTTGTTTTGTGCGATTACTGATAATGATGGGGTAAATATTATTTCTGCTTCTTTGGCTAAAAGTTTAGGAGCAAGAAAAACAATTTGTTTGTTGAATCAAAATTCTTACACTAAATTGTTGCCCGGTACTGGGATTGATGTCACTGTGCTACCTAATCAGGCCACTTTGGGGGCTATTTTAAAACATGTGCGTCGCGGGGATGTGGCTCAGGTAACGTCATTATGTGGTGGGGCGGCTGAAGCGATTGAGGCTATTGCTCATGCCAATAACGACGAGGACTCTGTAGTGGGTCGTCGGGTCGATAGTATTAATTTTCCAGCAGGTATTGTCATGGGGGCTTTGATTCGTAATAGCCAGGTTATTCCTATTCATCACGATACGGTATTTGCTGAAAATGATCATGTTGTCATGTTTGCCATGGATAAAAAGCTGGTGATTAATATTGAACAAACATTTCAACGTATCTGATAAGACACTCGCAAGCTTCGGTAGACAACTTGCATCAATCCACTTGATCCTGATTTCCTTATGAATGTCATTCTTACGATTGCCCATATCTTTGGTTTAGTTACTTTGTGTTTTAGTGCGCTGATGAGCACTTGTTTAGTTACATCAGAAATTGTTGGTGATGGTGCCATGGACGCTTTTTTTAAGGGTACTTCAGTGACTTTGCTGGTTGGTTCTCTGTTATTTTTTTCGACCTTGTGGATACCGAAAAAAGTATCACGGCAAGCTGGTTTTTTGCTGGTTGCGTTGACCTGGTCTTTAACACCGGTTTTGTGTACGATTCCCTTAATGAGTTATATGCCCTCGCTGGGCTTTATTGATGCGTATTTCGAGACGGTTTCAGGCCTTACGACGTCAGGCGCTACTATTCTGAGTGGTATTGATAACTTACCGATGTCTATTAATCTATGGCGGTGCGAATTAAATTGGATCGCGGGTATGGGGATTATTATATTTGCCGTAGCCATATTACCCATTTTAGGTATTGGTGGTATGCAATTGTATAAAGCAGAGACCCCGGGTTCAGTTAAGGAGTCTGATCTACCGCCTCGAATTGCTCAAACAGCAAAAGCGTTGTGGATGGTTTATGCCGGTCTTACGTTGGTTTGTATGATGGCTTTACATTGGGCTGGTATGGGTTGGTTTGATGCAATTTGTCACGCTTTCTCAGCCATGAGTCTAGGAGGGGTTTCTACACACGATAGCAGTATTGGTTTTTTTAATTCCTTGCCTATCGAGATCGTATTGATCGTTTTTCAATTGTTAGCGGCTATTAATTTTGCAACTCATTTTATCGCTATCCATAAGCAATCATTAAAACCTTATCTTTTTGACAGGGAGGTACGGGGCTTTTTAACATTAGTATTGGGTAGTTGCCTTTTGGCTGCTTTTGTTTTGTGGCATGCGGGGACTTATCCAGATTTTTTAACGGCTTTGCGTTACGCTTCGTTTAATTTAGTCAGTGTTGCTACTGACAGTGCATTTACTAATCAAAACTTTAATGTCTGGCCCATTTTTGTGCCCATGTGGATGTTGTTTTTGAGTTGTATATCGGCTTCTTCTGGCTCTACTGGGGGAGGGATTAGGATGATTCGGACCATTATTTTAATGAAGCAGGCACGTTTGGAGATGTTTAAATTTATTCATCCCTATGCAATTAGGCCTTTAAAAATTGGTGATACGATTGTTAGCAACCGAATTGTTAACTCTGTGACAGGCTTTATTTTTCTCTATTTTATTAGTGTTGTCATCTTGACCTTTGCTCTGCTTTTGAGTGGAATGGATTTTCTAAGTGCTTTTTCAGCTGTCATCACCTGTTTTAATAATGCTGGCCCTGGTTTAAATGAAGTAGGGCCTACGGCTACTTATGCGCATTTAAGTGATTTTCAAAAAGCTATTTGTACGTTTGCCATGTTGTTAGGGCGTGTGCAAATATTCTCTATTGTTATTCTGTTTATTCCTGAGTTTTGGAGAAAATAATATTGGTTAGTTTAGGCTCTTAACCTGGCTGGTAAAACGGCCCTCAGCCAGTCGTGTTTCAATAATATCATCCGGTTTTAATTGTTTTGTAGAGCGAATGAGTTGCCCTGAGGCTTTTTTAATCACTAAGGCATAGCCTCGATTAAGGGTTGCTAATGGACTGACGGCATGTAAAGTTTGGCTGTGGTTGGACAAACTTTGCTTTAGTGTTGCTAATTTATGTTGCATTACCGTCAGCAGTCGTTGGTTTAAATAGTCTTGTTTCTGTTGATATTGATTGAGCTTAATTTGTGGATTATGTTGCCATAACTTGGCTGACTTTGTTTCAATTAAGCTTATATGGTTTCGAATTCGCGTCAACATGGCTTGTTTAAGTCTTATTTCCAGCTCATCCAGACGTTGTGAGTTTCTATGAAGCTTTTGACCCGGATGTTGTTGTTGCAAACGTTTAGTCAGCCACGCTAAGGCTTGTTGTCTTTGGGCGAGTTTACGTTGTAGTTGCTGATGAAAATGAGCTTCAAGTTGTGCAAAACGAGTTAACCATTCTTGTTGGTCAGGGCTCGCAAGTTCGGCAGCCGCTGAGGGAGTGGCTGCTCGATAATCAGCAACAAAATCAGCGATAGTAATGTCTGTCTCGTGTCCGACTGCAGAAATAATTGGAATAGAGCTGGCAAATATCGCGCGCGCCACCCTTTCTTCATTAAATGCCCATAGGTCTTCTAGTGATCCTCCTCCTCGTCCTAAAATAATAACGTCACATTCCTGATGTTCATTGGCTAAGGTTATGGCTTTGCTAATTTCATATTTTGCGTTGGCTCCTTGTACAGCAACGGGATAAATAATGATGGGTATGGCTGAAAACCGTCGCTTCAATACCGTCAGGATGTCTCTAATGGCTGCACCTGTGGGTGAGGTAATGATGCCGATGGTGTGAGGTAGGGCAGGGATAGTTTTTTTATGGGCAGAGTCAAACAAGCCTTCTTCAGACAGTTTACGTTTTAATGTCTCAAATGCTCGTCTTAAAGCACCATCACCCGCTTCTTCAAGGTGTTCTACGATGAGTTGAAAATCACCTCTGGGTTCATAGAGACTGACTTGCGCTTTTATAACCACCTGTTTGCCATTTTCTGGTTTAAAACCCAGTCTACGTTGTTGGGTTTTAAACATGGCACAACGGACCTGGGCGTTAGCGTCTTTTAAAGAAAAATACAGATGACCAGAGGAGGGTGTGCTTAAGTTTGATATTTCACCTTCTACCAGTACGCTAAGGAAATGTTCTGCCAGTAATTGACTGGTTGTGCGATTAAGCTGGCTGACGGTGAGTATATTTCGGTGTGTTGAGGTTGCTGGGCTGTTCATTTGCGGGTGGTCTTAAGATTGGGTGCAGGCATATTGGGTAGAGTATTGTAAAATACAAAACTTTTATGTACAAAGAAAGGGGATGATTATGGCGTGGTTACTTTTATTTTCTGCGGGTTTCGTAGAGATAATTTTTGCTTTAAGCCTTAAATATAATGAAGGTTTTACTAAGCTTTGGCCAAGCATAATTACTGCACTATCAGGAATTGGTAGTTTTGGTTTATTGATGTGGGCTATCAAAACCTTACCATTAGGGACTGCCTATGCAGTATGGACGGGGATAGGGGCAGTGGGCGTTGCTATTTTAGGTATTTTTTTATTTAAGGAATCTGTCGATTGGATGCGGTTGGTGTCTATAGGATTGGTGATTGTGGGTATTGTTGGATTAAAATTAACCGATAGTTATTAGTATGCTACATCTAATTTTTCAATCACCTATTGAACTGGCAGTGCTAGAGCGGATTTCCCCTGGTGATGATGTGGTTTTTCTTGAAAATGCGGTGTTGCGTATTCTGGAAAAGGGCAGTTTGGGTGCAAGTTTGTCGGAGTGTCTTAAGCAAAATAGGCTTTATGTCTTGGCGGATGATATTGGAGTGAGAGGGATACAGCTTTCAGAGTTGGTGACTGGCATAGAGGTTATCGGTTATGAGGAGTTGGTGGCGTTGACGATTAAAAATCCGGTGATTCAGTCATGGTCTTAATGGTTGGTTCGCTTTGTTTAGAAACAACGGATCAAGGCTTTTTAGTTAAAACCGCCGAATGGAATGAAGCGGTTGCTGTTCAGTTGGCGGCGTTTAATCAGATTGCTTTAACTGAAGCACACTGGGAAATTATTTTATTTATGCGGCATTATTATTTGCAGTATAAGCATTTGCCTAATGCCAGAGTTTTTACTAAAGCCATTGCAAAAGAATTTGGAGAAGAAAAAGGCAATAGTCGGTATTTACACAAGCTGTTTCCCGATGGTCCTTTAAAATATACGTGTAAGTTGGCTGGATTACCTAAGCCGCCGACCTGTTTGTAGTTAAGCCTTTTAGATTTGTTTAAAGCGGTGTATTAAGCGGCGTTCTTTTTTATTGGGTTTATGATCTTGTCCGATGATAGGGAATAGCTCTCTTTGTTCGCGTTGAAGAATGAGTTGTTTTTGGCGTTTCTCATGGCTTTCTGGTGTTTCTTCATAAAGTAAAACAGCTTCTTTGGCCGGTTTTCTTTGTTTTGCTATATCGATGATCACTATGTCCCAGCTTAAGCCCTCTTTATTGATAGTGAGGAACATACCTGCTTTAATTTCTTTACCCGGTTTGGTCCTCTGTTTATTAAGGTGAACCTTTCCACCAGAAATAGCTTCAGCAGCTAGTTTGCGCGTTTTAAAAAAACGCGCAGTCCATAGCCACTTATCCAGTCGTGTTGTGTCTAGTTCAGTGGGCACTCAGCTCTTTTTCTTTCTTTAGGCCTCTAGGCAGTGAAAAGACTACTTTTTCTTCGATACCCTGTATTTCAATGGTGGAGTTACCACCCCATTGTTTCAACTGGTCAATTACTTCCTGAACCAGTACTTCAGGGGCTGAAGCACCTGCCGTCACTCCGACAACCTTAACACCTTCAAACCAGCTTTGTTGCATATCACTTGCTGTATCAATTAAATAGGCTGTTTTACCTAATTGTTCAGCAATTTCTCTTAAGCGATTGGAGTTAGAGCTATTAGTAGAACCCACAACAAGAATGATTTCTGCTGTTTTAGCCAGTTCATAGATGGCATCCTGACGGTTTTGGGTGGCGTAACAAATGTCATCCTTTTTCTGTTCCTGAATCGATGAAAACCGTGCTCTTAAAGCATCAACCATGATTTTGGTGTCCGTCATTGAAAGTGTCGTTTGTGTGACATAAGCCAGATTTTCTGGATTATTAACGACTAATTTTTTGACGTCTTCTGGGGTTTCAACTAAATAAATACCGCCATTTTCGGTACATTTTTCATATTGTCCCATGGTCCCTTCAACCTCAGGGTGTCCCGCATGACCGATGAGGATCACTTCGCGATCTGATTTTGCATGTTTTGCAACCTGGATGTGTACTTTTGTGACTAAAGGACAGGTTGCATCAAAAACGGTCAGGTTTCGATCTTTAGCTTCTTGCTGAACTTGTTTAGAAACACCGTGGGCACTAAAGATCAAATAAGATCCAACGGGAACATCGGTGAGCTCTTCGATGAAAATAGCGCCTTTTTCTTTAAGGCCATTAACGACTGTCCGGTTATGAACGACTTCATGGCGAACATAGATAGGTGCGCCAAACGTTTCAATGGCTTGGTCAACAATTTCGATGGCGCGGTCTACGCCGGCACAAAATCCACGAGGGTTAGCGAGTACTATTTGAATATCTTGACTTCTATACTGGGTTAATTTGTTATTATTCTAACTCAACATCGTTTCTGATACGATAATTCCATCCATATCAGCATATAAAAAATTATCTTTTTTAAAATTGATACCGGCAAAGCTGATTAATAAATCGCGATCTCCATGATCTTTTTTATGGCTGATTAGCGGGTGCGTGTGTAAAGCTCTAATGCCAATCGGTAACTTGTTGATAAGGGCTGAATCCCGAATACATCCATACACAATAATGCCTTGCCAGCCATTTTCAATGGCTAGTGTTGCCAGAGGGTGGTCGATTAAGGCGCAGCGGTGAGAGCCTCCGCCGTCAATGACCAATACTCGATTCTGGACTTTTTCTTCTAAGACTGTTTTTACTAATACGTTATCTTCAAAGGTTTTAAGGGTAGTGATTTGGCCTGAAAAAGCTGCGTTAGCGCCGTAAGAAATAAAAAGAGGCTCGGCAATCTGAAAGTGATTCTCGTTTGAATGGGTGTCGCAAAGATTGGAAGTGGTAAACGTCATGAAAAAGCTCTCGGTTATTTTTCTTCAGTATATCGCGATAACAAGCCATAGGCACTTAGTGTTTTTGGCAAAGGTATTTTAACTTCATAGCCACCACCGGAGGCCTCATGCATACTTAGACCATATTTGTTTTCCATGTGTTCGACAATAATGTCCTGGTTACCTTCAGGAAGAATCAATTCTAGTTTGTCACCGACTGAAAATTTATTCTTAACATCAATTGTAGCCATTCCTGTTTCTGAATCATAGCTTTTGATTTCCCCACAAAATTGTTGTTGGTGGCTTTTTGAATAGCCAGTAATATAGTTTTGTTGTTCATGAGTATGGTGGCGCTGATAAAATCCATCGGTATAGCCACGGTTAGCCAGGTTTTCTAGAACACCAATAAGCTCAGGCTGAAAAGCTCGTCCATTTTGCGCGTCTTCAATCGCTTGTCGGTAAGTTTGAGCTGTTCTGGCTACATAATAGTGTGATTTGGTTCGACCTTCTATTTTAAGGCTATCGATACCCATATCGACCAGGCGATGGACATGTTCTATCGCACGTAGGTCTTTGGAGTTCATGATATAGGTGCCATTTTCATCTTCCATGATGGGGAGTAGTTCGCCTTTACGGCCTTCTTCTTCAAGAAAATAGACGTCATCTGCTAAAGGATGCCGATCGGCTCCTCCACAACTGGCGGTGCTAATATCGGCCATTGAGAGGATTTCGCCTTGAGGTATAAGATCACCTTCGGCATTTTCTTGAGCCGGTAGCGTATCATATTTCCATCGGCATGAGTTAGTACAGGTTCCCTGGTTGGGGTCACGGTGATTAAAATAGCCAGATAGCAAGCAGCGACCTGAATAGGCGATACACAAGGCACCATGCACAAAAACTTCTAGTTCAATGTCTGGGCATTGTTGGCGAATTTCTTGAATCTCATCAAGGGAAAGTTCTCTTGATAAAATAATACGTTTAACACCCACACTTTGCCAAAACTTTACACTCGCATAATTGACGGTATTCGCTTGTACTGATAAATGGATAGGCATGTCGGGCCATGCTTCCCGAGTCATCATAATCAGGCCAGGGTCGGCCATGATTAAGGCATCAGGGTTCATTGAGATTATAGGTGTTAGATCTTTTATAAAAGTTTTAACTTTAGCGTTATGAGGTATAACATTGGTGGCTAAAAAAAACTTTTTACCTAAGGTGTGTGCTTCTTCGATGCCTTTAGCTAAGTTTTCGGCAAGAAAATCATTATTACGGACCCTGAGACTGTATCTGGGCAATCCTGCATAGACTGCATCAGCGCCGTAAGCAAAGGCATAGCGCATATTTTTAATGGTTCCCGCAGGAGAAAGAAGTTCAACTTGTTTCATGGTGAGGTGCTTAAATGGTTCGTGTAGGTTATATTCTAACGTAACCCTGTTAAAGATAGGCAAATATTAGGAGGTTGAGATGTGGTTAGTGGTTTTTATAGTGGTTTTTTTATTTGTTTTAGGGAATGCTTTGATCCTGTTGAGGTCTGCTAAGATGCCAAAAATTCCTGACACTGTTAAATCACAGCCCTATGATGATGGGGACTCTGGTCTTTGGTAGTTTTGTACGTGGTTATATATACTAAAAGATCCAATCAATCATTATGTTTAAATGCAGAGTCATCCGTAATGAAAAAGTTATTCAGAATCCCTATCGCCTGTACACGTTTGTTTAAGAACATAGTATCGTAGGTGCTGAAAAATATGTAATCCTTTCGCGCTGTCTGGGTAGTCAATAAGTTAGCGGCAATACTACCCAGTAAAGAACCCAGAGCACCAACAACAGGGTCACTTTGTTTTCTTGCTTTTTCTGTGATTTTTTGACTGATGAAGTCATCGTAGTTGTTTAGTGAGGGATTGGTATACGCCAAAACACCAAACAATGCGATCAAGGTAAGGGTAATATATAATCGTTTCATGGTGTCTCAAAAAGTTAATACTCCAGTAAGGATAACTATAACTCATTGAGTAGATAATTTGCTTGAAAAATATGAGCGATGTTTTGTTATGCTTTACTCTTCAGGACCATAACATTTTTGATAATCAATACAGACGTTACAAGAAGGAGCGCGGCATAGATACAGGCCTTCTTCTTCACAAAGCTGTTTATATAAGAACTTTTTCCACTTCATGTCCTTAGTGTTTTTAGCAGCCAGTTCTGGAAAGTTGTAGCGCAGTAGGGCAGTGAGTTGTGGTCGTGACCATAAGCCAAGGTCTTGCCATAAATGATCATTACCCAAGCAGCCGGCAACTATGATGCCTATGATCCAGTCCATTTCCAGGGTATTGGCCCGGCTGTAACGCTTTAGTAAATTAACCAGGTCCTCCTTTTCTAACATCCTGTCGAAATCAATTTGATTTTCAGATGGTGCCTGTTCAGGAAGGCAATCATCCTGGAAGTAATGGTCTTTTAATGTTTGAAATTGATCCGGCTCCAACCCCATATAATCGGGTAATACGCTTTGACCTACACACCAACTGGCAGTCATACACGCTAACCATTCATGATTAGGTGACATGAGCGGGGTAGATTTTAAGCGACTATAAGCCTGTTCTAAGGCGCTTTGGCGTTGGAGCACGGCAGACATGATTAGTATTCGACCAGAATATCTTCATCCCTGACAATCATCTGACAAGCCAGACGCCAAGGACAAGGTAAATCATCGACAATCATTTGCTCCATTTCTTCTTTAGTGATTTTGCCACTTGTTCTTAAAACTTCTTTTTCTTTCTCTGTTAAAGGACCACCCATCCGTTGACGTTTTTTATCATCGATACTGGTGACTTTTATCAGGCATGTGCCACATTCCCCATCTTCACATTCATAATTAATGGGAATCTTGTTTTCTCTGGCAATTTTTAACAATGTTTCAGTATGACTGCCTGCAACTGCATAAACGGTTTTATCCCTATATTCGGGATTTGAAAAGGTAATTAAAGCCATGATTGACTCCTAAATGTTGTAAAGTGCATAGATAGATTTCCCACTTTAAAAAAGAGGGAGTAGGTATGTGTATTTCTCAGACTGGTTTAACCTTGATGGTTCCACCAAGAACCTGGGCTTGACAAGCTAAGCGGTTATGCTTGCCAGCCATATTTTCCCGTAGAATTTTATCTTCTAGCACTGAGGGTTCAGTCAGGTTATTCCAACCTTCAGTCACTTTTGTAATGCACGTTCCACAATCGCCCTCACGACATCCGTAAGTAATTCCAGAGCCGACTTTTTCTGAAATTTCGATCAATCTTGTGCCCGCTGGGGCGGTAACGGTAACGTTGATATCTTCAAAGGTAATCGACGCTTTTGCCATTTTGTTCTCCAGTTATATTAAAAATTGTTAAGCAAGATCAGAAATATCAATTACTTTAGCTTGCCTTAAACCCATTAAATCGAGGGCCATTTCATGCCCAAATTCACGACAGAGTTGGGTTTCTTCTTCTGTCGGAATTAACTTGATACGTATACCGGGAATAGGTACACGCAACTTAAGTCCACGTAAGCGGTCTTCTACCATTTTGACGCCTTCTCCTGTCCACCCGTAAGAGCCGAAGACACCGCCTAACTTTGATTTAAGATTGATGACGGTGAGTGAAGAGAGTAAATCCCACACGGGTTTAACTGCGTCACCATTAATAGTCGGTGTGCCAAAGATAATGCCGTCGGCACCTTCGATTAAATCAACAAAGGGTGAAATTTCACTGCCTTCCAGGTCATATAAAGAAACCCGGACATGTTCAACAGACATAGCGCCCTCATAGATGGCTTCAGCCATACGTCGAGTATTGCCATAGGAACTGATATAAAAAATTAACAAGGTCTTTTCACCAGCGCTTATTTCACTTTGTAATGCCGAGTGGGACAGTTCTTTATAGCGTTGCACATAACGCTGCGGTTGATCACGCAATAAAGGGCCGTGGGCAGGTAAGATAGTGGTTAATGTCAAAGGCTCTAAGAGTGTTAATGCCCGATTAACATAATCTTTAAAAGGCCGCATGATGTGAGCGTAGTAGTATTCAAATGAAAACCGGAAATCACCGACCACATCATTAAATAAACGTACATCACAAAAATGGCAGCCAAATACATCGCCCGAAAATAAGATGGCTTCTTCCTGTAGATAGGTACATTGAGTGTCTGGCCAATGTAAATAGGGGGTGTGAAAGAATTGTAAGGTTCTATCGCCCAACGATACACTGTCCCCAGTAATAACCGGAGTAAATTCAAAATCATCCTGCTTTAATAGTGCTTTAAGCATGGACTGCGCCTTTTGTGAAATATATACCCGGGCTTGGGGTGCGCGGCGCATGAGTTCAGGTAAGGCACCTGTGTGATCAGGTTCTAAATGGTTTAGGACGATGACCTTGATTTCGTCATAACGAGTGACGGACTCTAGACGAGTAAAGAAATCATCGGCAAAGTTTTCTTTGACGGTATCAATGACAGCAACGCCTTCGCTGCCTCTTACGATATAGGCATTATAAGAAGTCCCATTGGCTGTTTTTAAAATGATGTCAAAGTTACGTAAGTTAGGGTCTAAAGCGCCCACCCAATGGACGCGCTCCGATAATGCAACGGCTTGGGGTATATTACCAATACTTAATACGGGTACTTTACTCATGGCTACAACTTGATTGAGACTGTGTTTTGGGGCAGCTTTCTAAATCAGAAGCCGTATCCACAGTTTGTAAGCCTATCCAGTTATCAATGAGTTGCTGATCAAATCCAGCTATAAATTTATCCTCAATTTGCATTAAGGGTCGACGAATTAATAAAGGGTTTTCTTGCATTAATGCCAATGCTTGTGCTTCGGTTTGATTATTGGGATCAATTTCACCGTATTTAATAGCGGGCGCACTGTAGTTAAACCAGTCTTTAACAGCTAAGTCACCAAAGAAAGGACGTAAGCGTTGCTCAGTCCAGTCTTCAGTTAATATGTTTTTAGCGATAACTTGATGAGCAGCGGCCACCAACATTTTCTTTTGCCGAGTATTGTTGGCGCAACCTGGCTTTTCATAGAACGTGATAGTGGCCATTGGATAAATCCTGTGTTAGTGAGACTGTAACTCTGCCATCGCTTCAGCCATTTTTTCGGGTGGGATACCCGTTAAAGAGCCTGGTGGATTAATGGCAACACCAAAAGAATCTAAAATTGCGCCTTCTATGGGACAAATACTAGCGCATTGAAAGACAGGAAAATCACCTTCACATTCAGTGCATTTTTTGGGGTCAACCAAAAAATGTGGTTTTGCTTCAGAAATTGCATTGCTGGGACATACAGGTTCACAGGCAAAACAATTGACGCATAAATCAATAATAGATACTGCCATAGTGGACTCCTAGAATCGTTGATTGGTTTAGCATAAGCATCACCTAATAATCCAGACTGTTAGATTGAATTGGGTTAACTAAAGGCTAACCCAATCACCCTCGTCTTCAGTTACGCATTTGCTCGGACGGCTTCGTTCTTTTCATCCAGTTTTCCGGCAGCGGCCATTTCTTTGTAAACAGCCAAGACTGCATCTTCAATAGGTTCCATGGCGTGTTCACCATTCGGTGCAATGCCAGCTGCTTCTAGCATCTCCCAAGGTTCATAACCCACTTTCGAACACAATACCGCTTCACAACCTGCCAGTGCTCTGATTGTTAGTTGTAAGACGCTTTCGCCATCACCACAACTGGTATCTCCACCACAATATTGATCCGCTTTGCGATGACTAATGAAACGCACGCCTTCGGGTGATGCTTCATAAATCAGGAATTCTTTAGCATGACCAAAATGTACATTGATAATCCCTTGTCCACTGGTGGCGACGGCCATTAATACGGGGCGGGTGGTCAATTTTGGCTCTTGTTTATGTTGCTGTGCTTTGACAGCTTTTTCGAGACGTTTACTGTCCATTTCTTCCTGAATGGCTTGATGGATCACTTTACGTTTTTCCATGGCAGCCTGATAATCGATGTCCATTTCTTCAATCTTGTCCAAGGTAAACTCATCACCGCGATCTTCACCGAGTAAGCCCACTGCGTCTGCTCGGCATTGACGGCAATGGCGCATCATATTCATGTCGCCAGAACAGCTATCTTGTAAATCCTGTAATTCCTCTGGCGTCGGGCCACGTTGTCCCATCACACCATAGAAAGTGCCGTGTTCGGCTTCGGCAATTAATGGCATCACATTGTGCAAGAAAGCACCTTTGGATTTAACTACCTTACTGACTTCGGCTAAGTGCTGATCATTAACGCCTGGAATCATTACTGAATTGACTTTAACTAAAATGCCTTTTGCGATGAGCATTTCTAGGCCTTTTTGCTGTTGTTCAATCAGAATTTTTGCGCCCTTAACACCTTTGATACGTTTGTTCTTCCAGAATATCCAGGGATAGATTTTGGCACCAATCTCAGGATCAATGGTGTTGATGGTAATAGTAACGTGGTCAATATTGTGTTTGGAGAGTTCTTCAACCGCATCAGGTAAAGCAAGGCCATTAGTCGACACACAAAGCTTAATGTCGGGGGCTTCTTGACTTAATCGGCGGAAGGTTTCAAACGTACGCTCTGGGTTTGCTAATGGGTCACCCGGGCCTGCAATGCCCAGTACGGTCATTTGCGGAATGGTGGCAGCCACTGCCATGGTTTTCTTAACCGCTTGATCGGGGGTTAACAGCTCAGAAACAACACCAGGACGAGATTCATTCGCACAGTCGTATTTTCGATTACAATAATGACACTGAATATTACATGCCGGTGCCACAGCTACATGCATGCGTGCAAAGTAATGATGTGCATCTTCAGAATAACAGGGATGGTTTTGAACTTTTTCCCGAATTGAATCGGGTAAAGAGTCCATCTGATTGTCTGTTGTTCCACAAGAACTGGCTGAACATCCACTCTTTGCCCCATGCTCTGCTTGGCTGGGGGTATTGTTTAATACTGGCAATTGCATGGCTTTGACCTCTTAAAGTTATGTTTACTTTAAGTAAAAGCACAGGTCGTGCCAAGTGTGGAAAATAATTTATGTTGTTGATTTTAAAAGTTTTTGTATTTTAATGCAACTTTGATTGTCGTAAACATTACAGTCAAGCCATGGTGTTTTGTTATTAAGGGGACAAGACTTGCTTACAAAACAACTCAAGCTACGTCGTGATACCAATCAAGTAATTCTTCACCACCCCAATTTTCAGCATCAGGGGGTATGGTTTCATCGGTAACATAGAGTGTCATTTGACCGGGTTTTGCATCACCGACTAGCAAGCTCTCTGCATACTCAATGGAACAACCCTGTTTGCCCGTTTCATCATTTAGCCACTGGGTGGCCATAGCAATGGCTTCTTGCTGAGTTTCACCAAAGCCAAAAACGGCATAATCGTGTTGTACATATAAAATAGTCATAAAAGCTCCATAAGGTTAAATTTGTTTCATAGTGATGTCTAAAGTCAGAATACGGTAGGCAATTTGCCTGGGTGTCATATTGAGTAAGCGTGCAGCTTTGGCTTGAACCCAGCCACTTTGCTCCAAGGCTGCGATGACGCGCTCACGGTCATCCATGTTTTCATCATTAAAATCAATGGTGGCTGATTTTTGCGGCTTTAAGTTAAGTCCTGCTTGAATGACTACATCTTCAAGTCCGGTATTAACCATAACATCACGATCGATAATACCATTTGGGCTCATGATGGCAGCTCTTTCTAAACGGTTTGATAGTTCTCTTACATTACCGGGCCAATCATGTTTCATTAAGATACGGATGGCACTTTCTTTAATTTCAAGGGGACGTCCTCCTTGTTGCTCTGAAATTCTGCCAAGTAAGAAATCCGATAATTCAGGAATATCTTCAGTTCTATCACGTAGAGGTGGCATATTGATTGGCATAATATTCAATCGATAATACAAGTCCTCTCTGAATTTACCTTCGGTTACTTCTTCTTCTAGATTTCTATTGGTTGCCGCAATAATACGCACATTAACTTTTATTGTTTGAGTTCCTCCTACCCGCTCAAATTCACCCTCTTGTAATACTCGTAGAAGTTTGGCCTGGAATGAGGCAGAAATCTCACCAATTTCGTCCAGGAACAGCGTCCCGTTATCAGCAAGTTCAAAACGGCCCTTACGTTGATTGATAGCGCCACTAAAGGCACCTTTTTCATGGCCGAATAATTCAGATTCTAATAATGTGTCGGGTAGTGCCGCACAATTCAATTTTAAAAAAGGCCCACTTGCGCATCCTGAATTAAAATGGATAGCATTGGCAACCACTTCTTTACCGGTTCCCGACTCACCACGAATTAAAACAGTCGTGTTCCATTTTGCAACCTGGCGGATTAAATCAAAAACTTTTAACATCGGTGCGGAATGTCCGATGATATTTTCAAAGCTGTAGTTTTTAATTAACGCTTGTTTAAGTTGGTCTCTTTCATTGAGTAAATGACGTTGTTTACGTTCGATAACGCGCAACATTTTAACGCTTTGAGCAATTAGATTGGCCACCATCTCCATAAAACGTGAGCGTTCACCCAAGAAAAAACTGTTGTTGGGTTGTGCTGCCAATACGCCAATGGTATCGCCTTCTTCTACATAGATCGGTGAGCCAATAAAAGGTAGCTCAGCGTCATATAACCCCAGACGGCCTAAGAAACGAGGCTCTTCTGATATTTTTTCAACTACAATCGTTGAGCCAGCATCAAGAATAGCACCCATTAAGCCTTCCCCAGGATTGTAACGCACAGATTGATTGAGTTTGTCGTTGCTATCCGTATGAACAATACTAACAATTAAGCTATTATTTTCAATTTCTTTGAGGGTGATCATTCCTGAGCACATGCCCGACCTTTTATGAAGAATTTCAAGCACGGCATGTAATTTTGCATGTAAATCATGGGTACTATTAAGTACCTGACTAATCAAATACAAGGTATCCAGTTCTGCTTCTATGAGTTGTGTTCGTTCGAGCGTCACGCTAATCTCCCTGCAGTGTTTTTATGCATAGGAAAACTAATTTTAAAACGACATCCCTGGTCATAGGTAGGATCAATTTCAATCAAACCATGATGCTGATTAACAATTTCCTTGGCTATAACTAATCCCATTCCAGCCTGATTGCTTCCCATTGGTCGAGTAGTGTAAAAGGGTTCAAAAACTTTTGTACGTTTTTCAAAGGGAATACCGGGGCCACTGTCTTCAATTAGCACATAAATAAGATCAATATCAACATTTGTTCTGATTTTAATACGATGTTCTGCACTTTTAGAGCTATTGATCAGGGCATCAATCGAGTTATCAATGAGTTGTTTAAATAAAATTCGTAGGCGATTTTCTGAGCCTAACAGTGTGGGTAGTGAAAATAAGGGATTCCAATGGATGTCTATGCCCGCTTCTAAAATGCGTTGATCACACAATAACAGCACTTCATGAAGAATTTGATTGATATTTACGGGAATAACGGCTGTTTGAATAATTTCAGGAATACATTTTTGCATCATTGCAATGGCTTCTTCGCCAGATTGTTGAATCTGCAATAAGTTTTGCAATAAACTATCGTACTGACTATCACGTTTGTGCCTAAAAATTTGTTCAGCCGCTTTAATTTGATTCATAGGCATTTGTATTTGATGCATCGCTCCTAAAAGCGTCTCTCGCAGACTTCGTACGCGCTCATCTTCAGACATAATGGTTTTTAATGTTTGAAGATGTAATTCTTGCATCTGTCGACGCTGTTTGGTGATATCTGTGATAGTGAGTATCAAATATTGTTTCGAAACATTCTCAAAAAATGCATCGGCATTCACTTCATTTTCAATAAACCAATTGCCTGCACAAGAATACCATCGACTTTTTCTATTTCCTTTACCCTCTATTTTAAACTCTTGGTTATCAAAACCCTGTTGCTTGCTTTGGATTATTAGCCATGAATCGCCCATGACATCGCGCAATAATTGTAAGAAAAAAGTGGCTGGCTCTCCTTTATCCAGATCACTGACTAGCGCTTTATACATATGATTGTCCAAAATGACACGGTCAAGATTGTCAATGACTACCATTGCCATTGGCGATGAATTGATAACGGACTCAATGAGCAATTTATGGTTGATGACTTTTTTTTCTGATTCATAGGATTTGGTAATATCTTTGTGCATACCTATGTAATGAGTAATGTTTCCTTGGTCGTTTAACATAGGAGCAATTGTTAAATCTGCTAGATAGCGATGTCCTGATTTATGTCGATTACAGAGGGTTCCATGCCATACTTTCTTACTGCTAATCGTATGCCACAATTCATAATAGACCTCTCTGGGGGTTGATTTATCAGAAAGAATAGATTCTTTTTGGCCAAGTATGTCAGCGGTTTGGTAGCCAGTTACTATAGAAAATGCGTTATTGGCATAAAGAATATTCGATTTTTTATCAGTGATAGAAATTGCAATAGGTGCTTGTTCGACGGTCTCGACAAATAAATCATAAGGCATTTTGTTGTCATTACTGGTGGTATTTCCTTCTCCGTTAAAATGCGGTGAAAGTTCATTGATAACACTTTCCATATTTGTATGCATCCGTAAATAGTGTAATGACTTTTTATTCATAAAATTAATACCGTGTTAGGGATGAAATTATCAAATAATAAAGCAAAAATTATGCCCGCTGTAAATTGGCGCTGTATTGATGCAGTTTTTGTTTGCAAGTGATAATCAATTGGTAATAACAAGTTTGTAAAGACATGTGTTTTAGAATAGCTGTTTTGTAAGGTTTGCGACATAATTATTTTTATCACTGTCAGTATGTGTTACTTACAACAGGGTTTCGGTTACATTCTGGTAAACCAGGTCCTGTCATTCTTATACGAGATGGCAATGCAAACATGAAAATCAAATTGGCATAATTGATGCTTGATTTAGCTTATGATTTACAATTACCCTACACGGTATGGATGAATAGTGATGAGTGAATATCTGTTGCTTTTATTGGGCACGGCTTTAGTTAACAACGTCGTTCTCGTTAAGTTTTTAGGTTTATGTCCCTTTATGGGAGTATCAAAGAAGCTAGATTCAGCCTTAAGTATGGGACTAGCCACTACCTTTGTGTTGACCTTAGCGGCGATGACGAGTTGGATTCTGGAGCATTTTGTCCTCGCGCCTTTTAATATTCAGTTTTTGCGTATCCTGGCTTTTATATTAGTGATTGCTGCCGTTGTGCAATTTACTGAAATGGTGGTGCATAAAACAAGCCCAGTACTCTATCAAATATTAGGTATTTTTTTACCGCTGATTACCACTAATTGCGCTGTGTTAGGGGTCGCTCTATTAAATGTTCAAGAACATTATGGTTTTATGCAAAGTATGATTTTTGGATTTGGTTCGGCAGTTGGTTTTACGTTAGTGATGGTGTTGTTTGCTGGATTGCGAGAGCGTTTAGCTTTAATGGCGGTACCGGTTTTGTTTGCCGGGACGCCGATTGCCTTTATTACAGCGGGCATTTTATCGCTGGCCTTTATGGGGTTCGCGGGTCTTAATACTAAGATGTGACAGGAAATTAGCCATGTATGTGTTATCTGCAATCGTATGTTTAACCTTATTAGGCTTAGTTCTAGGCTTACTGTTAGGTATTGCTGGAAAATATTTAAAAGTTGAAAGTAGTCCTATCCTTGATGAAATAGAATCATTATTGCCTGGCTCACAATGTGGTCAATGTGGTTTCCCTGGTTGCCGACCCGCAGCTGAAGCCTTGGTCGAAGGTAAAGCCCCCGCCACGATATGCCCACCGGGAGGTAGCGCATTAGCCGAACAAATTGCAGCCTTATTAAGTTTGGATTTAGATTTAAGTGCAGTAAAAGAACCCGAGTTATTGGTAGCCCGGGTCAGCGAGGCAACTTGTACAGGCTGTACGCGCTGCTTTAAAGTGTGCCCAACGGATGCCATAGTAGGAGCTCCAAAACAAATTCATGCGGTTGTTGCGGATGCTTGCATAGCCTGTAAAAAATGTGTTGATGTGTGCCCAACCGAGTGCCTACAAATGCACCCGGTTGAAGTCACTTTACGTAACTGGCGCTGGACCAAGCCCATCGCAGTATTTGACGAAAGCGAAACAGGGAGTGCGGTATGTTAAGTTTTTTTACGAAACCACGAATACGTGGCGGTGTTCATGCGGAAGGCTATAAAGAGTTAACCTCTGCGGATAAAATTGTTTCTACCTTTCCGTTACCTAAAACGTTGTACATTCCATTGCAACAGCATGTCGGTAAGCCAGCAGAACCGCTCATTCGGGTCGGCGATAAAGTACTAAAAGGGCAATTACTAGCCTATAGTCAAGGTCTCATTTCTTCTCCAGTGCATGCACCTAGTTCGGGCATTATTCTTGATGTTAATGAATATCCTGCGCCACATCCTTCGGCGTTACCTATTCGAATGATCGTGTTAGAAACAGACGGTAAGGATGAATGGGTTAAAAGCAAAATTGTCGATGACCCCTTTCAACTGACTCCTGAAGATATAAGCTTACGTGTTGGGGCTGCTGGCATTGTGGGGTTAGGTGGCGCTACCTTTCCTACCGCAGTTAAACTGAACATGGGCCGTGAAAATAGTATTGATACCTTGATCATCAATGGCGCTGAATGTGAGCCTTATTTAAGTTGTGATGATCGCTTAATGCAAGAGCGCGCGGATCAGATAATTGACGGTGTACGTTTGATGTTACATGGTATGGAATCCGATCATGCTGTAGTAGCGATTGAAGACAATAAGCCGCAAGCTTTTTATGCTATGCAAACCGCTGCAAGACCTTATCCACTCATTGAGGTAATACAAATTCCAACCCGTTACCCCATGGGTTGGGACAGGCAATTGATTCGTTATGTTACCGGTAAAGAAGTGCCCGTCGGTTGTCGTTCTTCAGAAATTGGCGTGACTATTCACAATATAAGCACAGCTCATGCTGTTCATAACGCGATTCGAAAAGGTCACCCCTTAGTGAGTCGGGTTGTGACTGTGTCGGGTGGAGCCGTTGGACGCCCCATGAATGTCGAAATTCCTTTAGGCACGCTTATATCAGAAGTATTTAAGTTTTGTGAAGTTGATCTAGCGCTGACTGCCCGGATTATTATGGGTGGGCCGATGATGGGGGATGCGTTACCTCATACGGGTTTACCCACCGTAAAGGCTACCAGTGGTGTTTTAGCGTTAACTGAAAGCGAACTGAAGAGTACCGACGTGCAACCGTGTATTCGTTGTGCGAGTTGTATAACAGTATGTCCAGCGGGATTAAGACCGGTGGATATGGCGAATAATATTCGCATGAACCAATTGGATGCAGCTGTCGATTTAGGTTTAAAAGATTGCATTAGTTGTGGTTGCTGTTCTTATATCTGTCCATCAAATATTCCTTTGGTGCAATATTTTAAATATGCCTCGGGTGAAGTAGTTGCAAGACAACAAGCCCAACATAAGTCTGAACAAACTAAGCGTTTGATGGATGATCGTAATGCCCGTATGGAACGTATCGCCAGACAACAAGAGGAAGAAGAAAGAATTCGCTTAGCTGCAAAAGCCGAACGAGAACGCATAAAAGCAGAGCAGGCGATTGCGGCAGCTGCCGCTGAAGCGGCACAGGAGACTTTAGTATGATGGCCAATATCAAGCCTAAAAGTGGTGCCCATATTGGTGCAAAAGCCAGTGTAAGTCACATTATGTGGCAGGTTATACTGGCTTTAATGCCTGCAACGATCTTTGGATTGTGGCTTTTTGGTTGGCCGGCGATCAATTTGTTTATTATTACCGTGTTATCCGCAATTTTTTTTGAGGCAGTCTGCATTTGGCTTCAGGGTAGGGCGGTTAAACCGGTTATTATGGATGGTTCTGCGATCTTAACTGCCTGGTTATTAGCGATGACGCTTCCACCTTGGGCACCTTGGTGGGTGGGTGTTGTCGGTTCTGCTTTAGCTATAATTTTGGGTAAACAGGTTTATGGCGGTTTAGGTCAAAACCTGTTTAACCCTGCAATGTTAGCCCGGGTAGCGTTGTTAATATCATTTCCGATTGAACTGACCACGTGGGCTAATGTATCACCCTTGTTTTTTTCAAACTCTCCGGGGCTTATTGAAAGTTGGCATATTACATTTTCTGGTATAGATAATTTAGATGCGATGACTGGTGCCACGACATTAGGTTATATAAAAACAGAATTCTCTCAAAATCATTTGTTATCAGAAAGTCTAAAAGATTATTCGGGGTTACTAAACTTCATTGGTTGGGCACGAGGAAGTTTATGTGAAACATCTGTTATCTTACTGGCTGCTGGTGGGGTATGGTTAGTGCGTCAAGGTGTTATTCAATGGCATATTCCTGCTTCGTTATTACTGACAGTCGCTATTTTCGCGAGTATTTTTCATCTCATTGATGATCAACATTATGTCAGTCCAATGTTGCACTTAAGTTCAGGTGGTTTAATCCTGACCGCCTTTTTTATAGCGACGGATTATGTGACTTCACCGAACACAGCCACGGGACAAATTGTTTTCGGGGCGGGTTGTGGTTTTTTGATCTTTGTCATTCGTACCTGGGGGGCTTACCCGGAAGGCGCTGCATTTGCTGTTCTATTAATGAACTCTGCAACACCACTGATTGATTATTATATTCGTCCCCGTATTTATGGGCGGGATCGTCAGGGTAAGCCGCTTGAAATTACCAAATCATAAGCACTTTAACAATGCTAATCATCGCTTAATTAAGTCAGAGTGTAAATCATGAAACTTGATCCAGAGACTATTGAATACTGGCAAAAAAAGATTCTTTCCTATCAGGCTTTTTTAAAGAGCTGGTTAGAGCCTACACATCTGGCTGGTTTAAGACCCAAGTTAGAGTTTCAAACGGGTGTCTTAGCGGGTTTCTCATTGCTTGCCAGTGTGTTGTTGGGGGTTACTAATTGCAGTACGCAAGGCACTATTCAACAACGTCTGGATGAAGACTTAAAAAAGTCTCTGGAGGAGGTTGTGCCTGCTTCCTATTATGATAATGACATTTTGCAAGATACTTTAACGATTCCCTCGGCAGACTACAATATTGGTGCTAAAGAAACGACGGTTTATTTAGCTAAAAAAGCCGGGAAAGTGAGTGCTGTCTGTTTTAAGTTTATCGCACCGGATGGTTATTCAGGGGCAATTAATCTGATTATGGGCATTGACCGAGAGGGTGCACTCTTAGGCGTACGGGCGCTTAATCATAAGGAAACACCAGGCTTGGGTGATAAGATTGAAGTGGCTAAGTCTGACTGGATATTAAATTTTGTCGGACGATCATTAGAAAACCTAACCCCTACCCAATGGGCGGTTAAAAAAGACGGCGGGGTTTTTGATCAATTCGCCGGAGCCACCATAACACCTCGCAAGACGGTGCAAGCGACCTATCGGGGTTTACAGCTTTTTAAAGCTTATCAAGAACAACTCATTAATCCATAAGGTATTATTATGTTTATTTCAGAATCTTTTCGAAGAATCGCTGCAGATGGTATTTGGAACAATAATATAGTCTTTGGACAGAATTTAGCCTTATGCCCTTTGTTAGCGGTAACGGGTACAGCCACCAATGGCTTAGGTATGGGCTTGGCTACTTTAGTGGTTATCATTGCCTCCAATGGGCTTATTTCAGTTGCTAGACATTTAATACCCGGAGAAATTCGAATCCCTATCTTTGTGTTGCTCATTGCTGCATTAGTCACATTGGTCGATATTTTAATGAATGCATGGGCGCATGAATTATATAAGGTCTTGGGTTTATTTATTGCGCTGATTGTGACTAATTGTGCCTTATTGGGGCGGGCTGAGGCTTTTGCTTCAAAACAGCCCGTTAAAGAAGCTTTGTGGGATGGCTTAATGATGGGGTTGGGCTTTGCATTAGTTTTGGTTGCGTTGGGGGCTGCGAGAGAAATTAGTTCAGCCGGGACTTTATTTGCCAATGCGTCTTTGCTATTGGGAGAATCGTTTAAATTTTTGGAAGTTACTGTGATACCCCATTACAAAGGCTTTTTGTTAATGGCTTTACCGCCTGGGGGCTTTATCATGTTGGCTTTTCTGATTGTTGGAAAGCGGTTGATAGATCAAAAGTTGGCATCGATAAAAAAAGCACCGATTGTTGTGTTAGATGAAGTGATAGCTGATTAAAAATTAATAACTTAATTAATCAATTAAGGGGGAACTTACTATGAATGTGGGTGTTTGCTATGCAGAAGCGGAAAGACAATTATGGATGCGCCTGGAAGTTCCAGACGAGAGTACCGTAGAAGAAGCGATCAAGTTGTCGGGGGTTCTGAAGCTCTATCCGGACATTAATTTGGGCACTCAAAAAGTAGGTATCTTTGGAAAGATAGCAACTTTAGAGACGACTGTGAAAGAAGGTGATCGAGTCGAGATTTATCGGCAGATAACGGTTGACCCGCAAACCGTTCAGCGTCGTCGGCGTTAAGATTGTATGGTTACGATCAGGCTAGCAAAGATGGCTGATATTCCGCAATTGGTTACTTTGTTAGAAGAGTTGTTCATACTAGAAGCTGATTTTCAGGTTGATCAGGAAAAGCAGGTAACAGGTTTAGCTTTGTTGATAGCGAGTCAAAAAGACGCTGTGTTTGTAGCAGAGGTTAACAACGCAGTTATCGGCATGTGTAGTGTACAAACTTTAATCTCAACCGCTGAAGGGGGAACTGTAGGCATAGTTGAAGATTTAATTGTCAGTTGCGCTTACCGCAAGCAAGGTGTAGCGTCATCCCTTTTGGCTGAAGTGTTTAACTGGTCGGAAAGTCAAGGTCTTAAGCGCCTGCAATTGTTAGCCGATCAAAATAACAGCTTCGCTTTAGACTTTTATAAAAAACAAGGCTGGCGATATACTCAGTTAATTTGTTTAAGAGCTGCCGAATATAATTCTCTATAATAATTGAATTATGGAGGAAGCAATATGAAGCAAACTAAATGTGCTTGGGCACTGTCGAGTCCATTAGAAGAGCAATATCATGATCAGGAATGGGGTGTGCCTATCCATGATGATCGATTGTTATTTGAGTTTTTAACCCTTGAAGGGGCGCAAGCAGGATTGAGTTGGTCAACCATCCTAAAAAGACGTGATGCTTATCGAATAGCCTTTGATAATTTTGATCCGACCCTGATAGCTCAGTATGATCATAATAAAGTGAGTTCTTTATTAGAAAATACTGGGATTATAAGAAATCGCTTAAAGATACACTCAGTTATTACAAATGCTCAGGCTTTCTTGGCTATTCAAGCTGAGTTTGGTAGTTTTGATCATTACATCTGGAGTTTTGTTAAGGGTCAAACAGTACACAATGCTTGGCTTCATGCGTCTGAAGTTCCTGCCTTTAGTGATGTGTCGTTAAAAATGAGCCAAGCGTTAAAAAAGCGTGGTTTTAAATTTGTCGGCAGTGTTATTTGCTATGCTTATATGCAAGCGATTGGAATGATGAATGATCATACGGTAGATTGCTTTAGATATGCCAAGATCAATACTCTTTAAGCTTATCCACGTTAGACGGTACAGTTTAAGGTTAAGCTATTTATGGAGAGGTAGGGGTAGGATTTCAAAGGAATTGCTTCGAGAAATTAGCTATGGCAAGAGCAATAAGAGCCCCCATCATCCATTTTAACAAATTAAGATCAGCCTTTATCGGGGCAAGTTCAATCTGTAAATCCTTCTTGGTGACCAGTTCTGATTCTTCAATTGCTGCTCGCATTGCTTCAGTCAAGCCCTCTTTGCGAACAAACTTATGTGTATCAAATGTAATTGTTGCCATAATCATTACCAAGAAAATTGTATGCCTGATTCAGTATATCAAATATTCAAATGATTACCGATATAAATGACTCTTGTTTGATCCATTCTAGCAAGTAGTCTCCAGAGAGTAAAACGTAATCGGGGGATTGTAGACTTCGACAGCCTCTGAATTTTAAACTGCTTCATTTATCCAAAGGCATTCCAATCACATGAACAACGACTTTACTCAATGGAAGTTGCTCTGGTGGTTCCATTTTGAATCACGAAATTACACCAAGTCAGATGACGGGCGAGACAATGATTGTTACGTTTAAAAGGAAGAAGTAATTCTGTGATAGAATTTAACCCATTAAGCTAAACGTAATAATGGATTGATAATGTTTGACGATAAGTTTTTTGATAATTGGCTGGATAGTCAAGCACAAAAGGTGATGGAACAAGTTGCCAATGGTCAAATCATTTCTCCTGTGCAAATGATGATTTTGTTGCTTAAAGCTCAAACCAATCATTTTGCTCATTTGGATATTGATTTACGGAATGAGATGAAGTTGCTCCGTGAAGATATGGATAAACGCTTTGAGCAGGTTGACAGGCGCTTTGAGCAAATGCAAGTTGAAACAGCGAAACGCTTTGAACAAGTTGACAAGCGATTTGATCAACTCACTGCACGGATGGAACATTTTATGATTGGGTCATTTGCAACCACTTTGACCGTCGGTGGAATCGTGATTGCAGCGATTAAATTTTTGTAAGTTATTTCTGGTCTAAACATCAGTTGCCAGCGGGATTGCACATGGATATTATCAATTTAACAGTCGGTGGACATTTTGACCACGGCATCCCTCCCGAAGCGATGAGTATTGTTTTGATGAACGGCGTACCGATGATAGCGTTTAATTTCTCTTTAAGTGCTAAAAATATCGAAGACTTCCAGAACGGTGAATGTTCATTTGGTTTGTTTACAGAAAACAATAGTCTGTTTTTCTTATTTAAGATAGAAGACTTTCTTGATTGGTCTGACCTGGCTTTTACTATCCATTTGGCTCAGGATGAAAAAATAGATGATAACGAGGGTTACTTGCCTTTTGCATTGGTGCTGATTGATTCAAAGACCAGTATTATAAAAGGCTTACGCATGGTGACGGTCTCGCCTACCTTCCGCTCAGTACTTGCCGGTATTCTTCAGCGACAAGCCCAAGAGCGTTTTGATACCATCGCTTATTACAAGACGATTGGCGTACTTTATGACAAGTTTCCTTCTGCTACAGACATGCTCAATAAAGCTGTTATTGTTGAAAGGGGCGGTATAAATTTACCGTCGATCTGAATATTTAGTAGTGTGATAAAATGTAAATCCTTGAAAGAATTTAATCAGCTAAGGCTTGGAATGTACATTTTTGTCACCATATAGCTGCATTGTTAAATTTAATTGATTGAGGTTAGTGCCATGATGCGAATTCTTCTTTTTTTAGCGACCAATGTGGCCATTATGGTCGTGGTCAGCATACTATTTAATGTATTAGGTTTAAGCGGTGCTTTAGATACGCAAGGGGTTGATCTTAATCTAAACGCCTTATTATTAATGTCGGCCATTATTGGTACGACGGGTTCTTTGATATCCTTAGCGATGTCTAAATGGTCTGCCAAGCAGGCAATGGGCGTTCATGTTATTGATCGTCCACAAAGTCAAACTGAACAATGGTTGCTGGATATTGTTGCAAAACAAGCGCGTTTGGTGGGAATTGATATGCCCGAAGTGGGTATTTTCCAGGCGCCCGAAGCGAATGCATTTGCAACCGGTATGAATAAGAACAGTGCTTTGGTAGCGGTCAGTACTGGCTTGCTGCACGCTATGACAGCGGATGAGGTTGAAGCGGTAGTGGGGCATGAAATGACCCATGTGGCAAATGGTGACATGGTGACTATGGCCTTAATGCAAGGGGTGGTTAATACCTTTGTTTACTTCTTTGCCACTATCATTGGTCATTTTGTTGATCGTGTTGTGTTTAAAACAGAACGTGGTTATGGCCCAGCTTATTACATTACTCAGATGATTGCTCAAATTGTGTTAGGCTTCCTGGCTTCAATGCTGGTGATGTGGTTCTCTCGTTACAGAGAATTTAAAGCCGATGCGGGCGGTGCTCAGCTGGCGGGGGCGCCAAAAATGATTGCCGCTTTGCGTGCCTTGCAAAGAGCGCATGAAGTGCCTGAGTTGCCAGGGCAATTAGCCGCCTTTGGTATTAATGGCGGTGGTGTGGGACGGTTGTTTATGAGTCACCCGCCTTTAGAAGAACGCATTGCTGCGCTGCAAAATAGCCGATAAGCCGTCATTACTAGACTTTAAACGCTTAGCCACGAATGGGAGTCTCTAAAGGCTCCCATTTTTGTAGCTTATGCATTTATCTTATTTAAGTCCTACCTTTATAATTACAGGAATATCATGAAAAAGATTCTTTTCGCCGGTCTATTATTGTTTGCCGGGATTGTGTTTGCGGATGATGCTAAAAATGAATGGCATAACACGGTGTTAACGGATGCAACCATTGAGAAAGTGCAAGCGGCTAAATTCGAATATAAGAAGTGTGTGGGCGATGAAATGCAAAAATCGTCTTATCAGGATCAGGATTCTCGCAAGGCAACAGATGCTATCATGAAGCAGTGTGAGTCTATTTTAGCGAAAATGCGGGTAGTCTATACAGAGGCTAAAGTACCTGAAGTGATCTCTGATAGGCATTTAAAACAAATTCGTATGCAGACAACACGTGAGGCCTTACAAGGCATGATGTTCTCTGAAGCTAGTCGTAAAGCGGGTAAATAAATACTAACTAATAGAGGTTATCTCTCAATGAATATGATTTACGGAATTGATTTATCGTTAAAACCGACGACCTTTGACTTATGGCATGTGTGTCTGGCGGGTACGGTTGTAGTATTGTCTTTTATGCTTATTATGTTACTGCTGGTGATGCTGATCAGTGCAATGCGTTGTAAGAAAAAGTCAGTTCAGCAAGTTAGTCAGCCTGTTGCACCTGTAACACCTCCTGAACCCGTTATTAAAATCGTTGAAAAGATTGTAGAAGTTGAAAAGCTGGTGCATGCACCTGTACCAGAGCCCGTGATATTAAAAGAATCTACACCGGATGCTGCGTTGCAACTGTTGGGACTATTGCAAAAAGAAGCCCGTTTTATTGATTTTATCAAAGAAGATATAACAAGCTATGCCGACAGTGATGTGGGTATTGCTGCAAGAGTGGTGCATGAGGGATGTAACAAAGCGATTAATGAACATTTTACTTTAACGTCGGTTCGAACCGAGCAGGAAGGAGGAAAGATTACCTTGCCTGCTGGCTTTGATGCATCAGCGGTAAGATTAACCGGTAACATTGTTGGTTCTGCGCCTTTTACGGGCGTATTGGTTCACAAGGGGTGGCAAGTAACGGACGTCCGATTGGCGAAGTTAACCCAGGGTCATAATGCTAATATTATTGCAGCTGCTGAGGTTGAGCTATGAGTTTGTTTGATCATATTAAAAAAGTTAAAGACATTAAGATTGACTCTGGTGAAAGTAAACATGAAGAAACCGTTACTACTTCTAACGAATCTTTAAGTTCAACACCTGATTATCAACCGGTTGACGAGAATACAGGGGGTGAAACACCCCAGTATTCAAATACATTTCCTGAAACAGGTTTTAGTTCATCCAATCAAGAGCCCTCGCCAAGTGTCGGGAAACGTTACTCTGTCGGTATCGATTTAGGAACGACGCATTGCGTATTGTCTTATGCGGATATTACGGATACTGAGAGTGATGAGTTTAGTCAGCAGGTGATGGCTATCCCACAGTTATTTAATCCGGGTTTGGTTGAAAACAGTTTTCAGTTACCTTCCTTTCTTTATCAGGCGCATGAAGCAGAGCTTGCACAAGGTTCTACTTCTTTACCCTGGACGGTAAAGCCCGATTACTTAGTCGGTGAAATTGCCCGAAATCTGGGCAGTAAGACACCGATACGTTTGGTATCAAGTGCCAAGAGTTGGTTGTGTCATGCCGGGGTAGATTGTAAAGCGCCTATCCTGCCTGCTGAGGCACCTGAAGAAGTTGCCCGTATTTCGCCTTTCCAGGCGACCACGGCTTATTTACAACATCTTCGTGATGCCTGGCAAAGTCTGCACCCTGATGCTCCGTTAGAAGATCAGGACTTGGTGATTACGGTGCCTGCGTCTTTTGATCCGGCGGCTCGGGATTTAACTGTAGAGTCGGCCCGCCAAGTAGGGCTGGGTCAGGCCATCTTATTGGAAGAGCCTCAGGCAGCCTTATATAGCTGGATTGAACGAAGCAATGGCGATTGGCGTAAACAGGCGACGTGTGGCGATATAATTCTGGTCATTGACGTCGGTGGAGGTACCACTGATTTATCATTGATTGCGGTCACTGAAGATAATGGTAATTTAGAGTTAACCCGTATTGCTGTCGGTGATCATATTTTGCTGGGCGGTGATAATATGGATTTGGCTTTAGCGTATACCGTTAAGGCCAAGTTGGAACAAGAGGGTAAACGTTTAGAACCTTGGCAGGTTCAGGCATTGACGCATAGTTGCCGTGAAGCGAAAGAGAAAATCTTTACTACGCCGTCTCTGGAAACAATTCCTTTGGTTATCGCTAGCCGTGGTTCCTCTTTTATGGCGGGAAACATTCGTACAGAGTTAACACGTGAAGAAGTTGAGCGCGTGTTGATTGATGGCTTTTTCCCCAGAGTGGCAGTCAGTGAAAGACCGATCAGTCGTACCCGTACCGGTTTAAGAACAACCGGTTTACCTTATGCGCAGGATGCGGCGATCACTCGTCATCTCGCTGCTTTCTTAGCGAAGCAGCAAAATGCAACCGATGATTTTAAGGATATCAACTTACCTGAACATGCGACTTTCTTGCATCCTACGGCAGTTTTATTTAACGGCGGGGTATTAAAAGCAGACAGTTTAGGCAATCGTTTAATGGAGGTATTAAATGCCTGGCTGGTGGCTGAACAGGCACCTGAAGCGCGATTATTATCGGGTGCTGATCTTGATCTGGCTGTTGCAAGAGGCGCAGCTTATTATGGGTTTGTGCGTAAAGGTAAGGGGGTACGTATTAAAGGCGGTACAGCCGCTTCTTATTACATCAGTATTGAAAGTTCAATGCCAGCTGTACCCGGTATGGCGCCCGAGATTGTGGCCTTGTGTATTGCTCCTTTCGGCATGGAAGAAGGCACCCATGAGGACTTACCTGATGACGAGTTTGGTTTAGTGGTGGGCGAACCGGTACGTTTCCGTTTCTTTGCTTCTAACACACGTCGGGATGATAAAGTCGGTACACGTTTGGATTATTGGACTGATGATGAATTGACCGAGTTGAACGAGCTGGATATTACGTTACCTGAAGAGGGTCGTAGAACCGGTGAAGTCGTCGGGGTACATTTAGGATCGGCGGTGACGGAAGTGGGTACTTTAGAAGTACAAGCCGTGTCTTTAAAAGATAGCAGTCGTTGGAAAATTGAGTTTGATGTCCGAGCCGGAGATTAACGCTTAGATTTATTCCTGTTTGTTTCAACTCTTTTCTGTAGGAGTGGCTTTAGCTGCAATGTTATAAGCTGCTCCCGCTGTCAGTTATTTCATTTTATCTGTTTGTTTTAATGTCCTCTCTTGATCTTGTTAAACAACTCACCCAACAACTTCCTCTCTGTCTGAATCAGGATAGGCATGCTTTAAAACGTCAGTTAGACCGTTTACGAAGTGAGCTTAAAAAGGGTAAATCCATTGAGGTTCCATTAAGTACCCTGACTGACCGTATTGAGCGGTCGGTAGCGACCAGAAATAAACGACTTGCCAGTATTCCTCCGATCAACTTTCCTGATTTACCGGTAACGGGTAAGAAAGATGATATCGCCCAGTTAATCAAAGCGCATCAAGTGGTGATTGTTTGTGGTGAAACCGGTTCGGGTAAAACCACTCAGTTACCAAAGATTTGTTTATCGCTGGGTTTAGGAGCGGCTGGTTTTATTGGTCATACCCAACCAAGACGTATTGCTGCCAGAACAGTAGCTGATCGTATTGCCGAGGAGTTGGGTGAGGGGATTGGTAAGTCGGTTGGCTATAAGATCCGCTTTAATGATAAGACCCATGCGGATTCTTTAGTTAAATTAATGACGGATGGGATTCTATTAGCTGAATCTCAGCATGATCCGTATTTGAGTCAATACGAAACCATCATTATTGATGAAGCGCATGAGCGCAGTTTGAATATTGATTTCTTATTGGGTTATTTAAAGTGGTTGTTACCGAAGCGTCCAGATTTAAAAGTGATTGTGACGTCGGCTACGATTGATACCCAACGTTTTTCTACGCATTTTAACAATGCACCTATCATTGAAGTTTCGGGTCGAACTTATCCCGTTGATATGCGGTATCGACCCATTATCACCAAAGAACCACTGGAAGGTGAAGAGGTTGATGAAACGATTGATGAATT
>Ga0194062_1000079_pt1 | contig 37972 bp, 30 predicted proteins | sample SepL2225m_MetaG_FD_155481 | JGI IMG/M metagenome (GOLD analysis project Ga0194062, IMG submission 155481) | Anoxic zone freshwater microbial communities from boreal shield lake in IISD Experimental Lakes Area, Ontario, Canada - Sep2016-L224-25m | ecosystem: Environmental > Aquatic > Freshwater >... | reverse complement strand
CATCAGGCGTTTCTGCTTTTCTTCAGGGCTTAGTCGTTCGTAGGCTTCACGGGCTTCGCGGGCTTTGCGGCGCTTTTCCTCTTCAATGGCCCAGATATTGCCGGTATACTTCTCTTCCACACAGCTCTGCAGAAAATCCCGTGCCACAGTCGGGAAGAGTTCGAGCAGAAGTTCATCGCGTTCGTTCTCTGCCAGTCGCAGTCCGCCATAATCCTCAAAAACAGTATTCTCCTGCTTTCTATAGTTCCTGGTGTCGTAAGGGGTCTCTTCCCTCACGCCGGTAATTAGCTCCCTGAAATCGGGGTCGACGGGGATGGGCGTTTTGCCGTAAAGTCCCTTGACCAGGTTGAAGAACTGTATCGATTTGGTCGTAAAGAAAGCCTGTCCTTTGTTTTCATCGATCACGCAGTTCACGGCCTGTACGCCAACGATCTGCGAAGTGGGGGTGACCAGGGGGGGGCAGCCCGATTTGATACGGACCAGGGGAACGAGTTCCAAAACCCGGGGAAGCAGGTGGTCCAGTTTGATCTGTTTGAGCTGAGCCAGCATATTCGTGTACATACCACCCGGGATCTCTGCTTTTTTTACTTCTTCATCGGGTTCCGGGAAGCCGAATTCTTTTTCGATCTCCTGGCATAACCCGATTAGCTCCTTTTCTTTGTCGGCCTTAGCCATTTCAATAGCTTCGTCGAACAGCCGGTCGAGGCCCGGGTTTAGACTATACGCGGTGATATCAAAATCTTTCGGAAAGGGAGTAGTGTCAAACTCTTTCAGCTCAGAACGGATTTCTTTCAGTTCGTTGTCAATCTTTTTCACTGCTGCAAGCTTAATTCCGGTTTCGATCCCGAGTTTATCGCAGAAGACCTGGATAAGTTCAAATGCAGGTGCGGCAGGGCCTCCGGCAAAATGCCAGATGCTTGTGTCGACAATATCAACTCCGTTGATAATAGCCATAAGTACGGATGCAAGACCAAATCCGGGAGTGCAATGGGTGTGAAAGTCAACGGGCACCCTGAGTTCTTTTTTCATTCTGCGGATGAGTTCGCCCGACTGAGACGGGGTGATCAGTCCGGCCATATCCTTGATGCTGATCATATCGGCGCCAAGAGCTTCAAGCTGTTTTGCTTTATCCATGAAGTAATCGATAGTGAAAATATCATGGGGAAGGGCTTTGAGGTGGATCCAGGATCTGACTTTCTGCCTTGTACTGAATTTCGGATCAACTGTGAAACTGATGGCGCAATCGGCCATTCCTCCGTTTTCCCTGACAAACCTGATGGTGGATTTCATATTTTCGACATCGTTCAGTGCGTCGAAGATCCGCATGATCCCGATGCCCGACTTTACCGCATTGCGGTTAAATCCTTCGATCACTTCGTCGGGATAGGGATTGTAGCCGAAGAGGTTACGGCCTCGTGACAAGGCGGTAAGCAATGAAACGTTGCCAACGGCATCTTTGATCTTGTCAAGACGGGCCCAGGGGTTCTCCTGGAGATAGCGCATAATGCTGTCGGGGACAGCGCCTCCCCATACCTCCATGGCATAAAAGCCTGCATCTTTATAGAACGGTAGAACCCGGTCGACCTGTTCCTGGGTCATACGGGTAGCAAAAAGTGACTGCTGTCCGTCGCGAAGTGTAAGATCCCTGATCAGTAATTTCTTTCGGGATGGACCGGATTTTGAGATCATCTGTTGTTGTTATTTATTTAACAATGGCAAAGTTAATGAATTAAATATTCTGTTATTTAGAATCAGAAAAACATTTCGTGGGAATATTTTTCAATTATGATTTTTTTTTAATGCAAAAAAGTAAAAATATATTAACTTGCGGCATCAAACTATTGTTATTTATTTCACATTGTTATTTATGAAACAGGAGCAGATCGAAGGCTTGCTTAAGAAAAGAGAGGAAGCCCGTATGGGTGGAGGGGAAGATCGCATACGGTCCCAGCACAAGAAAGGCAAGTTCACCGCCAGGGAGAGGATAGAAAAAGTTCTTGACGAGGGCAGTTTTGAGGAATACGACATGTTTGTGACTCACCGATGCACCGATTTCGGGCTGGAGGGAGAGCATTATATGGGCGACGGGGTAGTAACCGGGAGGGGAACGATAGACGGGAGGGTGGTTTTCATTTTTTCCCAGGATTTCACGGTTTTCGGAGGCTCTCTATCGGAGACTTTTGCACGTAAGATCTGCAAGATCATGGACCAGGCTTTAAAGGTGGGAGCTCCGGTGATAGGAATCAACGACAGCGGAGGGGCGCGCATACAGGAAGGGGTGAACAGTCTTGCAGGCTATGCCGAGATTTTCATGAGGAACATAGCCTCATCGGGAGTGATACCCCAGATCTCGGCCGTTTTCGGTCCATGCGCCGGCGGAGCTGTCTACTCCCCTGCCCTTACCGATTTCGTGATCATGAGCGAGAAGACCAGCTATATGTTTGTGACCGGTCCGAAAGTCACCAGGACCGTTACCGGTGAGGACATCACGACCGAGGACCTCGGGGGAGCCTCGGTACATGCGACCAAGTCGGGAGTAGCCCATTTCAGGGTTGAAAACGAGGATGAAGGCTTGCTGATGATCAGGAAACTCCTGTCGTATTTGCCACAGAACAACCTCGAAGACCCGCCCCAGGCCGACTGTCATGATCCTGTCGACCGGATCGAAGACGCCCTGAACGAGATCATCCCGGCCAATCCGAACCAGCCTTATGATGTGAAGGATGTGATCTACCTGGTTGTCGACGATCATGAATTCATGGAAGTCCACCAGCATTATGCAAAGAACATCGTGGTAGGCTTTGCCCGCTTCAACGGAATTTCCTGCGGTATTGTCGCCAACCAGCCGAACTATCTGGCAGGTGTGCTCGACATCGAAGCCTCACGCAAGGCTGCCCGGTTTGTAAGGTTCTGCGATGCATTTAACATTCCTATTATAACTTTAGTCGACGTTCCCGGTTTCCTCCCCGGAAGTATTCAGGAATACGGTGGGATCATCATCCACGGGGCCAAGTTATTGTTTGCCTATGGCGAAGCGACCGTTCCGAAGATCACGATCACACTTCGCAAGTCATATGGCGGGGCCCATGATGTGATGGGATGCAAGCAGCTGAGGGCCGATATTAATTATGCCTGGCCGAGCGCCGAGATTGCGGTGATGGGGCCAAAGGGTGCAATCGAGATACTGGAAGGGAAAAAGATAAGCGAGATCGCCGATCCCCGTGAAAAAGTCAGGTATATCAACGAAAAGGAACTGGAGTATAAAAATAAATTTGCCAATCCGTACGATGCAGCACGTTACGGCTTTATAGACGATGTGATCGAGCCTCGCAACACCCGGTTTAGGATCATCAGGGCCCTGCAAACACTCCAGACCAAGAAAGACACTCTTCCCCCTAAGAAACACGGCAATATTCCATTGTAATAAAATAATATCATGAGACCATTATCCATCACCTTTGATCCCACCCTGATCGACAGTCATGTCGTGATTGTAACGGCTCTGGGCTATTGCATCGTGCTGATAACATTATCGGCCATGGCCTACATGGTAGTACGCTTTCATGCAGTGCGCGATTTTCTTGCGGACAGAAGGCTAAGGAAGGCGTCGGCCATTGAGAGCAAAACTCCAACAAAGGCCGTGATGACAGGCGAAGAAAATGCGGCTATTGCTGCCGCCTTGTACCTTTTTTTCTCCGAATTGCATGACCAGGAGAAATATGTGATGACCATCAGGAAGGTCTCACGTACTTATTCACCCTGGAGTTCCAAGTTCTACAACATCTGGAACGTAATGAAATACTGGTAAAAGAAGTAGCGAAATAGCGAAATAGCGTTCGGCGAAGCCGAAATGAGCACACAATTGAAATAAGCAATTGGTGCGAATAACTAGCGAAATAGTGAAAGGCGAAGCAATCATGAGCACGCAAATGAAACAAGCAATAGATGCGAATAAAATCAGAGTATTATAATTTGAAGCATGAAAAAATTCAGTTTTACGATCAACGGGAACAATTACGATGTGGATGTTCTCGGGTTTGAGGAGAACACTGCACAAATCGAAGTGAACGGAACGCTGTACAATGTGGAGGTGCAGAAAGAGTTAAAGATGACAAAGACACCGACTCTGGTCAGGGCCGAGCCCCCGAAGCCATCCCCAAGGGAATCAAGAATTCCTAAAACGCAATCTCAGACCAGCAATGTCGCCATCAAAGCGCCACTTCCGGGGACAATCATAACAGTCCTGGTAAAGCCCGGAGATAAAGTAAGCATGGGCCAGAAACTTCTGACCATGGAAGCCATGAAGATGGAGAACAACGTCCTTGCCGAGAAAGCGGGCAGCATACGGGTGGTCAACGTGAAGCCGGGACAGACCGTGGCCCAGAACGAGATCTTAGTGGAAATCGAATAAAACTGATGCCATGAATCTTCTGCTAATCACCGATCTTTTTAAGGGAATCTGGGACAATACAGGGTTTACCAATCTCCACTGGGGCAATGGGATCATGATCCTGGCAGGGCTCGTACTGATCCTTCTTTCCGTTCGATTCAACCTGAAACCCCTGCTGCTCATCCCGCTGGCCCTGGGAATTGTCATCGGAAACATCCCATTTATGCACAGCGCCCCGTATCCACTGGGTATCTATGTCGAAGGGAGCATTCTTCATTACCTGTTCTTCGGCGTGCTTAAAGGCATCTATCCGGCCCTGGTCTTCCTTGGCTTAGGGGCCATGGTCGACCTCTCGCCAATGATCGCCAATCCCAAGCTGATGATCCTCGGAGCAGCTGCCCAGGTAGGGATCTTCGCGACATTTCTGGGAGCCGCTATCCTTGGTTTTCCAATAGCCGAATCGGCTTCTATCGCCATCATCGGAGGGGCCGACGGGAATACGGCGATTTTTCTGACTTCCCAGCTGGCAGCAGGATTAAAGAGCCTTCCCGAAAGTGAAAAGGTGATGGGCCTGATCGGACCGGTTGCCATGGCAGCTTATCTTTATATGGCTCTGGTCCCGGTGATCCAGCCGCCCATCATGAAACTGCTGACTACACGGAAGGAAAGGCTCATCAGGATGAAACCACAGCGCACGGTAAGCCGGGTTGAAAAAATTGCTTTTCCCCTAGTTTTTCTTTTGCTGACGGCTTTTGTCGCACCTGCCTCCCTACCCCTTCTGGGCATGTTCTTCTTCGGCAATGTGCTTAAAGAATCGGGTCTCACCAGACAGCTTGCCGGGACCGTTTCGACCACCCTGATCGACATCGTGATCATCCTTATCGGCCTTACTGTGGGTGCATCCACCCAGGCCGATGTCTTCCTGAAATGGGAATCCATCCTGATATTCGTACTCGGCGCATTATCATTCATGGTCGCGACAGCCGGAGGTATCATTTTTGCCAAAGTGATGAACCTCTTTCTGAAAGAAGAAAACCGGATCAACCCCTTGATCGGAGCCGCCGGTGTTGCTGCCATTCCTGATTCTGCCCGCATAGCCCATGAAATGGGACAACGTGAAGATTCGACCAACCACCTCATCAGCCATGCCATGGCGCCGAATATTGCGGGGATCATAGGCAGCGCAGTCACTGCCGGCCTTTTACTTGCATTTATTCTCCGTTAAAGGCTGATTTTAAGTTTATTATTCCGGGATTTACTATTTTTGTAAGAAAAGTATGGTATTTCTTGGTACTGAAGAAAGCAAATCCTGGCGGAATTTAGCAGCACGGGTTGAGAAGTCATCAGGTGATCTTATGTCTGCTGATGGCATGGTACGTCCCGGACTGATCCCGGCATTTCATTATTATACAGGCACCTTGCTGCTTTCAAAAGGCTTCAGCGGGCCCGGAAGGCGATGGATCACGGCCGGACTGTCAGGAGAACAGGGAGGGCTTTTCTCCAATGCTTTTCTTTCGAGTTATCTTGCAAGGAATAACGGCCAACTGGTCATCCCCGAAGTGATCTTTTCAGATCCTGCTCCCTATGTCCATTTTGCAGGAACCCCCATGCTCCTCGATTCACGCATAAAATTCAGGGATCATTGTGTACACAGCCTTCCGCAGTATACCAGACCCATAAAGATCATGGATATTGGCTGCGGGCACGGGATGGTGCTTGTTGATCTTCTGAAGGAACTCCTTGCTTCGGGAATCATCCCGGCGGTGGAAGAGATTCTGCTCATCGACCCTTCGGAGAACATGCTGAAACTTGCAAAAGAGAATACCTCAAACGCCTTTCCAGGGGCCAGGATTCTCGTGTCTCAGGCCAGGATAGAGAACTTGTCTAACAAGATCGAAAGTCATTACGACATTGCGCTTTCTTCTCTGGCATACCATCATATGCCATTTGAAACAAAGTTATACCACCTGAAAAAGCTCAAAGACCAGATAGCTTGTTTTATCCTTTTCGAGCTGGAGGCAAACAACGACAGCCCCGAAATGCATTCTCCCGAACTGGCCATTTCGGTATATCAGTCGTACGGCGCCCTGATGGACCTTGTATTTGCTCATGATGCCCCTGTTGAATTAGCTATTTCAAGCATTGACAAATTCCTGATGTCGGAAGCCATTTACTTTTTTACAGAGCCCAGGGGAAAACGGACCGATTACCATATGCTGAGGTCCCAGTGGCAGCAGGTATTTCAGGAAGGATTAGGGAATGAATTCAGTTGCTTATGCGATTCCACCTGTTACGGTGATGAGAACTTTGCTTTATTCACGATGATCTACGGGAAAGTTTAAGCGGACCTATCCCCCTTTCGCCCCGGGTCCGGGATAACTTCATTTGCCCCCGAACCCGGGCTCCGCCCCAGAGGGAAAGGAATTCACCGGGAGAAAATAAACCGGTATTAACCCCATGCAAGAGCCCTGGACCCGGGTTCCGCCCCAGAGGGGCTGGGAATTTACCATGCATGATTAAAACGGATGGATAATCCACAGTATCCCGACACAAACCGCCAGAACACCTCCTGTAAGGGTGAACCATTTCAGGAATATTTGCTTATCCCTCACCACGGCGCGGAAAGCGACCAATCCGAGGATAAAAGCAAAGAGTATCATCGTGAGGATAGTCCCCGCAGCAAAAGCAGAGATATAAATCAAAGTAGCCGTCATCGTGGGCAGGGCCAGGGATGGCAACAGCGCAAGCAGGTGGCTGAAGCCGGCAAAGCCATGGATTATACCGATACCTAGTGCCGTAAAGGCGTTTCTCCGGATTGTTCCTGTATGTTCGTGTTCATGTTCTTCTGTAAGAGCGCTATGATGAACATGGGCAGTATGCGTATGCTTATGAATATGGGGATACAGGAAAGGCCGTGTATGGAAATGGGAATGCGGGTGGTTGCCATGAGAATGATGCAGGTAGGTGCGCAGGATCGCCCAGCTCCCGATCCCGATAAGCAGGACCCCGATCACTGTATCGCTGTGTTTTGAGATCGACTCAACAGGAAGAAACTGCTTAAAAAGGATAAAAAGCAAGCCTATCAGCAGCATCCCGATAGTATGCCCCAGTCCCCAGGAAAAGCCGATCATCCAGGATTTCTTACGGCTGTCGATAGCCAGCGGAGTAACGGCAGCGAGATGGTCGGGGCCCGTGACCACATGCGCCACGCTGGCTACAAATCCGGTAAGGAATATCAGCATAAGGATCTTTTACCGGGCTAAAATAATTAAAATATGTATACTTTTACATTTAATACTATCGAACTTCATTCCGTCATTCCGTCATTCAGTCATTCAGTCATTCAGTCATTCAGTCATTCAGTCAATCAGTCAATCAGTCAATCAGTCATTAAAACAAATCATATCACCGTCACAGGCCTTGTCCAGGGAGTAGGCTTCAGACCCTGCGTTTACCGGATTGCCACCAGGCTCGGACTTGGAGGGTGGGTTCTTAACACGAGTGAGGATGTACAGATCTGCCTCAGCGGGGAGACTGAGAAGCTGCAGCATTTCGTTAAGCTCCTTAGGGCGGAAGCTCCGGCGGCCTCAAGGATCGAGAACATCGAAGTGAGGGAATACGAATATGAGGTTTTTGCTGAATTCAGCATACGCAGCAGCCATGATATTGCAGGAGAGATCACCGAGATCAGTCCTGATATTGCCGTTTGCAGCGAATGTCTCGCCGATATTGAAATACCAGGAAGCAGGCTGGATTACTCTTTTGTAAACTGCACCAACTGCGGACCGCGTTTCACCATTATCAGTGATCTGCCCTATGACAGGGCCAGAACGACCATGCAATCCTTTCCCATGTGTTCCGATTGCCGCAAAGAATATGAAGACATCCTGGATCGCAGATTTCATGCCCAACCCACGGCCTGTGAGCGATGCGGACCCCGTTATGAGCTGTTTATCAATGGAGATAAAAACACTTCCGATATCGGAATCATAATCAGTAAAATTTCAGAATGCCTGGCTGATGGCGGAGTCGCTCTGATCAGGGGGCTGGGAGGAATGCACCTGGCTTGCGACGCTTTCAATACTGCTGCAGTGAGCCGGCTGAGAGGAATTAAAAAGCGCGACGGCAAGCCCTTTGCGGTGATGTTCTGTGACATTGAAGCAGTAAAGCAATATACGGAAATGAGCCTTGAAGAAGAGGAGTCCCTGCTTTCATGGAGGAGGCCTATCGTACTGCTGAAACTAAAGCCAATAAATTACCAGGGCGATGCTTCAACGGGTAGTTCGCCGATGCAGGTTCCCGAAAGCCAGAGGCAGCCGTCCCTGTCGCATGATATCAACAGCGGCCTTGATCTTCTTGGCGTCATGCTCCCCTACATGCCTCTGCATTACCTGCTATTCAGGCATTTAAAGACTAAGGCCATTGTACTTACCAGCGGGAATTTCAGCAGTGAACCCATTCTTATCGATAATGACGAAGCCCTGAGGCAGTTTTCATCCTCAGCCGATGCGATCCTGTTGCACAACCGTGATATTTACAACCGTACCGATGATTCGGTGGTGAGGATCATCGGCGAAAAAGAGAGAGTCATCCGCCGTTCCAGGGGGTATGTGCCTTCACCGGTATATACAGGTCTTAATACCGAGGGAATACTGGCTTTCGGAGCCGAACTCACCAATACGTTCTGTATGGGAAGAGGCCGGAAGGCATTCCTGAGCCAGCATATTGGCGACCTGCAGGGGCTGGAGACAAGCCTTTTTTACGAACAGACCATGGCCCGGTTTTTAAAGTTATTCAGGGTAAAACCTTCTCTGCTTGCGGTGGATATGCATCCCGAATACATCTCAACCAGGGCCGCCCAGCAGTTCGGAGACCTTCCCCTGGTGAGGGTGCAGCATCATCACGCCCACATCGCTTCATGTATGGCAGAGCACCGGCTCGACGAGAAAGTGATAGGAATAGCTTTAGACGGGACGGGTTACGGCGACGACGGACATACCTGGGGATCGGAGTTCATGGTTTGCGACCTGGCCGGTTATACAAGGATTACCCATTTCGAATATCTTCCGATGCCCGGGGGCGATATGGCATCAGAAGAACCCTGGCGGATGGCTGTTTCCTGGCTGTTCAAGGTATTCGGAAAAGATCTCATAAGCCTGGAACTGCCCCTGTTCAGAGAAATTGATCCGGAAAAAATAGAGCTGCTCCTGCAGATGATTATTAAGAAAGTCAATTGTCCGCTGACCTCAGGCGCCGGCCGGCTTTTCGATGCCGTGGCTTCTCTGCTGGGGATATGCCAAATAGCCACTTTCCAGGCCGAGGGCCCCATGCGGCTTGAGGCCATGGTGCAGAAAGACTGCACTGAATCCTATTCCTATGAGCTGTCGGATGTAATATGTTTTGACAGCACTTTGAGAGCAATGGTGGCCGACATCACCATGGGCACCGACCCAAAGATTATTGCAACAAAGTTCCACAATACCATAATTTCCGTTATTTTTGAAACGGCAAATGCCATCCGCCGTAAAGAGAATATAAACAAGGTAGTATTATCGGGAGGGGTATTCCAGAACAAATATCTTTCAGAGGGGGCTCTATGTCTGTTAAAGGAAAATGATTTTGAAGTTTACGCCCATGCCGCTATCCCCACCAATGACGGGGGGATTGCTCTGGGGCAGTTAGCCGTTGCATCAAAAAGGAGGGAACTCAGATGTGTTTAGCAATACCTGCAAAAGTACTGAGTGTTGAAGGGGCGAGTGCCCTGGTAAGCATTGAGGATGTGGAATACAAGGCAAGCCTGCTGCTGCTCGATGATGTCCAGCCAGGTGATTTCATCATGCTGCATGCCGGTTTTGCCATCGAGAAGGTAGATCCGGAAGAGGCTGCAGAGACCCTGAGGCTTTTGAACGAAGTCGCCGATAACAGCGCATACTGAGCCGGGATGAAGTATATCGACGAATACCGGAAAAAGGATCTGATCCTGGCTGTTGCTGAAGAGCTGAAAAGAGTATCCACGAAAAATATCACCCTGATGGAAGTATGCGGGGGCCATACGATGGCGATCCACCGCTTCGGGCTTCATGCCCTGCTCCCGCCTACGATACGACTGCTTTCAGGTCCCGGTTGCCCGGTATGCGTATCGAGCCAGCATTTCCTTGATACGGCTATCGCTTATGCGAAGATCCCTGGGGTGATCATAACAACTTACGGCGACCTGATACGTGTACCCGGTTCAGTGAGTTCTCTGGAGAAAGAAAAAGCCAACGGTCACGACATCCGCATTGTATATTCGGTATTGGATGCAGTAGAGATGGCGAAAGTCAACGCGGGCCGTAAAGTGGTCTTTTTGGGGATAGGTTTTGAGACTACTGCTCCTGCTACTGCAGCGGCTATTGTTGAGGCGAAGAAAGCAGATCTTCCTAACTTTTTCGTGCTGAGTGCACATAAAGTCATGCCCCCGGTGATGAAAGCACTCGTGGAGGACGGGGTTAGACTCGACGGGTTCATTGCTCCGGGTCATGTAAGCGCTATCACTGGCACATCCATTTATAATGATCTTGCTTCGGTTTGCCGCCTGGGAGTGGTGATCGCGGGCTTTGAGCCCCTTGACCTGATGCTGTCGGTACTGATGCTGGTTAAGCAGTTTGAATCGGGTACCCCAAAGGTAGAGATACAGTATCAGCGGGTGGTTCATCAGGAAGGGAACAAAATCGCCCAAGATTTACTAACCCGGGTTTTTGAGCTGAAAGACGACCGTTGGCGCGGGCTGGGGGTGATTGCCGGGAGCGGACTGAAGATCGGCAGGGAGTTTGAAGCGTTTGATGCCGGGAAGCATTTCGATGTGGATGTGCCGGAGCCCTCCGATCCAAAAGGTTGTATTTGCGGACTTATACTCAGGGGCCTGAAGACCCCGGCCGACTGTAAATTGTTTGCCGGTGCCTGCACTCCGGCCGATCCGGTCGGAGCCTGTATGGTTTCCGGGGAAGGGACATGTGCCACATACTATAAATACCGATCATGAGATCCGCAGAAGAGAAAATACTGCTGAGCCACGGGAACGGCGGAAGAATGATGCATCAGCTCATCGAGAATTTATTTCTTAAGCATTTTGCCAGTGAGGCATTGAGTGAGCAGACCGATGCTGCAATTCTTTCTGCAGTTACTCAGGAGATTGCCTTCACCACCGATTCATTTGTGATCGATCCCTTGTTCTTTCCGGGCGGTAACATAGGTAAGCTGGCTGTTTGCGGAACCGTAAACGACCTGGCTGTTTCAGGTGCCGACCCGATGTATCTCAGCGTTTCCTTTATTATTGAAGAAGGATTTCCGATGAAGGATCTGGAGCTGATCGTCGTTTCTTTAGCCGAAGAAGCGCGGAATGCGGGAGTAAGCGTTGTGACCGGCGACACCAAGGTGGTAAATAAAGGAAAATGCGACAAGCTGTTCATTAATACTGCAGGGGTAGGGAGTGTTCGCCCCGGGAACCTTCATGTGAGCCAGGCTCAGGGGATTCAACCCGGCGACCTGATCCTGATCAACGGCAGTATTGGGGATCATGGAATGGCAGTGATGAGTGTGAGGGAGTCGTTTAATTTCAGGAGCCCGGTAGTATCCGATTGCGCTTCGCTGAACCATCTGATAAAAGAAATTCTGGATCATTCGCAGGGAGTGAAATTCATGCGCGACCCTACCCGGGGTGGTGTTGCAACCGTACTTAATGAGCTTGCGGGCAAGATAAAACTTGGCATCGAGATTGATGAGGCTGCATTGCCAATGAGCAAAGGAGTTAGCGCGATGTGCGAGCTGCTTGGCTTCGACCCGCTTCATATTGCCAACGAAGGAAAAGTCATTATCGTGGCGAGCCCGGCGGAAGCCGGCCATATCCTCGAAATCATGAAGAAAAACCCACTTGGATCTTGCGGCGCTATCATTGGCCGGGTTGTGGATGATCATCCCGGAAAGGTAGTGCTGAAGGCTGAAACAGGGGGCCGGCGTATAATCGACACTTTAACCGGCGATCCCTTGCCAAGGATCTGCTAAAGATAATCAGGGAATGCATGAATTGTCACTGGCAACGGAAGTGATTGAGCTGGCTCAGCGCGAGGTCGGCAAACGGGGACTCACGGTGATCGAAGAGATCCTGATCGAAGTCGGCGATCTGAGCGGGGTTGAAGCTGATGCTTTTGAGTCGGCCCTGGGTCTGATTGTAAAAGGATCTATACTGGAAGGTGCAGAGATAAAGATCTTACGAACTCCGGGCAAGGCAAAGTGTAGCGGATGTAATACCGAATTCGATTTATCGCAGCGGATGGCCACTTGTCCGGGATGCGGTAGTTTCCCTTCGGAGATCAGAGGGGGACAGGAGTTCAGGGTGGTGTCCCTGCTGGCGGGGTAAAAACGATAAAAAAATAAACCAAATAAATCAGATCCTATGTGCGAAACCTGCGGATGCGGTAAAGACGGCGAATTCACGATAAAAGAAAGTAGCGAAAATGATCATCATCATGATCACGGGCACGATCATCATCATGATCACGGGCACAATCATCATCATGATCACGGGCATGACCATCATCATGATCACGGGCATCATCATCACGACAAAAAAGAAATTCCTCTGAATATCGATATTCTTTCGGAGAACAACCGGCTGGCTGAACGCAATCGCGGGTATTTTGAAGGAAGGCAGGTAGTTTGTTTGAATCTGGTGAGTTCGCCTGGTTCGGGAAAGACGACGATTCTCGAGAAGACCATAGCAAGTATGATCCCCAGGCGAAAGATTTTCGTGATCGAGGGTGATCAGCAGACTGCCAGGGATGCCGAGCGGATTGAGAAATCGGGAGCTCCGGCCCTGCAGATCAATACCGGTTCGGGATGCCATCTGGATGCGAACATGATACAGCTTGCGCTGAAGAAGATGGAAGTCTCTGCAGGATCCGTATTATTTATTGAAAATGTTGGCAACCTGGTTTGTCCGGCCATGTTCGACCTCGGGGAGCAGAAGCGGGTGGTGGTGATCAGTGTGACCGAAGGAGACGACAAACCACTGAAATATCCTTATATGTTCCAGTCTTCACATCTCTGTATAATCAACAAAACAGACCTTTTGCCGTATGTCGATTTCAGTGTGGAGACGGCGATGGCCAATGCACGACAGATAAACCCCGCGCTTGAGTTCATCCTTATGTCGGCGAAGACCGGTGAGGGAATGAAGCAGTGGGTGGAGTGGGTTGAGGGATTGACTGATTGACTGATTGACTGAGTGAATGAAGGATTGAAGGAATGATTAGAGGAGTTCGTTTATTTTTTCAATTGCGAAAGGGATTGAGGCTTCGACTTCGGGTGAAAGTTGCAAGCCCATATCCTGAAAATCTTTGACTGAGATGGCCACGAGATGAAGTTCGGGTACATTTCCGAGCAGCATGGCTGCATCGAGGAGGTCTTTGAACCCGATTTCATGAGCGCTGAGCTGTTTCGGGAAATCCTTTGCGAATTTCGGGTGTAACACCCTCACCGTACCGGCCGGGAATTCATCCAGAGCCGCATCAATGAAGATCACTTTTTTATAGGACTGAATAACACCAAGGAGATGAAGCCCCCCGGTACCGCCGTCCATGACGTCGGTACCGGGGGGGATTTCCGTTTCAAATTTGCGAACGACGTGGATACCCACGCCTTCATCGTTCATTAAAAGATTACCAATCCCGAGAACCAGGATATCGTTATGAAGGTCGTCTGTCAAATGTCCTATTCGTTAAAACTCAATGTTTCCTTGGACATTCTTCTTCGTTGTTATCATGGCGTTCAATCACATCTTCCTCGATGAATTTCCATCCGCCGATCATAGAAGAGGTTACTCCCCGACGTTCGATATAGTCATGATAGAAAACAAGGTAAACATGGATCATGGCAAAGACGATAAAGGCCCACATCAGCAGGTGATGAATCTGCCTTACCTGCATATCACCCCCTAAAAACGGAACCACCCATGCAAACATCTTAGGCAGGAATGAACTGCTCATCGCAGAATACATTCCAAAACCGGTAAGGCATTGCAGCAGGAAGATCAGGAAGGTAATAAAATAGATAAAGCTTGCCAGTGAATTATGGCCTATTGAATCGATCTTTTCATTGGTAAGCTGAAGAATATCAACCTTGATCACTTTCATCATTTCCTTCCACTGACAGCGTTTAAGTGGGATGAAATTATACCAGCGGGAAAATTCATTTCCCACGAAACCCCAGTAGATTCTGAAGAGGAAGTTAAAGAAAAACAGGAAAGCAGTGACAAAGTGAATAAAACGCACGGTTCCGAACCAGTAGTTGAACGAAGCTTCGGTGCCTTTCATAAAGGCAGGCGGGTCGCCGATGATATACCCGGTGACACATAGTGTTGTGATGCATAGTGCATTGATCCAATGATAGACACGGACAGGCAATTCCCATACATGCACTTCACGCAAAGGGACGGTTCTGTTTCTCATGGTTCAATATGTTTTCACTTCATGAATAGTAGTTCCATTTTCATCGTACAGATGCACGGCACAAGCCAGGCACGGATCAAAAGAGTGGATGGTCCTGAGCACCTCAAGCGGGGCTTTCGGGTCGGCGATTGGTGTTCCGATGAGGGATTCCTCAAATGCCGAACGCTGTCCTTTGGCATCGCGTGGTGATGCATTCCATGTTGTGGGGACGACCAGCTGATAATTGGCGATCTTTTTATCCTCGATCACGATGAAGTGAGAGAGGGCGCCACGTGGAGCTTCCACCATACCAATTCCCTTGGCTTGTTTGGGCCAGGATTCAGGATCCCATTTTACATTGTTCTGAGTGCGTGAATCGCCGTTCTTGATATTGGCCAGAAGCTGCTGGTAGAACTCCAGAGCCCATCCGCAGGTCAGCTTGGTTTCCAATCCCCTTGCAGCTGTACGGCCGAGGGTCGAAAACAGGGCGGTCACAGGAACGTCGAGGGCCTTGAGGGCGCCTTCGATCACCTCTTTGTATTCGGCGCGGCCAGATGCATAGCCTACCAGGCAACGGGCCAGAGGGCCGACTTCCATAGGATGGCCTTTCCATCGCGGGGTTTTCACCCAGCTGTATTGCTTTGAGAAATCGAGGTTTTCGTATGGCGGTTTAGGGCCTGTATAATTAAATTTGGTTTCTCCATCCCAGGGGTGCAGTCCGCTTTCTTTGCCACCCGAATATTCGTACCATGAATTGTTGATGTATTCCTGGATCTGTTCAGGATCTTCGGGTTTGACTTCATGGATCTTGCTCAGGTCACGGCCAAGGATGGCTCCCCTGGGCATCTTAAAGCTGGAGGGATTGTCGTATCCATTGGTCGGAAAATCACCGAAAGAGAGATAGTTCGTGAGTCCGCCTCCGATAGCTCCCCAGTCTTTATAGAACGAAGCAACGGCAAGCAGGTCGGGAATGTAAACCTGGTCGACAAAGGTTTTGGCATCTTCGAAAAGTTTGCCAACGAAAGCAAGGCGTTCAGCATTTACAGCATTGGCTTCATCAATGTTAATAGAACAGGGAACTCCGCCAACGAGGTAATTCGGATGTGGGTTCTTCCCACCGAAAATCGTATGGACTTTCACCAGTTCCTTTTGCCATTCAAGAGCTTCCAGGTAATGTGCTACGGCAATAAGGTTTACTTCGGGAGGCAGCTTATAGGCCTTATGCCCCCAGTAACCATTGGCAAAAATACCTAGCTGTCCGCTTTCAACGAAGGTCTTGATCTTCTTCTGAACATCGGTAAAATAACCTACCGAGCTTTTTGGCCATGCAGAGATGCTTTGAGCGATTTTTGAGGCATCTGCAGGATTGGCTTTAAGCAAGGAAACGACATCTACCCAGTCAAGGGCATGAAGCTGATAGAAATGAACCACATGGTCCTGTATATACAGGGCATTGGCCATCAGGTTACGGATAAGTTCCGCATTGGGCGGAACAGCGATGCCCAGGGCGTTCTCAACAGTCCTCACCGAGGTGAGTGAATGAGTGGAAGTGCAAACACCGCATACACGGCCAACGAAAGCCCACGCATCGCGGGGATCACGGCCTTTCAAGATAGTCTCGATGCCACGCACCATGGTGCCGGCACTGTATGCGTCGGTGACTTTACCATCTTTTACTTCTATCTCAACCCGCAAATGTCCTTCAATACGGGTGATGGGATCTATTACGATTCTTTCTGCCATGGCTGTTATACTTTGGTGGTTTCAACTTTGGAACCTTCTTCCGGTTCATTAACTATCTCTTTATGCTTGCGCACGTTGGTCACGATGGCATGTGCTGCCATACCGGCAACAGTTGCAGCGCCCAGTCCGATCCCGATCTTGTCGGCAGTGGTTTCAATACCAAAACCTTCCACTCCCGGGAGATGCTGGTAGAACGGTCCATTATCCCAGAATCCTTCTTCGGCACAACCGATGCAGGGATGGCCTGACTGAATGGGATAGCTGATCCCGTCGTTCCATTTAATAATGCCGCAGGAATTGTATGTAACAGGTCCTTTGCAGCCCATCTTATACAGGCAGTATCCGCGTTTTGCACCCTCGTCGTCAAACGATTCCACAAACAGTCCGGCATCAAAATTAGCCCTGCGGTAACAGGTGTCATGAACCCTGCGTGAGTAAAATGCTTTCGGACGACCCATTCCGTCGAGCTGAGGAATTCGGTCGAAGGTAAGAAGGTGAACAACAACCCCTGCCATCACGTCGGCAATGGGTGGACAGCCCTGTACGTTAATAACAGGTTTTCCGCTGATGACCTTATGAACAGGTTTGGCGCCTGTGGGATTCGGGCTGGCAGCCTGAACGCATCCGGCCGATGCACAGTTGCCCCAGGCTACAACAGCCTTGCAGTTCTTAACGGCTTCCTGCAGGATCTGCAGTGCACTGCGTCCGCCAATACAGCAATACGCTTCATTTTCGGTCGGGATAGATCCTTCTACCATGACGATGTATTCACCGGGAAACTTTGCCATCACAGCTTTATACGCTTCTTCAGCAGGAGCCCCGGAAGCAGCCATAAGTGTTTCCTGATAGTCAAGGGAGATCTTGTTGAAAACAATATCTGCAACAATAGGATGGGATGCCCTGATGAACGACTCACTGCAACAGGTACATTCCTGGAAATGAAACCAAATGACCGGTAGTCGCGGTTTAGTCTCAAAGGCTTTCGCAATCTGACTCACACCTGAAGCTTCCAACCCGAGGAAGGCGGCCATGGTGGTACAGAACTTAAGGAAATCACGGCGGGAAACACCTTTCCCCCGGAGCTCCTCATAAAAAGTGGGATGCTGGTTCTCCATATTTCGACTGGTTTAAGGGATTTATTGAGACTAAAAATATGAAACATTAAGTATATGTCAACACTTTAAATGCAATTTATACAAAGTCTATTTTAAAATAATGAGGGATCAGCAAAACGATTTTCCCGGTACGTTGAACATATTAACAAGTTACGAAACAAAGCCTTAAAAAAAGGCAATTCCATAATCCAAAAAAAATACCGATATTTAAACCATTAAAACCGGACTTAACTTCGGGACAATTGCCCGAACCCGGGTTCGGGTTCAGACGGAGGGGAATTTACGGGGAGATAATCACGGTATTCCCCCGGGGTAATTGCCCGAACCCGGGTTCGGGTTCAGACGGAGGGGAATTTACGGGGAGATAATCACGGTATTCCCCCGGGGTAATTGCCCGAACCCGGGTTCGGGTTCAGACGGAGGGGAATTTACCGGAAGATATTAAGGAGCATCAAAAATTGAACACATGCGAGTTTTCAAATTCAGGCGAACCGGATTATTTGCAGTAGTCATTTCGTTATTGTTGCTGCAGGCATGTGACGCCCAGCGAGATCATGAATCGGCCGAAGATGAGTCAGGCTCCGATATAATCAAGAAAGAAGTAATTCTTTCACCCGGGACCCAGGACATGTTAAACTTCTTCCCCACTCCTTTTGAAGTCACCACGATACTTGAGGAATCGAAGGCTCCATACCTTTTTAACCTTACTAATTCTCCTTCCAATCTGACACGGTATTTTACCCAGAGGACCAAAGCGCTTAACCTGGGAGTCTACAGCGCTGATCTGGCATATTCTTCTACTTTTAACAGGATCAGTGAGACTGAAAAGTTCATTTATTGTACTGCCAGACTGGCTGAAGATCTTGGAATAGCAGGTGTGTACGACAAGAACCTGGTAAATAAGGTCAGTTTGATTAAAGACAGCAGGGACAGCCTGGTTTCGATGGTGAAGAAATTCTTTGGAGAGACGAATGATTTTCTGCGCAGGAACAACCGCAACCAGGTAGCTGTCCTGGTTGCCTCAGGAGCTTTTACCGAGGGGCTGTATATTGCTTCCTCTCTTTGTCTTCTTAGCCCTGACAACAGGATGATCGCACAGACTATTGTGAAGCAGCAGATGCTTCTCGACAAGCTTCTGGTCATTTTGGGCGAGTACGGAATGGATTCGACCGTCAAACCTGTAGCCGATGAACTTTCAAAGCTCAGGCCGGTTTTCAGCGATTTTGGACTAAGCCCGGGTAATCCCATTTCAGCGAAGAAAGCCGCAAAAATGGTTCAGGTCACAGGGCAAGTCAGATCGTTCATGATCAACTGACCCGTTGTCAGTGCAATAATTTGCCGCTGAGCAGGACCAGTGCCGTTTCGGTGAGCTTGGCTCTGAATTCGGCTTCTACAAGCCTGGTATTGGCTTCCAGGAGGTTTTTCTGGATTTCCCTGAGTTGCAGCGAAGAGATGGAACCCAGCTCGAAGCTTGTGCGGGCGATGTCCATATTCTTATTCGCCAGGGTGATGTTTTCGGTTTCAAAACCCACCAGTTCGAGCTGGTTGGTATATTCGTTGTAGATCTTGAGCAGATAAGCGTCGAGGCGGTTTTCGAGCTGTTTCACTTCCAGCTCCGAGGAGGCGTATGAAACCTTTGCATTACGGTAATCCCGTTGCAGGTTCAGCCCGTTGAAAACGTTCATGTACGCCGTTATCCCTATGGTCCCGCCAAGGCTTTGGTTGTAATTCACGATATTCGCCTGGGTTTCGAGATGTAGGAAGTTCACTCCGGCAGTGAGTCCGAGCACAGGCCACTGTGTTGCCCTGGCAGCCTTCATGTTGAGTTGGCTGATAGCCACATTCCTGTTATATAACAATAGGTTACGGTTGCTTTCTTGCATCAAAGACTTCAGGGAATCATAGTTCAGGCGGTAGCCCATCAGAATGGTATCCCTGACACCGAATTTCGTTTGCACGTCCCTGGCCATCAGCTCGTTCAGAGTGGCCAGGGTATTGATGTAAACCGTTTGCTGGTTCGACAGTTTGGATATATCGGCATTCAGCTCCACTTTTGCCTTCAGGAGTTCCAGCTCCGAACCGCTCCCGGTCTCGGACCTGAGCTGTGCAAGTTCCAGCCTGAACTTCGAAATGTCGACCTGTTCCTTCATAATACCTTCTATCCTCTCCTGCCTTATGATGTCATAATACGCTGCAATGATGCCTGCCAGGGTATTTTCCACGGTGATCTTGGCGTTGAGGTCTCCAGCTTCTTCCAGCAGCTTGAGTTTGTCGTAGGTGATGAACATTTTAAGCCCGTCGAAGATGGTCCAGTTCAGGTTGACTCCTGCTGTGAACAGGTCCGAATTCGCCCCTTTGGCATCGAGCTCGACACCTGTGATGTTGGACATATTGACGTTGGCTATGCCATGCCCGTAACCTGCAAAGGCATCAACTTTGGGCAGCATGCCTGCATTCCCGGGTGTGGCGTTGTTGGAAGCGATCTGTCTTGTATTTTTCGCGATGTTTATTCCGAAATTATTTGCAAGGCCGGTCCTTACGGCTACTTCGAGAGTGAGGGTTTCCTGGGAGAATGCCATCCGCCCACACATCAAAATACAAATACCGGTAAAGAGGATCCTTTTCATTGTTCCTTACTGCTGTTTTTGTTTTCGCGTGAGAGATAGGAGTAAAAGGCGGGGATGAGGTACAGAGTTAGGAAGGTTGAAAAGAACAGTCCGCCCACCACCGCGATACCCAGCGACTGCCTGCTTCCCGAGGATGCTCCTATGTTCAATGCGATGGGGAGGATTCCCAGGATCATAGCCGAAGAGGTCATCAGGATGGGTCTGAAACGTGATGCTGCAGCCTGTTTCACTGCCTCGATTTTGTCCAGGCCGGTTTGTTTTTTCTGGTTTGCAAATTCCACGATGAGGATGCCGTTCTTGGTGACCAGTCCGATCAGCATGATGATCCCTATTTCGCTGAAGATGTTCAGGGTCTGCCTGAAGTACCAGAGTGAGAACAGGGCGCCGGCGACAGCCAGAGGGACTGTGAGAAGGATGATGAAAGGGTCTATAAAACTCTCGAACTGGGCGGCAAGGATGAGGAAGATGAGCACGAGGGCGAGGACAAAGACGAACATCAGGCTGGAGGAGCTTTCGCGGAAATCACGGGATTGTCCTGCCAGGCTGATCTTAATGCTGGGGGGCAGGATCCGTTTCGAGATCTTATCCAGCTCCCTGAGCCCGTCGCCCATGGTTGCTCCCTGGGTCAGACCAGCGGAAACGGTAGCAGAGATATAGCGGTTGTATGAATAAATAGCTGCCGGGTTTATATTTTCCTCTATGTTGATAAGGTTGTCGAGAGGCACCAGCATCCCGTCCCTGTTTCTGGCGTAAAGCATTTTAAGGGCGTCGGGATCGTTTCGGTATCGGGGCCTCAGCTGCCCGATGACCTCGTATTGCTTGCCGTCGTAAAGGAAGTATTCGTAGCGCTCTCCACTCAGGCTGAGCTGGAGGGTACGTGCGATCTCTTCCGTAGAGACCTTCAGCAGGGCGGCTTTCTCCCGGTTCACGGTGATGCGCAGTTCAGGCTTGTTGATCTTGAAATCGGCGTCGACGAATTGCAGGACATTCAGTTTGCGGGCTTCTTCGAGAAAATGGGGAAGCACGTCCTTCAGCATGCTGAGGTTGGGAGCCTGCAGCACATACTGAACAGGCTGTCCCGAGAACCGGTCGCCTATTGTGGGAGGCTCGAAGGGGAAGCAGCGTATCCCGGTGAACTGGGAGAGCTCCTTTGACATTTTCAGGAAAATCTCGTGCTGGGAGCGTTTGCGTTTGTTTGCATCCACCAGATATACGATCTCCTGGGCTTTGTTCGGATTGTCTTTTACCCCCAGGCTGGGCGACATCAGGTAAAAGAAGGAGGAGGTTTCGGGGAAGGAATCTCTTACATACTTGTCAAGCTGCTGCATGTATTTCTCGGTGAATTCATAGGTGGATCCTTCCGGGGCGAGAGTGGGGATGCGGATGTTGTTACGGTCTTCGAAGGGGGCCAGCTCGGTGTGAAGCGACTTGAAAAAAACCCAGATCAGGGCTGTGATGACGAGGAACAGGGGCAGTGCAAGCCAACGCTTCCTAAGGAATGATTGGAGGGACCGCTGATATCCGCTGTTCAGCCTCTCGAAGAAGGGATCGGTCTTGCGCACCAGCCAGCTGGGGCCTTTATCACCCCTGGACCTTAGGATGCGCGAGCACATCATGGGAGAGAGAGTGAGGGCCACGAAGGCAGATATCATCACTGAACCAGCCACCACCAGTGCGAATTCGCGGAAAAGACGACCTGCCAGCCCCTGCAGGAACATCACCGGGACGAAGACCGCCGCGAGGACTATCGTCGTTGAGAGAACGGCGAAAAAGATCTCGTTCATCCCTTTGTTGGCTGCATCCACAGGGCTAAGCCCCTGGTTTACCTTGGCATGGATATTTTCCAGCACAATGATAGCGTCGTCGACCACCAGACCAATAGCCAGGACTATCGCCAGCAGGGTGAGTACGTTGATTGACAAGCCGAAGACAGCCATCAGCATAAAGGCGCCGATAAGAGAGACCGGGATGGCGATCACAGGGATGATCGTCGACCTGAAATCACGCAGGAAGAAGAATATGATCATGATGACCAGAAGCAGAGAAAGCAGGATGGTCTCCCTTACTTCTTTTACGGCTTTGCGCTCGAACTTGGTGAAGTCGTATCCTATGCTGATGGAATATTCAGCCGGGATTTCCTCTTTGATGATGGCCATTCTGCGATAAAACTCATCAGCGATAGCGACATTGTTAGCCCCGGTCTGAGGGATCACACCGATGATGATCACGGGAAGCAGGTCCATCATCACAGTGGATCGGTCATTTTCGGGGTATAGTTCGGCATTGCCGATATCGGAAAGCCGGAGGATGGTATTGCCCTCCTGTTTGACAATCAGGTCGTTGAACTGCTCAGTTGTCTCCATCAATCCGAGGGTTCTGAGTGTTAGCTCAGTCATGTCGCCTTCCACCCTGCCCGAAGGAAGCTCAATATTCTCTCTGGATACAGCATTTTTTATGTCCAGGGAGGTGATCCCGGCTGATGCCATTTTAAAAGGGTCCAGCCACAGCCTCATCGAATATTTTTTCTCCCCGAAGATCTTGATGTCGCCCACACCCGGGATGGTCTGTAGCCTCTCCTTGATCACATTTTCCATCAGGGCGTTCACTTCCATGATGTTATGCTGGTATGACCGGATGATCATGAAGATGATCGCATTGGCGTTGGCGCTTAGTTTTTCAACGATTGGCGGATCCACATCTTCGGGGAGCAGGCGCACCGACTTGGACACCCGGTCGCGTACGTCGTTTGCAGCTGTCTCCATATCGAATCCCAGGTTGAACTCCACCGTGATGAGGCTGGTCTGGTCGTTCGAAACCGAAGAAAGCACCCTGATGCCTTCTATCCCGTTGATGGCGTCTTCGAGGGGTTCGGTGATCTGGGCCTGGATGATCTCGGCATTGGCCCCCGAATAGTTGGTGGTAACGGTAACGACCGGCGGGTCCATCGATGGGTATTCCCTGACCCCAAGGTAGGTGTAGCTCACCAGTCCGAAGATCACAATGAGCAGTGACATTACGATGGCGAGGACAGGTCTTTTTATGCTGACTGATGACAGACTCATTTCAATACATTTTCACCAGTTTGAGGAGGGATTCGGGCTTTATCCGAAGAAGGTTGGTCACCACCACGGTATCGCCTTTCTGCAGTCCGTCGGTCACCTCGACATACAGCCGTGTGCGGATGCCTGTTTGTACCGGCTGAAGCGCTGCTTTCCCCGATTTCATCAGGTACACATTATATCCTTTTATCGAAGGGATGAGAGCCGCAGAAGGGAGGAAAAGTTTTTTCACCAGGGCTTTCAGGTCAAGCTCCACCCTGGCTGTGGCTCCCGGAACCAAACTCAGGTCGGTGTTCACGGTGACGGCCCTGACAGGGATGGTCCTTGTGTCTTCGCTCACATCAGGCTCCACGGCCTCGATCACGGCTTTATATATACGCGTTGAATAATCGGTAGTGAAGGTGATCCAGGCACCCTGCTTCAGATCGGAAGCATACCGCTCAGGCACCGAAAAATCCACCTTGATCATGCTGATGTCCTGCAGGCTGGCCAGTACCATCTGCGGATTTAACAGGGCGCCTTCGCTTACATTCCTCAGCCCGATCTTTCCAGCAAACGGAGCCCTGATCTCGGTCTTGGCAAGTTCGACTTTCAGAATCTCAATCTCAGCCCTGATAATGTTGAGGTGGTTCTGGGTTTCGTCGTAATGTTCCTGGCTGATCCCTCCCTTTGCGAGCTGAGCTTTCTCCCTTGCTTCGTTGGTGGCAGCCAGTTTTTCATCGATCACCAGCTTGTTGATCCTGGTAACGATCTCAGCATCGTCCAGCTTGAAAAGCAGGTCTCCCCTGTTCACGAAAGAACCTTCCTTAAGAGATACCTTAATCACTTTTTTACTGATCTCGCTTACGATCTCCACACTTTCGTTTGCGCGCAGGGAGCCAATGGTCGAAAGCTGATAAACCATGGATGTGTCGCGGGCGATATACACTTCCACGGGAACAACCGGTTTCAAAACGGCTGCCGCTTCGGTTTTCTTACTGCCCGTACCCGAAAGTATCCTGACCAGCAGCAAAACAAGGACAAGTATGATTATACCGAACAGGATGATTTTTCGTATCATGACTCATTCTCCTTTTGAGGGCAAAGTAAAATAGAACCGGCTTCCCTCCCCTTCTTTGCTGTCAACTTCGATTTTACCGCCCTGCCTTAGCACAAGTTCCTTGCAGAGAATCAATCCCAGTCCGGTGCTGGGTTCTCCTTCGGTGCCTCTGCGGCCCGTTTTTTCATCAATCTGAAAAATTTTATCCAGAAGACTCTGTTTCATTCCGATGCCAGTATCCGTCACGGAAATTTCAACTGAATGATTGGTCAGTGGCTTTGCTGAAATACGAATCTTCCCACCTTTATGAGTGAACTTTATCGCATTGGTGATCAGATTACGCAAAACAGCGTCCAGCATGTATTTATCGGTAAAAACCTTAATTTTTTCGGATACCTCATCGATGATTTCGATATTCTTAACAAAAGCCGATTCCCTGACAAACGCAATACTTTCGTTAATTTCCGGCTTCAGTAAACGTAAAACGGGATCAAAGCCGGTAAGATTTCTTTGCAGGCGGGACCATTCGAGAAGGTTTTCAAGCAGGCGAAAAAGATTAGTTGCCGATTTTCTTATATTTACAGCGATCTTGTATACTTCCTCCTTTGAGAAAGTGGGAAATTCCTCAACCATAAGTTGCGTAAACCCGAGTAATGAATTGAAAGGGTTACGGAGATCATGGGCAAGGATTGAGAAAAACTTGTCTTTTTCGGCAATAAGCTTCGCCAGGGTTTCGTTTTTCAATATGATCTCAGCCTCGGCTTGTTTGAGTGCAGTAATGTCAGCCACAGTTACCAGACATTCTTTTCCATTTTCTGAAAGGATTCCGGCGAGGTATACAAACCTTTGTACATTATGATGGAGAGACAAAGTGACTTCGCAGGTTTGTTTCGCTTTTGCATTGAATATTTTCTGAAGAAAAAGATTAAAAACCGGCCTTGTTTCGTCAGATACAAAAAAACCAAATTGATTATTTGTCACATGTAATCGTTCTTTCCCCAGAAGTTGTGAACCGGCAAGGTTAGTCTCAATGATCCTGCCGTTGTCTGAAAGTGTAAAGTATCCTGTGGGCGCAAAATCGTACAATGCAGAAAATTTGTTTGTAGCCTCTTCCGACTGGGCCCAGGCATGTCTTAGTTCATTATTCTGGATTTCCAGCTCTATCTGATGGACTTCCAGTTCATGAAAAATCTTCAGGATGTCGGCATCTAACTCTTTGTGACCTTGCTGTGATTTTTTCTTTTTCAGCAGTTCTTCTGCCTTCCGGCGTAGAACTTCAGCATCATGTTTCCCTCTTTCAGCCATTAATACCCCCGGTTTTAATTAAAACGGCATTAACCTCAGGGCAGAGCCCTGGACCCGGGTTCCGCCCCAAGGGGCGGGAAATTTACCGGGAGTGATTAAACCCACATGAATAAATATTTGTCTGTAAATATAATAAAGATAATTGATACACCAACTCCTCCCTTTTTGATGTATCTTTGTATTGATATTTCTTTTATTATGAGTTCTTTAGACAATACTATTCCCGGGCCCGGGGTTTCCTGGGTTCAGATCGTCAGGAAATATAATCACCCGAATCCATTGACGAGTTGGGTACAGTTTTCCAGCAACCTGTTTCTTTATTCCCTTGCATGGTTGTTAATGGTTCTAAGTCTTTCCATATCATATTGGATCACGTTAGCGCTGGCGATTCCGGCAGCCGGCATGCTGGTCCGTTTATTTATTATTTTCCATGACCTTGGTCACGGATCCTATTTCAGGTCACGGAAACTTAGCGCCTGCTTGGGTATTTTCCTGGGCATACTCACTTTTACACCTTATTACAGTTGGACCAGAAACCACTATATTCATCATGAAACCGTTGGGAACCTTGACAAACGGGGAATCGGTGATGTATGGACCATGACGGCCGATGAGTACAGGAAAAGTTCACTATGGGGGAAGATCGTATACCGATTTTACCGGAATCCTTTAACTATGTTCGGCATAGGTCCGCTGTATGTTTTCCTGATAGGCAACAGGTTTACAAAGAAAGGCATGGACAGGAAAGGCAGGATTGGTGTTTATCTGGCAAATGCCGGCCTTTTACTTTTTTCCGTTTTGATGAGTTTGCTCATCGGTATTAAAGCATTTGTGTTAATCCAGCTTCCTGTAATTTACATTTCCGGTATACTGGGGTTCTGGCTTTTCTATGTTCAGCACCAGTTCAACCCGACTCTCTGGTTCAGGAATAATAACTGGGACTATAAAAAAGTCGCGCTGGAAGGCAGCTCATTTTATAAGCTTCCCCGGGTTCTGCAGTATTTCACCGGCAATATCGGTTTTCATCACATTCACCATCTCAGTCCGTTAATTCCCAACTACAATCTGCCGAAATGCCATCGCGAGAATGCGATCTTCAGCGGCATCAGGCCTTTGAGATTCTGGGCAGCGCTAAAAACCATGACATACCGCTTGTGGGATGAACAGACCCGGGAAATGATCAGCTTCCGGAAGTTGAAATTCGCCTGATGCTTCAACTAATTATCAGTTAATTCCGATTAATATCATACCTTTGCCAAACAATATCACTAATCCTAAAAATCCTTAATGGCCAGTTCACAAGAAACCTTCAGCAAAAGGGAAAAAGAAAAGAAACGTTTAAAAAAGCGAGTTGACAAGCAGCAGAAACTAGCAGAACGCAAGGCCAATTCACCAGGTGGCGGGTTAGATAACATGATTGCCTATGTTGATGAGAACGGGCGTATCACCGATACTCCGCCTAATCCTTCAAACCGTACCAAGGTCAATCCTGACAACATTCGGATCAGCACTCAGAAAAAAGAAATAGAAGAGCTCAATGCAATCAAAAAGGGCAGGGTCGAGTTCTTCAATCCTGCAAAAGGTTTTGGATTTATCAAGGATGTGGAAACCGTTGAGAAATATTTTGTGCATGTGAACAGCCTTACCGAAGAGATCAAGGAAGGCGATATGGTCACCTTTGAGACCGAACGCAGCTTTAAGGGCATGAATGCGGTCAGGGTGAAGAAGGTTTAATAACGGGACTGCCAGGCTTACGTTAAATCATTGATCAGGGAAGCAATTTTTTCAAATGCCTTTTCGTCTTTAATGACATATTGTTCAGCGCCTTTCTGGATCGACTGAACGGCGATGCCGTAATGTTCCTGACTGGAAAGGATTATAACATGAACCGAGGGGTCAAACTTCTTTATAACCTTTAATATTTCTATTCCGTTTGCAGCATCCCTGGAAACCGTATTCAGGTAGTAATCCAGTACAACTACATCAGGCTTTTCATGTATGTGCTTCAAACATTCCTCACCGGTACTGAAGGTGGAAACATTGTGAGGCACATGCCTTGTGAGCCAATCCATGATAGCTTCAGTAAGCATCGGGTCATCATCCACGATAAAAATCTTCTTTGGTCTCCCTATTTCCATGACTCTTTATTTTGAACTACAAAAATAACCAATCTTTTCAGATTGTCAGCATGCTTTCAATTCAGTAATTGCCACCCTGATATTCTGAATTAACCTGAGCACACTTTCCTTTACCTCTGCCGGAACGGGTTCTTCCCGGCATTGTTTCTCGATCCCGTCGGCAAGATTTTTTGCTTCCATCATCCCCATCATGATGAATTTGGTCTTATGACCGTGAACCTGAACGGCAATTTCCTTATAATCCTCATTTTCGAGAGCGACACTGATCTTTTCTATCAAAGGCGCTGCTGAAACCATGAAGATATCGATATATTTTTGCATCCTTTGCTTATCACCCTCACAGAATTTTGTGAGATAGGCGAGGTCTGTGGCCACGGTATTTTTTTCTGTTTCGTGTTCTGCAGATGGGATTCCCTGTGCCATGAAACGGATCTCCCTTCCAGTAGCTTTAGCAATGGCGGAAATCAGCTGAGAGGCTTTGACAGGTTTGGGTATGTAATCATTCATGCCGGCTGCAATGCATTTGTCAAGGTCACTGCGGATAACGCTGGCAGTCAAGGCGATTACGGGAGTCTGATTCCTGGGTGCTACGAAGTTTTTCCTGATATGACGCGTGGCTTCATAACCATCCATCAGCGGCATCTGGGCGTCCATCAGCACGATATCAAAATCCCTCTGTGCAAGCAATTCAACAGCCTCCCGGCCGTTGGTTGCTTCCGTAATTTCAACCTTCGCCCTGGCTTTTAAAGTATCGCCGGCGACGATACGGTTGTATTCGTTATCGTCGACGAGCAGTATTTTTAAACCGTCCAGGATGCTTCCGTCAACTTGATCAGTTGATTTTTGCTCCTTCAGTTTCTTTTCCGATCCGGCCGGGAAACAGATCTCAAATGAGAATGTCGTTCCAAGACCTTCCCTGCTTTCAACGCTGATCCTGCCATCCATAAGCTCCACCAGCTGCCTGCTTATCGTAAGTCCCAATCCGGTCCCGCCATACCTCCGGGAGTCCGAAGAGCTTGCCTGGGAAAAACCTTCGAACACCGTTTCCAGTTTATCTTCGGGAATACCGATCCCCGTATCACGTATCGAAAATTTAATCCCATCTGTTACTATGCCATTTTCAACTTCTATCGAGACGCTGCCTCTTTCAGTAAATTTTATTGCGTTTCCAGCCAGGTTGATCAATATCTGATTCAGCCGGAAGGGGTCCCCCAGGAGGACATCCTGCTGCGTATTGCCGATATTAACAAACATTTCAAGCCCTTTCTCCTCGGCTTTATGTTTTAATGTCTGCTTCACCTGTTCGAGCATATCAGAAAGAGAGAAATCGATTTTTTCAAGTTCCATTTTCCCTACTTCAATTTTTGACAGGTCAAGGATGTCGTTGATGATGTGAAGCAGGATTTCCGACGATTTTTTAATCCCGCCGAGGTATGCCTGCTGATCGTTTCTGGGGTTTTTATCAAGCAGCAGTTCCGTCATGCCCACAACCGCATTCATGGGTGTACGGATCTCATGGCTCATATTGGCCAGGAACTGCTGCTTGAATTGTTCCGACCTCTCGGCTCTCTGCCTGGCAACGGCCATCTCAGCGGTGGCTTTTCGCTGATTGGCGTAATTCCGGTAAACAAAAAACAAGAGTAGCATCAGTAAAATAAACCCGGCGACACCCATGCCTGTATATGTTTTTTGTTTCTGAAGGTTCAGCTGATGGATTTTGTTTTCATTCACACGCTGTATGCTATCGGCCTGTGCTTTTTTATCAAATTCATACTGCATCTGCATTGACGCCATCCGGCTGAACTTTCTCTGCTGTACAGGGAGTCATCCAGCTGCTGATATAAAACCTCATGATCATATGCGGTTTGGTATTTCCCAAGTCTATAAAATACAGAGGCAAGGTTGGCATAAGCCTTTCTTAAAAGGACCTTGTTGCCTGTAGCCTGAACCATTGAAAGCCCTTTTGACTCATAGCTGAAGGCCTCCTGCAACTGACCTTTTTTTTCATAAACCTGGCCAATAAGCAGATAAATGTCGGCGACACCATCAGTGTTTTTTAATGTCGATTCGCGAAACTTCAGGGCTGTAAAACAATAATTCAGGGATTCCGAATAATTGCCCATCAGCATAGTTATGGTCCCTAGGGAATAATAGGAATTCGCGATGGATTCTTTCATCCCTTGCGATTCGAAAATCTTCAGCCCTGTAGTAATGAAGTTCAGAGCCGACAGGAATTTTCTCTGGGCGGCATATACGGTCCCGATGTTCCAATATGCCCGGGCCATCCCGACTTTGTCCCTGGTTTCAGTAAAAATCTTTAGGGAGATATTGAAATTTGTCAGCGCTTCAGGATAAACATCCTCATTATAATAAATGGTCCCGATGGATAGACGGATATTGCCTATGCCTTTCGTGTACCCTATATCTTCGGATATTTTTAAAGATTTCTGATAATATTCCATTGCCTGGTTCAGGTCTCCTTGAGTATGTAATATCTTTCCCATGGATATACAGGCATTGGCAATACCTTTCCTGAAACCTGTATTTTCAGACAGCAAGAACTCTTCCCGCGCAAAAATCATTGCGCTGTCAAGATTGAAGTTCAGGTATTCCAGGGCAAGTCCATCCAGGATGTTGGCTGTGGTACTGTCGGTGAGGCTCGAAGGATCTTGCCCCATATGGGTTTTCCTGATCTGGAAAGTTTTCAGCTCACGCCTGAGGGAATCGATATTACGCGCGTTTTGAAGGAACCCACTTTCAGGTAGAATAAAGATGAAAAATATTAATACAATTATCTTTTTCATTATTGAGACGGGACTTTTTCCAGACAGTTTGCCAATCCCCGGCCGTTAAAAATATTTTCCGGGTAATGACAGACTCTATTTCGTCAGGGCTACAGGATAAGAAACCTTTCCCCCCGATTTAAAATAAAACGTAAGGATATAGTTCCCCTGGGGCCTGGATGAGAGGTCAATAGAGAACTGGTCTGCAGTCAGATCCGTGGACATCTCCAAGATGGTTTTTCCTTCCATGCCTGCAACAACAACTTTCGCAAGGTCATCACGGATACCGCGCTCTATGCTTATATTCACTAGACCTTTAGTGGGATTGGGGAACAACCGGATTCCGTTTTTCAATTTATCTGTAATACCCGTGTTGCCATACAGGTCAGATTGCCATAACCCCCGCCCATAAGTTGCTGCACGGATTTTGCCGGCCTTATACTGTATCTCGAGCTCCGTCACTACCACATTAGGAAGCCCGCTGCTGAATAAAATCCAGTCGGACATGGCAGAACTCCTGAAATACACCCCTGCATCCGTCCCGATATATAATCCTTCATTTGCATTATCCTGGAATTCAATGCAGTTTACGGGAAGATTTGGCAATGTGCCCGAGATATTTTCCCAGTTCCTGCCTCCGTTAAACGTGCGAAAAACCTTGCTGCCGGCAGTATAACCCGAAAATGTAATATAAACCGTATCTGAATGTTTCGGGTGGATGGCGATCCCCGTAAGCATAATATTGCTTGCAGGCAGGGTTACTGTCTCCTGGCTGGTCCAATCATTGATGGTTTTGAACAGGGTAAATTTTGTAGCTGCGAACATTATCTTCGGATTGCTTTTTGAAATGCATATCGTACGCAAGGTCTCATCTCCGCCAACAGGCACCGGCAAAGAAGAAGCCTTAGTCCAGTCATCACCGCGGTTGATTGTTTTATAGATTTCCCTGTATCCCACATACAAGATTGCAGGGTTGGTAGGATGTATGATGTAGGGCGTCACCCATGCTCCTCCATAATCGCTTGGAATATTTCTGCTGATGACTCTGACACTGTCGTATAACCAGTTCGCATCAGTAGTCCTTTTGATCACTCCGTAGCAGTATGAAGCGTACTTAATATTTGGATTGCTGTAATCAACAAGGCACTCCATGCCATCACCTCCTATAACATTCGGCGCCAGCCACTTTCCTGCATTGTATTGCTGTGAACCATTGTCCTGGAAGCCTCCCATGACAAGCTCCGGATTTGAGAAAGAGCATCCGATCCTGTACAGCTGACCTATGGTCAACCTTTTTGAGATATCGGTCCAGGTCCTCCCGGTATCTGAAGTATAATAAATACCCCCGTCATTTGCATCAAACAAAGTCCCCGGCTGCAGAGGGTGGAATGCAAACCAGTGTTTGTCGGCATGGGTCACAGGGAGGTTGCCTGGATTTTGTGAACTGTTCTCGGTCCACATGGTCTTCGGAAACCATTTCTTTCCCTGGGGATCATTACTTTTCCAGGTATTGACCCCGCCAATCCAGCGTTCGCTGGAATTGACGGGATTGATAAGATAGCAAAGGTCATAGTGCCCCTGTCCATTGCAGGGGTTTGATCCCAATGAAGGGTCGGTGTATGAATTGAGCATATTATTACCGCAATCAGAATTCACCGAAAAGAATTCAGTAAAGTTCAATCCATTTTCTGTTGAGACCTTCAATCCGTCAAGTCCGTTTATAGAGTTCGTGCAAACCGCCTCAACGATTTCAGGCCGCTGGGGAGTAACGGCCAGTTTGATCCTTCCAACATTGACAAACTGGGTTACGGAGTCCCAGCTCTCACCTGCATCAACAGAACGGTAGATCTGGGCCGATCTGATAATCTGGTAGTTTGAATTTTTAATCCCGCATGTCGAAGCATAAAGGATTGAGGGATTCCCCGGATTGAATGCGATATCGATGAAATAACCATCCTTCTTTTGTACAAAAGTGGTCCCTCCATTGATCGTTTTATAAATGCCATTAGAGGTTGCAGCAAACAACATTGAAGAGTTTACCGGATGCATCACCAGGCTGCGGATCAGTCCCAGGAAACTTTGCTCCCAACTTAATCCTGTGGAATTCCATGTTTGCCCTCCGTCGGTGGATTTCAACACTCCTATGCTTTTATTATCTCCCTTACCACTGGCCGTCAAAGCCGAAAGGCTTCCGAAATCACCATCACCCGTTGCTGCATACATGATCTGCGGGTCGTTCCGATCAATCACAATATCACTTACACCGAGCACAGGCTGATTGGTGTAGTTTGTCGTCCAGGATTTACCGAAATCCACGGTCTTCCATATCCCCCCTGATGGTGTGCCTACCCAGAAAGTATTTGCATTGGTCGGATGGAACGCGATGCAGTTGATCCTGCCCAGTCCGGCATACCCGCTTTTAGTGGAATCGGGTCCCATGGAAGTCCAGTTACCCGTTGCATCCAGTGTATTATCGGCCGAATGTTCGGATGAATACTTGTTCCATTCCCTCACAACTATATCATTTGGCGGAAAATTGCCTTCGCGATCAACGCGCTGTTCCCAGAACCATTCCCAGCGGCGGAACACATTATATCCCGAGCCTTTTGTAACAGTCAGGCCTTTCCAGTAATCATTGAATTGTTTTTGGATTTCGTAGAAGTTCGTCATACCATCCTGTTTATTTACTTTTACTGCGGATGAGGACTGGGCATTTACAGGATTTCCGCCCAGAAACAAGGCAAGTACCATGATGATCGCCGGAACAATTATCGGGAAGTTTATTAAAGCCCCCGGGAGAAGTAAATGATTTCGTTTCATAATAATAAGGTTATGTGGACAATTAACCGATATTAACCCCAGGGCAGAGCCCTGGACCCGGGTTCCGCCCCTGAGGGGCGGGGAATTTACCGGGAGTGATTAATATGAGATATCACCACAAAGATAACTTAAATCGTACCGGACAGAGCCGGAAATATCAAGGTATTCGCAGATCAGTCCTATATTTGCAAGGTATAAATAGCAATTCATGAATAAGATCCTCCTTTTAGTGTTGATTTGCATATATGGGCTGGCAATTCCATTGTCATCCGTTGGGCAGGCTATCCCGGCGCTGTTATCCGAAAAGAAAAATCAGCAGCCTGAAACAATTAAAATAAGCGATATCCCTTTAAAGTCCATTGAGCTGATGAACAAAACCAGGCATGCGTTTCAAACCCTGCCACCTCCTGGTACAATAAGGATGCTCAGGGCAAAAAATGAAATTATCAGCGCCAGGATAGATACCAACATTTTAAAACCACTCGACCAGAACGATCCTGAAGTAAAAATCTTGTCAATTGCGAACAGGAAAGTTGTGTTAGAGCAGGAACACAAGCAGAATGAGGAGGAGGAGAAGCAGTTAAGCAAGATCATCAGGACCCTTGATGAGATGACAACCTGGCTAAATCAGGAGTCGGTGATCTGGAAAAGGACCAGGGATCAGTTGCTGAAGGATTCCCTTATCAGAACTGTTCCGGCAAACCTCACAACCACCATCGCTTTCATTGATTCCTCTCTGAACTTTCTTGGCAGGAAGTCCAATGTCATTATGGAGATCATGGAAAAGAACATTTTACTGGGAATCAGGATCGACTTTGCTCTTCAGAGGACCATCGCCATGATCAGCCGTAAAGAATTGAATTCTTTCAAAGTCGACCATCCATCCCTCTTCAGCCTTGATTTCAGGAGGAATTATTTTTCGGATATCGCGAATGCCCTTAAAGTCTTCAAAGAACAGAGGATAAAGGAACTGGTCAATTTCGCTCAAACTCAAAAGGGATCAGCAATTATTTTTTTCCTGCTTTTTTCAGTCCTGTTATGGTTCTTTTACCTGTTAAAAAAAAGGACCCATATAAACCTCGATGGCTATGGAAGGTTTTACAAAGAGAAGCTGCTGATTTTACTTTCACAACCCCTGATGGCTGCTACGATCCTGAGCCTTATTTCTGTTGACTTCATTTTTTTGAACCACCCCTTGGTTTTCAGTGAACTTGTAGCCTATCTGTATGTTTATCCTATAATCAGCTTGCTGAAACGGACACTGGACAGGAAATACCATGTTTACCTTTACTCTTTCGTTATCATCCTTGTTCTTTACGTTTTGCTTATTCTGGTCTCTTCCGATTCATTTCTTGCACGTTTGATGTATTTCCTTATCTCAGTTGCTGAGATCGTCCTTTTGTTCCTTTTATTGATAAATTTCAGGAACATAACAATCAACACCTACCTTAAATTCCTGGTCTATGTCTTCGTTGTTTTTCATCTTGCACTGGCATTGACAGGATTTATCGCCAACCTGACAGGCAGAATGATCCTGACCTCGATAGCTATCAATGCCGTGTTCATCAATATCCTCAGCATCGTGATGCTGGTTGTTGCGGCAATTATGGTAAATGGTGTTATTGCATCAGTTATTGATTCTCGCCGGGGCCGCAAAATTAATTCCATCAGGCTTTACAGCGAGATGTTAAAGCAAAGATTGATCCTGATCCTGAACACCCTGGCAGTTTTTTATTGGATTGCAATTTTTCTGAATGCGTTTCATTTCAGGACCATTGTTTATGACTTCCTCATTTCAGTCATCACATACAAATTCACGCTTGGGGATGCCAGTTTTTCTCTTAACGGCATTTTGCTCTTTTTTACAGTTATTTTTGTTTCATTCTTTTTAGCCAGGTTCCTGCAGGTGCTCCTCGAAAAGGATGTGCTTAACCGCCTATCCTTATCAAAGGGCATGCCCCACACCATTTCGATGGGTTTGAAATACATCCTGGCTATTTCCGGTTTTTTCCTCGCATTCTATGCCACGGGTATACCGATGGACAAAGTAACCATCATCCTTGGGGCATTCAGCGTGGGTATAGGTTTTGGCCTTCAGACCATTTTCAGTAATGTAGTGTCAGGACTGATCCTGCTTTTCGAGAGGCCTATTCAGCTAGGCGATACCGTGCAGGTTGGTCAGCTCATCGGCAATGTAAAATCAATTGAACTTCGCGCCAGCAACATTCATACCTTCGACGGTGCGGAGGTTATTGTGCCAAATAGCCAGCTGATATCAAAAGAGGTGATCAACTGGACTCTGTCGGATAAGAAACGCAGGATGGAGGTACCTATAGGTGTGGGTTATGATTCCGATCCCCATTTCGTTCAGGGGCTTATCATGGAGATCCTGCAAAATCATCCAATGATTTTACAGCAACCCGAGCCCCTGGTTTTCTTCCTGGGTATAGGGCAATTTTCAATGGATTTTGAAATGCTTTTCTGGATTTCAGACTACAGCCAGGGTCGCAGCATCAAGAGCGAAGTGCTGTTCGGAGTTTTTAAAATAATGAAAGACAATAATATAAAAATACCCATTCCAAGGAGGGATGTTACTATTAATCAATCACAAAACGACAGTATATGATTACGGAACTTATTATTTTATTTTGCCTCTTTCTGATTAACGGACTTTTCGTCATGACCGAGATCGCAATGGTTTCCTCCAGAAGGAGCAGGCTGGAGATGGATGCAAAGGCAGGGCATAAAGGCGCGAAGGCTGTGCTTGACCAATTGAACAAACCCGCCGGTGTGCTTTCGACCGTACAGATTGCCGTGACTCTGATAGGCATCCTGACCGGGATTTTCAGCGGTGCGGAGATTTCGACCGGCATGGCCTCGCTGCTGATCACGGCCGGACTTGCTGCATCCACAGCAAAAACCCTGGCCCTGGTTATCGTGGTGATGGTTGTTACTCTGACGGCAATGCTTATAGGTGAGCTCGTTCCCAAACGCATCGGCCTGATAAATCCTGAAGGTGTTTCCAAAGTGATGGTACCTCCTGCGATTATCCTCTCAAAAGCCCTGATCCCTGTCACCTGGCTGCTGAGTAAGCTAAGCGATCTCATCCTCAAGCTTTTAAGAATAAAACCAAAAGCCAAATATAAAGTAACGGAAGAAGAGATCCGGGCCATGGTTCTGGAGGGCGCCATGGGAGGCGATGTTCAGAAAATGGAACAGCATATCGTCGACCGGGTTTTCCATTTAGGCGATCAGAAAATCGCATCCCTTATGAGGCATTATTCTGAAGTGACCTGGCTTGATATCAATGAAAGCAATGCCGATATGTGGAAGAAGATCGAGCCCGGACTTCATTCGGTTTACCCTGTATGCAGGGGTAACCTGAACAATGTGATCGGGGTGGTCTTTCTAAAGCAGATTTTAATGGGATTTAACAAAGAGGCTCAGCTGGTTCTTCAGGATTATATTAAACCTGCTCAACATATCCTTGAGTCGCTTACGGCATACGAGACCCTTGAATTGTTCAAGGAGAAGAATGTGCATTACGGGCTGGTGGTTGATGAATACGGTTCTACCGTGGGCATGGTGGTCCTGAACGACATACTGGAAGCCATTGTAGGTGATTTCAACAGAGGGGGCACCTCTGAGCCGCAGATGCATCAGAGGGAAGACGGAAGCTGGCTGGTCGATGGACAGATGCCGTTCTCTGAGTTTGCCTACAAGTTCGGGATTCAGGGCTTTAATAAAGAAAAGATGAAATTCAACACGCTTGCCGGCCTGGTCACCAGCACAATGAAACACATCCCCGTGCCCGGCGAGAAACTAGTTTATATGGGATATGAAGTCGAAGTAGTGGACCTTGACGGGAACCGTATCGACAAGCTCATCATAAAAAAAATTATACCATAGGTAAGCAGGAGTATCCTGATTAACCGGGTGTCGGTTCTTACGCTGTGTTTGTAACGGGTAGTTGCCGGTAAGAGAGTTTTTGTATTTAACAATATTTAACTTTTATTTAGACTCATTTAACATTATATTGTGTATATTTGCCAAGACATCCCATAAAAAATTGATTTTAAAAATTTTGGGAGAGATTAGCAATAGTATTCACAATTAGTTCTAAATGAAATCTTATGAAAAACAAAATAGCGTTAACCACTGCACTTTTTTTCGTGCTTGGACTTTCTTCGGTATTTGCACAGGAATGGTCAGCTGCACAGAAAGAGGTATGGAATAATGTAAATACCTACTGGGGACTTATGGCCAAAGGTGATATTAACGGGTTCCTTGACTATTTCCATTCTGATTATATTGGTTGGGAAAATAGCGACCCTCTGCCATCCACAAAAGAAGAAAGTAAGAAATGGATCACTTATGCTTATCAGGGCGTAAAAATCCCCGTTTATTCAATTAAACCAGTTGCAATAAAAATATATGGAGATGTTGCATTTGTTGATTACTATTATTCAGAGGCAAAGGAAACCCAGGAT